>Ga0307508_10000230_pt1 | contig 68190 bp, 80 predicted proteins | sample 9_EM_MG_FD_203089 | JGI IMG/M metagenome (GOLD analysis project Ga0307508, IMG submission 203089) | Populus trichocarpa ectomycorrhiza microbial communities from riparian zone in the Pacific Northwest, United States - 9_EM | ecosystem: Host-associated > Plants > Roots > Unclassified | place... | reverse complement strand
ACTCCCCCCCACCCCCCCCCCCCCACCCCCCCCCCCCCCCCCCCCCCCCCCCCCCCCCAGCAGGGAGCGCGAAGCGGAGACGAGATCGGACCGCTCGATACACAGCTATCTATATAACTAGCGAAAGAGAGAGAGAGAGAGAGAGAAACAGGCTGCCCACCGAAACACGACCCGGGGGCGGCGTGTGTGGCGGGAGACGGACGAGTGCCGAGTGATGACACGTGACCCGATAACGTAGACGACATGCAGTGCAGCAAACCCACATGTCCTCCCCCCCCCCTCCCCCAAAGTGAGCATCGCAAGCGGGGAACAGCAGCAGCACACCGGCTATGTACAGTGCGTTGGGTCGCTATGTAGCCGGCCGCTTGTATGCACGTGCCCGCGACGTGCGTGTGTGCAGCCGCAGCCTGGAAGGGGGCAGGACGTCTGGCGGCGGGATATGCACTCTTACGCGCACTCGTGCAGCCGAGCCGAGCCGTGGTGCAGGTGTGTATCATATACATATAAGTATGTACTTAGATCTGTGCAGAGGATGGGAGATGGGGATAGGGTAGGTGCATAGATCGTTGGCGGTTTGCACGTTGTATGTATGTACTCCACCCCATTGCATTGAGGCAGCCGTAATGCCCCATTCCGTAACCCACTCACGCACGCGGGGGAAAAAAACATGGACGAAGCGGACATGGCATCTCGTGGACTCGTAATCTCGAATGTATTCGACCGATTGCAGCTATCGAGTCCTCTCTCCGGGAGCCATCCACCTTGACGAAGGAAGGACGTGCTCGACCGATTGACTACCCCCCCATCTCCCCCTCTCGCCACCCCGCCAACCCGAATACCCTCGATCCATGGACCCAGATGTCCCTCCCACCCACCCAATCGACCGGCCCTGCACAATATCCACCAAAGAAAGAGAAGGATGAAGAAATGTAATGAAAAGGGGAGGGTGTAGGAGAAGGGGGCCTCCGGAACCAAACCGATCCTCATGGGGTGAACAATCGCACAGGCACTGCCCGTCCATCGTGAAAGAAAGAAGAGAGGGGGAAAAAACAAAAAAAACTCCAAAGACCCAGCCCATGGTTGCCAAAAGAAAGAGAGAGAGAGAGAGAGGGCGGGAGAGAGAGGGAGGGAGAGAGAAAGGAAAGGATAAGTTAGGCGTCCAGCCAAATAAACCCCAAGAGGAAGGAACAACTCATGAAACACCCCCAAAACCAACTCCCATTTCAGTGGCCTTCCTCTCTCTGGCGAGTACTCTGCAGCACGTACTTTTGGAGGGTCATCCCGTTCGAAAAAGAAAAAAACCTCAGACAAACAAAACACACACATGACACCCACTCCGATTCGTCGCGGAAAAAAAGGGAAAAGGAAAGAGAGAGGGGAAAAGAAAGAAAGAAAAAAACACCCCAGAGCGGGAGAGGAAAATGGCCCAGCGGTGCATCCAGACCCTTGGTCGGATTGGGGAACCCCGCGCGCCAGCCTCGCCGCTCGATGCAAAACAAAACAGAAACAGAAACGCAAACACAAACACACACACACACGGGGTGGTCATTGGCGGTGACCATCCCCCTCAAGCGACTAGAGCTGGAGCACTAATTGTTGCTGTAGGGGATGATGGCCCCGTTGGCTCCGGACATGGAGGGGACTCCGTCGTCGCCGAACGTGATGACTGTCGAAAGTTAGCGATATGCGGTCTGGGTGTGCAGCGGCGAAAAAAAAGGAGGGGGGGGGGGGACGAACCATCTTGACGGGCGGCGAGCTTTCCGGTGGGAGCGGCCACGGCTACACCGGCGAAGGCGGCGACGACGACGAGGAGCGTGGTGAGTGTGGTCTGCATGTTGGTTGGTTTGTTTTTTTGCAGTCGAGTTTCGGTTTTGGGGGGTTTTTCTCGTGCGGGTGCGAGTCGACGGAGACGAGAGTGGACGAATGGACTGTACGTATGTGCGTGTGTATGTGTGGTAGAGGTTCGAAAGGGATCCCAACAAAGTGCGTGATGTAGATATATATAAAGATGGTACGGGTTTGTGTGTTGTAAAAAAAAACCCCCGAGTCGAGCCGGTCGACGGTTGTGCGATATTATATATATGCGAAGAACGTAAGGAACTACAAGTAGTCCAAGGGGAGAAGGGTATCGGGAAGTGACCGGTTGCTTTGACGATGCTGTTGTGTGGATGGAGAGAGCGCGGAAAGCACGGGAGAGGCGCGGTATATATATACGGGCTGTTTCCAGCTTCTACATACACGCCGCAGGGAGGGATGGGCAAAAAAAAACAAAAACAAAAACCCCATTCCCTTCACGAAAGAGCAGTAAGCTCCGGAGGGTGGCTGTTACAACTTTGCAGAAGGTACCAGACACAACCGCACCGCACCGACAGCACGCACGATGATCCAGCAGCGCTGCAAGGCGAAATCCGTGGCTTTGGTGGCTTGCCTCACTGTTCTTCGCCGCCAACATCCAGGGGGAGGAGTGGCCGGTATCGCATCGCACCACGCCGTATTGTATCGTATCGTATCGGAATGGACCAGCAATATCGAAACGTCAAAACTCGTTCCCCCCCCAAGGCCGTCATATATTGTCCGGGTTTGGGTTTGGGAGTCCGACTCTTGACACAGCTGTACTGTTTCAGTGCGTTGCTTGTCGGGGTGGTGGTGGTGGTGGTGGTGGTGGTGGTGGTGGTGGTAGGAGCGGTTAAATTGCATGGATCCAGTTAAACGCGCCTTTTTTTCTCTCCATCAGATTCGAAACCGAAGCGAGACGTGAGGCTTGCTGTTGCCCAAACCGCTGGGGGGGGGACCTGGAGGGCATGACAGGCGCTTCCGCAGTTGGCGAGGAGCGAGGGTGGGGTTGGCTAGCAAGGATGGCTGGGGGGTAGATACATAGGATGTTTGGCCGGGCCTGGTTCACGGATGATGATTCATCCATGCGACCCGGGCTGGCTGGGACGAAGGGGAATCAAGAACCGTCAGCGTCCCTTGGGTCTGTCCGGCTCTGGAATTAGTCTTCGAGAGCGGGAATCTCCCAGCCGCCCGAGAAATACGGCAGGAAGCCGGAGCTCTGTTCCATGCGCGGTTGCACCGGATATCATTCGCGTTTTCGCAGATGCATGGGACGACTCGGTCCGTCCGAAGAGCAGTCTTGCGTGCGATTAGTGAACGAACGAGCGAGAAAAAAAAAAGCCCGGAGCAGTCCGAGCTACTGGGATTACACGTCGTAAATGCCGAGGATCTATTCTCTATAGCGAAGGCAATCCCGCCGTAGAAACGTGTTATATCATATCGCCGCAGTCCTCCCGGACCGAGCGTCTTTACTCGTGATTGTCATCCTCGCCGTCCCCATATCAATCCTCATCCTCGTCCTCGCCCTCGTCCATATCGTCATCCGCTGCTTCGTCCTCTCCATCGGCCTCCGTTCCGTCGCCGATGAGCTGCCTATATCCGGCCCACCTACCGGTAGCATTGCTCCCTCTGTATCTCGTGACTTTGAGCGGGACCTTACTCCACTCGTCCCTGCGCCCCGTCCAGCCCGCCTTGCGCATGAGACTGGCAATCGTCTCCTCCTTCGTCCAGCCCTGCTCCACCGGCACGTCGGGCAGATACGTAGCGCCCAACCGGCGGTGATGGTACACGAAGTCGATCTGCAGGCCGTGTCTGCCGAGCGTCCAGTCCATCGCGTCCTTCGCCGGCTCGAAGTCGGTCAGCAGCGTTACGCCGCACTCGAGGCGCGAGAGTTCGCTGCGCGAGATCGGCTCGAAGCGGGTATCATGGAGAGCACTGGGTTTGGCAGGGGGAAGGTACGTTAGAACGCGTCGCAGGGAGGAGAGAGAGGAAGTGAAACATACGCCGTCAGGGCATAGTCCTTCAGCCCGCTGTCGAGCGGCTTCGCTTCGAAGGTTCCGATGCACCCGCGGAGTCTGAGCTCCTCCTCCGATGGCGAGGTTTTCTTCCAGGTGACGAAGAGCGGTGTTTCGACCTGCTTCGCCGGCTGCTGCGGGGCGATTCCGTTCGTCTGTCCGTTCGTCTGGCCGTTGGTCACGGCGGTATGTCCGTCCGGCTGCGACAGCTTCTGCGCCACCAACAGAGCTTCAATTTTCGCGAGAGTGCGCGGGGGCCGTCCGTCGAGCTTCGCGCTGAGAACATCAAAGCAGTAATAGCAGTGGGCGACGGTCGCGGTGGCCATGGCTGCGGGGTACAGTGCGGGGGTTGCGTGCGTGCGTACGGGGAGCTGTGTCGGGAGCCCCCACCTTGGTTAACCTCGTATACTTATGTAGTGCCTGGATGTAGAGCACTGGAAAGCAGAGCTGGCTCACGTAAGCGACTCCCCCGTCTTTGTGGGAGCGGGCAAAAAGAACGAGAAATGCAAAAAAATAATAATAATAGCGATTGGGTGAGCTGTGAATCCAGGCTTCTCCGGAGTTTGTGTTCCATTCAATTTCCTGCACAACCAGAGCTGTCGAGAGGGCGGTTATTCTCTCCGCTTGGATGGGTAGGTGGAAAGTCCTGAACCTACAAACCGAGCTCGTGCACAGGACAGCCAGGCCTCCTTCTCGTGGCGATAGGTGCATGCACGACTTCACGATCTCAGTCCTTTGCAGCATGCAGGAATTCAGGCATCCCTCCGGACATCTAGACATGCAGAAGCCGAATGGCCTTCGCGGGCTTAGATCTCGGTCTTGTCGAGAGCAAGCACGACGAGCACTCCAGTAGAAACACTGCCTTACCATTCGGGGGGGGGTGAGCAAAAACACGATACTGAGATTCTCGCTCTGAGTGGCTGCAACAACATGAGCTCGTCGAGCTCTCACTCGCGACCCGACCCGACGCGCAGCCATGAGCCAAGTTCAGCGCAGAACGAATGTCGGATTAATGAATCATCATCATCATCTCAACGCGGAACGAAGAACGAGCCCAGGTCGACCGCAGCCGGACGGGGAGGATCGGAGGCAGTCCCCCTTGGATCCTCGGACGGCCAAATGGCAGCTCGCCGCGTGCTCCGTCCTTACTGGCCAACATGGTGTCCCTTCACTCGCTCTGGCGGCGCTTGGGGGCCGGTCCACACGAACGGAGGTCTGTTGGCCCGCGGCGGGGTGGGAGCCCGCATGGGGAGATGTCGTGGTGTGGTAGTCTGGATACTCGGTGCGGGGCTTTGTGCTGGTCTGCTGGTCTGCTGGTCTCCAAGCCCCCCGTCGAATCGAGAGAGAAACCAAGCGTCACGTGCGGACTGGGCCTGGGCTAACTCGCCACCGAACCTATGTCTATGGTCCGGGCGGATTCGTTGTGGGTGAAGCAGATGGTAGCTGCCCCCGTCCATCCCAGTACCCAGATTATTCAACGGAGTAGTTCAGGCAGAAAGATTGGGAATTTGTATTGACGGACTGTATTGACGCAGATCGCCATACTTGATCCTTGACATCTGACTCTTTGCCATCTTGGAAATCGAGCGAGCCACAATCGACAGCAGTTACCTAGGTACTTAGGTAGTATTCACCTATCTGGGTTGAAGATTTCGACTAGAGCGCGCTAAGTGCAAAATCATGATGCATCACTCGGTTGTCACTTCTACATTACCGCATGAGTAGTCCCCCATACAAAGCCTGCATCCCCACTCACCAAGCCGTCACGGGAGGCATATCGATATCCATCTTTGACAGCTCCTCCTCGTCGGAGAAATCATACAGGCTTTCAGAATCACCAGCTCCATCAACGTTGCCCTTCGGTTCACCATCCCTGCCTGACGCCACCTCGACCCTACCGCCCACCGCAATGCTCCGCTGGTGTTCCTGGAGCTCCGCCAGCGTCCACGTTGATATACCATCGCGCTCCTCCATGGGCTGCGCCATTGTCCTCAAGAACTTTTTGGCGGCGGCAACGGCCATATCGGTGGAAAGGTTGACATCGCTCTCGTGGAGAGCCTGCCCGATCCACTTGGGGAGTTGTGCACGCTTTCGACCGTAGCGCTTATCCGCAAGCACCATGACTCCGTAGTCGTCTTTCCCGCGGAGCACACGGCCGAGGCACTGTGCAGCGTGCCGCATCGCATCAAATGAGAGGAAGTCGCTTTCCCGGATCCTAAAGTTCTCGCGGAGGAATTCAAGGCGCGCTTTCAGGATCCTGGACTCGGTGTATTGGTACGGCACGCCTATGCAGAGCACGGTGCGTCCGTACTGATGGTCGAAGTCGATTCCCTCGCTTACTTTGCCGCGCGCGACACAGAGCATTACTGCGCCGCGACCATTGCAACATGCGGTGCGGTAGGTTTCGAGGGCCAAACTAGTTTCTTGGCTGTCGGGGGTTTCCACCAAGAGGAGCTTGTATTTCCATACTTCGTCGAGGATTCCCATTCCTTGCCACATACTGATTATGCTCTCCATGTAAAGATAGGAAGGGAAGAAGACGACCATGCCGTCGGGGGTGATCTTGGAGAATTCGACGAGGAGGCTGCCGTAGTTCCGTACTACGCCGGGATCGTTGCGGATTTCGAATCGGCTGCTGACTGCAACTTGATCGCTACCACGGGTTACGATAAGTGGGAGGAAGGAACGTCGTGCTAGAGTCATGGTATAGGACTCCATGACGACTGTGTCGAACTGCAACATCCGTGGGTACATATCCAGTGGGGAGATTGTCCCCGAAGTTATGACGACGGATGAGAAGCGGTCAAACACAGGCTTTATGGCGATAGAGGCATCCAGGCAGGTAAAGTGCAGGACCGGTTTGGGGACTTTGGCAGCTTCGGATTCGAATGGTTCCAAAATTAATAGGAACCCCTTTTCATACGTTGCCACCAAGGTTGCGAATGTCGCGACCTCTTGCAACGGTTGGTAGTCCTCTATATTGGCCAGCTCCAAAGTGCGCACGAGCGATGTGAGACGTTCCGCACAGAACCTACGGACAGGCTATCAATACCTGTAGCTAGGGCAGAGGGAACAGAGACCAACCTTAGGGGCTTCTTTTCGATGAATGTCAAGTCTTTTACATGCTTAAGAAATGATGCCGGAGTTTCCGAAATGACGTGCAGGACTTTCATCCGTGTCTACAGACCCTCAGCATACTTCTACACAATTGAAGGCAGCATAGTACTTACCTTCAAGTATTCAACAAACCGTTTCAAGAAAGCCACAAAATGCTCAGCTCTTCGGATGTTTCCAGGCACTGCTTCTTTCAACAGATCTTCAGGTAGCACTGCTGCTTCGTCAGCTTATACGCCCTATGGAAATTCGACTGGACCCACCAGGATTGGCCATGAACGAATCCTCGGATTCTCTCCTATCATCTTCCTGCCGTAGGCCTTCAACGAGCTTCTGATATTCGTTCTGTAACTTCGTAGCATCACTCGTTTTCATCTCCGTAATCTTGCGTTCCAGATTAGATGCTCCTCGAGACGCTTTCCGTAGAGAGTCTTCCGTTATATCGATGCTCAGCGACTCAATACACACGTTGTCGATGTTGTGGGCTTCATCGAATACCACGATACAGTCCTTGGAGAATTCCCGCGATACACGCTCCGCAATCTTGGGATCGAGTAGGTAATGGTACGAGTAGATGATCACATCGCAGAATGGCATCTGGCACATTCTTGATGTGAGAGTGGTCCAATTTTCGACAGATATTCCACTAAACATACCATTCTGCGTGCACTGAAGTACGGACATTGTGTGTGCTTCTCGCAGTACTTCAATAGCCCATCGAACGTGTACACGCCCGGTGGCACAAGGCTACTCGGCTCGAGCAGATCCAGGTTCTGCCCACATCAGTAGCCAACCCACTATCACCGCTGAGAGGCAACTCACATCATGGTAAACACAAACCTCCACGTCCTCTCCCTGGGCCTTCTTCTCCTTCACAAACCCCGCCGTAAGACTCCTACACCTCGCATCGACTGCCTCACCCTTCTTCTCCCTCTTCACCTCAGGGTGCAGGCACAAATTTTTCCTACTGGTTAACCCCAAACCACGGAACTCCTCCACATATCCCAACTCTTTAGCACGGTACGCCATTAGCGCCTTCAGTTCCGCTAAAGCCTTCTCGATCTCCGACATCGTGCGCGAGCAGTAGATGAGCTTTCGTGGTTCCGGGGAGGCTTGCTGGTATGCTACGATCAACGAGAGGAGCGATACGGTCTTGCCGGTACCCGAAGGCATCTCGAGGATTCCGTGGCCGCCCGCGTCGAGTGTTCCTGGAGCTTGTCAGTTCTGCTGAACCGGTCGCTGCGGTTCTGGGGTGGTACGTTTGAGATCTGTCATGTAGCTTTCCCCGTGAATCCGTTAGTTACCTCTGTCGCCAGTGGCCGTTGGTATAGACATACGCATATTGTTCTATTGATCGAGTCCCAGTTAGCTATCCAGCTACCAGATATCATTGGGAGCTCCGGAACATACCTGGGTAGATCTTTGGGTATGGGAAAAGAACTTCCAGGTCGCTAATACTAAGTCAGAAACTGGCATCGTAGAGCTCAGTGAACATACTCAATATTGAATTTCATGGTGGTAGTGGATATGGGAGTATCGCGTGGTGGAAGCTGGAAGACGCGAAAGAACTTGGCCAACTGAAATGGTGGACACGCTAATACCTAATCACCTGATCGGAACATTATCGCACACGCTACTGAGTGGCAAAGTGGTTTCTAGATATGTCACTCGGTTTGCCGATCTTCTCCACATATTGGAGCTGTACGCGGGAAGGATGAACGGATAATCTACATTTCTATTCTATTATCAGCTAAATACGAACGAGTTTCTGTTTCTTATACCCCAACGGCTTCTGAGTGGCGGCAGGTGCTGGTTTCATCTTCACGCCTTAGTTAAATGCTAACTGACGCACGAACGCGATGCGGATATGGTAGTTGGATATATAGGCCTCCACCATTCTACTGAATAGCCAAAAGACCTATCTAATTGCAGCGCAACCTTACCATATCGTCATCGTGCACATTACGTTCTTTATCGTCGCTTGTCACGTCTCGCGCACAGACATAGTGAACTTCCTAGCATCCAGATGCCCAGGATCTAAAGCCACATGCTTGATAGAGTTGGTGGGGTAAGAGTAAAGGCAAAGCTCAGTCAGAGCAAGCAGGCAATTGTCCTGTCGGCGCCAAACGTAAGGCGAGTCAAAGCAGAAAACCACCCCAACGTATACAAGGCCAACCCACCCATTCCACACGTGCCGGCCCGGATGTGCATTCCCCCGTCATACGATTGCATGTACCTTACTTCCTCCCCGTGCTTCGTCGAGAACAGGTGGTGTGGAGGTACGCGTACCTGCTGTTGCTGCCTCGAGATCGTGTAGCTCTTCGCTGTTCTCGAATTCCAAGTCGTCTTCTGCTGGGACCGGCTGGTAGAGCTTGGCGAGGCGCTTGCGCTCGAGCATCCGTCGATGATACCAGGTGCACAGTAACAGACCCAGTCCGGAGCCGAGGAGGTTTGAGACGATGTCTAGAGGATCAAATTCACGTTTCTGATGGATAATGTTGGTCAGGTGAAACAGGACATGCTCGGTTTTTTGGGGAAACCTACTGTGACCATACTCTGTACGAACTCACTACCGACTCCGCCGACCAGTGTACAGACTCCCATCGTGAGATTCACAACCCGGCGACGGCTCGCATCGAGGATCCAGTAGAAGCATACCTGCCAGGAAATTAGACGAGTGCGGGGCATAGTCGAAGGGGGGAAATGATGTAGCTGACCGTCAAGACCAGGAATGTGACGAAGTGCACGAACTTGTCGTTGACGGGAAGGTGCAATGTAGAGAAGCCGAGATAGGCCGCGATCAAGCACAAGGCCAGAAAGGTGAGGGCAAAGGGTTTTCGTATTCTGGAAGGGTATGGATGAGTTACTCGGATGTCCGTTGAATAAGCCCCAACCAACACAACAGCTCCCCGCGCTGATGCAGAATCTCACCTCATGGTCGTTTCGAGCCAGCACGGGTACGCTACGATTGCATCAGTTTGGCAGCGTGGTTCCGGTCCGTCTGTCCGTTCAACCCAGCGTTTCGATTGGGCCCTTAGTTGGTCGGTCCCTCGTGTTTGTTGGGATTTGGCCGAGTCGAGGGTTTTTGGGCGGTGTTGGTGGTAGCAGTGATGGTGATGTTGATGGTGCTGTCGCGATGGCGGAGATGTCTGATGTGGTTGGGGATGATGCTTATGTGGCCATATAGCGGTGTGGGTGTTCGTGCTGTTGTGTGTATTCCCTATGTTCCCCTCTTTCCATTGCCTCCTCTTCTTATATGTACGTTCCCGTCTCTGTTTCGAGCACCACTTCTCTTCCTTCTCCCGCCCCACCTCCGATGACATATTCGTATCCTTAGCCTCCGCCAACGACCGCGCCCACCAGCCACACCACCAGCCGCCTAGCCGAACCGCGTCTCGTTACACGAACCCATACCCATACAAGCCAACCAATTCGTATATTATCCACCTGACTGATGGGACTTACCTGACTAAGGCGGCTCTTGAACATCAACTTCCAACTCTCCTTCTCCGTGAGGGAACGATACTTCTTCCACAACCAAGCAAAAATATCGAATCCCGCTTTTCATCCCATTCCCCAGTCCCTACTTTTGGGGGTCGCCTGTCGCACGCGAGGGCTATGACCCGTGCTACTTGAATACGCTTCTGACGTCTCCCTTCGCGTCAGATCTCCTCCAATCTGTGCCCCCTTGTGTATAAAATCATGTCCTCTCTGCCTCCAGCACAACGGCAGCGCTTACAACCCACCCGCGATGACTCCTTTCCCCGCGCCGATCGCACGCGAACACTCTCAGCCGAGATCGGTGGCGACGTGGCCGACAGAGAGGAACAACCCGATCCTATCATGGCCGCCTTCCACGACCGATACCAGCTTTTCGAGAAATCCATAAACGCCCTGTTTCGCTCCGATCACCCGTGCTGCGCCGCGTCCGAGCTCGACATTGCGTCACTGGAACTCGCCGACCATGATATGACCGACGATGCGCACGCTGCCGCCGCGGAACCCCCTAGGCTGGCAGCCCCCGTGCGCGTGGTGGACGATGACTACGACGAGGACGAGGACGAGCCTCCCGAAAAGAAGATAGCCACCCCGCCACCACCGCTACTGCCGAAACGGTCTTCTTCTACACAGGTGACGTCGACTGGATCCCCGTCCAGACCAGGCATCGATGCCAAGGATATGGTTGCGACCCGGGAAAAATTGGAGGCCGATCGCAGAGCCGCCGAGGAGGCGGCGAAGCGAGCGTTCCATACTACATTCTTTACTTTGGAAACCGACCGCGATGCGATGCTCGAGCAACAAAAGTTGGACGAATCGGATCGCCAGGTCAATGCTGAGGCCAATGCCGCTCAGGAGACGCAGACGGGGAAGCTTTCCAGCGCTAACCTGGGAGCATCAAGCTTGACTTTGAAGCATCTCATTGCCCGAATCGATGCGACTCGTGAGCGGGTTAAGATCTCGGATACGGAGTTGCGCAACCTGATGTCGGAGGTGCGCAAGAACCGGTCTAAATGGGCGAGCGAGGAGAAGGTTGGCCAGGAGGAGCTTTATGAAGCTGCGGAGAAAGTTGTTCTGGAGTTGCGTGCGATGACGGAACATTCCACAGCATTCCTTAACAGAGTAAATAAGAGAGAAGCTCCGGATTACTATACGAGTGAGATATCTACAAGGCACACCTCCGCCCGCGCACATTGACTAACAAACACCTGCAGTTATTAAACAACCTATGGATCTCGGTACGGTTATGAAGAAGTTAAAGCAACACCAATACAAAAGCAAGAAGGAATTCGTCGAAGATCTCAATCTCATCTGGGCGAATTGCCTCAAGTACAACGCTGACCCAAACCATTTCCTCCGCAAACATGCGAAAGCCATGCAAAAGATCACCGCTACCTTAGAACCACTAATCCCGGATATCGTCATCCGGGATCGAGCGGAGGTGGAGGCGGAAGAAGCCGGTGCTGCTGAGGTTGATGCCGAAGGAGAAAGTGATGATGGTAGCCTACCGGCGATAATATTGCTAGGGGGTTCTGTTAACACCTTGTTTAGAACCCATAATGTCCAGCCGTGGGCGAAAAGGACCAGGCACAAAAAAGGCGAGGAAAGGGACCTCACTACCTCGGGAAGGCACTCCTGACATCAAACCTCCTATTCTTAATGTCATCCGCGCCGATTCAAACCCCCCACCAAACGAAAGCCAGATGAGTCAGAATGGATTTCTTACACCAACCGGTGGAACACCGATGCCGAACGGGATCATAGGGATTTCTCAGCTGGAATTGGACCATGACAAGCTGGCGGATGACAGCAAGGACCCCGAGTACCAGGCGTGGAAGAAGATCACCAAGAAGGGGAGGGCAAAGATTGCGGTAAGGCCCACCTATTGTCTGGCTGGCTGAGGATTGTGCTGATGTTTGTCCAGAGCGAGCGCCGTAGACTAATTCGCGGGAACAAAATCAACCCCGAGGAGCCTGCTCTGATACGTTCGAGAATCGGTATGGCAAGACATATTAGGAACGCCGAACGGCATCTAAAGGATATCGAAGAGGAGGACCTAAGTGTCGGGACTCTCTTCGGGGATGCCGAGGAAGAAGATGGAATACTCTTGCCCGACTACTATTATCCGCAAGCTTGCGTGCCCGACATTCCATGGAGAACGGTTTGGGCGAATGATGGGGATGACGATGAGGTTGAAATGCCCGACGAACGAGTGAGGCTAGCACCCAGGGGGATATTTCTCCCGCCGAAATCGAGTCTCGCCGGCAAAATCGATGAAAACATCAAGCAGATACAAGAAACGAGGAAACTGTGTGCAAAGATTGGCGTTGTCAAGCAGATGCAGGTTCAAACACAGGTACGACAAGATCGTTCATCCTGAAGCTTCAATAACTAACTGTCGTCTGCTTCAAGATGTACGCCAACCAATTCACGAGATACGATCCCAAAGAGTTTGTGGAGAAGGATGTGGACGATTTTGTCATATCTGATGACGGACCGGTGATGTGTGCGAACGTTGCGCGAGCAGCTCTACAACGGACAATTGGGAAAATCTTTTATCATGCGGGTTTTGAGGAATTTCAGCCCACCGCAATAGATGCTGCGACCGACATTGCAGTGGACTACTTCCAGAAACTTGGCAAGACTTTAATGGTTTATCGGGAGGCCCCCCAGCCCGAGCGCAGGTTTGATGCCGAGGTAGGTGGTCGTCGGATCCTTGGTTCTCACGTCACATCAAATTAACGGCTGGTTGCAGGAAACCTTACTACATACACTTTGCCAGAACGGCGCGGATGTTGAGTGCTTGGACAATTATATTCGAGACGACATCGAGCGTCTCGGTGCGAAGCTGAGCAGCATTCACGAGCGCATGAAATCCCATCTTGCAGATCTCTTGGTGGGTCTACTAGCGCATCCATTGGATAGTTCTGGTGCTGACCGTTTTTCAGCGTCCTGCACTTGCCGATTCCACTGGTGATGATGCCAACTTTGTTGATGGCAGTGAGCAATTCATTGGTGGTGACTTTGCATCGGACATTGGCGATGATTTCTTCGGATTCAAGGAGCTTGGTCTCGATAAGGAGTTTTCCCTATCAACCCTATCCGTGCCCTTGCACCTGCTCCAAGGCAGAGTGAATAAAGCATACCAGCCCATTCAGATGTATGTCACCCAACCCTCCATCCTACCTCTTCCGCTTGCTTACATCGAAACCATAGCCCCGGTATCACTGCCGACGAAGGCCATAAACCTCCACCTCCATTCGAACCAGTTACTCATGAGCTTCTCAAACCCCAGATCGACCTGGTGCGAAACTTCTTCCTGGCCAAACTCCACGCCAACAACGAGCAACCCCTTATCGAAGACGAAGACCTCCCTCTCAAGCAGCGGCCGCCTAAGCCACGTCTTCCACCGACAGGAAAGATCTCAATGCCCCGGAAGCGACCTATCAGCGGCCAAGGTGGTGGTAGCAAGAAGAAAAAGAAGCCGAACGCGCCGGCGCCGGCCAAAGACCTCAAGAAGGAGGCGGCGTTTATGGAGCGCAGCGCCAGCAAGTTCTCGGAGGTGGGAGATGACGGAAACGGCGGTATGATGAGTCCCGAAAGCTTAGTAGCTGCCGGATGAGTGTGGACATGTAGATGTTTTTCTTATAGGTCCGGATTTTGGTTTTTGTTTCTCTCTACATACAAAGGGAGGGGAGGGTTGCCACCGTTTGTTTATTTGCTGGCTGATGATATCCGGGCCCTCCCACCGGTCTCTATTGTATGGTCACCTTTTTTTCTCCTTTTGCGTTACTGTGTATATGTATCCTTTGTCTTATATGCTCATCCCTCTAGGTCTGTATTTTTTGCGTCTTTTCCCCCAGTTTGTTCTTGGCGTCCAGGTTTTGAAACGTTTGCGTCTCCGTTTTTGTTTGGGATGTTCTGTCCATGTTTTTCGGCTAGGTTCTTCATGAGAATGTATGATTTGTGTGGTGTTGCTTCTTTGCTCCTTTTCTTCGCGGTTTTTTTGTGGAGGGTGGTGCGGGGGGAAGGTTTTGCATTCCGGTCAGTCGGTTGGGCAGAGATGGAGACGGAAATGGAGACAGTAGAAAGGAGGGGGGAGGTGTGACGATAGAAATCGAACTCGTTTTCAATCCAATGTCGATGTACGGCATAGACAAAATATAAAACGTCACTGGCCGGCCGGGGGGAAAACGAATGGACTAGCTATCGTCGGCTCGATGAGTTGCAATTAATTAGCTCCCCAGATTGCCCACCACCATGGACTTAAGTGTATATGTGTATAGTACACCCAGTGACAGAAATACTCCCGAGGAGGGACCATTGCCGTGCTCGAAGTCGGAAGCCAGAGGAGTGATATGTACTATCATTGCGCCTGGCCGGCCACCATCATGGCTGGCCAGGCTTCACATCCACGTATAATCATCGATATCTAGATACAATTTAGCTCTCTGGAATGGAGTACATTGTATCTCAGCCAACAATTACATCCCTCCTCCCTCCCTATTGCCCCCATCCATTCCTCCTCCCCCTCCTCCCTCCCTATTAAATAAGTAACCAGCCCCCCTTCCCTAGAGTAAACAAAGCAAAGCAGAAACAGTAAGCACAGAACGCCGTCCCTATAACAAAGGCAAAAGGCAAAAGCAAAAGCAAACAACCCCTCCATTTCTTATGGGTTACGAGGGTACTACAAAGTTGAGTAAGTTGAGAAGTGTTGACAGAAGTGGAAAAGAGGGTGTAAAGAGAAGGAAAGTATGCAGCGCTGATAGACGAGTTGGATGGATAGAAAAACGTCAAAGGCCATAAGATTCATGTGTTGTGTGGGCGAGTGGGGGGTCGTGACTATTCAAAAGACGTCGAGAAGCCGGTCAAATCCAGTTCTATTGGAGTAGGCTCAGGAGTGGTAGCGAAGCCGCGCTCGATCACGAATGCGCCATCTCGCTCGGCCACATCCTTCTTTGCGGCTACCCAGGAAAGCCGATCCTGGCTGACCTTTTCGCGGCGCTCGATCGCTGACTGGAGGGTTTCGATATAAGTGGTGAATTTGATGATTTCGCGGAAGAGGTAGGAGCTCTTCCTTTCCCAGTTAGCCATAGTTCTAGCGCTATTAGGGTGGCGGGGAGAAAACTATCGATAGTCAGTATGAGAATTGATGGAGGATTAGTGATGGTGAGACGTACAGCCAGCTTCATGGCGTGCTGGAGTTCGTTGTGTTTCGCCAATTCGGCCTCGATGTTCTCCACGTAATTTTTGAGCGCCTTGAGCTGGTCCCTTTCGGCGAGATTGGATGCCAACATACTCTGCGTGGGGGGAGACCAGTCCTTGATGTTGATCTTGTCGCCCGGGAGTCTCGGCCGCACTGCGCCATGGTCGATACTGGACCGAATGCTCATCTGAAGGCTTGCACGTCCATGGGCTGTACCGTCCTGATTGCTTGCGGGTGGCGGCGATGAAGTAATCGATTCGATGCCGGCTAGACATTCGCCCCAACCATACTCGACATTGCTGACGCCGCCAGTCAAGGGTTCTTTTGATAGACGAGCAGACCAATAGTTGGCAGTCGTGACAAACTCCGTGACAATCTCGGCAGTCCCGACTTCGAAGAAATGAACTGCACCGGATGGCAACGAAAGTGCCCACACATTCGGCCTATCCTTCGAGTACCCCGGCGGCGGGAGAGCAGAAGCAAGGGTCTGTCGCAGAAGAAACGAACCTATTGGCTCTGCGTTCTCCGTCCAATTGCCACCACCGACGACACCACCAGAGGAATGCGACCCCTTCCCACTCTTGCTTGGGAATTGGAAAAGACGCATGTAACCGCGTTGGATGACGGCAAAGCAATCAGTCCATCCACGGTTCTTGGCCCGCTTATCGACCGACTCGAGGTGATGCTTATGCTTGAGCAATCCCTCCTTAGCCCATGGTGCTCCTTCCAGCTCAAGCGCGTCATCTCCATCAAGTATGTCCACACAATCATCTTCTCCGGTGGATGTCATTGAGGCTCCTTCCTCCCGGATGATAGCATTGTTGAGCGCACCGGCGAATCCAATCGATTGCTGATAGTCTCCGGAATGCGCAAATGACGAGCCAAGGGAATCCACGGACATAGAGGTCTGCGTCTTGTCGAGCGTGTACTTGCTCCATGTGCTAGACGCCGAGGGGCTCCACATCGATCTATCTTCAAGGCTGGTTCTGCTCGATCCTGCATGCGATGCATTGTACACCCTCTGACGGGACCGGTTCTTCGATGACCACTTGGCACCCAACTTGGTACTATCTCCACCCCTTCTCGATTGTTCGGATGGCGCTTTGCTGATCGTACTTGGTGATCGGCGAAGCATACTGTTGTTCCCACCGAAAACAGCCAACCCACTCGACTGAGACGACTCGATTTTCTCCTGTGAAGCCCCATGTAGAGGCAGAGCGGAATTCTTGACAGAGTGGTAAAAGTCCTTCAGGACGATCTCCAACTGGGTTTCCCACAGCCGGAGCCCACCACCGATCGGAGCATTGACTAACGCAACCGCGCCGTCCAGGTCAAAGTCTGACTTCTCCGCCGAGTCCTCTGGTAGAATCCTGGGGCTGAGATTTCCGATGTTTCCAATCCGACTCAGCCGCGAGCCCTTCGACTCCCGGCTAAAATCCAGTGATCCTTTTGCTTTGTGTCCTCTAAGTTCCGGTGCAGCAAGGGGAAAAGTAGCCGACGCGGATGCAAATAATTGAGAGTCTTCATCGATGTTTCTGTGAAAGGAGGTCTGCGATCGTGCCACAGTAGCACCCTGTGACTGTCTAAACCCCTCTTCAACACCGGCTGTAGCCGCGGCTTCCTGAATACCGCGTCGAACCGTAGCCATGGTGTTCTTGATGAACTGCCCACGCGTCATTCTCTGCGAGCTGGTCAATTCAGCGAGATGGAGGTCGGTGTTCAGCAATAGCAATGAGTAAAGAATCGTGTGAACAATGTCTGTCGCAACGAAATGTTAAAAAGAGGATATTTCAGATGCATCACCAAGGGTGCCTACCTGCGCTCTTGAAACCATGGTTTGGATTGCAAACACACCATCGATGCGCGAACGCAACCATGATTCTGTCAACCTGTTGGGTTTCTCCCTTGAGAATAAGTCTTCCACACAGTATCCTCATCGCGTGTAAGATATTCACTCCTGACCAATCGAAGAGTCGCATGTACGCCTTCAATATAGTCGCCTTCCCCGACTCACTGTTGATCCAAGTCAGTGGCTCGCTCCGATAATGCTGACTCTGCTCAGGATCACACTCACTTATCGCCCAACCAAGCTGCCGCCCGGTCCTTTGCAACAAAATCCTCTTCACCGTTAAAAATCTTCTTCGCCATCTCATTGTCCTCGGCCGACGGCTCGGGCAAGCCGTCATCACCTGCACTGTCGGTTTCTTCTTCGTGGCCGAGAGGTTCCGCCTCCTCACCAGGGCCGTCCTTCTGCAGGGTGACAGTTGGTGTGCTGGGGCTTGGTCCTGCTATCCAAGATCCTTCCTTGGGCTTCGGTGGCTCCAAGTTGGTAGTGTCCAGTTCCAACTGATCGCCCCTTGCGACACGTGCAAAATTCTTCTTCTTCGCATCCTCCTCGTTGTAGAGCCTTTCAAGCTCCTTCACATCAACGATGGCGTTCTCTCTGGAGGTGGCCGAGGTCTTTCGTGCTTGGCTGAGGGAAGCTGTTGAAGATTTCTGCACGGCACTGAGGGATGTAACCGAAGACTCGCGTGTGCGTCCGAGAGAGGTGTCCGAGCCTTGCCGCTCTTTCCCCGATCCCAGGAACCCGGTGATGCTGGTCCTGGCATTGGCTAATATACCGCGACTCGGAGGTGTCGGTGGCCACTGCATGTCCTTGTCGTCCTCGTCCTTGTCCAAGAAGAAAGTGCGACTGTTAAATGGGGTATTGGGTGAAGTCTGTGGTCGCTCAATGCCACCTGTGGGCGATCTTGATGGCGCGCGGTGATCGGTGGCCACTGAAATATCCCTCCCGCCACCCCACATCTCTTTGTGGTATTTCTTTCCGTTGCCGTCCATGCTCAGGTGTGGTAGGACATCCCGGTCGCGGGAACTCTCGCTGAAGAATGACGGGCGCCGGGGCGAAACAGGATCGGAAGAAGCAACCGTGCGGATCGTCGCATTACGTGCAAGGTATGCTGTCTCGCGATCTTCCCTTGTAGATTCGAGTGTTCCAGGCCTGGGGTTTGGGCGTATGTAGGGGCCCATGGCAGTGCGCAGAGACATAGGAGATGGGCTGGGCACGACAGCATCGTCTTGTATGGCTGAGGGCTGAACATAGATGGGTGCGGGGGCAGCTTGAGGGATAGTTGGAACTGGCGGGAGTGCTGCAATGTCGGACAGCGACTTTTTCCGCCTTCTAAAGAACGAAGGTTTCTTGTGAAGGACTGGCTGCGGTTGTTCGGGTTGGTGAACTACTGGAGGATTCGGCGGCGGTGGATTCGGCGCGCTGGGAGTATTCGAGGGGTTCGACACTATGCTGGTCTTGGAGCTGCTGTTGCTTGTGCTTTGCGTATGCGTTGAGTTAGAACTTCCACCACCACCAAACACCCGTCTGAAGAATCCAGGTCGCCCGCTTGGCTTTGTAGAAGTACCCATTGACGGCGCTGGAGGCGGAGGGTTGGCAAAGGCCGGGAGCGGCGGGAGTGTCGTGGGTTCGGGAGGGGCGTTGAATGGTTGATCTCGGCTTCTGCTCCGCAAGCTCTTGATGCTCTTGTTAGACGGTCGTCGCACAAGTCTCGGCGATCTCGGCGGAGAAGGTGTACGGTTCCTGGTTCTTATGCTGGGCGCAGGTGCAGATTCAAAAGTTTCGTAACCGTTCGCATAACCATGTGATGAACTTAGCCCTCCACGTCCTCGCGAGCGCGTGTCTCTCTCGTAAGTAACTCCAAAGCTGCCTTCCCCGTAATCGTGTGCAGATTCCAGCTGTCTAGGGGCAGAGGACGAAAACTGTGGGCCGTAACCGGCACTGTTGGAACGACCGCGCCGCGAATATACAGATTCGTCGTCGTCAACTTCGTCGATGTTGGAGAAGAAAGGTGAGGCGTCGAATCCCCCAAAAGTGCCGTCGCCAATCTTGTCGAACGAGAGAAGGAGGTTATCCAGGAGTGATTCTCGTACTCTGCCGCCGTTTGTCAACGAGAGATCGTGGGAATCACGTCCGCTGCTATCGTGATGGCGATGATGGTGATCGCTGTCCGGAGCTTCCCCTGACTTTGATTGATGGGACCTGTTGGAATTCGTGCTTCCGTAGCCCGACATCGAGGATGTTCGATCCGTGGCGGAAGAAGCTGTCGAGAGCGGCGACGGACCAGAAATCGACCTCTGGATAGGCCTGAGCCTCGTTTTGTCGGCGGTATGGAATCGGTGGTTTGAGGAGTCCGGCTCTAGAGGGGCCACCATGGTCGAGGGAAGCCAACTTCTAATAAGCACTTAGTTCAACGTCCGTGGACCCAACTGGACTAGGTATGTATGGATATGCGCCTCTCCTTCGAGGTTTACCTTTCTAGCGTCTAGCGGGGAAGTTGCTGCAAATCGTAATTCGACAGGACAGGGAAATGCGGTGGTTACCGATTGGCTGGGGAAAAGGGAGGGAGGGAGGGGGAACACGGCAGAGAGCTCACTGCAGGTACATGTATGTAGAGTAGAGTACCTATGGGTTGAGCTGAGCTGAGAGTCTGTCCGCTGGCCTGAGATCCCACGTTTTTCCGCCCGAAGATAGTTATGTAGATAGGTAGAGGTAGGAGACGCAGGCCGGCCAGATCCGCTTAGAACCTTCTGCTTCTTCTTCGTCTTCTTCTTCGCCTTCTTCTTCGCCTTCTTCTTCGTCCAATGTGCGAACAGGGCTCTCGTGCTGAAGCTGGGCTGGTGAAGCTAGGCGTGTAGCATCCGTGTAGCCTCTGGCTCCGTACGGTTGGAAGCTTTTTCTCGTGTGTATTTGGGGTCTCCCGTATACGCACACCCAGGTTTCCGGTGGAGAAGAATCTCCGGGATCCTGAACCAAAGCGTTGGTATGGGGGCGATACCTGCTCAGTCCCAACAAACGAGCGTAGGAGGAGGGGAGGGACGGCGAGAGGACGTATGGAGAACTAGAGAAGTCGCGAGAGTGAAGGAATGGTAAGCAGTGCAAGGTTACCCAGCAGGAGGAGACCACATGTATACGCGGAGTTGGACAGAACTGTCGCTACGCGAATCTCAGGTCGAGGTGGCTGTAGCGCGATCCAAGTTTACACATGTAAGTCCCTAGATGTCAATCGGAGTGTCGAGGCAGCTCTACGGAAGGAAGGTGGGAAGATGAAGCGAATAAGATATATTGAGGGGCTACCCGCGCAGGCACTCAGACTTGGTACGGTAGCTACCCATGAGTAATCGAGAACAGGCAGATCTGCCACCTAATCGTGAGATTTGAGCGAACAGCTGCTCGCTCTGTGCGGAGGAGCCGAGCGGTCAACTGCCGCCTATTTATCTTCTCGAGACCGAGGCTTTCAGGATCCGCCGTCGTTTCAGCTTTTTTTTTGCCGTTACTTCCCAATTGTCCGTGTAGTCTTTGTAGCTCCATCCCAGTTCCAGAGTGACATGTGCATAAGCAGTCACTACGAGTGTCCATCCACACCACTTCCCTTGACTCCCACTTTCGTCACCCCGATCTGATGAAGTGAAGCCGATACGGAGGACTTTGCGACTGAGTACATGCCAAAGCGTCAGCTAAGTAGAGTGCTCCCATTTCCCAACCTTCCTTCCATACCGAAATTATACGGAAACCGGACGACCGCATCTGTCGAGATGTTTCCGTTGGTCGGATTCCTGCGAGGAGCCGAGCCGAGGGCTCCTGCTGCGAGTTGCGCTAGGCTCTATATATGCTGACGTCTATAATGTAGCGTTTCTTCACATCGAGAGGGCCTTGAAAATGCGGGGATGAACCATGTCGTCGAAGGTTGTGCGGCGCTGCGGATGTACGTGGGCTAGCTACCTGGGAAGTCGTCACTCTATTTTTGCGCACCGAAATTTGGGCTTTCTGTCAGTGGATTAAAAAAAGGGCACCCAACGATTCCCAGGAGGCCGCCTCCGAGCACCGTAGGCGATTGCGGTATGTATCTACGTATACGCGCGCACCAACATCTCATCTGGTATCCATTCAATCGTCATCTCCGTTCCGGCGTTTGACACCGACGAACATCCCTTTCGAGAGAGGAATACCTACTGCTTGTCCCACTTCCTACCGTGGTTATTTATGCGTGATCGCATTGTGCAGCTGAGCTGCGGCTGAGGAATCATGTTGGTTTCCCAGTCGCGCTCATTGGTCGCAGATACACATACTCTAGGTGTCAGCGGAACGGAGGTGAGGCTGGATATCTACTACATAAAGTACATGGGAATGCGGGATGATCTGCAGGGGCGGTCCCGGAGGTCAAAGGGCGCCCGTTTCCCAGCGTGAGGTCCACCCTAGCCAGGCGCGCGGAGTGGGACCCCGTGGTGTTTTAGTGGCCGTGCCTAGGGACGATCACACATCCAAAAAGACATCGTGGCCGACACATGGGAGATACAAGTATGTACTCTACTTCTTACTGCATAACGTACCTAATAGCACAGCAGGCACTTAAGTAGTGGTACATATATCCCATGCAGTTATAACCACTGTATAGTTCAAGGGGGGGTAAAAAGAGGCGTTGTTTCCCACTGAACGCATATTGCTACCTATTGTATCAGGACATGAAAAACACGCATTTTGACCGCATTGATACTAAGCCGCTACCGTTTTGCCCAAGATAGATAGCACTATGAACTACAATTTTTACCTCCCCTAGACTATACAGTACACATATACATACCTGGTACATACATCTTTATGCCAGAAAGAAGAGGTGGTGCACCAGGTCGAAGCGGTGGTGGACAACTGACCTCACAAAACTGAGGAAAAAGGTTTTTTTTTTGTTTATTCATACTCGCATTCGACCTATATAGATCATGGCGGCGTACATTTTGCCCGGTTTTCCTGTCCGCAGTCCGCGCGGTGGCGGCACGTTGCAAGCTCCCCTTCGCCCTCCGCCCAGGCCACTGAGGAAAAAGGTGGGAATGGCGCGCCGAGGGCGAGCAGGTATCTGACGCGTCCAGGAGGCAAGGCGGAACCTGCAAAGGACGATCCGGCGGGCGAAGAGGGAGTGCTGGAATCGATTCCTACTGGAGGCAAAGGGGAATGATGTGTGGACCGCAACCGGATACAATCAACAGGGCAGGACAAGTTCTGGTGACCGAAGACGACACCATAGCGGATGGCCACCAGGAGCAGGAGCAGGCGATCCTAGCGGCATACATATGCACTTCCAGTCGTCCGGGTGTGCATTCGGCTCGGCTACACTTAGAACTATGGAAAATGGCGAAAATAGTGGTCATCCCCAAACCGGGGAAACCAGACTACTCCAAGGTCCGTGCCTACCGAGTGATCTCCCTCCTGGACGTCATCAGTAAGCTGGTCGAGCGCACCGTGGCCCACCTGATTGCCGACCACCTGGAGCGAAGGAAAGAAAGAGGTCTACACGATGGCCAGTTTGAGTGCCGCGCGGTGGCGGTTCTGATGAATCGCACCCAACGCGTGGGGGGAAAAGAAGTGGTGGGTGTCTTCTTTATGGACGTTAAGTCGGCACTAATGTGAGCAAGGCGCACTTGGGAAGGCGCATGGAGGCGCTCGAGATTGAGCCAGCCCTCATGGGGTGGACTGGCAGCTTCATGTCGGACCGGCAGGTGAAACTCAGTAATGGGTGAGGCAAACCCAGTAGATTCCGGCATCTCGCGGGGATCCCCAGCGGCCCCGGTCGCCCTCGCCGCGTACCTGTCGGGCATTTCTGACGAGGTGGAGAGGCCAGTCCCGGGCACTACAGAGCCGGGCTATGATATCTTTGTGGACGACATCGGCTGGTGGGCGGACAGCGGGGGCGATGAAATGGTGGCGTCCGAGGCAGCAGCGGCATCCATGACTGGGCAGCGAACAACGGAGTGGCCTTCGACCAGGGAAACAAAGGCGGCAATTTTTCGCAGGAAGAAGACCTCCCACGGTGGCGGTGAAGGTTGGCGCCAACACTGTTCCGTTCAACAAGTAGGCAAGTAGGCGACCGGCGGGCTCGGGATCTGGCTGGACTCGCAGCTCACGCTCAGGGATCATCACGCCAAACGGTTAAAAAGCGAGAAAACCTTTTATATACCATGAACACTATCGATAGGGTACAAGTTTCAACACACGGTTCTCTATCACTACTTTGTTGTGAAGTGCGGGCATAGAATTTAAATAGGGAGAGAGCGGGTGCGAATCGATTGGCGTCGTCGTTAGTAAATAAAGAAGACCGTCAATAAATTCGTGTTGCTGCCAGTGAAGGGAATTTTTTTTTTTTTTACAGCAGAGCATTTCAATTCTGTTGCGACACAGCGTCATCGTGTCCAGGATAAAAAAAAAAAGGCTGCCCTTCTAAGCGAATACATACAAAAAGGAAAATGAAGGGTCATTCACTTTGAATGACCAGTCAATAAGTGTGAGTGGTTGGGGTTAAATTGACTGGTCGCAGACGTCGAATGACAAGTCAATCACCTTAAATGCCTAGTCAGTAACTTCAAATAACTACTCACTTGGCAAAGCGGCGATGGCCACTGCGGGCAGCGACACAGGCCCTCCAGTGGACGAAAGAGCCGCCCCACTGCTCAGCTGGTGGTGTCGGTGTCAGATGCAGACGCGGGACCACCTCTTTAAGGCGTGCCCCGAGTGGAAGGCTCAGCAGAAGATCCTGCGGGCCGAGGTGTGGAAGGAAAGCGGACCGTTTCAAGATCTGGGACCCCTTGGTTGATGGGAGATGCAGCCAGGCGATACTAGACTTCCTCTCCGCCACGGATGTGGAAGGTTGGTCCCGGCTGAGGAAGACGTGGGGAGCGAGGTGTCAGAATGGGAGCACAGGGAGCACAGGGAGCGGGGAGAGGAGAGGAGGGCGGAGGCGGAGGAGTTGGGTGCTGCGAGGAGCTGGCCGCCGGAGAGGTACCTCTGTTTCTACCCACGTCCTCTTTCATGGCATCCGCAGACGGGGTTTGGGGGGCGGGTCACGATTTCTTTTGTTCTTTCTTTTGTTCGGATTCTTTTCCTTTGTAATTTCTTTGGTGCGCATATATCTTCTTGGGACAGGCCTGGCGGAGGGCAAAGGAACGTGCCGCCTCGCGCGGGCGGCGGACGGGAGACATAGAAAGTGCGCTGCCATAGTCTATGTACATACATATCTAGATACATAGGCTGTATGCAAGCATGAATAACAAAGAAAAAACCCTGGTACATACTTTTACATCTGTCGGCGATGCCGGGTCTGGGTGCGGCCGGCTCCGTCGAGTGACACTCCATGCCACGCGTGACGGCTCATCGGGGGCTTGATTTGCTGTTGAGGTCGCCAACCTTCGAACGTCATCGAGAAGCCACCCCCGCGAGCGAGTCGCAACGTGATCCAGTAACAAAAACGCACCAAACCTCCTCCAAGACCGCCGTTTGCAAGTCAGCCTAAACCCGCGCGTCAATAATCCAAAATGGCGTCGCGGTACTCACCACCGCCCAATCGCACTACTTTCTCTCCACACAGCAGCGCGCCCCGATACACCACCGCCGGTGCCAGAGAACGGTCCACGATGCGGTTACCGGTATTCTTTCGGAGGATCTTCAAATACCCACAGATGGATTTCGAGGTTCGTTTCCGGAGGTCTTTTCTTCTTCCTTTGGCGGAAGAGAGAACTGTCGGCGGCGCGGGGGCGGTCTTGGGATTGACGCGGTAAATAGGTTGCAATATGGGAAATGACCTCTCTGATCATAGCGCCCAAGAAGGTGTTCAAAGCGATCTATTACCACGTGAGTAAGTCCAGTAGCTGTACGGATACTGCTTACTGACTCCAGTTGGGCAACGGCAGAAACGTAGGTTTCGTTCAGAGCAGTTGCAGACCTGATCTGATCCTCGAGTTCTAGAAACCAAAAACTCGTGGTCGCGCGATGACCCTTCCTTCATCGTTCTCCTCACGTTCTTCCTCACGGTTACGGCTATCGCCTGGGGTCTCGCCTACACGCCCGCGTTCAGCTCGATCGTACGACTGATATTCTCGCTCGTGTTCCTCCATTTCCTACTCACATCGCTCGTTTTCGCGACGGCTGGATACTATCTCTGTGGGAAGTTTTTGAAAGTTCCGCCTTCGGGTAGGTTACCACGGGCTGGAATTGTCACTGGAGATGGCGACCTTGAGTTCATGTACTGCTTCGAGATCAGCGTCAGAGCGTTTTTTCCAGTGTGGGTGTTTCTGTGAGTTTTCCCGCGTTGCCGAGTGGAGCCAGAGATGCAAGGCTGAAATTGTGGGGAACATAGCTATGTCATCCAGTTTCTGATGATGCCACTCCTAAAGAATGATTATTGGTATGTATAGGTTATCGACGCGCTACTTTGGGTGCAAATCAACCGATTTTCTGATTTTCCTTTTTACATGACGCAGGATATCAATCTTTTTCGGCAATTCACTCTACTTGATCGCATTTTCATTCTACAGCGTAATCACCTTTCTCGGATACAATGGTATGAGAGCCCCCTCCCCGTTCTCTCGGACGGATTGGCACGATGGGCGTTTTGCTGATTGGTCGGCGATCTCTTCTCACGCTTCAGCTCTTCCTTTCCTACACCATACCGAAGTCCTTCTTTTCCCTGTGGTTGTGCTTGTTATACTGTGGGCGGCCAGCTTGCTTGGGTTTAATGTTGCGAAGCATGTAATCGGGATGTGGTTGTTTTAGGGGGTTGAGTATCTTGCTTTTGCTGTTGGTTGTTGGAATGTCTTTGCCTTTCACGGAATCGCAGCTGTTTTTTCCCTCGCCCCTTTAAATGAAAAACTTCCCACGTGTGTAGGATAGGTAGTTAATGCATAGAATTATCGTTGCTATCTAGGAGGGTTCCTCTGGCTTCGTGTTTCGGCAGATGCTCCTGTCAGTGGTCACGGGCTGATCCAGGTGCGTGACGTGCCAAGGGTGGGTTTGCTGTGTCGTTTCATGGGCCCATCTGGGTGCTAGATACATACTACCGAGCACTCATCCCTTCCCCATCGCCCACTACTACACTACAGCGACCTCCCCCCCACCACACCTCCTCTACCTCCACCTCCACACTCCCTCACCTCCACACTCCCTAGTTGTGGCAACCAAACCTCCGCTTCGTCAACACCATCTGCTCTAACTCTGAACGCGGGCTGAAAGCGAGATGTCGCATGTAGGATCTTTCAGAGGTACTCCCAGCAGAGCTGGTACTAGTAGTGGTCGAAGCACCACTCCTGCTCCGTCAGGAATCCCTGTACCTAACAATCATACTCCGCCGGCTTCAGACTCCCAGCCCAGCGTCAGCGACAGCAGGAAGAGACAGTCGAAAAGAGATGAGGTGTGTACATGTCCTTCTATCTCTACACGAAACGGGGGAGATACTCCAGGTCCTGCCTGTGGACATCTGCATACCCGGCCCTCCGTCTGTGTGGGTTGTGGCAGCCCGGCCCCTATTTAGTGAGAAAGGGACAATTGAAACTGACATCCGTTCTCTCTATTGTACAGGCCATCCGTCGCAAGATCGAATCGGATCTCAGCAAGAAGAAGAGTACGACTTCTCGTGCTAGACAGACGCGCAAGATAGCCCCGGGATCGGTCATGGCCCTACGCCCATCCCAGGCCCTCCAGATCAAGCCTCTCACGACTGTGGCGGAGGCCGCCCAGCTCATGGCGGCGAAGCGTGAAGACTGTGTACTCGTTACCGATGATGATGACCGCATCTCTGGCATCTTCACTGCCAAGGATCTTGCGTTTCGTGTTGTAGGCGCCGGAATCGATGCTAGAGATATCACGATTGCTCAGATCATGACTAAAAACCCGCTCTGTGCCCGGACAGACACCTCCGCTACTGACGCTTTGGATTTGATGGTTCGCAAAGGCTTTCGTCATCTACCGGTGATGGATGAGAATCAAGACATCTCCGGTATTCTGGACATCACCAAGTGTTTCTACGAGGCTATGGAGAAGCTGGAGCGAGCGTACGCGTCTTCCAGGAAGCTCTACGATGCGCTAGAAGGTGTGCAGTCGGAACTCGGGTCCTCGCAGCCCCAGCAAATCATCTCCTACGTCGAGGCCCTGCGGCAAAAGATGTCCGGCCCGAACCTGGAGTCCGTCCTGGACGGCAATCCTCCTACAGTTGTTACCGTCCGAACTACAGTCAAAGATGCTGCGGCCATGATGAAGGAGAACCGCACGACCGCGGTGTTGGTCCAGGATGCTGGGAATATCACGGGTATCTTCACGAGTAAGGATGTAGTCCTGCGTGTCATCGCGCCGGGATTGGACCCAGCCAATTGCAGTGTCGTGCGCGTCATGACACCTCATCCGGATTTCGCACCAATGGAGATGTCCATTCAAGCTGCCCTGCGAAAGATGCATGGTTAGCGGCTCTCCTTACTTTTTTTTTGCCAATGAAGAGTAAAATCGCTGACATTATCATCGCCGCTAGATGGACACTACCTCAACCTTCCTGTCATGAACAATGAGGGGGAGATTGTCGGAATGGTGGATGTCTTGAAATTGACCTATGCCACTCTTGAACAGGTAAAATCTACGGGAACTGGCGTATCAATGAATTCGGTGGGCTGACTTTGCGTCACAGATCAACTCGATGCAAACTGCTGATAGCGAGGGACCCGCTTGGAACAAGTTCTGGCTTTCTCTTGACAATGACACAGAATCCCAGATTTCCGACCACACCAGTGCACGCGGCCCCACACCATCAGTCCGAGGCCAAGGAACGGAATCGCCGATTGCTGCTATGCGACACACATCCAGCTTGGGTCACCTGGAGCGTCACGATGCCGCCATCCAGCCAGGCGATTCAGCGTCCCACATCGGAGACCATTCCGAGGGCTCTATGATCCATGACCCGATTGCTGATCCGATGGATCAGCCATTTGCGTTCAAATTCAAAGCTCCTAGCGGTCGTATCCATCGTGTACAGGCCGCTCCAAATGGAGGATTGATGGAACTCCTTGGTGCTGTTAGCGAGAAACTCGGACCCGAGGTTATCGAGGTTGGCGGAGAGCCCGAGTTTGGAGCGGATGGCAGGCTGATTAGCCAAGGCTTTGCGTTGAGCTATGTCGACGACGAAGGAGATATCATTTCCATCACTTCGGACCCTGACTTGCTTGACGCTGTCAGTCTTGCCAGGCGTACTGGGAGGGACAAGGTTGACCTGTACGTTCATGACCCTTCGAAACCAGCCCTGGTCGCCACCGTAGACCCGCAACCACCTACCGTGACGAGGAGAAAGTCAAGGATCGAAATCGAGGACCACGACGAGGACTCAGACGATTCCGAAGAGCAAGTACGCAGGCCGAAGAAGAGACTCACGGCGCCACCTGAAGCTATCGCGCCGCCTCAGCCCGAGCTGATTCCGGGTGTGCCCAATGAATTGATTTTGCCGGGAGCCATTGTCACTCTCGCTGTGGCAATTGTTGCCGTCTTTGCTCTGTCCAGAAGATAGAGAAATCGAAGTGGAGGGACGAAGGGGAAGAGGAGTCGGTCAAGGAGGTAGGACCAGCAAACCCGAGGGTCTGTTCCCTAGATCGCAATACCCACCCATTTTTGTGCGCTTTAGAGGTAGACGGATACTCTTGTTCGGTTGTGGGTTGATCTTATCACCTGTCGTTGGAACTCAGCGGCACGCCTTAACTATGTTTCTCTTGCCATTTCGGTTAACTACAACAATTGATGGCTACTTCTTTCTTGTCGTCAATTCTAACTTTTTCCGTGGCTCATTTTGTAATTCGGTTCACTTATCATTTTTTGACCTGCTTTGTTTATTTTGTATTGTGCTCACTGATTGTTTCCTTTGGCCCTTCCTTGTTTATTCGTCTTCTGTTTTCGTTTCCATGCTACCGTGTCGCCTTCTATTCATTTTGTTTATACGGCAATTGTCCCTCATACTACCCGTTTTTGTGGAATTGGCTCCCAAAAATTTAGGGGCCCCTTTTTCTGGCGAGTGATAGAAAATGTAATCGTCGCAACAGCACGAAGGAAAAACACAGTAGTACATACCTACTGTATAGTCGAGGGGAGGGTAGAAATTGCAGTAGTGCTATCACATCTTGGACAAAATGGTAGCGATACAGTATCAATACGATGAAAATACGTGTTTTTCGTGTTCCGATACGATAGTAATATGCGTTTAGCGGAAATACTGTTTTTTTTACCCCCCCCCCCTTCAACTATACAGTGGTGAAGAACACAGTAACTAGTATGTGAGGCGGATTAGCAGCTTTAGATATAGATAGGTGTTGTTCTGGGTGCCTTGGAAGCGTAGTGGCTGGGCGTTTGGCATGTTGCGCAGCATGGCTTAACTCTACCATCAGGGCTGGGGCCCTATCTACATGCATTGCGAAGATCTCCCTTCCGAGTGTCAATCCGTCGTGCTTCCGGAAATACCGAATTAGCTGGGGAATTATATGTTTTGCGCACTGGATAGGCCGAAACGCCGCCGACGAACGAACGGTCTCGAACGACGGGGCGCCAGGTTGCGGACCGGGTGCAACTGGGCGGCGGACGAATGGCACGAGACGGGATGCGGGCCGCCGCTGATTGGCCGTCGCAATCGCCGGTCGGCCATGCCCTGCTCGCTCAGCAGCGCCCATTGGCCGCCTTCTGCGGGCTGCCCAGTTCTAGATCGCGGCGACAGCCAGTCACGGCGCAACTCTTGCGCTTTTTGGTAGGGCGGCCTCGTAGGACAACAGCACCTACACTGGTAAAAAAAGGGGAGGGGGGGGGGATCTTTATAGTAATCTGACAGTAGTCCTACTATCTCGCACCGCAAAACGTAGCAAAACCAAATATCTATCACATCGGGATGGTTGAGAGCGGGTGGAAAAGCGACAGTCCTCAAAGTTGGCCGATAGACAACTTCGAGTGCCCCTTTTTGTGTCCGGCTGGAAGATCTTTAAGTAAGCTAACACCCATCCCTGCCACATAACGAGAAATGTTGGCCCATGTAAGGTTTTCGAGCTCGCCTTTTCGTGAGCTGGCTGGAGTGAAAGATTTAGAGTAGTTACCCGTCGGTTATTCGGACGCGCCAGGTACTCGCACGCCAAGGCGCACTAGGCAATTTTTTAGACTATCTAGATGATTTTGTGAGATCTCTTTCTTTTTTCGAAATTTTTTTTTTAGGGAGGGGGAGTGCAATGTACACGAGCCGGTGAAGATCAGATCTTTCCTACGTCTTCTTCATTATGATAACTCGACGGAGGTAATTTATCGGCAAAAAATGTCCACCAGCGAAGTCTCCAGAAGATTGCCTTTACGCCAGAGAATATTCGCAGCGGCTTTTGATATACTGGACTGGTACCTTTGGACTTCGAAATCTTCCGCTGAGCACTCAACATTCCCGTCGATAAACTCGCAGTACCGGGCAATGCTATACTTCACCTCCGGCCGTCCTCGCCACCCCGATCCTTGACCTCTATGAGCCCTGCCGAAGTCCACACAATTGCAACTCCGTAGCCAGCAGGACTTGCACCATCTCACCCAGTCCCTATCCCTTGATGTTCAGAACAGCAACACACCGGGAACCTGGAGAATCCGCCATGTAGTTGATAAACTATCCAATACCAGTATTGCAGCGCTGCACATGCGGCCATCTTCAAGAGCGGCTTCTACAGGCAACAACCGAACGCCGAGAAAACCAGCAACTCAAACCAGACGTAAACGGCGGATCCCAGAAGAAGTCCTCATTCTTACGAGCAAACAAGATATTAAACAGTATTTCGATACTTAGAGGCCGAATCCAAAAGAACTCAGTTCAGTAAGCTGCAGAAACTGAGGGAGAAGGCTGCTAAGTTGGAAGTCCGGGTGCAAGAGCTGGTTGCAAAGGAGAAGAAGTATCACGCAGTGGAAGACGAAGGAAGAAAGCTTCCGGCTTCATGGAAGTCAGTAGCCCGACTAGAAGAGGAGGGGAGTAAAGAACTGGACCGCTTGAAAAGATGAAGGAGGATATAGAGAAACTGGAGAGTGAGCTTGTTCAAGAGGAGGGAAGTGGTAGTGAGATGGAGGAGGATGAGGACCGGGAGGTGTTTGAACTCGCATTTTAGGTAAATATTATCTTTTAGCTGCTAGTTATCCTTTAAACAATGTGAGCACACGCGATTGTGTATTCTTGAGGATGAATGTAAGCCCTTACTCGAGTCAATCGGATGAAAATTGGCTGGGAGGAGAAAGCAAACAGCGAAATTCCACCCGCGATCACTCGCGCCAGGCGGCGCTAGTCACCCTAGCGTGAATTAGCTCCTTGGCGTCCGAGTACCCGGCGCGTCCGAATAACCGACGGGTACTCTAGCACGAGCCGGGAATTTCGGACCAATCAGAACGATTTCTATTTAACCGGATTTCCAGCCAGCCCGGTCACCCTACTATCTAATACAGACCTTTTGGTATGGGAAGCCGAAGAAGTAGCTCACCTGTTCTTCTAAGTGTAAACATGTCGTGAAACAAATGCAAAGAATACTAGGTTGTCTGGGGAATCTCGCTACACCGTTTCCATGGCGTTTTTTGACCATTGGAGAGCGCGCGAAGACTGTACTTCCAAGGCTGGATCGAGGCTCTATATCCTGAGCATCGTGTGCGCGAATGTGATGTGTAGAGTAGGTGGACAACAACGAGTAGCGATACTTCATCAAAATTCACGATGAGAATCGGGAGGCCAAGTGTTTCTACATGTCGACTGCAACTCGCTACTCGCAACACCTGTAAGGACATATTCCCTCGAAACCGATAATTCTATTTCGTGAAAGTGAAAGGCCCTTAAGCTGAAACAGAGAGCTGGGATTCTGCCCATGTGTATAAGTCATATTTGATGATGAAAAGAATACATTCAAACGTCAACCATAGGTGGATGTCTGTATGGTTCAATGGGTTCTACGGGTAGGAAATTTCAACCGTCGAACGCAGTATACTTGCGCGTATACGTCCCAAGCAGAACCCGCTCTCACGGCTTCACGATCAACTACTAGAAATGGTCGTAAAACGCCAAGAAAATGGTTCAGCCTTCTTCATCATTGAAAGCACTCGCAACGTGGATATGGACTTCAAACTACTTGTATGATGTAACACTATGCTAAAACCGTTATACCTAGCGACACGAAATGCAGCCCGAGTACGAGTAGCGTCATTAAAAGGTTAGTAATGTTTTTTTCTCGGGATCATGAGATGAACTTGTAGATCGTGACTTTTCTGTCGGAAAGTGCCGATAGTTTCCTGCAGACGCCACATGTTTTTCCTTTAAAAAAGACCCCCTTTTTTACTAGTGTATGCGGGAGTTCGACACGCTCGAATTCCATTACCACTACATAGATGGGGCTGCTCCTGGGGAGCTTCCGCAAAGGGATACAATGACACTGCCCGTTGCTGGTCAAGCTCTGCCGTCGCTCTATCATAGCCTCTCTTCTAAGACCTACCCAGCTTGTCGGTCAATTCAACGGTTTATGGGGTACTACACCTGACAGACATACCCAAATGTTCGCTTTGCGATTAGATATTTGATGCCGGACATCAAACTGGGCCTCGAGACACCGGCGCGGCATGACCGCTTTGAGAGCAGCAAAATCCGCAATTGCAACCCTGAATGGAGTGCGCTCTGATCCTCTTCTTCCACCCTATCTTCCCGCTGGTGAGATCACCAGCGCTCATAGTGGGTGGCATGGGTTGGTATGGAGGTGATGGTGCTGGAGGGAGTGGGTTGTTGGTAATGTGGAGTGAAGGTGTAGAAGTCGACACGTCGCGACAATTACATTTTCTATCACTCGCCAGAATAGGGTCCCTAAATTTGAGTGGTATGAGCCAATTTCATAAAAACGGGTGGTATGGGAGTTAATTGCCATTACTTACATCTGCTGTCGTGGCTTTCTCTCCTCTGTTCCCTGTGGGGAACACCTCCTGAATTTACGAAACCCCATGGTGTCAATGATGATGATGATGGTTCATTAATCGTGTGCGACCCTATTGGATCATGACGATATTATATACAGTCCTTTCCCGTTCGCCATCCGCTGCGCCCTCGAACAGTCCGCCAGCGGCTCGCGGCGACTCCCCTGCCCCCGCCCGGCCTGTCCCTCAAGGAAGAAAGAGAGAAAAAGAAGAAAGAGTGACTGATAAGGAAAGCGCGAGAGATAAGGAGACAGAAAGAGTGACAAGTGAAGGGGCCACGCCTAAGGAGACCGTGTACCTCCCCTCTCCCTTTCCCCCGTTTGCTCTGGTGGCAGCTCCCGCGGCCCCACCCTCGCCCCCACCTCTGTCATTCTCAAAAAGTCTAGGACCGCTCCCGTGCACCACTCGTCCGCGAACATTTCCCTGATTGCGAACCCCCATGGTGTCAATAACCGTGGGTGATGGGATTCGAACGATAGAGTCAAGTGATAAATTATGAATCAATACTTGTAACATTCTCGCGTGGCCGATCTGCCAAGCCAATAAACAAAAGAAATTGTTAGTCTCAGAGCCTCATTCTAATATCTGTAGACCTCAGGTTTCAACTCTCCTCTCTCAACTAAACACACTACTACTACACCTTCCTTCCTCCCTTCCTTCCTTCCTCGTTCCCATCTTCCTTTTCTCTACCTGATACCCCGAACAACACTATCTTCCGCAAAACCAACACCTCTTTCGCGAGCGTAAGTACACATTTTTACTCCGCCGCTCGATACTTAATTGCCGTTGCAGGGTTCTGCCCTTCGGGCTAGTTACTAGTGAGTTGAGTAATCGTCTCATACTGACTTCTATCTCAAAATTTAGAGCCATCCAACCAACCCCACCATCCGTTATCCCCCACTCGCCCTTTCCTCTCGTGGAAAGAATTCAACACGTCGCCCTCGAACCCTCCAACGGTGATCGCCGCCCTCACACCTGTCGTTCCGCTTGGCCGTATTGATTCCATCGCTCTCATCACTTTCCTCCACAAACCAACGACACAGCTACACAACGACCCCGATCACACCGAACCGAATAACAACAGCTACAACAACCACAACAACTACTAAACCACTACTATTACTACAACAGTACAGCAACAACAACTACTACTACGACCCACCGTCTTCGCCTTCTCATCCGACGACCCGTCCGCGTCGACTAGCGATTACACCCTCAGCATTTTGTCGGTGGCTAGATCACCCCTCCAAAACGAAAAGAAAAGCAGCAGATTTCTCGAAAAGAAGAGCAACTATGGCGTCGGAGCTCCCTCCAGATATCGTTGCTGGCCTGCAGCAGTTGTTACAGGGTCTCAGCTCTTCAGACAATGTTATTCGGCAGAGCGCTGAAGAATCATTGTCCAATGACTGGGTCGCTACAAAACCACAGATGCTGCTTTCGGGTCTGGCAGAACAGGTCCTAACAGGCGGTGACACGAATGTGAGTTAAAGAATCCGCCCTAGGATATCTTGCTCGTAGTCGCCGATCTTGCCCCGTCGAGCAAGTGCCTGATTGACAGCGGCTTGTTGTGCACGTCTATTAAGAGCTTGCGGCTGCTGAAGATGATGAAAATGCATTAGCTGACACGGGACGTTTAATATAGGCTCGGTCATTTTCTGCTGTTCTTTTCCGAAGATTGGCACTCAAGACTCAGACGAAGGAGGAGGAACCACAGGAACTCTATATTAGCTGCTCTCCCCGCGTCAAGACTTACATTCGCTATACCCTCCTGCGGGCCTTTGCCTCGGAAATCGACGACCATGTGCGGAAGAAGGTTGGAGATGCTGTTGCAGAGGTTGCTAGGCAACTTTCGGATGCCGGTCAGTTCCACATTCACCGACATCAGCAGACGTGTTGCTTTGCTTGGGGAGAGGGTGTTTTCTTCGCATGGAATGAGTGAGTTGACGGATTTTGTTGCTGTGTTTAGACGAACCATGGCCCGAACTGTTGCAAGCACTGTTTGAGGCAAGTAAGTCGCTGCATGCGAGCTTCCGAGAGGGTGCTTTCAGGATATTCACCACTACCCCGGGTATCATTGAGAAGCAGCATAGCGATATCGCCAAGGGTGTCTTCAGCGACGGCTTCGCAGACCCTGAACAGACGGTCCGCATTGCAGCAATCGAGGCGTTCACGGCTTTCTTCCGATCGATTAAGAAGCCAGCGCAGAAGGCATACCATGGACTGTTGCAGAATATTCTCATGATCTTAGTTCCGCTGAGGGAGCAGCAAGACTCAGATAGTCTCGGCCAGGCCTTGGTGGCTTTGATGGAGCTTGCGGAGGTTTCGCCTGTCATGTTCAAATCGGTCTTCGGCGAGGTCGTTGAATTCGGCATCACTGTTGTCCGAGACAAGGATCTGACTGATACAACGAGGCAGAACGCCTTGGAGTTTCTTGTGACCTTTGCGGATACGGCACCTAATATGTGTCGGAAGGATCCTAACTATACCTCGGAAATGGTTACTCAATGTCTCAGCTTGATGACCGACATTGGAGCCGATGATGATGACGCCTCGGAGTGGAATGACACGGATGATGTAGGTCTTTTTCTCTCACTCGCCCTATCTCCTGAAGCCGGAATTCTGACTAGTGTATGCAATTTAGCTTGACATTGACGAGAGCGACCTCAACCATGTCGCTGGAGAACAATGTATGGATCGTCTAGCTAACAGGCTTGGTGGTCCTGCCGTTCTGGCGCCGACATTCCAGTGGCTTCCTCAGATGATGAATTCCTCGTCATGGCGTGACCGGCATGCAGCTTTGATGGCCATTTCGGCCATTTCAGAGGGTTGCCGTGAGATGATGGAGGGCGAACTTGACAAAATTTTGGATCTGGTGGTTCCTGCATTAAGAGATCCTTACCCCAGAGTTAGGTGGGCTGGATGCAATGCGCTGGGTCAGATGAGCACGGATTTTGCTGGCATCATGCAGGAGAAGTACCATCAAGTTGTCATGTCGAGTATCATTCCGGTGCTGGAATCCCCGGAGCCAAGGTATGTTATTTCTGGCGTGTCTGGCAACCTGTGACACCAGGCACTAACGAATTTGCAGGGTGCAATCGCATGCGGCCGCCGCACTGGTCAACTTTTGCGAGGAAGCCGAGAAGGAGATTTTGGAGCCCTACCTAGACGAGCTGTTGAAGAGGCTGCTGGCTCTTCTCACGGATGATACCAAGCGATATGTTCAAGAACAGGCTTTATCGACCATCGCTACCATTGCGGACTCGGCGGAGCAAGCATTCGGCCGCTACTACGACCATCTCATGCCACTGCTGTTTGGCGTTCTGAATCAGCCGCAGAATGCACAGGTGAAAGAGAACCGATTGTTATGCGCCAAGGCCATGGAGTGCGCTACTTTGATCGCGTTGGCTGTCGGCCGGGAGAGGCTGGGTGCGGATGCGGTCCAGTTGGTGCAAGTGCTGGGACGTATTCAGCAGACTGTGTCGGACCCAGATGACCCTCAGGGATCCTACCTGCTTCACTGTTGGGGCAGAATGTGCAGAGTCATGGGCAACGACTTCTTGCCCTACCTCCCTGCTGTTATGCCACCGCTTCTGGAACTCGCCAGTGCTAAGGCTGATGTGCAACTTCTTGATGGTAATATGGATAAATCCTCTTGACATCGTAGTTTGATGCTAACTGGCAATCATAGATGAGGAGCAACTTGCTGCGGTAGAACAGGAGGAAGGCTGGGAATTGCTTCCTGTTCGAGGAAAGTACATTGGCATCAAGACTTCTTCTCTGGACGATAAGTATATGGCGATCGAGCTCCTCGTAATCTACGCCCAGCAGCTGGAAGCCGCCTTCGAGCCATATGTTCTTACCGTGCTCAAGGAGATAGCGATTCCGGGGCTCCGCTTCTTTTTTAACGATGCGGTGCGCGCTGCAGCAGCGAAGCTAGTTCCTCAGCTTCTCAACAGCATGAAGAAGGCGCATGGACCTCAGTCCCCACAGCTGGTTGAGATCTGGCAGCCAACAGTCGCCAAGATCCTGGACGACCTCGCCCAGGAACCTGCAGTTGAGACCCTTGCAGAGATGTACCAGTGCTTCTACGAGTCCGTTGAAGTCATCGGTCAGAACTGCTTATCTCAGGAGACGATGGCTGCGTTCGTTTCCGCGGTCGAGAGTTCACTCCATGAGTACCAGCAGCGGCACGAGCGCCGTGCAGTGGAGCTCTCGAAGCCAGAGGAGGAGCGTGAAGATACAGATGAGATGCTCTATGCCACCGAAGATGATCAGACTCTTTTGGCGGATATGAACAAGGCATTTCACACGGTCTTTAAGCACCAGGGAACTTCCTTCCTACCCCAGTGGGAACGTTTGATTCCGTTTTACGATCGGTTTATCAACAGTTCAGATGCTACGCAGCGCCAATGGGCACTTTGTATCATTGACGATGTCCTAGAGTACTGCGGACCGGAGGCGTGGAAATATCAGGCACACTTTACCGGACCTCTCGTGCAAGGCTTGTCCGACAAGACCCCGGCGAACCGACAAGCTGCTGCTTACGGAGTTGGTGTTGCTGCGCAGAACGGTGGTCCCGCTTTCTCGGAGTTTGTTGCACACACTATCCGGCAATTGTTCGAAGCCACCCAGGGACCCAAAGCACGCCGGGACGATCACGTCTTTGCCACTGAGAATGCTTGTGCTTCCATCGCAAAGATCCTGCATTACAACAGTAGCAAGGTGCCAGATGTTCAGGCGGTTGTTAACCATTGGATCGGAACGCTTCCCGTCGTAAACGATGACGAGGCTGCCCCTTTCGCCTACGCTTTCTTGGCTGAGCTCATTGAGCAGTATGTACACTTTCTCTTGAGTTAACGCATGGGACCAGTTATGCTAATATGTAGAAACTTAGGAAAAACCCCGCTGTCTTGCGCGCTGCTCCCCAAGTCTTTGAGTACGTTGTCCAGGCGGTAGATGCAGAAACCGTCCAAGGCATCGTTGCAGAGAGAGTGATCAATGCAACTAAGGCCTTGATCCGAATGAGTGGTGCAGATGTTAGAGATCTGGCCACCCGCCTGCCCGCTGAGATGGTCCCCACCGTGCGGCGCCACTTTGTGTAGAACACCAACTGGTATAAGAGCGGGCGTCTTGGGTGTGTTGGAGTTATGGTATGATGAGAGGATGGTATATTACATGGTCATGATCTGAGTGACAGAGAGAAGGGGTTTTGTAGCTGTATGGTGAAGAGCGAATGGATAGAACGGTGTCTTGTCAATGTTTTGCTTTCTAATTTGCATCCCTTTTTTTTCTGTTGTCTTTTCCTTTTCTTTTTTCCTACTTAGCTTAGGGGTGGTGTTTGCCTACTATTCGTTGGCAGCGAGGGCGTATACTTGATGTATCCACAATTCCAGTCAGCAATGAGCTTGAGTGAAAGTAAAGAGTTCGCGATCAGAATACATGGGCATAACCGCGCGTCTGCCCCACGTATGCATCTGCTCGTGGGCTAGGGTAAAATGCTACTTGGCGATGATGACGAAGCGAGCTGAGTTAGCGTATCAACCCAACCGTCAATATCACACCTCACCCCTCCTACTCGCCATCGCACCCCCGATCTATCAGCATGAGCGGAATAATAGAATGGGCCTTTGGCCGCCGGCAAACTCCCGCCGAGCGCCTTCGCAAAGTACCCCCCCCATTCCCCCCCAGCCCTCAACCTACAGCTGACAGGCAGAAATGTAGCATCAACGATCCCTCGAGAAAGCCCAACGCGAGCTCGATCGCGAGCGCATAAAGCTTGAACAGCAGGAGAAGAAGCTTATCGCCGACATCAAGAAGTCCGCCAAGAACGGCCAGATGGGGGCATGCAAGATCCAGGCGAAGGATCTGGTCCGGACGCGACGGTACGCCTCTCCTTCTTCCCCTCCCCCTTTTTGTGAGAGGCGGGCGGAGAGCGAAGGGCTAACGGACGCAAAGGTATATCCAAAAGTTCGCTAGCATGAAGACACAGCTCCAAGCGATCAGCCTGCGCATCCAGACGGTGCGCAGCAATGAACAGATGATGCAGTCGATGAAAGGCGCCACGGGACTCCTAAGCTCGATGAACCGCAGCATGAACCTCCCAGCGCTCCAGCGTATCGCGATGGAGTTCGAGCGCGAGAACGACATCATGGACCAGCGCCAGGAGATGATGGACGACGCGATCGACGATATCACCGGCCTCGACGAGGAAGAGGAAACTGACGAGATCGTCAACCAGGTGCTTGACGAGATCGGCGTCGATCTCAATATGCAGCTGGGAGAGACCCCGAGTGGGATCCAGACCGGACGTGCGGCGGAGGGGAAGGTGCCGCAGGCTGTTGGTGCCGCGGGCGATGGTGGTGGTGCGGAAGATGATGATTTGCAGGCGAGATTGGATAGTCTGAGGCGTTGAGGGGAGAGTTACGTTTTCCATTTTTGGGGCGTTTATGTTTTTGCTCGCTTCATTTCATTATGTTGCACTGGTTGTTGCGGTCTCTGAATCCTACTGACTGTATGTACGCACGCTTCTTAACGTACTTACTGTATTCAATCCACCAGGGCCACAAAAAACCGATATCGCTGTATAAGATACGAAAATCCCAAATGTGCAATAAGCTATCCGCAAGTAGAGAAGTAACAACAAAACATCCCAAGACATCCATAGATACCAGGTGATCGACGATGTCGCAACGTAAAACCCTCAAAAAAAAACATCAAGGCACAGATACTCCCACCGCAGACATTGCAGAAGTGATGGGAATCCTCCGCTATACCTCCTCCTCCTCCTCCTCCTCCTCTCCCTCCTCCTCCTCCTCATCGTCATCATCATAATCCCCTCCTTTCCTTTTCAGCTCCGCTGTCAAAGACTCAAGCAGATGTCGATCCTTATTCATACCATCTGTAAGCACCTCTCCACCAGCACTCAGCGCCGCCCGCGCAGCCTCAACAGCATGCTGCTGCTGCTGCAATCTATTAGCATGATCTGCCGCTGCTGCCGCGACGGCCATGTGGTGAGCGGCGGGATGCATCGGGGCCACCGGGGCGGTATAGACCTGCATCTGTTGAACGAACTGTGCATGTGCGGTCGCGTGCTCAACACCTTCCATCATCTGAGGATCCACCGGAATATTCATTCCTGCTAAAGCAGCGGCGCGGGAGACGTCTAGTGGCATGAGGGGCGCGGACTGTGGGACCAAAGGCACTGAAACAGAGGCCGGTACTTGGAGCGCCAATTGCTGCGCTTGTTGTTGCTGCATTTGCTGCGCCAGTGCTTGCCGCTCGAGAAAGAGTTGTGCTTGTTGGACTTGGGCCTGGACTTTCTGGTGTTGGTGGTGATGTTGATGATGGTGCTGCTGCTGCTGCTGCTGTTGCTGCTGGTGGTGAGCTTGCTGCTGCTGTGAATGGTGTTGCTGTGGTGGTTGCTGAATATGCTGCTGCGATGGCTGTTGCTGGACCGGAACCGGGACCTGTTTCGGAGGCGACGAACGCTTTGGCGGCGTCCGATTCTCTGCCCTGGCCACTGGCGGCTTGGGGTGCTCCTTGCACTCTGGGCAGTTGCGGATGACCTGAGAAACAGTCTCCTTGATGCGGACCCAGTGATATTTCTCCGCGATATGTGCCGTAGTCTTATTGATCCCGCCATGAGACTGAGCATGTACACTCCTAGCGATTTCATACTGTAGTTGACTATCCGATACGACTTCCTTGTCCTTCAACATGAGTTTTCCGTCCGCGATGCGGTAATGAGTAGCAGCTGATCGCAGGCGAGATTTTTCAGATCGGTCGGCAGAGGGTGGATATTTTCCCTTCTCGAGATAGAACCGGATCTTGTCGAAGCGCTCTTCCGAAACGTAGTCGTCATCGTCTTTCAGGTCCCGGCCGTAGATGATGGCATCGACGAGGATGAGCGAGCATGACTGAAGACGCCCAGCACCACGAACGACTCCGATTTTTTTGAAGCCCAGAGAGTCCCATATCTTGCATGATGCAGTGTTGTTTTCGTAGACAAGGTTGAAGACAGAGTATGTAAATCCCTTTTTGGAAGCCAAGTCAGCATCACCGAATTACGGACCATGACCCGGGGAAGGGAACAGACGAGTTTTGGAGCATATTCCAAGTATGATTCTCCCAGCAGCCTGCCACAGCCTTTGCCTCGGGAGGCAGCAGATGTCAAGAATCCTCCATTACAGATGTGCGAGCTCCGACCTGCAATCCACAGCTTTTAATTAACCTCACTTTCGCTACTTCGATGGCTTCTTAGGACACGGCCAACGGTCGTCGGCCGTCAATCAAGTATACCGTGAACGTACCAGGGTAATTTGGTTTTATATAGAACGTCCCCAAGACGAGCTGCGACCAATCCCTCTCAGCGGCCAAATCTCCATGCTCCTCCGGTTTTCCTTGAATCATCACCGCAGCAAAAGTGCCGAACCAATAGCCTACGAACTGTTCAAAGTCCATCTCCTCCTCCATGGGATAAGTATTGCCCCTTCGGATCTCGCTATTGATCTCATTCTGCAGCACTTGGAGAATTCCAGTAGACAACTGCGCCGCCGACGCGACGGGGTATATTGTCGCCTGCGTCACATGGTCTTTGAGGTACACACAGCGGGGCTGCAGCGAGTGCGTGCCGGACGGGTTGGGGGCGGGAATGGGCGCCGCGTGAACGTTCTCCAGCATCGAATGTGATGACGAAGACGGGAACAGAACTGGTGCGGCCACGGGAGTGATTGGCGTGCTGATATTCTGCTGATCCTCCTTCAAGTTGTCCCCGTTTTGAGGGTGAGAGGCCATGTCCTTTCTTCTCACTCTTCCTTTTCTCTCCTTCACTTTCCTTCTTTAATTGACTTTGGCCGGGGAGAGCAACTGTATCTTTTTTTTTGGTAGTAAGCGGTGGTTTTCTCGGTGGTGCGCGGAGTCGGCGTAGATGAAGGAACGGAGAGGGTTGGGGTGGGTTTTGGGGGGATCGGGGCTGTCGGAGACTCGGAGCCTGGGGGGTAATTTTTAGAAGTGGCGGCGACGCAGTGGTGATCTGTTAGAAAAGCTTAGCATACGGGAGCCTAAGATGCGGCTGAAATAAATTGTTAGACAGGCAACAGGCGCAAAAGACGTTCGAATACACAGAATTTCAAAAGCTGGAGAAGAATTTTTCTGGTTCCAGATACCGATTTACCTAGATTATTCTACTTAGTATGGGGTTGGACTTATGGGTTGGACTGTCAATTCCATGTTCGAGTCAGGTCGCCGACTGCGATGTTAACTAAGTAAGTACATACATCTTACTTAGTTAAGATGCAATGACTAACCCGAAATCTGCTGAGTGTAATTAAGTAGTAGAGGACTCTGTATCTCCAGCAGTTAACGGTCATGATTGTTAGTATAATTCGGGAGTTTCCACTTCTGGAACCATTCCGGCTCCAATCTCAGATCCCTATTTAGAGACGATAACGAGTATTTCGGATTTAGGTCTCGTTGGAGTCAAGAGAGCAGGTAACTATTTCGGATCCGACATGTCTGGCAACTGACCATGGGTACATCACTTGCCCACAGCCGGATTAACCACGGAGCGATTTCTTCTACATAAAAACCGAGCAGTTGCCTCGATGCCACACCTCGGACTGTCCGTCCCAGTAAGGTCCCATCATGGGAAATGGGGAAGCTGTTGGAAGAACCACACTTTATTGGGACGTCGGCTGCATGCGTCAACGCTGTTCCGGTCATGCTGACCTTGGTGTCAAAAAAGAGGGGCGATTTTCCGTAATAATACGGGTTCTGGCGGTATTGGTGCTGCATTTGAACTGAACCTCCGATGCGGAATCGTGCGCGTCGGTTTTACATACCCGTTTTCCGCTGCGATCTAGGTGCAAAAACCGGGTACCCGGAAAATCCTGACATTGTTGTAAGTGCTCAAAGCCTGAAAAAGCATAAGTATGTACAATGGAAGAATACTCTACATAAGGCCCGCAGCCTGCAGACAGCGGGGTAGATAAGTCTAGTAGACACCAGACACCCAGGTCATCAAATTGAGCTTTCTATTGGTCTGTCACCACGAAAAGAGTCCATGGACGCGTGTAATGCTGTCACTCGGAAGAGTTGGGGCAAACGAGATTGTATCCGAATGGATTGTTAAAGAGTCGCCATAATCCTCACAAGTAGGGGGGGGCGGCGGGGGCCGGTCGAAGCGGGGCGACGAGACGGTAACGGCAGAGCTGTCGAATGCAATTAATGAATACATACATCTTACATCATACTTACTTAACAAATAAAAAAGTTAAAGGATCGCTATTCCGTTTTGAGCCTAGTGTCTCTTTCGAAATTTGGAGGGGAACGATGGTGAACGCTCTCACCAGACACAAAACACAGAACACAAACACCGCACAAAGAACAATCGCTACTCATTCGTTCCTTTCACCATGTTACGATTTCCGACAAGCACCACAGTATATCGGTAACTCCATGTGTCTGTATAGGAAGGATTGCTAATTGCTGTAGAAGCAACCTTTCACCTGTGTATTCTGCGCCATCCGTCCGAGCCCTTCCTCTCTCGTTCTCTCCCGACCACAGCGATATTTACACTCCTCCGATAAGGCAAATGAATACGAAGCGCCGCCGGCACCGCGTAGCTTGGGACCCTCTCGCGCTCCTGCGGGATTCGACTCTGCCCGCCACAGGAAGACAGCTGAGAGCGCGGCGGCAAAGTGGGGGATTCCCGAACCGAGCAGTGGGAGAGGCAATGATTGGAGGCCACGGAGTGCGGACAGAGAGCAGAGCAATGCGTCACCGGGATCGAAACTGAATATTTCTCGTATTGGAACACACGGGAATGGCGGTAGCGGGAGCAATCGGAAGGCTCAGCCTACATCTGCCCCGCGGGTGGCGGGACTGCGCGCCAATGATCCTGTATCGCTTTTGTTGAAAGATAGCAACGTCAAAAGAGGAACGGGACCGTTGCCGGGCTTGGGGGACGATACGCAGCGACCGTCCGGCGGGATTATGTCAAGGATCGCTGCGAATACTGAGATGTTTGCACAGCGGTACGCCGAGAGAAATGACCAGATGCCGCGGCCACAAAGAGACAACCGATACAGGGGCGACCGGATGGGCGGTGGCAGCTTTACAGGGAATGCTGGTGGTGAAGTATACGGTCAGCGATCTGCGAGGGATGGCCAGACGCAACAGAGTCCCCGTGGGAGCTGGCAGCAGAGAGGAGACCGTTTTGGTGTGGAACGGCCGGCCAACCGATATGGCGACGATAGACAAGACATGGGTGCTCGTTACAGCGGAGAGCGGCCATCTAGGCCTGCGTATTCCGAGGATCGACAGCAGAGAAACGAACGGTTTGGTGGCGAGAGCCGCTCCACAAAATCGGATGCGGGAAATCTCTGGAATGAACCTGTCGAAGTGGAGGCACCCACACCGTCACGATACACCACCATCCAAACCCGGGAGAAGCTCCAGGACCCGTCCTATACGAAGAAACAATCTGCCAAGGCGAAAGACCGGGGCCGCAACCGTCGCTTCGATGATAATGAATCTGCCATTCTCGATGAGACCGAACTATCAGGCAAAATAGCGAAGAAGGCGAAGAAGGCGAAACGGAAGGAGGCTAAGAAAGAGTTGATTCCTATCTTCTTGCCGCAGTTTATCAGCATCGAGAATCTGGCGTCCATGCTCAACATCCGTGTAGAGAAGTTTACACAGCAGCTGCAGGAGATGGGGTTCACTGAGACGAGTTATGGCCACGTTTTAGGTGCTGAAGAAGCTGGACTGATTGCAGGGGAATACGGCTACGATCCTGTGATTGACAAAGGCGACGACGTTGACCTCAGGCCCAGGTAAAATTCTCATATCATTACCCTAAGCCAGTGCCTAACATCCATAGGCCTCCGCCAGAGGATAAATCATCTCTGCTTGCTCGCCCACCGGTTGTTACAATCATGGGTCACGTTGATCATGGCAAAACAACTCTTCTTGACTGGCTCCGCAAGTCCGCTATCGTGGACTCAGAGCACGGTGGAATCACGCAACACATTGGAGCCTTCTCCGTTACGATGCCTTCTGGTAAGGTTATCACCTTCCTGGACACACCCGGTCACGCTGCATTCCTGTCCATGCGTGAGCGAGGAGCAAACGTCACCGACATTATCATTCTCGTGGTGGCAGCGGACGATTCGGTGAAGCCGCAAACGGTCGAGGCTATCCGGCATGCTAGGGCTGCAAACGTACCTATGATCGTTGCTATCAATAAGATCGACAAAGCAGGTGCGGATGCGGAAAAGGTCAAGCAAGATCTTGCCCAGTGGAATGTTGAAGTCGAGGACGTTGGAGGCGACACACAGACCGTCTGCGTATCAGGAAAGACGGGACAGGGAATGGAAGAGCTCGAAGAGGCAACGCTGCTGCTGGGGGAAATTCTAGACCATAGAGCAGAGACAGAGGGCCAGATCGAAGGTTGGGTACTCGAGGCTACCACGAAGAAGAAGGGCCGTGTAGCAACTGTCCTAGTCACGAGAGGAACCCTAAAGCCGGGGGATATCCTGGTGGCCGGGAAAACGTGGACCAAGGTTCGGAGCATGAGCAACGAGTTCGGCGACGACGTCCTTCTTGCTACACCTGGCACCCCGGTGGAGGTCGACGGTTGGCGAGATCACCCGGAAGCTGGCGAGCAGGCCATCTCCGCGGAGACCGAGGACCGCGCGAAAACGGCGGTGGAATACCGCATACAAAAGGCTGACCGAATCAAACAAGCCATGGATATGGAGGCGATCAACGAGTCACGACGCCTAGCCCGCGAGAAGGAAGAAGCAGAGGAAGAGGTCCGACAGGCCGCAATTACCCGGGGAGAGGACCCGGAAAAGGCTATTGCTGAAGCTGCGAAGAAGTCTCGTGAAGGAGCAGTGGCGAAGACGCAAGAAGTTGGGTTGATCGTCAAGGCAGACGTCGCTGGTTCCGTCGAGGCCGTGGTGGACTCTGTTTCCGCACTCGGCAATAACGAGGTCAAGACGAAAGTTATTCGATCGGCATTCGGTGCAGTTGGCGAGTCCGATATCGATCTTGCTGCTGCTGCCGGAGGTATATCACATTCTTCCTCCCCTTCCCATCAAATCAGTCAACCTAACAATGCCCAGCGTACGTCCTCGCCTTTAACCTCCCCTCAGACCCGCAGATCGCGCAATACGCGCGCGCCCGCAAAGTAACAATCATATCTCACAACGTAATCTACCATCTAGTCGACGAAGTTCGTCACAAGCTCTCGGATCTACTGCCGCCCAGGATTAACACCACTGTAACCGGCGAAGCCGAAGTTGCTCAAATCTTCCAAATCCACATCAAGGGCAAAACCTACAGGCCAGTGGCCGGGTGTCGAGTAAAGGCCGGAATCATAGCACGAAACTCGAAGGTTCGCGTCCTGCGCAAGCAGGAGGTAGTGTACGATGGCACGCTTGACAGTTTGAAAAACGTCAAGAACGACGTGCCCGAGATGCGGAGGGGAACTGATTGTGGTCTCAGCTTCGACGGCTGGCGAGAGTTCCAAGAAGGAGATCGGGTCCAGTGCTATTACGTGACTGAGGAGAAGAGAACTTTGTAGAGCTTTTTTTCTCTTCTTTGCCTTTTTTTTTCTTTTTTCGCTTTCGGTGGATATAAAAGTTACCATTGGGATTGATTTTGTATTGTAGACGCATGGGTAGACCTAATTCCTCCTCGCCTGGTTCACACATCGTGGTCCATGTTTGATTGAACCACATGATACACCGACAAGTTCCTGGACGAGCGAACCCGTGCATTATGTTTTCCGGACACCTCCCGACCGAGGGCCGAGAACTCAGTCGGCCGTTCCCGCCGATCATGTCCACTGGCATGTGCTTTCCTTTTTTTCCCCTCTTCCGTCACAACCTCCACAGCGAAACAGAACAAGGCGGTCCTTCTTCGTCCTCTCCTCGCCTCTATAGCTAATCATGGGTACATACTTACATACTCTATAAAAACACATTCAGCACAATCGGCCAACCGCATACGCAAGGAAAGACATAAACCAGGAACGAAACGAAAATCCCCCATGGGACCCCAGGCAAAACAAAAACACCAGTTGCAACATAGCAAATCTCTTCGATCAAATCAACCTCATGCTACAGGCGGAAAAGAAAATCATTTGGGATAGATAGCACAGCACTAAAAAACATTACGTTTTCTTTGGCGCCATAACTTCCCAACCGTGAATTACATGATTTCCTCTTATATCTATCCGCCTTACAAACGGAGAAGTTGTGCAACCTTCTTCTCGATTACGTGCTCGTCTGGGAAAGAAAGGGCCTCGAGATCCTGGGCGTAAGGAGTAGGAACTTCGGCTCCGGTAACACGCTAGGGGATATCAGTTGACCGAAGAAAAGTTGGAATCAATGGTATGGGTGTACCTGGGCGGGGGCGTCGAGAGCGTCGAACATGTACTCCATACTCAGGGCAAGAATTTCAGACGCAACACCGAAACTTGGGAATCCGGACTCGACAGCAACCAAGTGATGAGTCTTCTTGACAGACTGGACGATAGTTTCGACGTCGAGGGGCTTGACGGACCGCAGGTTGATAACCTCGCATTCGAGACCGTACTTTTTCTTGAGATTCTCGGCGGCGACGAGCGACTGTCCGACAGTGCGGGAGAGCGAGACAATGGTGACGTCCTTTCCGCCGCGCTCAATCTTGGCCTTTCCGATGGGGAGGACAAAATCGCTGCTCTGAGCCTCCTCGGACATGGGGAAGGCCTGACCGTACAGCAGCTCGTTCTCGAGGACAACGACGGGATTGGGATCGCGAATAGCAGCCTTAAGGAGTCCCTTGGCATCTTCGGCACTCCAGGGGGAGACGACTTTCAGACCGGGGATGGAACCGTACCAGGCAGAGTAGTCCTGTGAGTGCTGGGCGGCAACACCAGCAGCGAAACCATTGGGTCCACGGAATGTGATGTTACATGGCTGGATACCTCCAGACATGTAGTGAGTCTTGGCTCCCGAATTGATGATCTGATCAATGGCTTGCATCTAATTCGAATAGTTTGGCGTTAGCGAAGATCCCCAAGTAGCCATGTACGGCATAAACCTACGGCAAAGTTCCAGGTCATGAACTCGCACACAGGATGCAATCCAGCAAGAGCAGCTCCGACAGCCAACCCAGCGAAACCATGCTCGGTAATACTACACGCGCCATGTCAGGATATAGCTCGGAAGAGCATGGTGGGGAAATTTGGATGATATACGGAGTATCGATGACCCTCCTGTCGCCAAACCTGTCCAACAAACCCTTGGTGACCTTGTAGGCACCGTTGTACTGCGCAACTTCCTCTCCCAAAATGAAGACCTTCTCATTGGTTTCCAGCTCCTCCGCTATCAACCACCAGTTCCATCAGCTCTCCCAAACTCACACCCACACCCACCAATACAAAACCGAAATAGATACATACCGAGAGCCTCGTTCAGAGCATCTCGCACTGTGTACTCCCTAGTGCCGGAGCTAGCGTGGCGAACCTGCAGTTGTGATGGCAACTTGAACGCTGGAATGCGGGCGGATGCGGAAGCGACGGGAGTGGTCTTGAGGGTGTGAAGGGCGGCCCGCGTAAGAATAGTTCTTGAAGTGTTGAAGAGCATGATGATGGCAATCTACCGAGAGGTGGGTGTGAGTTTGATTGATGAAGAGGGGACGCGGAAGAGGGTTGTACCAAGGGATATCGGAGGTGAAGGTGGCTTGTTGAGGTGGGTCGCGAGAAATTGTTGAACACTAGTGATAGGCGGGATCAAGCCGTTTGACTTTCGAGCTTGCCGATAACTAGCGCAACGCCACATTGGTGTGGCGTCCATTATTTGTCTCATCACCTGAACGCGTCGGAGCCACTGCCTGGGACGGTCTTGGCTGTATCTAACTAGAGCGTAGATTACCCCGCATGAACGATGAAAGGTCTTGTACATAAAATCTTTATTCGGCCATGATAGAAATCTAACCTTTGTACTTCAGTTCATTTTACACGATGAATGGGCTCTTACTTAGCTACACTTATCCAGCACAATCACGCGACTTGGAGTTGTAGACATACCTAGTATAGCCGCCAATCAGGCACCGAAGGGCGCAGAACAGAACCCCACTAAACAACGCTAGTACCCTTAAAGGCCACCCCTCATCTTTCCCCCTCCGTCTCGTAAACCACCACAAACCACACAAAACATCCGCCTCCCCAAACGACCACCAACTTCACCGCCACATAACCAGCATCCACGCGATTTCGTGCCTATATCTCTCCGCCGAACCACACCACTTCTACGTCTAGTACCACCAACCATGGCCGACTCTTCCGATGTAAAGGACACCCCCGAGCACACTCAGGAGGAGAAGAAGGAGGATGCCGGAAAGCTCCCGCAGTCTCACATCTTCTCCATGTTCGGAGGGGGACCCACCAAGAAGAAGAACGAGTCGGCAGACGATGATGGCGAGAAGCCAGAGAAGAAAGATAAAAAGGAGGGTGATGTACGTTTTATCTTTGTGCCGTCTGCGTGCGCTGGGTGCTGATGCCACCCAGGAGGATGAAGCGCCTGAATCCCCAGACGTCCACTTCGAGCCCCTGGTCCATCTCGAGAAGGCCGAAGTCAAGACTCACGAGGAGTCTGAGGAGCAGGCCTTCAAGATGTATGTCCCTTGTTTGTCGGTGCCATGGAGAAAAAGCCCGTGAATATGATATTGACAGAGCTCTGCTCTTTCCCAGGCGCGCAAAGCTGTTCAAGTTTGATTCCGATTCAAAGGAATGGAAGGAGCGTGGCACCGGTGATGTCAAGCTGTTGAAGCACAAGGAGAACGGCAAGACCAGGCTCGTTATGAGACGCGACAAGACCCTCAAGGTTTGCGCGAACCACTATGGTAAAGAATATTCAAAGTTCTCTTGCTCTTTGGATATGGTTGCTGATGTACAGCACAGTCGTTCCCAACATGAAGCTTTCCCCCAATGTTGGCAGCGACAGGAGTTGGGTCTGGAACACTTCTGCCGATGTCAGCGAGGGTGCTCCCGAGGCTCAGACTCTAGCTATCCGGTTTGCTAACGCCGAGAGTAAGGACCTCGTGCTCCCCGTGAATGAATCACTTTACTCACAATACTACACCAGATGCCAATCTATTCAAAGAGGCTTTCATCAAGGCCCAGCAGGAGAACGAGGAACTCATTACTAAGTCTTAAGTGCCTTCGTCCTGGTTGTTCGATCTGCGTTTGCTTCTCGCGACTTTCCTTCGGGTGTTTTCAGTCAAAAATAATCATGATCTGATCGAAAGCTGTCTTGGGATCGGATCTTTCTTTTGTGTTTCCAGAGATCCGTCATTCGTGTTGTACTGCCCCTTCATAGTCTCACTTACCCCTCTATTCATCCCCAGCCTCTATCCCAACTTCCCAATTGCCTGTTTCCTATGTGAGTTGCAGGACTATTCTTAGCTCGACGTTCTGTCCCCGGACAAGTGTGATTTCCTGTATGCCATACCGGCTTCGAGTTGTAAATGTTTTGTACTTAGATAGCGATAGCAATGGCACAATCGATTCGAGCCTTACGGTGCTCACACTTTGTATTGTTGTGACGAACGCACGGCTGATACAGTCAGGTGCAGTGCTTACATATATATCGTCCATATGCTCGTTTGCTCCAGCCTGCACATGCAAATTTGGCCGCGTTGAACATAGGAAGCATGATAAATCTACACGGACGACATGCAAGGATGACCCACTATTACCATCGCTACAGATACCAAGGCGTATAATAGTCTTGAGGGAAAAGTTGGGAAGACAAGATGTGTGAGGATTGGTGAAGAGCGCTGTAACTGCAGTATAAACGATGGAAGTTGTTGTGCTTCTGATCGTTTTTCGCCGTTGTATGGCTCTTCAGTACTTGGTGCAGACAGCTTTTTATATTGTTCTCAAAATGTGTACCCTGGATCTGACTTGCTACCCTAAAATCCTTTGTGGGTATGTAGCATGTGAGTACAACTACTGAGAACCATTAGGCTGAACCTATTCGCTAGGCCGCGTAGATCTTGGGGGAATAATTGTAACCCTAGGCATACTAAATGAAAATTTTATAATTGTATATACACACCAGTCTGGAATTTTTCCATCCTATTGTATTAGGAAAACGACCAGAAGCACAACATCTTCCATCGTTTATACTGCAGTTACAGCACTCTTCACCAATCCTCACACATCTCGTCTTCCCAACTCTTCCCCCGCGCGACACAGCAGCCGAGAATGTTTACCGGAATCGTTGAAACTATCGGGAGTACGCTATCAATCATACCCCTAGCATTGCCGCCTACTGATCTCCTGTAGCTGTCTCCTCACTCGTCCCGCTCGACTCAACCTCCACCGGTGGCGGCGGCACCTCTCTCACCATCTCCAATGCAGCTTCCATTCTCGATGACGTGCACTTGGGTGACAGCATTTCCGTCAACGGTACCTGTCTTACCGTGACCGAATTCACATCTGACACGTTCAAGGTGGGCGTTGCGCCTGAGACGCTCCGCCGCACGAACCTGGGCGAGCTAAAGGTCGGTATGGGAGTCAACCTTGAGCGCGCGGTTGCGGGCCATGTTCGTTTCGGCGGGCATTTTGTTCAGGTATGTGGTTGGTTGTTTGCAGGAGTGAGGGAGGGGAAAGAGAGGCTGACGGAAGGGAACAACAGGGTCATGTTGATACCACCGCTACGATCCTCTCTAAGACGCCGGACGGCAATGCCCTCACAATGCGGTTCCACCCTAAGGATCCGGCAGTGCTCACGTACATCGTCGAGAAGGGGTACGTCGCGCTCGACGGCGCGAGTTTGACCGTCGTCGTAGTCAACGATGAGGAGCAGTGGTTTGAGGTCATGCTGGTCGCGTATACTCAGGAAAAGATCGTGATTCCTGACAAGGCGGTGGGCGAGAGTGTCAATGTCGAGGTCGATATGGCTGGGAAGTATATCGAGAAGCAAGTAAAGGCGCATCTAGAGAAGGGATTCAGTGCCAGGGGAGGAATGCTGGATAAGCTGATCCAGGAGGCGGTTGAGAAGGCGTTGACGATGAAGTAGAAAATGCAATGGGATTGAAACGAATCCTAGAACTCATCAAGTGAAGCGACCTCTCCAGCTCGAAACAGTGACCAGCAGAAGATGTCACAAATGGAGAAAAAAAAAGAACGCAGATATGTGTCGCCGGATGTTGCTCCTTGAACTCTGAAGTGCGAAGATCCCAAGAGCATGAGGTATCCAACGGCCGTAAGAGAGTGATTAGTCTCTGCCCACGGCCACTTTCTCTCCCCTCCATTTTCCCCTCCGAGCCTCCGCTAATTCTAGAAGCCAGAGTGAATATGAAGGGTTTTAAGTTTAAGTTTTATGTGGAGAAAAAAAAAGAGGAAAGCCTCGAGAAAGCTGGGGGTTTTGTAGGCATACATATGGCTTGGCGGATAGTTAGCTAAAAAAATTTCATGGGTTCATAAGTGCCGGGCTACAGTGAGGCTCAACGATCGGGAATTTACAGCCGCTTGCATGAACACCCAACCTCGTGCTGCTCGTCTCTTGTCTCCTCATCCCAGCTGTCAAGATCTCGTTCTCGGAACCAACCTACAAATTACCAACCACCAACCACCAATCCCTAAACAATTTCTTAATATCCACGCAAGTATACACCATCACTAAATTCACAACAATGGCTCCTGGCGCACCTCGGGCAAAGCGCAAGGTCGCTCGTGGCGGCGGAAAGCACTTCTCGCGAGACCTCCGACCTCTCGATGTATGGTTGCAACTGCATTCCCCCAGTGCCAACCCCACTAACACACTTTAGGAGCCCATGGAGAAGCCCGAGTCCTCGGCGGAAGAGGAAGAGTCCGAAGAGGGGTCGGAAGCCGAAGACGGCGCTTCCCATCCCGATGGAACCATCACCCGCGAAGAACGTAAAGCCGCCACAAAGGCCCGCAAAGAGGCGGCCAAGGCGCGTCTCGCTGGCCCCGCCGCTTCAGATGACGAGGAGGAAGAGGAAGAGACGAAACCTGCCAAGGCTGCCCCCAAGAAGGCCATCGCTGTATCGAACCCTAACGATCCGGCAAATGCGGCCGCTGGTGGACTGAGCAGACGTGAGCGTGAGGCGCTAGAGGCGGTGGCTGCGAGGGAGAGGTATCGGAAGCTTCAGGAGTCTGGCAAGACCGATCAGGCGAAGGCGGACATGGCTCGTTTGGCGAAGATTAGAGAGGAGAGGGAAGAGAAGGCCAAGCAGAGGAAGGCCGGTATGTTATGATTCTTTCCACTCGGTCGGCGCCGCTTGCTGACAGATATACAGAGCTGGAAGAGAAGAAAAAAGAAGCCGAGGCGAAGGCGGATAACAAGGGCGGCAGGAGGAGATAAGAATTTCTTTCCTCTGAGATTTCTGATGTGGGAGATATGGGCTGGGTATGGGACTTTACGAATTGTCATGCCAGTAAATGATCGGTCTTCGGGAAGGTTTCTTGACATGAGGTCCTTTTCGCCGGATGCCCCCTGAATTTTTCCACGCTCAGTGATATCTCCTATGCTCTACATGTTGAATTAGGCAATGATTGACCAGTGATCCGCCATCCATATAAATTACTAAGTTGATGACATAGTGCTGTTTTACTCATGCTATGCACTGGCTGTACACTTTCTGGGACGTTGATTGAAATTCGACCCTCATCACCGGATTTTTATTTTGTTTATTTGTTACTCTTTATTAATTACTCGCATACGACCAATTGTTAATCATGGCGAGCCTAACTCAGAGAGCCAGGATTGAGGGGGGGAAAAGTAATTTACACTCTCCGAAGGGACCGAGAAGCCATACAACTGCGAGGCTTTTTACGATATACACACAGTCCGTTTCCCGTCCGCAGTCCGCAGTCCGCACATGCCGCTCATTGCAAGCTCCCCCGCCCTCCGCCCAGGCCTGTCCCAAGATGTACGGCTTACCAAGGAAATTACTGAGAAAAGAAAAAAGAAAAACAGACAAGAGCCGCCCCGGCGTCCTACTCCTCTTCTACAGAGGTGCAGAGGCCATGAAGGAGGGTGTGGGAAGGAAGAGCAGGAAGTACTTGAAGAGATGCTGGGCCTGGGAAGCCATAAAACCCATCCTGCAAGCAATTGCACCGAAGAAGAGCCTACAAAAAGAGCAGGCCCTGAAGAAGTTTTGGGAAAGATTTGGGGTGGGTCATTAGAGGTCTCGAGGAGACGCACGAAAGTCCACCGCGGCAGGTTACTAGGAGACAAGCTCACGAATGCCTGCACCATCTAACTACCCAGATTTCAACAGTTAAGCTTTCTTGGGTTGGAAAGCCTTATTCTGGATGAAACTTGCCGACAATTGAGGTCGTTAAAATCCATGCGTGGAGATCTGCATCAAAACTCTACCAGATGTCGGGGCCTTTGAACCCCGTATAGGAGGACACCCGGACAAAAACGCAGCATCTTTGGTCAGATGTCAAAAACTTTCCCCAGACTTTGTATTTGTCTGACTAAACTTAGAGTACACTTCAGCTGGCAACTGATGCGACAAACTGTTGGAGGAGTTTCGAGCCTTAAGCCTGACCAACGTGTTGCACTGGTCTGGGCAAGTTTCATCGCAACCCGAACAGATGAGAGTTAGAGTGACTATGGCACTTCAACGAGTTTCTGTTTCGTGAGTTTTATGGCTTCCCAGGCCCTTCGCTTCAGTCAGTGTATTTGGATTCTCTCCTTCTCAATCCTGGATCTTCTTCCAGGCTCGCCACGATCAAAACTGGTCGCATGCGAGTAATGAATTTAAAAAAACCTCCTTGAAGAGATCCTCTCGCGTCTGTGTCCTGTAAGAGCACCACCAGCACTTAGCAGTAGGCTGCAAGTTCGTCCAGGCAAGGTATTGGCCAGTGAGACAGTGGCCCGTCTTCAATTGGTAGAACCTTGCAGCGAACCGCTTGTTGGCATTTTCTGAGCCTGGGCCTGGCTTCTGGTGTGGTTCCCTGAGTCGGTTGTATGTATCTGATTTCTTCCCTCTAGCCTTGGACTCTGCCCATGTCTTTACTTCCTGCCACTTCACCTTTGTGATCGAGCGTTTTAAATGTGCCAGTGACTGGGGGGTTGTCGTCTTAGCCCTTCTCTCACACGGCAGCCCTAGAGGGAGTCCCTCTTCTCCTCAACAGCTCAGTTCGAATTCTCTCCCACACAGCGGCCCTGAAGTTGCTCCCCTCACACCTCAGCAGTGCAGTTCTCCTCTCTCGCATGGCAGCTCAGGAGTTGCCCCCTTCTCCGGGCGGTCGCCATACCGCCCAGGCCAGAGATGCTCCACACCGAGAGCGTCTGGCTCGTCTGCTGCCAACTTCGCCCATTCGTCCGCCTTCTCGTTCCCTAGTGCCCTCTTATGTGCAGGGCACCAGCGGAGTTCGATTGCAACTCTTGATCTTCTCCGGTGGATGGTTGTAATGTGCTTCCTTGCCTCAAGGGCATACCTCTGGCCGGGGCCAGGCTCGTTTGAACCCATACTTCGGATTGCTGCTGGGTACGGTTCATGAGAACCGCCACTGCATCAATGCAAGACCGCCGCTTCCGGCAGCCGAAATGGCCATTATGTAGGCCACGGCTCTCTCTCCGCTCCAGGTGGTTGGCAATTAGGTGAGCTGCAGCGCGCTCGACCAGCTTGCTGATGACATCCAGGAGGGAGACCACCCGGCAGGCTCGGACAGGTGTCGTCTGGCTTTCTCGGATTGGGGATGACCACACCCTTAGCAGTCTTCCACAGCTTTGGGTGGTGGCCAGGGCGGATACACGCCCTCGCGAGTTGGATGCAACTGCGGGGCAGTCTTACTTATTCAAGGACACCAACTCGATGAGAGCAGAGGATCCAAAACTCACCTGGTCCCTTTTTATAACCATGCCTTGACCCAGGCAGCTAGGTTGTTGGGGACAAGTACAAAGTCCTAGGCGTTTTCTTGACAACCCGTGTCCGGGAGGTTTCTATTCTATCCCAAGAAAATGATGAGTTCCTCACACCCCCACCACCGGATGGAGTTCCCACTGGAGTACAATTAGCGAGTCGAGTGATAATACGTGTTTCCTTGCTCATTGACATTTGTTCCTATGGAGATTAGCCTACATCCGCAATGAGGGTCCATTCGTGTGCGGCTTTTGGGTCCGTGCGCAGTGGGGGGAGCAATCGGGTGTGTAGAAATAGCTTTGTTGGAAGCAACACATACAGCTTGCTTCGAGGAAGTTCCGGCCAGTAAACAGTCAGGCCTTTCTGAAGGACCTCGTCTCGGAGACCGCTGCGGCTGATTTCGTGCGAGCAGTCCAGCACCACCGCGGCTTCCGGATCAGTTACCAGGCCGCACATCGGACACTGCGCATGGCGCAGGGAAACGATATCGGGGTGCAACTAGAGTAGTTTCAACTGATGTCTGCCCTGGTTGCTGGCATGCTCAAGGTAGATCCAACTGGCGATTACTTTCTGGTGGTGAATCCGGATACCTCCTAGTTTTCAACGGACCTCCATGCGCCCTATGGCATTCATGCTTTCAAACACTCCGTGTCATTTGTTGCACGGAGGTACATTCGCCGCGTCAAATTTTCGACAGATCTTGCTCTTTGTGGCGTCTCTCGATGCGAGCAATGAGATATCACATGCCACAAACCACACAGTGTAGAATAGAGCTCATTGAATGAAGAAAATTCTGCCGTTGTACATGATTGTGGCGCGGTTGAGTTGTTAGGTCAGATCGCATCACTCGCCCACGTGCAAGGGTGTATTCTATAACGAAAACGAGGCTTGTACTCTGGATATTTCGGCGCTGGAGGGGTGTATTCTAGATGAAAGCCGTTTTTTTCTGAGCATCTGGTCACCGCCCAAGAACCCCCAGCTGTGCGATCATTCCTCCGGTTTTGTAGCCTCAACCTCCCTCGTCTTGGGACCACGCTCCTCTCCGTCAGATACCACTTTCTTCTCACTCTCAGCCTCCTTATTCTCATCCCCACCACCACCGCTAGTGCTAGCGTCGACTTGTAGCTGTCCAAAGTTGAATCGCTTAAGCTTCTCAAAATCTGTGACGACACTCATTCCGCAAACATTCTTGTATAGTTCCACAAGGATGAGAAGGTCCGGATTTTTAAGGTCAACCGTGTGCGATGGTCCTACACATGACGCAATCGTACGGATTATTTCGTCGCGTTTGAGGACACTGTGATTTCTGGTTGTCGGCCGGATGGCGAACTAGTCGATCGGTTTAGCGTCGACTGAGCAATTGCGCCGAACAGACCAACCTTAATCCCCTCCTGCCCACTATGAAAATGCGACTTCAACACCTCCGTCGCAACATCCCTCAGTCCTTCGAGCGTAGCTTTCCCGGTACGCGTTATCGGCGTGAGGCGGTGCACGAACTTGCTGCGGATCGAGCCGCTGGCAGGATTCATCGCCGACTCACAGAGTGCGCGGACAATGGCGGTTGCTTCCAGTGGCGGCTTCAGGCGAAAGAAGGTCACTGTACTCGGGTTAGAATTTGGCGGAAGGAGGTGGGGGAGTGCACACACCACACATGGTGTCGATCTTCACCGAAGCAATTAGCCGTGTGTCTTTCTTCTTCTTGTCTTTGCTGTCCGCAAGTTCTTTCCTGATCGCGGCTTCAATGTCGTCCTCATCGCCGTCCGTGTCTACGGCAGCTTCGTCCTTTTTCAGGTCGGGGTAGAGTTTCGACGCGCACTGCAAAATCAGTCTCATGTCCGCAGAGTGGCATAGAGAGCATGCACGTACCTCCTCGAGTATCGAATACATCTCCGCCACCGCTCTACTTTCTCGTGCCTTATCGCACGTCGCAAAGATTCCTTGCCATCCTGGCTCAATTCCCGTCAAGGTTTGGAGGTTCTTCCACTGGTGATTTGTCTACCGCCAGCCCGAAAGTCAGAGTCGCGCAGAATGTCTTTTGGAGTGTTGTGCGCGCCTTGTTCCTTTTGCTGGAATTGTTATCGCGCGAGCCATGGTGTCGCTTCTTGCTGCTTGAGTCGGCCATTATGTGTAAAGTGGAGGTGGGATGTGGGGTTCGCTTCGTTTTGTGGCACACAGTGACGAGGCGAGGGGTGCGAGGGCTGTGTGTAACTTATCCTAACTACCACCTCCTACATACACGGGTGCAGCTCCACAATACACCTCAAAGCTCTCCATACGGCAGACCGCGACGAGACAAGTCCCGCCTATATATCGGTGACAGTTCGTCTCTAGAGTATCCAGCACTCGTCGACCCTCAAGCGACCCCCCACAATTGGCTGCTCGAGCTCCGAAAGCATCCCGAAAGCACCCCCGAAAGCACCCCCGAAAGCACCTCCATGGACGAGACCGAAGCCATCACCGTGCGGCTGTCCGAGCTGTTACGGCACCCGGAGGTATTTCATCTCTACCTTTAAACCAGTGCCTTAGCTATTGACACGATCACAGGACCTCGACAAGATAGCTGCGCTTCGTTCGGATTTCAGTCGCAAGAAAGCGCACGTGGATACGCAATTAAAATCGGGGCTGAAGAGCCAGCTCGAGGACACAGAGGTATATACTGCCAGCTGGAAGGGCATGGGAGACGTGAGGTGTGTTGTCTGACCAAGGGGAAGTAGGCAGGTATCAACGCCATCAGTAATGGCCAGAAGACACTCAATGTTATCAAGGAAGAAATGATGCGTGTAGGACCAGCTTTCTGTCGGACTTTGGATGAATGCTAATGGGGCATAGATAGACAAACTCTGTGCGGAGGCGGAGAATATGATTTCAGAGTTCCCCTTGATCAACAAGGTAGGAGAGCGAGCGCGATTAGTCCCCAACTTGGATCTGTAGGCTGATGGAAAAAGATATCGAAAATTCATCGGAATTTCGTGGCAGTCGAGGATATCAAGTCAAATCTTGCCAGTCTGCATGACCAGCTGAATAATGTAGATCGCATGCTCCAACAAGACGATGGCGATGGTAACAACCGCTAGTGTTCATCCCTTTTCTCCCTCTCGGTAGCTAAAAGCACATTTCTTACAGAACTGACGAACCCAATGCCGAATCTCCTTTCCATCCACTTTGCATTGACCCAGCTGCAAGATTTTCGCGACGATGTGATGGAGCAGAGCGATAAGGCCGGCGACAATGATGTACGGAAAACATTGGAGAGCTACTTCGCGCCTTTGGACATTACCATCGAAACGTTTAACGAACGGATTGGCCTCATTGCAATGAGTATGGTAGACCTGGTTCGGGCAGAAAACCAGGGCTTAGTAGTGCGCTTGGCGAAGATCATAGAGGCGGAAGAGCGAGCGGATGAAAAAGTTCTGGCGCTGAAAGAGGCGCAAGAGTCGCATCAGCATCTGACACAGAAGTTCAAGTCCATTGCCCGGGTGCCAAAGACTGCGCGAGGATATAAACAGAAGTTCTTGGATTGCATCAGGGCTTCGGCGGAGGCAAAGTTCGAGAATGCGAGAAACAATTTCGAGGACGACCCGGATATGCTCGGACAATGGATGGAATGGTACTTTGACGACCTGTCACTGATCAAGCATGACTTCCCGAAGCTTTTCCCGCCGAAATGGAAGATCTTCCACACCATACTGGATATCTACCATAACCTTATGCACGACTTCCTGAAGGATCATATCGACCGGCCCGATCTGGACGGTCAGAGTCTACTTAGCATTATCCTCTGGAATGGCGAGTACTCTCAGGGTATGAAGAAACTTGGTATCAAGGCGGCGGAAATGGTACCTCACGTGATAGACAACAAGGAGGCAGAGCTGCTTCGGGAGTACTCACAGCTCATCGCCGGCAAGATGGAGGAATGGATGAACAACATCATTGAAGACGACACCCGGGAGTTTGTCCAACGGGACCATCAACCAAACGAAGAGGACGGAAAATGGCACATGCCTAGTGTACCGACCATGTTTACCATGATCAACCAGCAGCTCAACGTCGCCCTCGACAGCAACAAGGGAAACGTCGTGTCGAGTGTCATCGACGAATGCGTAAGGCTCCTCAAGAACCGCCAGTCGAAGTGGGAGCAAGTCATCAAAGACGAGATCAGCAAGCACATGCGCGCCGTTACGAAGGAGGAGCAGGAGGATCTCCCAGACGGTATTCTCGAGTACATGATCGCAGTAGCCAACGATCAGCTCCGCTGCGCCGCTTACACGCAAGAGATCTCGGACAGCAAAGCGCCACTCCTCTCCAAAAAATACGAGGACCGCGTGCGCGCCTCCCTCGACGACGCAACCAACGGCTTCGTCGATCTAGCCACGTTTTGCATGGGCCAGATCATCGAAATAATATTCAATGACCTCAAGCCAGTGCGCATGTGCCTCTTCACATCCTCTTGGTATGGCGGTAGTGAAATGGAGACAATGATCACGACTATCCGCAGCTACGTCGCGGACATTGATGGCGGCCTGGACGAAGACCTCTTCGTTGCGTTTATGCACCAGCTCTCGGAGCAAACCTGCACCACCTATCTGTCCGGTGTGTACAACAAAGGCGCCAAATTCAGGATCGGCGAAGCGGTCACCCAGATCCGTGCGGACGTGGCCCTAGCATACCGCTTCTTCACGGAGTTTGTCGATCCGGGCGAGGTCCGCAGCGTTTGGACGGTGTTGGAGCAGTTTCTAGCGCTCATCTCTACGGAAAAGGACGCACTCCCGGAGAAGTACGAGGATTTCAAGAACGCGTACTGGGACGTCCCGCCCAGCTGGGTCGAGGCGGTCGTCAAATGCCGCGAGGATAAGACGAGGGATATGCTCGAGGGCGTCAAGTCAAGGAACGTTTACACCCCGAGAGGACAGGAGCCGACCATCATGTCTAGGTATGCGAGGCTGCTGACTTCTCCCTGATTGAGCTGTGTGGGTCACTGACGGGTGGCGCGTATGTGCGACAGACTCAATTGATCTGTGTTTGTGTTTGTGTTTGTGTGAGTGTTTGTCTGGTGATGTGAGGGGTCGTTGTGGGAGTAGCGTTGCTATCTATACAGCGATCTCTTTGGATTGTATTCTGGCGTTTTGCTATTCGTTGTAGCCTGGAGTCCTGGACCAAGAGGGGGGATAATACTACATCATTTTTGGTGGTGGAATAATTGACAGATACCTTGATGAATTACGAACACCATCACCGGCATGGACAGCAGTTACTAGTATGATCATCCGCCACAGGACGAAATGGCAGGCAAGATCTGTCTAAAAAAGGAGATACAATACAAGCGGGTAACTGGTAGAGGAAAAGGTCAAGCCAAAAGTAATCGGAAAAGAAAAAAAAGAGTCGACACAGAACACCATCCCATTGACAAAACAAAAAAGAAAACCAAACTAAAACCAAACCACGTGAAGGAAAAAAAAAATCAAACTCCGTTTCCTTTTAGAAATCGAACCCGAACCCTCCACCATGACCGAAGGGACTTCCGCCGCCGCCGCCGCCGTGCTGTTGTCTAAACATGAACGGTTGTTGTCCGCCGAAGCCAGCGAACGGGTTGCCGCCTTGAGCGAACGGGTTACGACCCTCCTGACTGTTGGGGTCGTCGCCGTTGTCGAAGCGTTCCCGCAGCTCCGGATTGATGAGGACCTCGTGGGCTTCGTTGATCGCGCTCATCTTCGTCTGGATCTGTTCGGGAGTCATCGTGCCCCTGTACTTGTCGGGGTGGTATTGTTTGGTAAGCTTGCGGTATGCTTTCTTAATCTCACGTTCGGTTGCGTCCCGCGATACGCCAAGAACTTTGTAGTAGTCTTTAGACTTTGAGCGACGGAGGAGGGTGTGGGCATCTTGTAGCTTCTTCTGGATGCGACGGTCATTTGCGGCCCCATCGATCTCATCCTTTGCGTTCTGAAGTAGTCGGATCGCCTCCTCGAACAGGTCCTCGTTTATTAACCGTGTGGCTTTGGAAACTATTGCTACGATTGACTGCGGGTTGATTCGGAGAGTTTCCTCACAGTATGGCCGAGCCTTTTCAGGTTTACCCATCTACAGCTTGGTCAGTACTCATCTGCGAAAAAACCGAAGGTAGTGAGAGAACATACCTCGGTGAAGTCATCGCAAACCATCTCTTGGAGGTCTCCCAACAATGTCTGAGGACATTTCTCGTTGATGATACCCTCTTTCTTGAGATCTGCAACGTCCTCCTTGATCTCGTCTATGACTCCGGATTCATCGGCCACTCCCAGCAGGATCTTGTTGGCGGTATTCCATTGGCGCTTCTCTCTTGCGTCTTTTGCCTTCTTCACGGCCTTTCCGTGGTTCTTTATCCGCCGTAGCAGCTTGCTGCAGGGCTTCGAATCTGGATCGGAGTGTAGACATTTGCGAAGCTGAGCCGTTGACCGGTCAAAGTCGTGCATGGTAAAGTAGAGCAGGTTCGCGATCTGCAGATGAGGCGAGATATCGGACGGACTAAGCTGTGCGACATGTCTGTACCACTGTTAGCACAAACCCGAAACCGGCCACCAAAATAATGTTTAACTTACGATACATCTCCTACAGCCTCCAAAACGTCACCCTTCTGCATCCTACACCTAGCACGCAATCTCCTCAGGCCTGGAGTAGTTTGCGCAACTATGATAGCCGTACCGGCTTTCTCCACACACGTATCCCAGTCCTTCTTCCCCTCGGCCGTAAATGCCTCACCGGCCGCCGTCTTCGCCTCTGCGATCTGCTGTATCTCGGTGGCATACTTCGTAGTTCCCGCCTTCTGGTAATCTGCCGTTGCAGCAGTCCAGTCACCCGCCTTTGACTTCAACCTTGCTCGTTGCAGCAGGGCAGCCTCAAAGTCAGGTTTGAGCGAAAGCACAGCATCGAAGTCGGCGGAGGCGGCAGCGGAACGACCGAGAGACAGGTATGTCGCTCCGCGCTTAAATAACGTGAGGTAGTTGGCCGGATCCTTCTTGATCGCAGCAGCGAAGTGGTCGAGCGCGCTCTGCTTATCGCCGGATTGGAGGAGCGCATCGGCACTAGCGAGGAGGGAGCTGACGGGGAGATCATAGTCCGGCGCTGCACCCAGAACAGGGGCGAAGACACTGCAGAAGAGCCCAGCGGAGATCACGAACTTCGCGCTTAAAAGGATCATTTTTGAGCTTTATGGGTGGTGGGGGACGCGCGATGGCGGGGTGGGTATGCTGCGTCAAGCCGATCGTGTGGTGGCAGCGAGCTATTCACAGGGCGAATATTTGGAAAGTTGGATGCTGCAGTAAGGTAGAGCGGGAGGTTTATTTTCCGTGTTGGCTTTTGACTGGAACGGGTATCTGGAAGGAGAAGTTTTCTGAAGAAAAAAAAAGAGCGACTTGAAGTGAACGAGGGTGACTGGTTGTGCTGAGTCGATACGAGACGTAAATGGATTATCTATGAGTGCGTTCTTTGAGATGGACCAGAGTGGCCTTTCCATAGCCAGGATGCGCTATTCCTATTACAGCATTCATCTCTCGGTTCTGATGGCATGCAGGGTTCATTTTGATACGTACTGTGGCGGCTTGCACCTTTTTGTGGTTGGCTGAACTTGTTCCTGGGCAGACGACAAGGTTCGTGATCACGTTCCCACGCACAAAGGACAACCCACCCCACGATGACAGATTTCGACTCCATCTGGTCGCCGGCCAAAGTCTTCTCTCCCACGGTTGCTAAGCAAGCCAGTCTTCTGCTCAAGGACTGGGCCTACGTCGATCAATTCCTGGCCACGCGTTTCTTACCTGACCCCGTGCCCAAGTTCGAGCGCAATGCGGACACTCTCAAGGCATTACTCGCCCTCGCCGCAGCCAACGAATCCGCCGACGAAGAGAAAGCTCTCGAGCGTAGAGTGAAGGAGAAAGCTCTCGCTGAGCTGAAGAAGCGGGATGCTGCTGTGGAAGAGGCACGGTTAGGGAAGGGGGAGCATATTCTCGTGGGAGTCGAGGAAAATCTCACACCGGAGGGGAGAAGGTGTCTTAATTCTGTGGCTCTACTGAGTGTTGCACTGGCGAGCAACAGTACCGAACCGAAGCAGTAGCTCTCCCTCCCTCCTACCTGAGCTTCCAATACGTGTGTATATTGCGGGATGCTAAGATCGACACGCACATACAGGCTATCATCCCACCTCCTCACGCTCTCATCGCAGGAATTCGCTGTCGCCACCCAGACCGCGCGGGTTGACGCACTCCATTCCCGCCTGCAAGCGGACCTGCACTCCCTCCGTGAGACGTTACGACACCTCGAGTCCGGCGAGAAATACAAGCTCCAATCGGATCTCAGCACGCGCGTGACGGAGTGGACAAGAACTGCTCGACACCTGCGTAACAAGACTGAGGACTACAGGATCCGGCTGGAGGAGGAGGCGGCTGAGGCACCGAAGGAGGAGTTATTGGTGCCTGTGCTTGTACAACAGGAGCAAGAGGTGCTCTCGTTGAAGGAACATGTGCTTGATTTGGAGGCCCAGGCCAGAGGGTTCCAAGGGTTGCCGCCAGAAAAAGATCTAGCGAGGCTCGAGGTGGAGAGAGTGCAAACCGAATTGGATGAACTAGAGGCGAAGAGGGAGAGAATGTATGATGGTATGCTAGGAGGCTCTCGGTAAATTGATGGGTATACCACGAATGTGGTTGTACCATAATGTACAACCTACCCGAGTGCGGGATTATGATGAAGACCAAGTCATGTTTTTTTTTTCACACATTCCACCCCACTCGCTCATGGAAGATCGTGTAGGCAATGGGTATTGAATTGCTGTCAGGTATTTAAGCAAGCAAGAAACGAGGAACGCAAAAAATCCAGACAAATCGACGACAAAAGCCTCAAATGAAAATCTCCGTACTCCAGGATCCCTCTACGCCACTAAACCAGTTCTATGTTTGACCTCATTCGCGCATTTGGCCTCCTTCTCGAGATCATGTAAGTTCTTGATGGTGTCCTCGGCGATTCCCTTCAGCGCCTCATTGGTGAGGAAAGCTTGATGACCACTACATGGATGTTAGAGTATAGGACAAGAGTGAGGGAGAAGATGAGGCCACACCTGATGAAAACGTAGAAGGACGATAGCCGGGCAAGGTTATCATCTTGGATGATCTTTGAGCTCGAATCCTTGAAGAAGTACGACGCCTCCTTCTCATACACATCCAGACCCACGGCACCGAGGTGGCCACATTTTTTATAAATTCAGCAGCTTTGCACCTTCAAAGCTCTACACTTATCAGTATCGCTATACGAGATATGGGAGAAAAAGGAAACATATCGAATCAGCGCATTTGTATCGATTAGCCCGCCCCTTGAAGTATTGATCAAGACAACGCCCTTCTTGGTCTTCGACGGCGTCTTACCATCGGCCATATACTTTGCCCCTTCGTTGAGCGGACAATGCAAGCTAATGATATCTGCGCGTTCCAGCAGGTCATCCAAGCTGTCGGCATAAGTGATGCCATATGTACTCCCCGGTATGATCGTTCGGATACGGATCGTACGCGATGACATAGCAACCGAATCCCTTCGCGAGGATCCTTCCGGTGAGCAGGCCGATCCGACCCGTTCCGACGATGCCCACGATTTTATCCTTGAGGTTAAACCCGAGCAGTCCGTCGAGTAGGAAGTTACCCTCGCGCACGCGCAAGTAGGCCTTGTAGTACTTGCGCACCACGGTCACGATCATGCCGACCGCGAACTCGGCCACGGACTCGGGGGAATAGGCCGAAACGTTGACGACTTTCAGCCCCAGTTCGTGCGCCACCCCGAGGTCACATTGTTGTATCCCGCGCAACGCAGGTCGATGAATTTCTAATCTCGATTTAGCTCCCAGTCGAGGACAAGACGAGACAAGACGAGGCCGGGTTACGTACGACTCGCTGCTTCTTCAACTGCTCTAGAACTTTCCTGCCGCACATCGTTGACAAAGATGCACACCGCATCGCAGCCGTTGGACGGCGGCCCAGTGTTGGTGTCGGGATTTGCTTCGGGGTATTTGGGCTCGATGCCGTGGGACTCGGGATCGACAGCGGCGAAGCTATCTATCGCTATCGTGCTTGGAGGTTGCCAGCCTTTTTCCTACTATAGATGCACCACTACGTCATATGGGGGGGTAGGGCTAGGGTGGAGGGGTATATAGTTATGCAGACCTTCGCGCCGAAAACTGCAACCTTCATGGTCGATGCAAGGTGTGAGTGTTCCCGGGGGGTGGCTAGGGATGTGAGAGATAGATATGTAGATGTTTCCGAGTACTCTGATGAAGGGGGAGTAACGGCTGTCGCTGAGACGCACCGGTGTTTGCGGCGTGTGTTCCACGCCGGTGGGTCCGAAAGAAGCAGAGAGCATCGTGTGTGAAGCATCCGCTGCAAGCCATGATTCGAGAGCGCGAGGTGACTCTTAAGTACATACGGATTTTGGGATCTCGTCTGCGGGAGTGGAATACATAGGCATGTAGGTAGTTGCCTGATGTCCCCCAAGCGAAATCGACACCGAATCGGAATCTCGTCGCTAGCCCGAGTTCAGGAAGCCAACTATCATCCTTCTCTCGTTGCCCAGTTTTCGTGATGATATCTCTGACTCCAGACTTCTGAGGGACCAGTTGGCAATGGGACATGGATATGAGCGGACACGGTTTGATTAGGACACGCACCGATTTCTGCCTTGCTACATATCACTGCTCTCCGTCGAACTCGGCATATGTGTCCTACATAGTATGTCACTCATATTTACGAACGGAAACAGCACCTGGCCCCTCCGATACTTCCTCGGCACAGGTCTGGGCGGAGGGCAAAAAGGGAGCTTGCAACGAGCCGCCTTCATGCGGACTGCAGGCGGGGGACGGATGCATAGTGTGCACATCGCCATGATCTCCAAATGTTGCATGCGGTATATGACAAAACCAAAAAAGGTACTTCTTCGGCAATGGCCAGATCTCTCGCAGAAAGCTCAGACAAGGCGTAACGAGAAAGCTTCGTTCATACTCCAGGCGCTCTCGGATTCCACAGCGTGATTGCACACACCAACTCTGGCTGTTAACGGTGAAACTTTTGACGGGAGACGGAGACTGAGCTCCGGGAGTCAACGTCGGTACTTCGTCACAGATCGTCGACGCAACTAGCGCAAATGCTCGAGCGAGCAAGCTCTTGCAGCTACGGGCGGCAGGCGCATGGGGGACTGTGGAAAATCCATGTATGTCGGGCGATTACATAGCACTGAGACTCAACAGCGCGAGGGTCGGATAGCTAGGCCTCCTCCAAGGGTCGTATGACACCATCAGGGTGGGTGGAAATGTCGAGTGTCTGTCCGTTGAGCTCGCTGAGCACAACAGTACTGACACCCAGTGAGCGCACCCAACCCGTGGCTACCGTGACCAGCTGCTCACTAGCCCACGGCCTGGTGATGGGTCCAGTCATACGGAAAGCCCGCCGAGACAATATACTCTACTACCTACCCTTCGGTCTTTCCGGCGTTCGACGTGGGCGTGCGGTTAGCTATTGTACCTACTTGGATGTAGAAAGGTGAGCGACTGGGTGTCGAAATACATCGGGACCTATATTGTAGTACCCGAAGCTTCACGCAGACTCAAGCTGCTGCTTTTGACTTTGACATCCAACTGAAGCTTTCGATAGCCCCTCCATACACACCACTACATCAAGCAACGATCCCCGTACCTTACATCCCGTCCACAACCCCGCGATCAACGCACGCATCCACCGCTCGTCGATTACGCGCACCCCGAAGACGCCCCAGAAACCCATCGCTTTATATCTGCTTCCCTTCCCACATCTTCTCAAATAGCTTCAACA
>Ga0307508_10000229_pt1 | contig 68303 bp, 58 predicted proteins | sample 9_EM_MG_FD_203089 | JGI IMG/M metagenome (GOLD analysis project Ga0307508, IMG submission 203089) | Populus trichocarpa ectomycorrhiza microbial communities from riparian zone in the Pacific Northwest, United States - 9_EM | ecosystem: Host-associated > Plants > Roots > Unclassified | place... | reverse complement strand
AAGCTCAGGCCCGCACTCACCATGACCTCCTGCTGGCGATCGCGGCCGCTCTACGCGCCGTCACCGCTCAGGACGCCCTCGGTTGGTTTGCCGCTTGTGGCTATAGTTTTATTTGAAATGCTCTAATAATGAATCCGCGCAAACACCCCTGGGATTAGTCTTCTCGCATTATCCGGATCAGCAGGTTGTCGGGCTGGATCAGGTCACTACAATCCGCGATAATTTTGAAGATCGAAGAATATGGGTGATGACTGCAGCGATGACAAAAACCAGCAGCGTGGTCGAAGGCACCGATAGCCAAATCCAAAAGGTGTACATTGACACGCCCATGAACTGAACAAATTCCAGTACCATGATGTGCATCACATAGATTCCCAAGGTCAGCCCCGCAAGGGCCCGAACTGCTGAAGTCCATGTCGCCGGCAAAAGTTGAGCCGCCGATCGAAGGGCAAGAAAGCCTGAAATTGCCTGAAACATGACGGTGGGCGAAAGATATCGAATCAAAGCAACGTTGGGTGCACCGCGCGTTTGAGACAGCCAGGCGGTTCCCCATGCAGTGCTCACGGTGGATACGACAAACAAGATTGTGGCAATGACGCCGAGACGGCGAGTCGGGGCTAGGTTTACGCAGAAGGCGCCGACGATGAAATAAAGGAAATAACCAAAATTAAACTGGCCGATGTGAAAATTGTACTGCCCGGAATAGGACGATCCGTTGATTTCGTCGATAGTCGGAAGAAGGAGGAAAAGAACAAACAAGGCGCCGCAAATTCCAAACATCCAGGCGCGACTGACGTCGCGATAAAACACCTGCATCAAGGGCAGAAATAAATAGGCCGCGAGGAGAAGCTTCAGGTACCAAAGCGGAAATGCACAGCGCTCGATTTCGGGGATGGTGAATGGGATGTTGTTTCCGCGTAACCTAAAATATAAATAAGTAATGAGTGACCACGTCACTAAAATCATCGCGACCCGTAATATCCGGCTTCCTAGCTTTTGGATGCTATCAATCCGCGGAAGCAAAAGTGCGCCCGTGACCATGATAAATAACGGAACGCAAGGCCGGGCGATGGCATTGATGGCATTTGATGAATTCCACAGCGGAGAAAAAGCCCCGGTGCCATTCATGTTCACGTGGGTGAGGATAACCAACAAAGTCGCGCAAATCTTTACCAAATCGAGCCCGAGATCGTGTTTTGCGTCAGGCGAACTGGTGGCTGTGGGCATTGGTTGGATTTGATTCAATGGGACGGGATTGAATCACCGTTCTCGAATCGGCAGATTTGATGTGCCCATGGGGTTATAAGACTTCAGTTCAAAACCAGCGTTAGATTACAAAACGGAAGAGTCGTTTCGCCGGAGAAAGCACGGCTTAGTTACTGATGTCTCGCGAGGGGAATCCGTAAGTCTGGTCGACAATGTAGATTGGTCGCCCTTTGCCCTGATTGTAGATTCTTCCAATATATTCTCCAATGACACCAACAAACGTTGATTGTATGCCCAAGGAGAAGAGCACCAAGATCACCAAAGTGGTAAGTCCGGGAGGCGGATTGGGAAATCCTGCCGGGTGGGCAAAATGGGTGATGGCAAAAAGCAAAGCCAGTCCCATGCTCAAGGAGGTGATGCTTAGTCCAAAGAGCATCGCGAATCGCAGCGGACGGCCGGAAAATGAGACAATCGCGTTTAGCGTGAAGAAAATACAATAGATGAAATTTGCCTCTGATTTTCCGCGAAGGCGGGGAGCCCGGTCAAACTCCACCCCTGTTTTTTTAAAGCCAATCCAATGAGTGAGGCCGCGAATATATCGATCAACTTCGCGCAGGCTTCGCAGTTGAACATAAACTTTTTTGCTGAGAAGCCGAAAATCGGTGGCGCTAGGTGGAATGTTACATTCGGTGAGTTTGTAAATCAGCCAGTAGCCTATCCGAGCGCCTTTTGATTTCAGCCATGAATGGTCGCTTCTTTCCCGCACCACGCCGTAGACTACTTCGTATCCCGTTTCATAGATCTCCAAAAACTTGGGGATCATTTCAGGAGGGTCCTGTAAATCAGAGAACAGATTGATCACCGCATCGCCACTTGCGTAGTCCAACCCGGCCAGCATTGACGCTTCACCGCCGAAATTGCGCGAATACCGCACATATTTCCATCGGCTGTCGCTTTCGCAGAGCTTGCGAGAAACAGTGGGAGTTGCATCGGTGCTTCCATTGTCGAAAATGATGCACTCGAACTGATAGCTATCTTGCAACGGAGCCAGGACACCGTTCAGGCGCTCAAAAAGTACAGGCAGATTCTCCTGCTCGTTGTAAGCAGGAATGGTAATTGATATGAGTTTCAAGGCGATTAGGCTGATTTAAAAGGGACAAGACTTTGCGACAAGGCAAGCAGTTAGCTATGTGCAGGTCGTGATTTAAGCCGCCCGTTTCCAGCGATCAACCCTTCTGCCGGAGAAGCGGTTTTCGCGGATATTTTGAGGGCTTAAAACGGAAAATCACGGGATTTTATCCTTCTCATCACGGAGGGGAAAAAGCAAATGGCGCGGGGCGCCCTGCGATTGCGGCCACTCTTTTTTTCTTTCGATAAATCGCGGCTTGACCGAAGGGGTTTTCATGAGAGTTTTTGATAACATGTAGCTCCTGTCTGGGTGTTTGTGGTATCTGTTCGTTTGATACTTACGGGTTTCTGCCAGCCGCCAGCGGGGTAATTAAAATTCAAGCCCCCAATTCTCCTTTGCCTGCACCAAACGACCTCTACCAAAACCGGATCCGTACAGAATTCGCTGCGCTTAAATCAAAGACACGGTACGACGATTTGGTGGCCAACAGCATCCGGTTGAAGGACGGTGCCGGCTATTTGCTGTGCGTGAGCGAACTGCATCACGACGATGATGAGACGATCGCCTTATTCGGTAAATGGAGGGAAGAAGCGGTCACTTTCCATAACAAGTTTCCGGTCACGTTTGAAGGTACCAGGCGATGGACACGGAAGTTGTTGTTGGATGTTCCGGATCGCATTCTTTTCCTTGTGCTCGACCAGTTCGGTCACCCGATTGGCCACATGGGATTTGCCAACGCATTAAACGAAGACGGTTGGATGGAGTTTGATAACGTGGTGAGAGGGGTTCAAAAAGTACGTCCAGGAATCATGGCCAAGGCGACCCAAGCGATTCTGGAGTGGGCTGAATCAGTTTTCGAACCGCGGGGGTTCTATTTGAAAACTCTCGATAATAATCTTCACGCAATCCAGTTCTACGAAAAGTTGGGGTTCCGCCAAACGAGTCGCTACGGGCTCAAGCGGGTGCAAAATGACCACGGTTTTGACCACGTATTGATTCCAGTGGGAGATTCTGCGATTCCGGACCGTTATTTTGTGCGAATGAACTATAGCCCCCTCGCCGGCTGATCCGCCCTATCTCGCAACTAGCCTATCAAATCACGTACCACGACCATGTCTTTAGCTGTAAGCTCCCGTTCTGAAAGCCTCGTCCAATCGGAAATTCGCAATATGTCCATCGAGTGCGATCGAGTGGGCGGGATAAATATGTCGCAAGGCATCTGTGATCTGGACCTCCCTCTGCCCGTCCGCCAGGGAGCCGCTGATGCGATGGCAGAAGGTGAAAATCACTATACGCGTTATGATGGTTTGGAACCACTGCGGAACGCCATTGCGGGAAAAATGGCCGCTTTTAACAAAATCAAGTGTGATCCGGAAAAGAACATCGTAGTTTCCGCCGGGGCAACCGGCGCGTTCTATTCCGCCTGTCTGGCACTGTTGAATGCCGGTGACGAAGTTTTGCTTTTCGAACCTTATTATGGGTATCACGTAAATACTTTGGTGGCGGCGGGAGCAGTCCCGGTCTTCGTGCCAATGCAACCGCCAGCATGGACTTTCACGATTGAGGATTTGGAGAAGGCCGTCTCACCGAGGACCAGGGGAATCATGATCTGTACTCCCGGTAACCCGACCGGGAAATGCTTCACTCAAAAAGAACTCGATCTGATCGCTGACTTTGCGATTCGGCATGATATCTTTGTTTTTACTGACGAGATCTATGAGTATTTCGTTTTTGATGGTCGTAGACATATCAGTCCCGGAACGATCGAGCGTATCGCAGACCGAACCATTACCATCTCCGGCTATTCAAAAACGTTCAGTATCACGGGGTGGCGTATCGGGTATGCCGTTTGCCACGAAAAATGGCAGAAGATGATAGGCTACATTAACGATCTGGTCTATGTTTGCGCCCCGGCACCGTTGCAAATGGGGGTGGCTCGCGGCATTTCGGAACTTCCCCCAACTTACTATGAAGGATTGTGCCGGGAGTACTTTGAGAAGCGGGAGCTGGTGTGTAATACGCTAAAAAAGGCCGGTATTGAACCTCACGTGCCGCAAGGTGCCTATTATGTTCTGGCTGATGTGAGCCGTTTGCCCGGTCGAAACAGCAAGGAAAAAGCCATGTATCTCCTTAAAACCACCGGCGTCGCCGCAGTTCCTGGCGGTGCTTTCCATTCTGGTGGTCGCGGGGAAAATTTGGTCCGTTTTTGCTTTGCCAAGTCCGCGTCTGTCCTCGATCAGGCCTGCGTAAATCTGCTGAAACTTTAGTATTCGTCGCCGCTGAAATTTCTAAAATAGCCCTTAAACCGCAATTCCGTCACTGCCCAACTCGAGAGAAATTTTGATATGCTTAAAAAAATCAGTTTTGCCGGTCCGTCCATCACCCAGAAGGAACTCGATTATGTTATCGATGCCACCAAGAATGGTTTTTACGAGACCTACGATCAGCATACTAAGAAATTGGAGAAGGCCGTGGCCGACTACCTCGGGGTGAAGTATACCATCGCCACTCACTGCTGTACGGTGGCATTGCATCTTTCCGCCGTTTGTTTGGACCTGAAGCAGGGCGATGAGGTGATTGTCACTGACATCAGCTGGGTGGCAACGGCCCACGCCATTGCTTACACCGGAGCAAAGTGCGTGTTTGTCGACGTCGATCCCGATTCATGGTGCATCGATCCAAAAGCGATTGAAAGGGCGATTACACCCAAGACCAAGGCCATCATGCTGGTTCACTGCTTTGGCCATCCGGCGCAGATGGATGAGATCATGGCGATCGCCCGGAAGCATAACCTGCGCGTAATCGAAGACGCGGCCCCTGCCATTGGCGCTGAGTTCAAGGGACAGAAGGTCGGCACTTTCGGCGATATCTCCTGCTTCAGCTTCCAAGGCGCCAAGATGACGGTCAGTGGCGAGGGCGGTATTTTCTGTACGAACGACAAGGACCTTTACGAAAAGGGCAAGCTGCTGTCGTCCATGGGACGTACTGATTCCCAAGCCGTCTTCTGGTCCGACGCCATCGGTTACCAGTACACAATTGCGAACCTAACGGCGGGCCTGGCTTTGGCGCAGGTCGAGCGCGTTGAGGAGTTGCTGGCCCGGAAACGACAGATCTTTAATTGGTATTTCGACCGCTTACAGGGCGTGAAGGGCATCAAGATCATCAAGGAAAAGAAAAATTGTAAGAGTAACTATTGCTACCCGTCGATTTTGCTGGAGGACAGCGTACGCGCGGGACGCAACGACATCTTGAAAAAATTGAAGGACTTGAACATTCACTGCCGTCCGGGATTTCCGCGGATGAGTCGTTTTCCCATGTACGAGCAGCGGTTCCCCAACCCGGTCGCCAAACAGGTTGAGGAACGCGGCATTTCGCTCGCGTCCGCGGGCAATCTGGATGAACAGGACATTGATTTTGTCTGCAAGAATCTCGTGGAATTTATTAAGGCCTAGTCTAACCGAGTTTGTTTTTTTGAGCCAAACCCCTGGCAGCGTTCCGTTTTGTTACTTGCCGCTCGCCGTCTGGTGTAGGCGGTGGAACGAATCCCGTGTGCCGGCCAGAAGAGCCGGCAGGCCTTCATGACGAAATTACCCGTCGCCATCCTTGGAACCGGAAATATCGGGACAGATCTTTTGATCAAAGTCCTTCGTTCACCCGTGCTGGGATGCCGGCTTTTTTCCGGTCGTAATCTGGCGTCGCCGGGTATGACCAAAGCCAGTCTGCTCGGAGTGCCGGTTTCTACGAAGGGTCTGACGGGCATTACCGAATGTGAGGCCCCCATTGCATTGGTTTTCGATGCCACAAACGCCGAGGATCATTTTAACCATGCGCGGGTATTGGCGGAACGGGGGATAATCGCCGTGGATCTTACCCCGGCTAAGGTTGGCCAGATGTGCGTTCCAGCCGTTAACCTTGAGGCGTGCCTTGAACGTCCGAACGTCAACATGATCACTTGTGGTGGTCAGGCTGCCATTCCGCTTGCGTATGCGATCGCTCAAGCCAATCCCGGAGTCGAATACATCGAAACCGTTTCGAGCATTGCTTCCCGTAGCGCCGGCCCCGCCACCCGGATTAATCTCGATGAATACCTCATGACGACGGAACAGGGGTTGCAGACATTTGCCGGCTGCCCGCGTACGAAGGCCATTCTCAACCTGAATCCCGCGCAGCCTTGTGTGCATATGCAGACGACTGTGATCGCCCGGATTGCCCGCCCGGACTTGGCCCATACCAGAAAGCTTGTCGCCGAGAAGGTTGACTTGATCAGACGGTATGTGCCGGGTTATCAACTGTTGCTTGAACCAATCATCGAAAATGGGCGCTTGGTCACGATGGTCCGGGTTGACGGACTTGGCGACTACCTGCCCAAATACGCGGGAAACCTGGATATCATCAACTGCGCGGCCATTGCGTTTGCAGAAGCGTATGCGCGGCGGAGGCTGACCTGACCTGTTTCGAATGCGCGAATCCCGCCCCACGATTACGGTTTGCGATGCCACGCTGCGCGATGGTTCGCATGCCTATAGCCACCGGATCACGCTCGAGCAAATCCGGGGCTACGCGGCTGCCTCGGAGGCCGCGGGTTTCTCGTTTCTTGAGGTTGGGCACGGTAATGGTTTGGGCGCGTCTTCACTCCAGGTTGGGGAAAGTCTTGTTCCTGACGGAGAGATGCTGCGCGCGGCGAAGGAGTGTCTGCGTCGAACCAAGCTCAGTGTCCACCTCATGCCGGGCTTTGCCACCATCAAGCGCGAGATCGTGAACGCGCTGGAGGCGGGAGTGGAACTTTTTCGCGTAGGCTGTCATTGCACGGAGGCCGACATCACCCAGCGACACATCGGTTATGTGCGCTCCGTTGGGCGTGAGGCTTGGGGCGTGCTGATGATGACCCACATGGCACCCAAGGAGGTGCTCCTGGAGGAAGCCAAGAAAATGCAATCTTATGGCGCACAGGGTATCATGTTAATGGATTCGGCAGGTGCGTTCTTCCCTGCCGATGTCACGGAAAAGATCGGGTTGCTTGCCTCCTCGCTTGAAGTCCCCGTGGGATTCCATGCCCACGACAACCTGGGTCTTAGTATCGCCAATTCCCTGGCCGCCTTGGAAGCAGGCGCCCGCATCATCGATGGGACTTCAAAAGGATTTGGCGCAGGTGCCGGCAATGCCCCGCTAGAATTGCTGGCGGCTGTGCTTCAGCGGCAGGGTTATGGGACCTCAATTGATCTTTACAAGGCTCTCGACGCGGGGGAACTGGCGGCAAAACTTTTTGCCGGCTCCCTTCCAGCGTCCTCCGGTATTACCATCGTCAGTGGACTGGCCGGTGTTTTCTCGGGTTTTGCCAAGCCCGTGCAGCGCGCAGCGCAACAACTCGGCGTCGATCCTCGCGATGTCTTTTTTGAACTCGGGCGCCGCAAAGTGGTCGGAGGCCAGGAGGATTTGATTCTCGAAGTAGCAACTGAACTGGCCCGGCGGACCGCACCGTCTCCCAAACCATGAATCGCGCTCTCGCTCTAGTGCATTCTGACGCTGCCGCCGTGCTGGCCGGACGGACTTCCTGCCTCGCTGAGTTACGGGACCAGCATGTCTTTATCTCGGGAGGCACTGGAATATTAGGTGCGTGGTTGCTGGAGTTAATCCGGGTGCTCAATCAGGACCATCAATTCGGCCTGAAGGTCACAGTCTATAGCCGCAACGCCCGCAGCTTTGCCGCGCGCTGGCCACATCTGGGACAACAGGCTTGGGTGCGCTGGATCGAGGGTGATATTCGGCATCTGGCCGAGTTACCCCGTGACGTCCGTTTTATCATTCACGCCGCGGCGTTAACGGATCGGCGGCTCTTCGCTTCACAGCCCACCGCCGTGGCCGAAACCAACACGCTGGGCACCCTCCGGATTCTACGCGCGGCGAATTTGTTGGAAGACGTGCAGAAATTTGTGCTGCTTAGCTCCGGTCTCGTTTACGGCGCGCAGCCGTGGGAGCTACCGCGGATCGATGAACGATTCGCCGGGCCTCTGCGATGTAACGACGTCAACGCGGTCTACGCCGAGTCGAAGCGATTCGCCGAAATCCTGGCTCAGTGTGCGATCAGCGAAAGCAAGCTGCCGGTTGTCACCCTTCGCCCGTTTGCCTTTGTCGGACCCTATCAGTCGCTTCAGCTGCCGTGGGCGGTGACGGATTTCATCCGCGATAGCTTCAATGGCGGGCCGATTCGTATCATGGGTGATGGAGTGACGGTGCGTACGATCATGTATGCGAGCGATTATGCCTTCTGGGTGTTGGCGGCCCTGGCGAAGGGTCGTCAGCGTGAGACCTACAACGTGGGCAGCGAAGAGCCGGTGGACCTCTTGACGCTCGCACGAATGATCACGCGCTATTTTGGGTCCATGACTGAGATTCGGACACGGGTGGGACAACAGGGACATGACCGCAACCGTTGCGTGCCGGACACAACCCGAATCCGTCAGGATCTCGGGGTCATCCAGACGGTGCCGCTGGAGATGGCTCTGCAAAAAACCATCGACTGGCACCGATTCATGCAGGCCTGAACAAACCGGGCGGCCCATCCCATCGATTTATTTGACGCATGAAACACAAAGTAAGCGACCTGATTGCACAGTTTTTTGAAGGCAAGGGCGTGACCCACGCATTCGGTATCATCGGTTCGGCCAACGCTCATATCTTCGACTCGATCTTCTTCCAATCCAAGATCGAGCTGGTTTGCAACCACCACGAACAAGCGTGTACGATGGCGGTGCAGACCTATTGGAAAGTGACTGGTCAACCGACCTTCGCACTGGTTACAGCGGGCGCCGGTTCCAGCAATGCCATCACCGGAGTACTTTCGGCCTGGGCTGATTCGATTCCGTGTTTGATTCTCTCGGGTCAGGAAAATGCCCGTTACATCACACCGGATCACAATCTTCGCATGTACGGAATCCAAGGCTATGACAGCCCATTTGCCGTAAGCAAGATGACCAAATACGCCTCTCGCGTGATGGTTCCCGAGGATGTTCTCTTCGAGTTGGAAAAAGCGTGGCACATCGCAACGACGGGCCGGCCCGGACCTTGTTGGATCGATTTTCCCCTGAGCATCCAGACGTCGATGGTGGAGGAGTCCGCATTGCGTCACTTCATTCCTGAACCGAAGGATGACCGTTCGGTTCCGATGCACGGAGAAATTTTAGCCCGTGAAGTGGCAGGCGCTCTACAGAGATTGCGAAGCGCCCGCCGTCCCTTGCTTTGGCTGGGGGTGGGGGTCCGCCTTTCGGGCGCGGCGGGGCAAATAAAAACATTGGTCGAAGCCCTTGGGATCCCCGTTTTGCTGTCTTGGTCCGCCATCGATTTGCTGCCGTCCGGGCATCCGCTTGTCGTGGGCAGTGCAGGCGTCTATGGTCAACGTGCCGCCAACTTCATTCTTCAGAGTTGTGATTCGCTCCTGTCGGTGGGAACTCGCATGGCAATTCCCCAAGTGGGCTATGATATCAATGAATTCGCTCGCGGCGCCAGCGACTTCACGATCGTCGATATCGATGCGACTGAACTGACCAAATATCCCAAACGCTTCAATCATCCGGTCCTCGCGGATGCCGGAAATTTTCTGCAAGAAATGCTGCGTCAGCTCGGGCCGACCACGTCACCATCCTGCGTAGAATGGGTAAATTGGTGCGATCAGGTGCGAGCGCGGTTTCCCTGGATCGGGCCGGAACATGAGGATAAGGGTGGATTTATAAATTCCTATCAGTTCATGGATCGATTGGCGGCGTACCTGAAACCGGACCAAGTGATTGTCACGGATATGGGCACGGCGTTGCTCAGCGGTCATCAGTCTTTGCCAATCAAACCGCCCCAGCGTTTGATTACTTCCCAAGGCCTGGGTGAGATGGGCTTTGGACTGCCGGGAGCGATTGGCGCGTCTTTCGCCCGCAACCGCGGCGAGGTACTTTGCCTTAATTGCGACGGTGGAATCATGATGAACCTGCAGGAATTGCAGACAGTCGTTCATCACCAATTGCCGATCAAAATAGTCATCTTCAATAATGACGGCTATCTCATGATCAAACACACCCAGAAAGCGGTCTTAAAAGGTCGCTACGCGGGAACTGATAAGTCTTCCGGAGTTTCATGTCCCGATTTCACCAAGCTCGCGCGCGCGTTTGATCTGCCGGCATTTCAGATTCGCACCTGGGAGGATTTTGACCGGGAAATACCGCGCCTGCAGGCGTGTGCTGGTCCGGCAATTTGCGAAGTTTTCATGCATCCGGAGCAGTTCTTCCATCCGAAGCTTGCGGTGGCAGTCCAACCGGACGGCACCTTGATTTCGCCGCCTTTGGAGGATCTTTCGCCATTCCTTCCGCGCGAGACCTTGGTGGAGAACTTACAAGTTCCGATTCATGCCAAGTCGGATCAGATCCGGAGTAATCCACTGACCCGTTAAAGGCAGGGCGAAATGGTTTTGGCGCGAAGCGATCGAGCCGTAATTCTTTCAAACTGCCCGAGTCGCTAGTTTTTTCGGGAAAGGACGAATCGCTGGATGGTTTCGATTTCGAAGTCCAGCATGGCCCGGCTGAGACCTGGATAAGTACCAAGAAAAATCGCCCGATGCATGATTTCATCTGCACCCGCCAGATTTCCTGCTACGCGAAAAGCATCAGGCCGGTCCTTTTTCAACTGCACGAAGGCCGGCTGGCGCAAAAGATTTCCCCCGAAAAACATTCTGTTTCCGATTTTGTTTTCTTCCAAATGTCGCGCCAGGTCAGAATGGGAAAACGGGGCTGAAGCTTTTACCCGGACCATAAATCCGAACCAGGAACAATCCGTACTGCAGCCGGTATCGTCCCACACAAAACCTTCGGGCGTCCATTCACGGGCGTGAGTCGGCAGTGAAAAATCAAAAAACTCCGAGAGGCTGGTCAGGCCTTTGCGGAGGTATTCCCAGTTTTGTTTTCGCGCCTCAACGAAGGCGGGTAACTTTTTTAATTGCTGGCGGCCAATGGCGGCCTGCGGATCGAGTGGCTTTAAGTTGTAGCCCAAATGGCTGTAGATATATTTATGATCATACCCTTTCGGTAACTCACCCAGCTGCCAGCCAAAGCGTTTATTGCAGGTGTTGTCTTTTCCCGACGCGCACCAGCAGTCCCGCCCCCAATCGCGAAAGCTTTCCGCATAAGTTTTCAAGGGCGGTTGTGACACGATATTAACCGCGCCGCCTTCACCCATGGTCAGATGGTGGGGAGGATAAAATGATTGGGTGGAGATATCCCCCCATGTTCCCGTGAAGCGTGTGATGTGAATTCCGTCAGCGGGAATTCCAGGGGAATTATTCGTGAACCCCAAGGCCTTCGCCCGGGCCAACGGCATGGAATAAGTGCAACCAAGCGCATCACAATTATCTTCCACCAGCCAAAGCCCGTGCTTTCGACAGAATTCAAGCACCGTTCCCAAATCAAAGGGATTACCCAAGGCGTGGGCGATCATAACCGCCTTGGTTTTTCCCAAGGAATACGCGGCTTCGAGACGACTCGACAAAATATTGCCGGTTGCCGGGTCGTTATCGATGAAAACGGGCACCGCCCCATATTGAACAACGGGGGTAACGGTCGTTGGAAATCCTGCTGCTGCCGTGATGACTTCATCGCCGGGCAGAATCCGCCGCTGCGAAGGCAGTTTATGGGAGGTTAGGGCGGAAAAGGCGACGAGATTGGCGGACGACCCTGAATTAACCAGCAGCGAATATTTTACTCCAAGAAACGCGGCAAGTTCCCGTTCGAAAGCATCGCCTTCGGGGCCAAGGGTCAGCCAGAAATCGAGGGTGGATCCCACCGCGGCGACCACTTCATCTTCGGTGAATACGCGGCCGGCGTAAGGCACGGTGGTTGATCCGGGAATGAACGGAGCGGCGTTTTCCACCCCCGGCCTGTTGGCTTTGTGCGTGAGCGCGGAGTATTCGCGGGTCAGGCGGAGGATTTCAGCTTTGAGGTCGGCAGGTGAATTGCTCACGAGATTTTCTTGGAACGAAGTTTGAGCGAAAAAGGATGAAAGTTTGTGGTAATTTTCCGTGCACCACTAGCTGGCCCACGCAATATTTTGAGAATGGGCCGCCGTGGTGTAGTTGGCAATCTGCTGCAGTGTCCGGGCTGTGGCGGATTTCGGATCGTTGAAGTTCTGTCGATACCAAGTGATGGTTTGAGCCACCGTTTCTCCAAAATTCCAAACAGGCTTCCAATTCAACAAATGAAAGGCTTTGTCCGTTGCCAGATTGAGCAGCTTGGCCTCATGGAGAGCGGTCGGATCGCTCCGATCCTCCCAACGGCCGGGCCATGATTTAAGGATTTCCTTCACCAATTCCGCGACGGGGCGATTCGATGCAAGGGCGGGACCAAAATTAAAGGCGGAAGCCAGCGGGCCCAATGGCGATGCGGTTTTGTTTCGTGAATGATGGAGCGTTGCACCCAGCCAGAGATAGCCGCTGAGTGGCTCGAGTACGTGCTGCCACGGACGGGTGGCGACAAGGTTCCGCACAGGAATGGGAGCATTGCTCTGGAGGGCCCGAATGCAATCGGGTACAATCCGGTCCAACGCCCAGTCGCCGCCGCCGATTACGTTGCCTGCCCTGGCCGATGCCAGTAGCACCCGAGATTCTGGCGTGTTAAAAAAGGAGCGCCGGTAGGCACTGATGACAAGCTCCGCAGCTCCCTTCGATGAGCTGTAAGGATCGTGTCCCCCCATCGCGTCTTCTTCCCGGTAGCCGTGCAGCCACTCCTTGTTTTCATAGCATTTATCCGTGGTAACCGCGACGACGGTGCAGGGCCGTTCCGTCGACCGGACGGCTTCCAGTACGTTGGCCGTGCCCATGACATTGGTGGCATACGTCTCGATTGGCTGGTGGTAGGAAAGACGGACAAGCGATTGCGCCGCGAGATGGAAAATGAAATCGGGCTGACATTCGGCAACCACCCGTTTGACCGTCGCCAGATCACGGATATCGCCGGTGATATCGTGGAGCCGGGTGGCGAGGTTCAGTTGATGGAACAGTGCGGGATCGGTGGGCGGGGGGAGTGAAAGTCCGGTGACATTGGCGCCCAATTTGATCAGCCACTCCGAAAGCCATGCGCCTTTGAAGCCCGTGTGGCCGGTGATAAGGACGCGTTTCCCGCGATAGGTGTCAGCAAACGACATGGGTCACCACACTTTCCAGGGAGCTTTATTTTCCGCCCATAGTTTATTGAGGTGCAGGCTTTCCTGATAGGTGTCCATGGGCTGCCAAAATCCGTCATGTTTATAGGCATGCAACTGGTGGTCTCTCACCAAATCGTCCATGGGTTTGCGTTCCAGGACAACGCTGGGATCTTCGGGCAGGTAATCAAAAAGACGGTAGTCGCACACCATGTATCCCCCATTCACGTACGCCTGTTCGAATTGAGGTTTTTCACTGAATGCCCGGATGTGGCCGTTGTCCTCGATCCGGAGTTCGCCGAAGCGCCCCGAGGGATGGACCGCCGAGATCGAACAGATTTTGTTGGCGGCTTTGTGGGCGTCGATCGTGGCGTTAATATCGATGGTGCAGAGTCCGTCGCCGTAGGTGAGCAGAAAGGTTTCCCCCGCCGGAATATAGCGTTGGATTTGCTTTATTCTATACCCGGTCATGGCTTCTTCCGTCGTATCGGCCAAAGTTACATTCCAGTCCTCTTCGCTATGTCGGTTGTGGAACTGGACCGACGGTTTGCGACCAAGCGAGAGCGTGACGTCGCAGGTGTTCCAAAGGTAATTCCGGAAGTAATCCTTGATCATGTCTCCTTTGTACCCGAGGCACAGAATGAACTCCTTATGCCCATAGTGAGCGTAAGTTTTCATGATATGCCAAAGTATGGGACGGCCGCCAATGGGCACCATTGGCTTGGGCCGAAACTCGGTTTCTTCCCGGAGACGCGTTCCCTTACCACCGCAGAGTATGACTACTTTCATCGGAAAATTAATTATTGTGAGGGCGGTGAAAGGAACGGGACCATTCGAAACCAAGCAGCGAGGCCCAGCTCTGAACAAGTCCGGACGCAGTCAACATCAACGTGGTGCGTGGTGTGTATCGATTGCCATCGCGCTTGAGCGTGCCCCAATGCTCAAGTCGGTCAAGCCGGACGGAGATGATCTGTTTACGGTTGTACTGGTTGACGATTTCCACGGCCGTGATTCCTGGATTGGCCGCCACCAGCTCGACAATCATATATCTCCGTCCGCTTTCGGTCAGGCAGATTAACGACCAATAACAGTAGGCCAGGCCACCGAGCACAATGCCCGCCCAGACTCCCCATGCGAAGGAGAGTCCGCTGCGCCAGCAGGTCACTCCAATGACCGACAAAATAATCAAAATCCCGAGCAGCACCGCTTTTAAGGCGATACCCTGAGTGGGGACGATGTGACCGGATAGGCGTTCGGCTTTTTTTTGACCAAGGCGGTGTAACACGATCACAAGCGGCAAAAAAAGCCCCAGAGGTATCGCCAGGATGAAGGGAGTCATGGATGAAATAGTAAGGACCAAAGCACGGATTTCAGGTTAGCAGAATGGATTTGAACGTGGGGGTCATCCGATCGGCGCTGCCAATCCGACGAGTTTGCGCGCAGTGCGTCCCATTCTTCGGAGCAACTTCCCTCTATGTCCCATTGTGAGCACCCCATGGGTCTCGATTACAAATCTCTCGTGAATGGCAGCCTGGACCAGGTTGCCGCAGACGAGGTCATCGGTAAGGTGTTTCTCAATTTCCTCTTTGGTGATGCCGTGGGGCGAGTTTTTGGCCATTAGTACCATGAGGACAGTGGGTGACGCCGCTTGGGCGGCAGTGTAGCAACTCATGTAAACGAGCGCGATAAACAGGTGCATGATCGAAAGAGCGCCCAATTGAACGACTCGATCCAGGACGGACACGGATGAAATGCCCGGGCTCGCCGGAAGCAAACAGCTCGCAACAAACGTCAGGATCAATGGCAATATTCCCATTACGACGGCCAGCGCGAGTACATCATCAGCCGGTCGTTTGATGCGCCACCAAACGATGTGGACGACAAGGCCCGCCAAGGTTGTCACTACTCCAATTGCGATGATAAACGGGTTCATAGGCAGGCGGTTTAGGGACGTAGCATAAGTGGTTCGTCAATGAGCAGAAAAGTTGCTTTCATTCCTCCGGCAGGCAGGGGGAGTGGCTCCGAATCGTTTTGAAGTCGCAAAACGTTTTTGCCGGCACGCAGTGGCACCACCCATTCAACATAGTCAAATCCCCCGTTCCACAAAACGTGAGACACGAGAGGCTTTTCAGGTAGTACAATGCCGTTGAAAGTGCCCGTGATGGTTCTTGGCCGCCCCGCCGCCGCGATTCGCAACCCGATTCTTGCTTTCGGCACGGCTTCATCCATGGAAAATATCAACTCAGGGTGCTCGCCCAGCCAGCGGACCAATGCTCGTTTGCCTTCAAACGGAATTGCCTCCTGGCCACCCACGTCCTGGCCGTAGTCCATTTTATAAATCAGGCTCTTCTGAATTTTTTTGCCGTCGATGTTGAACAGGTGGATATTTTCCCATCCGGTGGCGATCAGATCAGCTGGCAGCATTCCTCTGGTGAGATATAAAAAATGTTCGGGCAGCGTGCTCTCAGCGGAAAGAAGTGTGGATCGTGAGAGTGTGGAAATAATCCTGGGATAATAAAACAACAGGCGAAGCGCTTCGCCTTGGTCGCCTTGTCCAATTTCAGGATCATAAAACACCGCGATATCGGGATGCTGCTTTTGGGCTTCGATCAAGCGCACGGCCAACCCATCATAATGAGCCAGGTTTAACAGACCCGAGTTGTGCCAAAGACGCGCTGATACCCCCGCACACATTAAACTGAGAGCCGCCGCCACACTCGCTCCCAGATACCATCCGCGGCGTGGACCAAATGGCAGCAACAAGGGTGCAGTGCCCACTAAGAGTATAAAAAACAACACATCACGGGACCAAGCCGGGATGGGCAGGATTGGAGTGGAGTCAAGAAAAGGGGTGAGGGCATCCGGGAAATGACACGATAGTCCGGAGGGACGTCCGATCCAAGGGAGAATAAACGCGAGCCCCAGCGCGGCGCTAAACAATTTCCCAGTGAAGTGCGGGCGCAGCCGGAAGGCCACGATCGCGATCAAACCCACATAGGGCGCAAAGTATTTGTTCCACGTAAGCGGACCACCGCCATAACTGGTCTGGGCCAGCACGACGATCGAAGCGATTGCGAGGGTGATTGAAACTGCGACGAAAGGAACGAGCGGATCACGCGCGGCCAGTAAAAACCGGCTCGCAACCGTGGATACCACCAGAAATGCCGCGAGACTCAATGGGGCGGTCATGAAGTAAATAACGGCGTTGGCCGCCCATTGAAGCTTTATCCATTGGTCGGACTTGCTGGCCGCCAATTCGCGCAAGGAATTCACGATCGAGTAGTCCGTTCGGCCCTGATAGACGACCGCGTGTTTTTCAAACCAATGCCAGACCAAGAGTGGAATCGCGAAGGCCGCGGCGGCGGAGAGCAATAGGATTATCGCACGGCCCGGCTTGATTCTGGTGAAGAACAGAAAGCTAACGAACCACGCGAAAAAGCCCGCGAGAAATAGCGTCGTGGCTGCGCTGCGGCTTAACAGCGAGACAGCCATTAACAGACCTCCGGTGACAAACCAGCGGATCGAAAGATCGCGAAGCGATCGAAAAATCGCGTACGTGGTCCAGTAAACCAGGGGGATGAACAATGCTTCGCTCATCACCATGGGAGCATAAGTCACGAAAGGCGGACTTGCGGTGATAAGTAAGGTGAGAAACCACCGTTCCTTGCCCGCAATCTGCGAGTACTCCGCCAGAAGTCGGTAAATGGGAAAAACAGTCGACGCGATTAAAACAGAATTGAGCAGGGTCATCCCAACGACAATTCGCGCGGCATCCGTCAGTGCGTAACAGGGCGCAAGAAATATTGAATAGAGCGGAGGATAAACCAGCGTACCGTGGTTGTTAAGATTCAGGTTGCCCTGAAAAAAAAGATGCTTGGCCCGATCAGCGAACAGATAGCTGTCGCCCATGAATGCCACCGGTCCAATCCAAAGCGAATAGCCGCAAATGGCGGCCGCGAGGCCGAGAAAACAAAAGACCAGCTGCTTGCCCGTCACACTCCCGGGTTCTGTCGCGAGATGATCTGTTGACGGGAATGACATAAGCGGAACTCAATAATCGCCTGATCGCTTGGATTAGTTGATAACGACGAGAGCGGAACAGCCCGACAATCCGACCAGCCGCACGCCACCTGATCGGATCCATTCCTCCACGGCTCTTTTAACGCCGTACGTGCCCAGTTCGTTTTCAGGATTCAGGAAATCGTGGAACAGCACCGGAGTGCCTTTCGCCAAAAATTGCGCGAGGAGACGGATGTCGGCCTTGACCCCATCGTAGCGGTGATCGCCATCGACAAACACCATTGTTGGCACGATTTTCCATTCTTTTAGAAAGCCATCCAACGCGCCAAGGTAGAGGTGACAGTAGTGATCAAGCTTTTCGTCCACCAAGGTCTGCCTCGTCCGCGCGATGGATCCGGGGTCGATATCCACTCCGTAGAATTTGGGCGCCTCCGTGCGGTGGGAATTTGCGAGTGCACCTCGTAGCTCGACGGTGGCAGATCGTCCGCCGTAGGTGCCGATCTCAAGAATCACATCGCCGGCAAAGTAGCCAAGTTCGTACAACTTTAAAGTGTCGCCAGGCATTTGCCAGCCGGGCAACGCCGAGGTTTCATCGAAGATTCCCCGGTGTTGATCATTGATGAAATCTGTTACTCCGGACCAGGAAGGATGGTAGGTGCCGTCTTCCGCGTCTGCGGGGACATCAATTAAATCGGGTGTCGCGAGCCCCACGCTTTTGGGGTGATTACCACTCAGAAACCGATTCCACCCCTCAGCCTGCGCCTGCAGGGAAAACCGGATTTGAGCACAGCTGCGTGCGCATCGGCTCATCAGGTCGAAGACACCGGGAGTTCGGATCAGGTGACGAATTGCATCCGCCATTTTCCGGACGTTGCCCTTTGGAACGAGATATCCCGTTATATCATTGTGAACTATTTCGGGAATACCGCCTACGTTGAATGCCACCACCGGACATCCGCACAACTGCGCCTCAAGAATTGTCTGTCCGAATGATTCTTCGAGAGAGGTGGCGACGAATACATCGGCCGCCTGATAGAGGAGGGCGATGTCTTCCGGTTTACTCCGGTAGGGAATTGGAATCATGCCTTTTACCAACTCGGGGTTGTGCCCAAAACCGGCAAAATAGACCTCCGGTCCCAGCAGTTCGATCAGTTCCTCCAGAAGATGTCCGCCTTTTCGACGATCGTCGAAATTAACCGCGGCGGATACAATCAGAGGTTTGTCTGCCGGCAGATTGAGCGCGACCCGGGCGGTATGCCGGTCTCTTGGCTTGAACACTGTTTCGTCGGTCCCGAGATAGACGGTTTCACAAAAAGTCACCCCGGGCATCGCGGTCCTGAACGTGGTCGCTGACCAATGGCTGTTGGTAACCACTTTGGTCCCGCCGGGGCCGGTAAAGAGTTCCCTCCGCAAATTCCACGCCGGACGGATAAACGCAGGTTCCAATGGCGGATATTCCGTGGGCGTCGGGCAACTCGCGTCGCAGCCGGAAAGGTATAGATTGCAATTTCCTGGATAAGCGCATCGACCCGTGAAGAGGTAGCAATCGTGGACGTAGGCAACCACTTCTGCGCCCAACCGTCGCATGGCCGAAATGAGGCGCAATGGCCAGTTCGGGGAATGCAAATTACCGATGATGACGGTGTCCGGCCGGAATCTCGCCGCAGCACAAAGCACCCCTTCGATAATTGCTTCGTCGCTGAGTCCGTGAATTGAGCTGAGATGACTTACCCGGTGAATCCCGAGCCAGTGTTTCTCCAAGCCTGGACGCGTGAGGACAACGGCTTCGGGTACGTGGCCGGGTTCCCAGGCGAGCGCTGCGACCGTATGCCCGCCCAGCAACAGACTGGCAACCTGTCGGGCGGATGCGATACCCGCGCCGTATTGGAAGCCGAGATCGTTGAGAAAAAGAATTCGCTGCCCCATGAAAATATCGCTGGTGGTTACTGCGATTAAGCGGAGGGCAGTTGGGTGAGATACTCGCGATTGACCCGTCTTAGCTCCGGTAAAAACGGCAATTCTTCGCCGCCGGTTTTCTGTTCTGCATGCTGACGGAATATTGCGACGACTTCAGGAATGGCCAGAATGGTTGCTCCGGCTTGGGCAAAGCGAACCCAGAGGTCGTAGTCCATGCTATAGAATAAATCTTCCCTGACCCGGGCTCCGGCCCGTTCCCAAATGGTGCGCGAGAAAAACACTTCAGGTTGATGAAAGAAATGCCCCTTCATCCAAGCACCGTCCAGATCAAGAAGTCGCTGCACCGGCAGCTTTATCGTTTGGTCCAAAGGCAGGTCGCAACGATGAAAGTGATGAGGTACCACGTCGGGATCGGCGATTCGCGCACAGCGCCCGGCCAATACGTCCGGGGAATGTCTTGCGAAAGCATCGGCGACAATGAAAAGCGCGCCGGGAGCCAGCTGATCATCACTGTTCAGCCAAGTAAGAATTGACCCCGTGGCCCTGGCAAATCCTTTGTTTAGCGCGTGCGATTGTCCCCGATCGCGTTCGCTCTCCCAATGGGTAAGCTGGTCCTCGTACCGGTGTATGATCTCCAACGAGCCGTCAGTAGAGCCTCCATCCACCACAATTATCTCCAAATTGGGATAACCCTGCTTGAGAATGGACTGGAGGGTGGCATCAAGAAACTTCGCTTGATTGAAGCTGGGCGTTACGATCGAAATACGTGGCCACGGACTGCCATCGGGACGAGCGGTGGGATAAAGATCTGCCGCCGTCATGCGTGGCCAGTTTTTAAGTTCCCACCGGTTGAGGGCAGGCCTTGCCGGCCCTAGCCAGGAGGTAGGAGGCGTATAGCGAATGCCCACTCCTGAGGGTAGTTCGCTCATCCAATCAATGCCCGTGGCCGCAAGTTGGGCGGGCGTGCCGCACGCGATCAATCGTTGATGGGAAAGCAGGCGGCCAGCGAGTGTCCGCTCAACCGCAGACCATTCTGAAGCCTGGAACAAGAACGTATCATATTCGGCCAGACCTCCGTAGTAGTTGAAGCCCGGATTCCGACCTTCATGCTGGCCGAATAAAGCATAGTGTTCGAAGCCGGAACGCAGTTGCCCGGCATCAACGGCGGTCGCGACGTCAGTATAAGTCGCCAGATAGGCTGGCTCGTTAAACATCGTGTGGTAGGTCGCTTGAGCTTCCAGAAAAGACTCGGAGAAAAAGCGCAACTTGGGTCCTAACTCACCGGCCAGTTCCTTAGGGGTGGAAAAAGTCTCCACCAACGCACCTGCCGCTGCAAAAATCGTCGCTGCCGGTATGGTCTCGGGAGAGAAAGACAAAACCGCCACACGATGAGTATTTTTTGCTAGTGGTAGCAGGGCTTCAAGATGCGTCATTTCGTTTCTTCGACAGGTGGTTTTTAGGACGGCGCTTGGTCCGATTTATTCAGTCCTTTCGACGCCAAAGGGAGGTTGTCGTTCGGGGTATTCCGGGTGTCCAGTTTATTTTGCAAGAGTCCCTTGATCGAATGGGGTCCGTTTTGCTTTGAGTTAGCGGAACGCTATTCCCAAAGGATCGGCAATCGCGCCCCGCAATGTCATAGCTGGGCGCGCACCATCAAGATAGTACTGCCGAGAGGGGAACCGCGTGAGCTGTTATTTGAAACTTTCGCGACTAGCCTTGATCATTTCTTCGAGCTCAAGAACGCGAGCTTCAGCAGTCTGTCTCGTCTTGCCTTGATCATCGAGTTGCCGCTGAAGGTCTTGAATGACGATCAATCGCGCCGCGCGATCAGCATCAACCAGCATAAGGTAGTCGGTGGTTCCTTTGAGTGCTGGTTCAACTTCGGCGAGGCGGGCTTCGGCTTTATGGCGGGCGAGGCCATGTTCTTCGAGTTGTTGCTGCATTTGTGCGATGGCGTGCAAGCGAGCCGCGCAGTCCGCTTCAACCATGGCGAGGTGATTTCGCGTGCCACCTAACGTTTGTTCAAGTTCACGAACACGCGCTTCGGCTGTGTGCCGCAATCGGCCATGTTCCTCGATCTGCCGTTGCATGTCCTCGATTACCTTCAGGCGGGTCGAATTTTCTTTTTCAACCAAGCCCAGATACCCCAAAGTCTGGTTCATTATGGCCATTTGCTTGCGGCGCTCGTGCCAAAGAGTAAGCCGGTCCAAATCAAATGGAAGTTTGAGGGCGGTTACAGATACGCCTTCGGGGGCCTTATAAGGGATTGGGTGAACCGCTGCAGCGACATGTTTCCCTGAGTCGAGTGCCTCTTCAGGTAAGCTAAACCCTGCCAACCCCCATCCTTCGCCGTTGATCGTCATGGGGTCTTTGCCCAACCGCATTTTCTCCATCAAAGGGCTCAAAACTTCCCAGTCTGGATTGAGAATTTCATTTTCCTGCAAGCGGGCAAAAAGTTTTTTCTCGCCCTCCGGCGTCCATCCTGAGCCTAAGCTGTGTTCAATATGAAAGCAGACGCACGGAGGCAAAAGAGCGATTTCTTCGAGTCCCGCATAATGCGCTGACGCCAGCCCAAAGCTGTCGATGTGAAATGAGAACGCTTCAAATTCGGGATAACCGGCAATCTTTTCCCAACCCTCTTTGGAAAGGAGGGTGAAGTCGCCGCACGCGTTGGTGTGCAAATGGGAGATATTGCTATCCCGTTTTGAGCGCACAGACCACGCACCGTCCTCCAAGACAACGCTAACTCCATCAAAGTTTCGGCAGGCCTTCAAATTTGGTACGCAGCTGCGTTTGAACATTTCACTACCGTAAAGGTGTTCAACCAATCCTTTGGGTTCGTAACGACGGTTACTGCGAACGGGATGGCTCCAGGCGTAATCCATCGTTTCCGTCGGGCTCAGATTTGCCCCGAGGCCGCTCTGGATATCATACCGGTCCACCCGGTACATTTTGTTCGGGTTGAGTTTTTGCTGACTGATAAAACGGACTAGCTCCTCGGAAAATATGATGTCGATGTTCGTGGCCAGAACGAACCGGCCGCGGGCACGCCGGATGGCTACATTTTTGGCGATCATCTGATAGAACGATATTCGGTCGGCGTATTTGAAACGGTCGTGCAGCACGGCCGGCACCGTGATAATGCGCGCCTGGCAGTAGGAAGCTTCTGCGGGCAGTTTCAGTACCCCTGCGAGTCCGGGACGACCGGGAACGGGATTCCAATCAACCAAAATCAGTTCTGCCGTAAGCTTGTGCTGTTCACACTGCCGCGCAAAAGTATTGATGAAAATTTGCGTACGCGCCAAGGGATCACCGCCGTGGTCATCATTGCGTGAAGCGGCGACGACGGAGAGATAAGGTATCGATTCAGTTACTTTTGGCATGGGAGCTTGTGGGGATGGGATATGTCACCGAAGTAATTCTGCGAAACCGTTAGGCTGACGTGATAATCAAAATTGATAGCCTGTTTTTTGAGCAACCTGAAACCATTTCCGGCCGTCAATGTTTCGGTAATTCCTCAAGAGCTTGCTTGAGTGGCTCATCCCAGTTCGCATGGATTTACAAGTGACTCCGGTGTCGGTCTATGGTGAAAGTACAAATTCCAAAGTGTATTTGGAGTATTTCACACTACTGGGGAAAGGCATTTAACAAGGTGGCGACCCCGTCCGCCATGACGGTGGCCGTGAGTGTCTGCGTTTGATCGGTGGGCAGACGGGGCAAGCGTGGAGTAACGAACGTCAAGGGAGCCAGTTGTCCGGCGAGTTGTTGGCAAAGCGTCTCACCACATGCCTTGGCCGCATTATATTCCGAAAAATTGGGGTTCATTTCAGTCAGGTAAATGGTGGAGGGATACCAGACGCAGGCATCTTTTGTGGCACGGCAGCGAAACCAATCAACGGCCCGAGCGAAGCCACTAACATAGTACTCAAGAAATCTGGAAAACACTGCCGCATTGAATTGCCCCGGACTGCCATGCTCAATGTGGGGCGTGGCGAAATAATAGAGGTGTGTGTATTGCGGTTCCAAACCAACCACTGTCTCCGGCGGAGCAGCGATATCGAACTTCAAGGTCTTGATGCTGAGTCCGAGTGCCTCTGCTTCCCGGGATTGAGCCAAAGCATCCTGTTCGCCGTGACGCCATGTCAGAGTCACACACGCGCCACCTGCCACCAATAATTTGCAGGCTAATTCGCCGAGGCCACGCGAGCCTCCAATAACGAGGGCGTTTTGGCGGGCGAAGCGGTGAGGGGAAACCGCATGAAGGATCTCCACCAGACGAGGCTGCATGTGCGGTTTTGGCCGGACCAGCGTGTTTACCACCCCACTGACGGGGCCGGCCTCAATTCCCATATCAAGAATTTGTACGCGAGAGTCGGCATGCCTAACCTTGTAATGCAAAAAAAGGTCGTCTGGTTGAAATGGGTCTATTTTTGGGGTGTAATTCAGCTGCAATGCGGAGTAGATGGAATGTAATCCGGGACATTCCATGCCCACGAGTCGGGTTGAAGCCAACAATACAGCGACGATCAACGGGGGAAAAACGGGAAAAAGGTGCGGAAACATCTCTCGCCAAGACTCGGGTAAGGCAAGATCCAGCTTACCACTTATCTGGGAGAGGTCGCCGATATCGCGTTCCGCACAATCCAATTTGGGTACCTTCGTTCTGCCACCCCACGGAGTTGACGGAGCTTTCGTCGAAACCAAACTCAATCGCACGAGTGTGCCTGTGGCTCCTTTTATCCGCCCTATCCAGCGAGTGCCTTCAAGATTCCAACTGCAATGTACTTTTTCATCAACCAGAACACCGCGGTCAAAGTTTACCCGCAGTTTTTCGAAACAACTGAACGAACCTTGCGCGGCAAGATTATCGAGTGCCCACAAAAGGACGTGCATACCATGCACCGCAATGCCTCCCAGCATCGAACGCCTGGCAACTGTAATGTCAAGGTGGAGGGGATTGTAATCTCCTGAAAGCGCCGCGAAGCGATACTGGTCCTCCAGGCTGAAAGTTCGTGCGGGCATGTCAGAACCTGAAGTAAATGAAGCCTTCGGATGCTGCCTTGGTCTCTCCGCCGCGAGCATTGATTGCTTTTGCATCCGCCGAGATCTTAACTGCCAGCGCGGTCGCCAGTGTAAGGCAGACGAGAAATGCGCCTAGTTTTGTTCCTCGTAAAAAAGCTAGGGAGCGCGCTACTCTCCGATTTTTCACGTAATAATCGATTGCCTGCGACAGCATGGTCCCTGCGACTGCAGCAAGGCACCAGAATAGCACCGGATCGATGTGAAAGGATGGACGCAGCAACCCGGTCATGAATTTTCCAGCCATGAAAAGGTTGTTGGAACGAAACAAGATTAATGAAAACAACCAGGTCGCCTGCAGCATCGTCAAACTGGCGATCCAGCCCCCAAGGGTTTTCGGGTTTTTTCCCTTGGTGGTAACAGACCACAAAATGATGACCAGTCCCTGTGTGACTCCGAACAGCACGAAGTGCCAGGAGCTTCCATGCCACAGGCCAAAAATCGCCATCACGATTAGAATCACAACGAAAAGTGCGCGGTTCTGTTGTTGGCGCCGTCGAAACCGGCGAAATACTGCCACCGCCAAGGTGTCGTACACAAATGTGCGGATCCAGCTCGATAGCGACACATGCCATCGCTGATAGAATGCGCCTGGATTATGAGCAAAAAACGGCGCGCGAAAATTGACGGGCAGACGGAAATTTAGCATCCGCGCAATCCCGCGCCCCATGTCGGTGTAGCCTGAAAAATCAAGATATAGCTGTGCATAGAACCCCAACAGGGCCAAAGCTAGGTTGGGTCCACTCACTTGATCCGGCATTGACCAGATGGGATCGATGATTCGTCCGATTGGATCGGCCGCCATTTTCTTAAGGAAGCCGATGGTGAAAAGATGCAGGCCGACCCTGACGCCCCTGGACGTGAAATGCTTGGCGAAGCCAAACTGCGGCGACAACTGGCGCCAGCGGACGATGGGACCCGCGATCAGATGTGGCAGGAATAAAATAAAAAGGCCCCAACTCGCAACGGGCACCCGAGCGCGTCGTCGATGAATATCAACCATGGCGCTGATCGCTTCGAATGTATAGAAGCTGATGCCAAGCGGGATGAGGACGGCCAAGGCCGCTGGAATAGGCAAAGACACCCGGAACGTCTCAGCGATAAAATCGCGGTATTTCAGGTAGATCAATTGCATGACGAGAATCGCGATCATCAACGCCAGGCTCTTCGTCCCCAGCTTAAATTGTGCATCCAAGCGGAACCAAAGATACCCTACGGCCAGCACGCCAAAGGCGGGCACGAGATTCCATAGGTTGGTCCAGGCCAAAAAAATCGTACTGACTATCAATAGGAGAGCGTTTTGACCACGCGCGGTTTTCAGACTGTAAAACCAGATTACCAGCGCGGGCAGCAGCAGAAGAAACTCTAGGTTGGAGTAGATCATTCCCTTCTTTCTGTAGCTGGTTTTCGCATTTGGTTATTTTCCTGAGGTCATTTTCGCCGTGGCATCAGCATCGATGCGTTCCAAATATTGGTTTCGGTCCAAGGTCTCGATTGGCTGATCGAGATAAGGATGTGAAGCGGCAGTCGAACCATTGGCTTTGGGTACGCGTCTGAATTCAAGGTCTGAAATCAATTGGGGAATCATTGCTTCGAAAATCAACCAGGCGCGCATCCGCTGGCTGACGGTTATATCGTGATGTGCATCGACGTACAGGTTGGGAAGGCGCGGCATTCGGCCGTCCACATCGACAATGGTTACATCATTGGCCTTGGCCCATGCAGTGATAGTCCCGTTATGAAAGGCGAGCATCTGCCGCAGTTGACGGTAAGTTAAAGGCCAGAACAATGGTCCATTGAGCACTTCAAAAAGATGCTTATTGGTGGCGTTGGTTAGCCCCATCCCATCCCAGGCGCACAATCTCTCGGTCGAGACAATGAGATGCGTCTGAGTATTATCGGCAATTGCTTTGATCCGGCCTAGTTGGTTGGCAAGATTTTTGAAGTATGGATCGGTCGCTGGTTTGATGAGCAATTTGCACTCCGGCTTCTCTGGTTCTTGCAGAATACTGTCTGGGGCTTCATGCGTTGCGATATCCCGAATGCGCCGGGCGAGAGCCGAGTTATTCGCAATAGGATCGAGCAGCCTGTGTGCGATTAAAGAGACTCGATTTACGTTGTGTTCAGGAGGTGCAGGGCGGGCGCCAGGTGCAAGCTCTCGCCACAACGCCATCTGCGCTGCATCGACGGAAAATGACGGCGCGTAATATACATAGAGATAATCAAGCCCCATGGGACTTAGTTCGTATTGGAGTGCGGCAATACCGTCCCCGCGACCCAATCCCTGCCGTGCAGCGTTCATCACTTGGAAGCGCACGGCGAAACCCCGCTTTTGTGCCCAAGAGTTAAGAAAAGATTGAAGGTGGAAAGCGTACAGATTATGCGACGTGGAATCGCCGATCAACCCCACTCGGACCGTATTCGGGGGTTTACGGAAGGTTACATCCGGGCTCATCCATCCCCAATGATTTGTGATCCAAGGGGTGGGGCGAAAGTCGTTATCCGGGTAGAGGCGAAAGCGGGGCGACGTCGACCCATCAAAACTGCGAAATGTGTAAAGCTTTTCGACTTTTATTCCGCGAATAACTGAGACAGTGCCAGGGTCGGTTTTGGCCAGAACAGCATCATTCCAGATGTAATTCTCTAGCCCCGAAGCGTTGGGGTTGGCCTTAGTACGTTCGACAAGCTCAGGATTGGGGACTTTTTCGATCGGGGCCGGCGGCTGAAAAAACCATTCCGGATCCATTTCCCGCTGATAGGTGATGGAACTGAGGAGGGCTCTTTCGGTGTCGTTGCTTCGATCTGGCATGGTGCCCGATACAGGCCTTCGCGCAAGTTGAGGTTGATCAAATCGCCAGTGGCCTTGGAAACGACAAATTATTTCACCGCCGATGCAAAGCCACGCGATGGTGGCAAGGCTCAGCAGGAAGATGCGCACAAAAAGTTTCATGCGCTCTTCGGTTCGGCGGAATCTGAAATCGAAACATCTTGGAATACATACGTGGCGACGTCCAACTCCCAGCGATCCTCCTTTTCTTGGCTGATTATCTGGGTAAATCCCAATTTGGAGTAGTGATCCTTAACCATTCCATTGCGATCAGTCGGCCGGTATATGCCGATTAAGCGGGCAATCTTTCTCCGTTTGGCTTCCCGTGCAATCCGGTTAAGCACCGCTTTTTCGACTTCGCGCCCGAGGACGCGACAGCTCATCACCCAAGTATCGAGCAACCAACTGTCATCAACGGGTCGCGCGACGATTGCGGAAATCATTCCGTTGTCGCCAAATCGGTCTGTAAGGCGAACCTGCATGGTCAGAACGTGTGGATCAGCAATGAGCGGATGCAATTCAGCCTCCGTGTAGCGGCGCGTAGTCAGATTGAACTGATTCGATTTATTGATGAGTTGCGCGAAGCGGGACCAACCAAGATCTCCTTCGATGGTGAAGGTGGCCTGCATCTGCAGCGAACGGAGGAAGTCATCCAGATTGCGCGACTGACTCAGTAATACTTCCCGGCCAGCGTTGGAAGCGTACTGTGCGGAACGGATACGATCCTCATCAGAAAAAGTCACGGCATCAAACAGCCCTGAGGTCATCAGCAGCCGGGCATAGGCTGCGGGATCGGAGGGTAGTTCTGGCACAGAAACCGAAGGTAAAGCCTGGCGAACCTGATCCCTCTCGACAGGGTTGTCGTCTAGGAAAACGAAACTATCCAGTCCCAACGATAGACGATTGGCGAGGATCTCCAGGTTGGTGGCCTTGTCCTGCCAGTTTATTTGCATAGCGCTAAAATCGTTCTCGCGCAGGAGCATTTCTGGGTGGTTGCGAATGGCTTCCAGCGCGACCACATCGGTGTTTTTGGAACAAACTGCCAGCAGAATGCCACGGTGCTTGAGAGCCAGGGCGGCGCGCTGCACATCAAGAAAGGCCTCCCCTTGGGGGCTTCCTTGACCTAAGCGAATGCCGTTGACGCCGTCGTCGCCGATGACGCCGCCCCAAAGTGTATTGTCGAGATCGAGCACCAGGACCTTCCGGCTGCGTCCACGCAAAGCGCCAATGACGCGGAGCACGCGATCCGCATACAGAGGTACGCAGTCGCCGGCGAAGGGAAGGCGCGCCGTCATGAATTGGGCGCGGTCATACCAATGGCCGAGGCCGACGTGATTGGCCATGGCTTCGACGTCGAGCAAGATCACCCCGGGACACAGGATTTCGGTGACGAGCCTTGCATTGAAACGCGCGACCAGCCAAGCGGCGGTGCCCGGCTGACAGCGATCAAAAGAACCGAACAATTTTTCCGGGGGAGCCGCGACGGTCTGGACAATCAAAGCAGCATGGCCGCAACCTTTCAACGTAGATATTATATTTCCCAATTGATCGAGGGCGGCATCGACCGCTGCTTCAGCGTCGCCATCCCGGAGGGAGTAGTCAGGAAAGTAGGCCCGATAGTCCATTGCCAGCAACACGGCATCCGAGGAAGCCAACGCGGCGCTGATATCAGGTGCGTGAGCCGCCTGCACTGTCATTCCAAAAGGAGCTGCCACCACTTGAAGAGCGAATCCGTAACGCGCTCCGGTGCCCTGGAGAGCTGGAACAATGTATTCGGTAGTACAATTGCTGATCAACCCGAGTTTGAATGGCGCAAGGGACGTGGTTTGCCCTTCCGCACGCCGGATGTGTCGGCTGAGTGAAGTCAGCTGGCTTTCGTTCAGGTCGAACGATGCGAGTGCTCGAAAAGCTTCGCTTCGGTCTCCGGGAATTTGATCCAAGGCTTCGCAGCGCGCCCGAAAATCCGGGGGAGCCTTCTTCAGCCAAGGCATGCAGCCTGGAGAAGAATCAGGAATCGCCATGACGCTTTAGAATCCCGGAAACCAAATCGCCCACGTTGCGATATTCTTGAAATTCGCCCACGTCGAATTTGATGGAGAACTCCCCCTCGATCGCGATCATAAGGCGGATATGCGCAATGCTGTCCCATCCGTCTACGTCATTCGCGGTGGTTTTGGGAGTTAGTGAGATGTCGCTCTGATCAAACACATCTTGAAATACCGCGACGAGTCGTGTGAGTACTGCGTTAGGATCCATCCGAAACTTTTTTCCGGGATTTTGCTCCCGAAGCAACACATTATGATTTGGTTGTCGGCCCTCGTTTCGTGCAACGATTGTTGCCCGCTGGGCGATCAGTCATCGCGGGTGTTCAGCGAAGTCGAATTCCTGAATGGCCATAATAACCTGATCTTGTTCATCCCGACTCATCGAGTTAAAAAATGGGAGACGTAACAGACGCTCGCTTACGTCTTCTGTAACGGGGCAGTCTCCGCGCTTTCCATTCCAACGAAGCGCGTACTCCGAGAGATGAAGCGGTAAATAATGAAATACGGCGAGGATGTTGCGGGCTTTGAGGTGGTTGATTAATGCAGTCCGGGCCGCAAGCGAAGGCATTAGCAAGTAGTACATGTGCCATGCAGGTTCGCAATCCACCGGTACAAGGGGCTGCCGGACTCCGTGCGCGCGAGACCATTCGGCGAGTACTGTATGATATCGCTGCCAGATTTCCTGTCGCTTGATTTGAATCTGAGGCCAAACTTCAAGCTGAGCAAATAAGAATGCCGCGAGGACATCACTCATCACATAGCTGCTTCCAATATCGACCCAAGTGTACTTGTCCACTTGACCGCGGAAGAAACGGGCGCGATTCGTACCCTTTTCCCGAATGATCTCAGCCCGCTCAACATATCGTGGATCATTAATTAACAAGGCGCCGCCTTCGCCACAGGTTATATTTTTGGTTTCATGGAAACTTTGGGTGGCCATGGAACCGAGCGTACCTAACCAGCGACCCTTATATTTGCCGAACAGTCCGTGCGCATTGTCTTCGACCACTATCACCCCATGCTTGGACGCCCACGCAGTGATGGCATCCATCTCGCAGGCAATTCCAGCATAGTGGACCGGAATAACGGCCCGGGTTTGAGGAGTGAGGAGGGCATTCAGCCGGGTCTCATCGAGATTTAAGGTGTCTGAGCGGATATCACAGAATATCGGTTTTGCGCCGCGAAGAACAAAGGCATTGGCGGTCGAGACAAAGGTGAAGGACGGAACAATGACCTCGTCTCCAGGTTGTAAGTCAAGGAGCAGGGCGGCCATCTCTAGCGCATGCGTGCAGGAAGTGGTGACCAAAGCGCGTTGAACACCCAGAACGTTTTCCAAAAGTGTGTGGCATTTCCGTGAAAATGCTTGGTCCCCCGCAATCTGTCCTATCGAGATGGTTTCGCTGATGTATCTCAATTCGCGTCCTTGGAGCGACGAACGGTTGAATGGAATCGCGGGCGGAGAGATCATTCTAGGAAACAAGTCACTTGATCCACTTGTGAAATGAGTGCCTGCTGTCCACAATTTGCCAGCCGAGTTTAAGATAACCGCGTTGGACGGGCAGGTTGTGAATATGGGTGGGGCCCTCGATGAATTCAGCACAGTCCTTCAACAGATGCATGCCTTCCGCGGTCAGTCTTTTGAATAAGCCTCGGCCAAAAAAATCAGGATGAATGGCTCCAATGCTGTAATGGCCAACTTTCAGATTGTATCTCAGTTCCAAGGCACTGGGTTTTTTCCAGACAGAGAAACCGACGATCCGTCCTTCATTCTCAGCCAATATGATCCAGTCTCCCCAACCTTCGACGCAGGCCTGAATCCACTCTTCATAAATTCGTGTCCCCATTTCTTTTCCGATCATTGGATCTGCGTGAAAGCGTCCGAAGTGATGGGCAAAGGCTGCATTGGAAACCCGGCGTAATTCTTCGATGTCGGAACTGGTGGCGGCTCGAAAAGAAAATCCATCGGGCCTCGGATCCCTTGGGGGTAGCTTGTTGCTTTTGTACCTGTAAGTGGCTTCCACGACTGTGTCCATCAGAAGGAAACCGTGTTTTTCCAGTGCATGAACTGCGCACGTCTCTGTGGTGTAGGTTTTAGTTGTGACCAGTTCCGCCCCGCGGATTCTGAGGATATTGATCGCTTCTGCGATGGTTTCGCTGAGGCGGGCACGAATTCTTCCGGTTGAGGAAGAGCCCGTGATTAGGTTGAGAGACATTGCCTTTTGCCCCAAAATTCCCGATTCCCACGGTAAGGGTCCATAAGAGGCAATGCCGGCCAGTTCTCCATCGATTTGACCCACGAGGACGCCTGATTCGGGTGCGGTGATTTTACTAGTCAGAGATTCGAGACAGTACTGCTCCAACTGAGCTCGTGAGGTTTCCGCTATGTATCGATAAGGCAGGGATTCGCATTGCCCGAGTAGGAACGAGGCGCCGACAAGTTCCCGTGCAGTCACGCCAGGGCAAGTCGTAGGAAGGTCAGGATTCATACGTTTGGTCTTCCACGACGTAAGCCGGGCGATTCATTGACCTGTAATGCATTCGCGCGAGGTACTCGCCGATCACGCCCAAGGCGAATAGCTGGGCGCCAGCAAAAATGGAAATTATCGAAGCGAGGAACGGGAATCCGGGCAAACTTCCGTGATTTACTACGTAGGAAACCAGGACATAAACGAAGACGAAGAAACCAAACATGGTGAAGGTCAGGCCAATGAGGCTTGCGACCCGCAATGGCCAGGTGCTGAATCCAGTCAGCATATCCAGCGCGTGGGAAATTAATTTGATGAGGGTGTAGTTGGATGTGCCAAATTCTCTCTGCTGATGTGTCACGGGAATCGAAGTGAAATTTCCTGTTCCCCAGGTAAGTAGCACATCCAGGGAAACATATGGTCCGCTGAATTGATCGAATGCTTTTTTGAGATTTCCCCGAAATGCGCGGAAGGAGCTGACATTTCTTGCATTGCGGGCGCCGATGAGCGGACGCAAGCTGAGTCTGGTCAACGCAGAGCCCAAATTCCGCCATAATCCATGCTGCCGGTTTTTCGGAGAACCGTAAACGACGTCAAACCCTTCCCTCAGTTTGGCTAGGAGGTCTGGAATCGCTTCGGGTGGATTTTGCAGGTCATCGTCGATTGTGACTACGATCACGTGTCGGGCAGAACGTACGCCGCAAAGCAGGGCATTGTGCTGTCCGTAATTGCGCATCAGATGAATGCCCCTGATCCAAGCGTGCCGAGCCGCCAATTCCGTGATCACACGCCAGCTTTGGTCACGGCTTCCGTCATCTACCAGGATCAATTCGTGCGGTAGCTCCGTTCTTACGAGTGTTGTCTGCAGTCGGTTTACCAGTTGCTGCAGTCCGGCCTCACTATTGTATACTGGAACAACGACGGATACTCCTTGGACGGGCGTGGGCGCAGTGGGATTTAAATCCGGCATCGCAGGAGAAGTTAACAGGCTCATTTCGCTCTCGCCACGCAAAAAAGACTCGTACCGAAGGGCAGTGGATTTCGTTCGCGCAATCGTGCGAGCTCCCAGGCATGGGCTCGCTTGATTGTGCTTTGAAGAAAGCCAGGGAGGCTGTGATCCGCCCGGATATTCGTTGAACTTATTTGGTTTTTCCGTCGATTGATATGCAAAAGCGAGGGAAGAGTGCGAAAGAGGTAGACTGGGATCGTCAACCAAGCAAACAACGGACTGACGAACTCGATGTTGAAACCAGCCTCAGCAAGTAGGGTGCATAATGTCTGGCGGTTATAGCGCCGGAAGTGTCCCGCATGAATATCCTCCTCCGACCACAGGTATTGGCCGGCGGGAACCGTGCAGTAGAACCGACCGTTGGGGATGAGTGCATCTCGGATGTTGCGCAGGAAAGTACAGTCGTTCTCGATGTGCTCTACCACATCGAAGGCCGTGGCCGCGGGCAGTGAATGGGGGTGAAACTGGGCCTCTTCCAAAGTAGCGCGGATAACATTTCGCACGCCTCGTCGAAGTGCATTGCAAGCTCCAGAGCCCGGTTCGACCAGTGCGACCTCCATTCCCGTCGACTGCAACGCCGCAGCGACATACCCATTCCCCCCGCCGATATCGAAAAGGGTTCCACCAGGTGGGTAGTGGGCAAGCAAAGTACGAATACAACCCAACCGGTGTTGAAACCAAAAACTGCCGTCTTCCACTTGAAAACAAAGGTCGTTACCTGCTTCAGGGTAGGAAATCGGTGAGAGTGAGCGCACCTGCCACAGGCCGTTATGTAATTTAAGATTACTGGAAGGCGGCCGCCAGTCTGTAGCGTCTGGTAAAATCATTGCGTCGAGGTCGGCACCGGAGTTTGGAAGGATTTCTGCAACGTCCACAACACATAGCAATGGTGGATCTGGTACTGCCGTTCACGTACAATTCTAAACTGTCGCAAAACTGTATTTTGCATTTCCCCCAATGTTCGCGGGTGGCCGCCCCTGTCTACCGACCAGAGAAACCGGCTGCGCAGGCGACCTGGCGTCCGCAGAGCATCGAGAAAAAGAAGTCGCCCTTCCGGCTTCAATATCCGGAAAATTTCGCCGAGGGTCTTGGCGAACTCTTCATCGGTCAGGTGGTGGGAAACTGCGCAGAGAAGGGCCGCGTCAAATGATTGGTTGGGGAAGGGAAGGTTTGTGGCGCTGGCTTCGATCGCTCGATCATGCGGAAATTTTTTTCGAAATCCTTGTAATTTCTGGGGGTCGAGATCCACACACGTATACTTCCAGGTTGTCGGGACCAGTGGCCGTAACCGACCTGTACCGCCACCCACATCCAGTAATGTGGTTCCCACTGGAAGTCCCGCAAACTCGTTGCGCAAGATACCCTCTGAGAGGGTTGAGCCGGCCAGCCATTGGGTGAGGTCGTGAATGGCGGGATAGGCCGCCAGTTTGTGTAATAGCGATATCATTACATTTCCGATTGAATGCAGTCGGGAAGTATCGTGATTGAAGGAAGGCACGCGCAAAAGTACAAGACTGTGCTCTGTTTTGCTTTGCTAACGGACTGGGCGATCGTAAACGCGATACGCTTTTATGGGAATGGGCCAAGACGCAGGAGTAATCATCAAAAGTTGGGCATCACGGTTTAATAATGATGACGGGGTTGGTTTATCCTGGCGCATTACGAAAATCACCGGAAGTGAATCTCGATTACCTCGGAGAGTGTAGCGGATATAGTCTTCCATGATCATGGCTTTTTGGTCGGCGATCCAATTTAGCTTGGTATCTCGACCGTGGGTGAGGGGAGCCCAGAAATCGGCGTGGTTATAGAGGAATCCGCCAAGCATGAAACGATCCTGCCAATTTGGATCCTCCGGGTCGGTGATTGCTTTAAATTTTTGCGACAACTCCTTAGATGAGACGCCAGCCAGGGATAAATACTGATAGAGGGCCTGCCTCCGCGCCACGCCGTTTCCAGGCATCTCCTGAGGATTTTTGAGGCGCCAGATCGGCTTGCTGAAAGCCATGTCGCGCGAGACTAAAAATGGGGGGCGCTGTCCCAGCCGGACGGCTAAGGTATCTTGCTGGAAGAAATCATCGCAGGCAATGAGTGCTCCGTCGGCCGACAAGGCACGCAGAGCCATTTCGTACGATCGCCCCAGTCGATTTTCAGCAAGGTAATTGTCGTAGCTTATCACTTGGCTGCGTACGAGAATACACCCGAGGAACGACACCACCAAGCAACTGCAAACGGTCGCAAATCGGCTGGCGTGTTTTCGGGGCATCGCGTCCTCGCTGACTTTAGGTTGCAAAACCGGCGGGCTACAAATCGCGATCAAAAGGGCCAGCGCGCTGACCTGAGCGAGACCAAAATTCTCGAAATTTGAAAGATAGATCATATGTCCTGTTACCATTTGCTGGTTGGTCATGCACAGCGGTGTCAGCCCCAAGGCGATCGAAAAAAGCTGGGTGCGATTAAATTCCCTCCGAACCCAAGCAAAGACCAAAGTCCATGCCACCGCCAATGCGCCCAGAATCACTGAGAGCATGATTACCGGACGGCGTGAGATAAACACTAGGGATTCTCCTCCAGACTGCCTGGCAACATACGTCGACAGGGCGGTACAGGTTATAAAACACAACAGCCCGCCCGTTCCCAAGATGACAGAACTCCGGGAATGCGATTTCACCATTAGCAGTGAGAACAACAAGAACGCACAGCTAAGACTCAGAGCGCAAAAAAGATAACAGAAACCCGCAAGAAAACATACGAGACCGAACAGGCGCCATTCAGTTAAACGCGTTGGCGCGATCTGTATCAGGCGCAAAGCAAGGCCAAGCAGAATAAACATCATGATCCACGAGACTTGTGGTTCGGGAGTGCGAAAGATCCAAAAGGTAGAGGTCTGATTTGCCAACTGTAAGACATCGGCTGCTTGCGTTGCCATCGATCGCCATTTCTCTTGAAGAAATAAGTTGAGGGTCGAATAGGGAATTGAAGTGCTTCGCAATGCCAGACACTCCGCGGACAACGCGACCGTCAGTGCTCCAGCGGCCATGCCTTTCGCATTAGCGAAAAGAGGCCTCACCAAATAGCAGGATGCGAGTGTGACTCCAGTAGGGAGAAGGAAATCCGCGAGAACCATCGCTCGCTGGGTGTTTGCGCCACTTAGCATATACAGCACATGCATGACCAATCCTGAAAGACCGCGATCGGCGGACATTTCTTTCATGGAAAGCCAACCATAGTAACCTTCATCGTATGAATTGTAGAACCAGGCGAACTGCCTGAGTTCGAAACTCCATCGCAGATGGGGATAGAGTCCGCAAAGTCCGACAAAGAGAGCCGTTAGAAATGCGACTCGTATGTGCGCAGTTTGCTCAGGGGCGTCAGGGAAGGGGTGAATCATTGTAGCGGGACCTGACGGTGAGCCTAAAGCTGGTTAAATAGAGTGCGCGGCCAACCCTCTAGCTGGGATGATAAATAGGGATGTTTGTAAACGCGCAGTGGGTGGAGTGCGCATATTACCATCTTCCGGGCACCATTACAGCCCGTAGTGTACCCGAGATTTTCGATCAGCGCCTAGCTCGAGGACCAGAGTGACTTGAGCGTACTTACATTCGCTTCATTCTCGTCGGATATACCGATCGGAACATAACGGATCCGGGAATCGCCCGCCAGATTTTTCAGGCAGCGCCAGAAATCGATCACCGTGATCGATTTTCGACCGCGCAAAATTCCTTCTGCGTTCAAGCTGGTGTAGCTTTTGTCTGTTGTGGCGACGAGCAGAACGTCGGCATCCTTGAGTGCTTCCTCCAGAGAATCGGTGACAAGGGCGCTCATCTTGAGCGCCGTCTCGGCATAAGGAGCCGCAAGGTTGTCATGACCGATGACACGGTAACCCGCTTCCGAGAGAGCTCGGCAGAGGTATATGCCCGGCGATTCTTCAATAACGTGAGACAGCGGCTTGTAGGCCAAACCAAGCACGGCGACGGTGCAACCCTTGGGCAAGTGTGGTTGCAGCTTTTCAACATACCTTTTAGACAGGCCGCGATTGTAGTCATCATTTACCGCGAGCAGGCGGCTGTCGACACCGAGGGCTTGTCCCATGAAGTTGAGGGCGACATTGTCTCGCGGAAAACAGGGGCCGCCAAAACCGAAACCGCCAGTCAGGTATTTCCGCCCGATCCGCTTGTCCATACCGAGCGCGTCGGACACCACATCTACGTCACCGCCGGGAATATGCTCGCAGAAGTCAGCCAACATGTTCGCGAAAGAGATCTTCATCGTCACGTAGCTGTTCACGGCAATCTTCGCCAGCTCGGCGTTCTCGATCGTCATGCGCTTCACCGGCGCATTGTTCTGGGAGACGCGGTGATGGACGTTCTCTAAAAGCTCGCCGGAGCGCTCGTCAAATTGACCGAGGAGGTAGAAATCGGGATTGAGGAAGTCGCGGATTACGCTGCCCAAGGCAATGAACTCCGGGTTATAACAGAGGCCAAAGTCGGGTCCGCATTTTTTTCCGGATTCCTTCTCGAGGATTGGCAGCAGTCCGTGGCGGGTGGCGCCGGGAAGCACTGTGCTGGTAAGCACAATGACGTGGTAGCCATTTTTCTTTTTCAACGCCTGACCCAAGGCCTTGAACGCAAACGAGGCATATTGCAGGGTGAATGCTCCGCGTTCATCGCTGGGCGTGGGCACAATTACGAAGCTGATGTCACTGCCCAGCACCGCTTCGTCCGTGCTCATGGTGGCGCGGATGCGGTCTTTGTTTGCTGCAATCATTTCGCCCAAACCAGTTTCTTGCACCGGAGCCCGGCCGGCGTTGACGGCGTCGACTGCGTGGCGATTGACGTCCACACCAATGACCTCGAGACCGCGCGAGGCGAAGCCGGCGGCCATGCTGCCTCCGAGTTTGCCGAGGCCGATGACGGATACTTTTGGAATCATGGTCATAACAGAAAACTTAAGACTTTAGCTTGGCGCGAATCAGCGTGTGCCAGCCAAGGGCCTTCTCCAAGGCACGAAACATTTCCTTCGGCATGGCTTTGAACCACGGCTGGAGTTCGTATTCGTATTTGATGTATTTATCCACGACGTAAGGAAAAATATGCTCCTGCTGAATGTCGGTCACCTCGTAACCCTGCATTAGTGCACGCACCTCGTCATGGGTGTAGGTGAAGGCGATTGGGCAGCCGGATTGGGCTTCGGGTTGGTCAAAACCGGCCTCGATCAGAATGTTTTTCCAGGAATTCTTCGCGTATAGCATCAGTCGGAATTCGGACTGCGGGCCCATGTACTTTCGAACCTCGGCCACAATTTTTTCGGGGTGGGGCGCGTGGTGTATGACACCGAAGGAATAGACCAAATCGTACTCCTCCACCGGCAGGAAGGTGGAAAGTTCCTCGGCGTTGCCAGAATGGAAACGCCCTTTCAGACCGAAGACTTCAAAGCGCTGCCGCGCTAACTTTAGAGACTCATCGGACAGCTCCACTGCGGTGTAGTCGGCGCCAGCTCGTGCGAAAGAAACGGCGGCTGTGCCGAGTCCGCAGCCGATTTCCAGGACTTTTTTTCCCTTCCATTTTTGAAATTCACTAAACGCAGGAATGTGGGGTTCCACCATGTATTTCCGAGCTTCGACCTGATCGAAGAAATCGCGGGTGCCAACGGTGGCTGTTCCGTGGCGAAGATTGCAGGGCCGGCGATTCCAATAATCGCGGACATTTTCAAGTGAAGCGGCAGAAGTGCTCATATTAGCTAAGGTTGACCACTGAATCCTTCGACGTGCCGGATTTCATCTGGTCATAAATCCAGGAGTACGTTTTTTCCATTCCTGCACGCAAGGAGATGGAGGGTTCCCAGCCGAGCGACTTCCGGATGAGGGTGTTCTCGGAATTGCGGCCGTTGACGCCCTTCGGAGCGGAAAGGTTGTAGTTTCGTTTCAACTTTGTGCCCGCGATGGATTCGACCAAATCAACGAGTTGATTGATGGAAACTTTTTCCTCACTGCCGAGATTGATCGGAAAGGTGATGTTCTCACTCCGCATAATCGCCTGTGTTCCGTGAAGGCAGTCGTCGATATACATGAAGCTCCGGGTCTGTTCGCCCGAACCCCAGATTTCGATTTCATGTTTTCCACTCATCAACGCGTTGATGACCTTGCGACAAACTGCGGCCGGGGCCTTTTCCCGCCCACCATCGAAAGTGCCATGCGGACCATAAACATTGTGGTAGCGCGCGACCCGGGTGATCAAACCGAAGTCTTCCGTGAAGTGCCGGCACATCCGCTCGCTGAAAAGTTTTTCCCAACCATAACCATCTTCCGGCATCGCGGGATAAGCGTCGGCTTCGACCAGCCCGGTGACGTTGGGGTTGGTCTGCTTATCGTGCGCATACACGCAGGCCGAAGAGGCATAAAACAGACGTGCAGCTCCCGCCTCCCGTGAAGCTTTTAATAGGTGCGTATTGATTAACACGGTCAGCATGCACAGCGCCTTGTTCTTTTCGATAAAACCCATGCCGCCCATATCGGCCGCGAGATTGTACACCCAAAAAGCGTCCTTGGTGGCTTGCCGGCAGGCGGGTAATTCCTGGAGGTCGAGGGACAGATTTTCTACTCCGGAAAATTTTTGATACCAGCGATCCAAAGGCTTTAAATCGACTGCGCGAATGCGCGTGTGCCCCTGCTTGAGGAGATCAGCCACCAAATGGCCGCCAATGAAACCGCCAGCACCGCAAACAACAATAAGTTTGTCCTTCATGAATTGGGATAATGAGCCGCGTTTAGTGCGGCAGACGCAAGGGAGAGTCAACCGCGCTTTACGCGCCGGGTACGCAAGGAAGCGATTTCAGCCAGCCACTCGGCGGAGGACGCGTCACTGGGCATCCGCCAGTCGCCGCGAGGCGAAAGTGCCACCGAGCCCACCTTGGGCCCATCCGGCATGGCGGATCGTTTAAACTGCTGGCTGAAAAATCGACGGAAGAAAACCTCCAGCCAGCGCAAGATCACCGCACGGTTGTGCCGTCCGGCAAACGCAAGCTCGGCAAGATACAGGATGCGGGCTGGACGACTGCCGTGCCGTACGAGGTGGTAGAGGAAATAATCGTGGAGTTCGTAGGGACCGACGACATCTTCGGTCTGTTGATTTTGGCGACCATCAACCGTCGTAGGCAGAAGTTCCGGGCTGATCGGAGTGTCCGCAATGTCGTGTAATACTCGCGACGTTTCTCCGGTGAATTCGGAGTCGGCGCACCAATCGATCAGGTAACGGACCAGTGTCTTGGGAATGCCGGCATTCACATGGTACATCGACATGTGATCGCCATTGAACGTACACCAGCCGAGTGCGGACTCCGATAAATCGCCGGTGCCTACCACAAAGCCTCCGATCTTGTTGGCGAGATCCATCAAGATTTGCGTGCGTTCCCGGGCCTGGGCATTTTCGTAGGTGACGTCATGCACCCGCTCATCGTGACCGATGTCCGCGAAGTGCTGCTTGATCGCGTCGTGAATGGGGATGATTCGCAGAGTAGCGCCCAATTCGGCAACGAGCTTTTCGGCATTTCCCCGCGTGCGTTTGGTGGTGCCAAATCCGGGGAGTGTGGGCGCGAGGATGCCCTTGCGGTCGATTCCGAGCAGATCAAATGCGCGGACTGCCACAAGCAAGGCGAGGGTCGAATCCAAACCTCCGGAGATTCCTATCACCACTTGTTTGGCACCCGTGTGGAGGAGTCGTTTGGCCAGTCCGGTCGATTGGATGGCGAAAATTTCTCCACAAGTATCGGCGCGAGCCTTGGGATCGGACGGTACGAAAGGAAGCGATGGATTCGGCCGCAAAGCACCCAGTCCGGGGGAGGTTTTGCGGGTCGGGTCGGATAGATTGACGGGGATGCGTTGAAATTCGACCGATGCCGCTGCGGCAGAAAAACTACTATTGCACAGCCGTTCGTGTTGCAGGCGCTCGAGATCGATATCGGCGTAGATGATCTCGGTTTTGAAAGAGAAGCGTGGTGATTCTGTCAGCATCGTCCCGTTCTCCGCGATCAAGCAATGCCCGGAAAATACCACGTCAGTCGAGGATTCGCCCGGGCCGGCCGAAGCATACGCATAGGCAGCCAGACAGCGGGCTGATTGCTGGCGGACGAGGTCGCGTCTGTAGCCGGCCTTGCCGAGCAATTCGTTACTCGCTGACGGATTGAGAATGACATTGGCTCCTGCCAGGCAGAGGTCACCACTTGGAGGGTGCACGGCCCACAGGTCCTCACAGATCTCGACACCCAAGGTGCAGCCGGATGCTTCATCGGCGAATAACAAGGTGGTGGCGAGGGGAGTGGAGTAGTTGCCCAAGTCGACGGTTACTGGCGCGAGGTTTGCGGCGGAAGTGAACCAGCGTTCCTCATAATATTCCCCCGTTGTCGGCAAAAATTGTTTCGGCACCAATCCAAGGACTCGACCGGCACCGAGAATCGCAGCGCAGTTATAAAGCCGCCCGTGGACGGCAAACGGCAGTCCGACGACAGCATGGATTTTAAGATCTTTGGTGGTGGCGGCCAGTTCGAGGAGTCCCGCGCGTGCGCGAGTGTGAAGAAGAGTCTGCGCAAACAAGTCGCCGCAGGAGTACCCGGTCAGACTAAGCTCGGGGAACAGTGCCACAGCGGATCCGTTCCTCGCTGCGATTTGCATCCCGAGGCGGATCTGTTCAGTATTAAAAGTAACGTCTGCCACGCGCAACGCCGGGGCGGCGCAGGCCATGCGGAGAAATCCGGAGTGGGGTGAGGCAGTTCTCATCGCTTGATTCCAAGAAGTATAAAACTGGGATTTATCCAGACCAGTTGGCTGAATTGCGAATGAATTTCAGGAAGAAGTGTTTTCATGGCGATGTGCACGTCCTTGATTACTGGGAAATGATCAAGCGCTTCATTTTTCGGACAAAAGTCATGCCATAACATCACTCCACCGGAGCGTAATAAGGGCACGGCTTTGCGAGTGTCACTAATAACAACCTCAGGCTGGTGCCCTCCGTCGATCAAAACGCTGTCGAAAAAGCCCGGCGGGTACGCTTGTGCGTCCCATTTTTGGCTATCGCAGTAAATTTGACACACCCGATGCCCCAGCCCTTTTTCGCGATACAGGCGGCCAATATAGCTTCCGGCATCCGTGCGGTGGTAAGTGCGGGGTCCTGATTCGTCCTCACCAAAATTGAGCCGTACGGCCCCTGTTGGGGCGTTGGTTTCATCGATCACGCGTTCTCCGTACGCCCATGATCCATCCGACTTGGACTCTCCATCGGGCAGGTTGAGTGTCCACACGGTTGCGGCGCAAGATTCGAGGCAAAGGCAGGTACCGAAGCCCTGCCAAGTGCCGAACTCCAAATGGCGCCGGGGTTGGAAATGCTGATAAATAAAACGGAAAATGGGGCCATCATCGCGCTCCATTTGCCACTCGTTCAAGGGGGTGGTCGACGGGGGTGGCGCACTGATTTTGGAGGCAAATTCTGAAGCCAGGGAAGCGAGCGAAAGACTTTTAACGTGATTCATTTATATAGGGAGCCGGAGGAATCGCAGAGATTTCCACCGGGCGGTCAAGATGCACCGGACCTGATAGCGGCATAGCTGCACAGGGGCGTACTTCGAGAAAAATTGCTTCATCGACCACATCCCAGAGGACCGCGTTGTTAAAGTCGTAGTTTCCGTGGGTGTGAATGAGGCCGTTTTTGAAACCGAATGCTGCGGTGTGCAGGACATATTTCTGATGGTGCAAGGGAAGGGGAAGTGTCGTATGCACGACGAATCTTTGACCAGGCTGGCCATCGATTCTGCGAGATATGCTGACATCCTGTGTAGCAAGTACCGGCTGTCCTTTCAGATCGCGGAGAAGAAAAGATACCACACATTCCGACGAAACTGACTGTCTCACCTCAATTAGCATCCAGATCGTCATTACCTCGGCATAATCGAACGTCGTAACCAATTCTCCTGTGGGATTGGCCAAAACCAGATTTACAATTTGGATGTGACCAGTGCCGTAGGAACAGCGAGCGCGGTTGGTGCGATATACCGCGTTCTCGGCCAGCAAGGTGGGTGGAAAAGTATCTTTCACAGGGTCGGCAGGTATTACGGATGACTGGAAAACGGTTGCCGTCGCTTCGGGCTGCACAGATGCCGTTTTAGTTTCCTTTTCAAGGACGACACCCTGCTCTTGCCAGCAGAAACGCTCGTACATTTTGGCCACCGCCTTGGCCTCGCCCCACATTTCCGTCCGGCCGGATTTCAACCAAAGGGCCTGCGTGCAGATTGAGCGGACGGTGCCGACATCATGTGAGACAAAGAGCAGGCTGACACCCTTATCGGTGAGTTGACGCAGACGACGGAAGCATTTTGCCTGGAATGGAGCATCGCCTACGCTAAGGGCTTCATCGACAATGAGAATGTCCGGGTCCACGCACGTATTTACGGCGAAGGCCAGGCGCATCATCATGCCGCTTGAGTAAGTTTTAACCGGCTGTTCGATGAAGGCTCCGATGTCAGCGAAGGCCGCGATTTCGTCGAAACGTCGTTCCACTTCGGCAGCCGCCATGCCCAGAATGGCTCCGCTGAGGAAAATGTTTTCACGTCCGGTAAAGTCCGGATTAAACCCCGCTCCGAGTTCAAGCAGCGCTGCCACGCGCCCATTTACTTTGATCGAACCGGCGGAGGGTTGAAGCGTGCCAGCAATCAATTGAAGGAGCGTGCTTTTGCCGGAACCATTGCGTCCAACAATGCCCACGCTTTCGCCTTTTCTGACCGTCAATGAAATGTCGCTGAGGGCATAGAAGTCACGATAGGCGCTGGCCGACCGTTTTTCCAACCAGCGGGCGGACGCCGATTTTGATGGCAGTATGCCCGCAACTCCCGCCTGCAAAGGTGCGATCACTCGTGAGGCGGGTGACTCCCATATCCGATATGCTTTACTGACGTTCGCAGCTGAGATGGCAATGTCTTCAGACATTCGGAACCTTTGAGTTTTTCATCTCTCGTGGACCTGCACAGGAGCGCAGAACAATGAGGTCATGAGTTTGTCGGTTCGGTTGAAGTGGAGGCGGAATGATTGAGGCGGAAACTGTTCCTTTGGATGTGAGAAAGTCTTTATGCTCAAGCGCTATGTTTGAAGGCAATTTCCGCCTCTCGAAGTGGCGCGTGCCTCCGATAGCCAGGTTCAAGCCCACAGTTTGCTAAATCGCTTCGTAGCCTAGCTCCTTATATGCACCCCAGGATTCAGGAGTCACGACCCGGCGGATGAGCGCCAGGTCATCCGCCGAGAAATCAGGAAAAGCCTCGCGTGAATGGGAATTAACTTTCGAAGTCTTCACCACCTTTTCCAGCCATTCGGGCGGACATGCAACTGTGTCGCCTGATAACAAGCTTACGAACCGTTTCACCGTCTCCGTGGATTGGGTGAGATCCTCGATGCGGAATATCGGGCCGACCGCGCTTTCCTCGGTAATCGCGTTGAGCATATTAAACGCGTGGAGACGTCGAAGCAGGGCGTCGCTTACCTTCGAACGCTCCAAACCCGCCCGATTGCTAAGCAGGTGGGCGTGGGATTCATCAAAAGAGACATGCGCACCCATTCGTTCGAGATGGGCGATCTGCGAACGCACGCGTGGGAGCGGCTCGCGCACTACGACGGCACAATTGAACGTGTCGGGGTATTCGCGTCGCAGGGCTGGAATGTGTGTGCGGGATATCCCATGGACGTCGCCAGCAAGGCGGTGGGCATGCCCCTGCGAACCAATCAGACGAAGGTAATCGATTCCGTCCAATGCATCAGCCCCGCCAAGTACTCGCCAGAATGTATTGGCTGCATGCACACAAAAGATATCGGGATGGGAATTTAGGACCTTCGCCATCCACGCCGTTCCTGCGCATCCCCAGGAGATCACCGCAAAAATTCGCGTCGGGGGATAAACTTCCAGGAAATCTTTTTGATATTCGGTCAGTGGCATGGCGATGGATACCTGTTAGGCAGGCTGCGCGTGTAAGGGAGAATGGTAATGCACCGGCCCGACTGCAGCAATCGGCTTGTGTGGCAGAACGGTGAACAACCAGGCTTCCTCGGCGCAATCATGGATGGTGGAGTCGGAAAAACTGTACTCTTCGGGTCGCTCGGCCACGGTGTTTTTAATTTCAAAAACGGCGATATGCACCAGATAGTCGCCATGAGTCAGGTGAACGGGAAAATTTAGCGACAGCAGAATTTCTCCGGATTCCGCCATCTCTATCAGCGGGGAGGATTCCAGGTCGCTCACGGATGCCAGAAAATCTCCCTTCAGGTTTTTTATCCTGAGTCCGAGACGCAATTTTGCCGAAAATTTTCGGTTAAAATAGATCAGGGAGCAGGCACGAACTGACTGACCGTAATTCACACTTCGCAACGGAGCTCCCTGATCGTCAAACAGGGCGAAATTAAGGATCTTCAGCTGTCCGGTTCCATACCTGTTTTCACACTTCGTCAGCGTTTCATTGGCCAACGATCGCAGCTCCCGGGAAATCTGGCTTGGAGATTTGTGGTTCCCGTGAAAAGCCGCTATTTTGGGTGTCTGTTTTACTTCCTTTATCTCCTCTTCCATGACAACGCCCTGTTCCTGCCAGCAAAAACGCTCGTACATTTTCGCCACCTCTTTGGCCTCGCCCCACATTTCAGTGCGGCCAGTTTTTAACCAAAGGGCCTGGGTGCAGATGGAGCGAACAGTGCCGACGTCATGAGAGACGAAGAGAAGGCTGACGCCTTTGTCGATCAGCTGGCGCAGGCGGCGGAAGCATTTGGCCTGAAAAGGGGCATCGCCCACACTCAGCGCCTCGTCGACGATGAGGATGTCGGGGTCGACGCACGTGTTCACCGCAAACGCGAGTCGCATCATCATACCGCTGGAATAGGTTTTCACCGGCTGCTCGATAAAGTCACCAATGTCGGCGAATGCAGCGATTTCGTCGAACCGGCGTTCGACCTCCGTGGCAGTCAGTCCCAGGATGGCGCCACTGAGAAAGATGTTTTCACGGCCGGTAAAGTCGGGATTAAACCCGGCGCCAAGTTCCAATAATGCCGCCACTCGTCCGTTCACCTTGATCGAGCCACTGGTCGGCTGCAGTGTTCCGGCGATCAACTGGAGCAGGGTGCTTTTACCGGCGCCGTTGCGGCCTACAATACCTACGGCACCTCCCCGCTTTACTTCAAAGGACACGTCATCCAGAGCGTAAAAATCCTTATAGCCCGCCTTGGCGCGTTGCTTGAAGCGAGCCGAAAGCCCGCCGGGCATGAATCGCGACGTTTCGTTATAGAGCGGACTCAGCAATCGCTCCACCGGCTCCGACCAGATCCGATAGGCTTTGCTGAGATTTTCCGCGGCAATAACAACGTCTTCGGACATTATTTAACGGCAACAGCCGGATAATTCCGTTACTTGCCGAGCGATGCCAGGTCCGCGTCGACCATCAGTTCGGCAAGGCCTTTCATGCGGGTTTTTGGTTCCCACCCGAGTTGCTGCTTCGCCTTGGAGTAATCGCCAATGAGCAGGTCGACCTCGGCTGGACGCAGGAATTTCTCGTCGAATTTCACATGGTCTTTCCAATCGAGATCGAGGTGTTCGAAAGTGGCGTCAAGAAACGCCCGGATGGTGTGGGTTTCGTTGGTCGCAAGGACGTAATCGTCCGGCTTATCCTGCTGCAGCATCATCCACATGCCTTCCACGTATTCCTTCGCATAGCCCCAGTCGCGTTTTGAATCGAGGTTGCCCAGCACGAGTTCCTTTTGCAGTCCCTTTTTAATCCTGGCCGCGGCAATGGAAATCTTGCGGGTCACAAAACTTTCGCCCCGGCGGGGCGACTCATGGTTAAACAGGATGCCACTACAGGCAAAAAGATTATACGATTCGCGGTAATTAATCGTCAGCCAGTGCGCAAAAACCTTAGCGCAGCCGTAGGGGGAACGCGGATACAACGAGGTGGTTTCCCTTTGGGGGATTTCCTGAACCTTGCCAAACATCTCGGACGAAGAGGCCTGGTAGTAACGAACCTTTCTGCCGATGCCCGCCTCAACGATCGCTTCAAGGATGCGCGCTGCTCCGACTCCAGTGATGTCCGCCGTGTATTCCGGAATGTCGAAACTGACCCTGACATGACTTTGCGCGGCAAGGTTGTAAATTTCGTCCGGCTGCAGGAGATAAAGTAACTTTACGAGGGATACACTGTCTGCGAGATCGCCATAATGCAAAAATAAGCGCTTGTTTGGACCATGCTCGTAGGTGTGGAGATGGTCGATGCGCGACCGGTTCATCGTACTGGCCCGTCGCACGAGGCCGTGTACCTCGTAGCCCTTCTCCAATAGAAGTTCAGTGAGGTAGGAACCATCCTGCCCTGTAATTCCAGTGACAAATGCTTTTTTCATGCGAGTTTGTTCAGTTCGAATTCCACCAGTCGCGCAACCATTTCTTTGAACGGCACGGTATTGTGCCAGCCAAGGACGCGCTTTGCCTTTGCGGGATTGCCGCAAGACGCGCCGGGTTCGACATTAGTGAGAAGCGCCGAGTCTTGGCGGACATAGTCGTGTGGGTTAAGTTCCACACATTTGAAGGCGGTGGCGACGAGCTCTTCGACCGTGTGAAGCTGGCCCGTCGCAAGGACGAAGTCGTCCACATTTTTCTGCTGCAGCATCAGCCACATTCCCTGGACGTAATCCGGGGCCCAGCCCCAATCACGCTGGCCCGTCATGCTGCCAAGCAGGAGCTCGCTTTGGAGCCCTTTTTTTATCCGCGCGACCGCCCGGGCGACTTTCATTGTGACAAAACCGCCGCCCCGTCGCGGCGACTCATGGTTATACAAAATCGCCGAGCAGGTTGGCAGTTGATAGGCGATGCGATAAATCCGGGCCATATGCTCGGAGAACGCCTTCGCGGCTCCGTAGGGCGTCGTCGGATTCAACGGAGTGGTCTCATCCTGCGGCGAGTGCGGAGGTGAGCCGAAGACTTCACTGCTGGACGCGTAAAGGAATTTCGTGGGCTCGGGCAAATCGCGCAGAATCTCGAGCAGCCGCAGCGTCGCCATTCCAATGCTGTCGACCGTGCTTTCCGGCAATTCCAAGCTCAACCTCGGGCTCGATTGACCGGCGAGATGGTAAAATTCATTGGGTCTGGTTCGGCTGATCAGCCGACGCAGATGGGTTGCATCTTCAAATGCCCCGCTATGTAGAAAAAGCCGCTTGTTGAGCAACTCGGCGTTGGAAACCAGATGCCGAATGTTGCTATTGGGCAAAGCGTCCGGCCGATGCACCAAACCATGAACCTCGTAGTCCTTGTTTAACAGAAGTTCTGCCAGATAGGATCCATCCTGACCGGTGATTCCGGTAATAAACGCGCGCATTGTCGCCATGGTGTATTAGGGGATGAGCGTTCTAAAATTACAAGACGTGTCGAGGGACGTCTTGTATGAAGGACACTTTTCTTCCGCAGTTAACCCCAGTTTCTCGCGGCAAAAATCCACGAGCAACACGCCCGATTCAGCCGCGGAAATTCCGAACGTTCGCACGGTCAAATCCGCGACTGTGGGCACCTCGAATTTCGCACTAATTCCGGTCAGGTTGGTCATTTGCCCGGCGTTAGCCTGGGCATAAAGTCCCTTCGTGTCCCGCTGGCTGCATACCGCGAGCGGAGAATCGGCGAGTATCAGCGAAACCCGATTGGCTCCGACGATATCGCACACCTGCCGGCGATGGTCGGCAAGGGGAGTGATGAAAGAAGCTACGACGCAAAGTCCTGAATTTGCGCCAAGTCGCGCCACTTCCGCCGCTCGTCTCAGGTTTTCCGTCCGGTCAGCCTCAGAAAAACCAACGCCGCGACAAAGGCCGCTGCGCAAAATGTCCCCATCCAGGGCCAGCGGCGTAATACCCGTCCGCCGCAAGTTTTCCACGAGGATGTCTGCGAGGGTGGATTTGCCGGCACCAGACAAACCGAATATCCAGAAAACGTGGCCAGTTGCGGTCGGCATGCCTACAAGACATCCGCAAAGGCGGGTTTCATTTTTCGAAATGCAGCGTGCCCAAGCCAACAAACGCCTATGCTGACACCGTAAAGGTAGATTAAGTGGGTCGGATTGAGCGGGCGTTGCCAAAGCACAGAGTTCCGCGTCATCTCAACTGCTAACAATACTGGATTGAATCGCATGATGAACCAGGCGTTCGCGGGGATTTTCTGCGCAGAATAAAACACCGCGCTCGCGTACATCAGCGACATCGTGAGAAACTGCATCATTTGACCGACATCTCTGAAGAATACTCCCAGGGCGGCAAAAAACCAACTGAGCCCCAAACAAAGAAATATCAGGGGCACTACCACGACAGGAAGCCAGAGGGCACTCATGCCTAACCCGGGGCCGAAGACTAAAATTCCGAGTATCGCCAAACCGAGGCTGATGCAGGTGTGAAAAAGCGCGGCACCCACACTAGCTGCTGGCAGTATTTCAAGTGGGAACACCACTTTTTTCACGAAGTTTGCGTTCCCCACAATCAAAGTCGGGGAGTTTCCGAGGGTTTCGGCTACAATATTAAAAACGGTCAGTCCCAAAAAAATGCCAAGCGCATACTCGGTTTTGGTTTCGTTTGGGATTACTCCAAACGTGCTGTTGAAGATGTAACTGAAGACCAATACATACAGTCCCAGCATCAAAAGGGGATTGAGGAATGACCAAATCAGCCCGAGATGACTGCCCTTGTGACGCAACTCGACATTGCGGAGAGTGAATTGCCAGAGCAACGATCGATTAACCCAAAGATCGTTGGCAAATGGCAGGACGCGGCGGAGCATAGCAGTTGGAATGGCGGGATTTAGCGTTTCGGTTGTCTGAAAATGGTAAAGACAAATTCATTTCCCCGCGCGTTAATGTCGGACGCGATTCAACGCGGGCAAAAAATCAAATTCGATTTGATCCACCATCCACTAAAACTTCCCTGTTCGGACGTGCGTTTTTCCGCGCGGCCTCCTGCCGGAATTCACGCCTGCCATTTGAATGTTCGGAAATTGCTCACGCGGCGTGAAAATTTCCGGATTGCCAAGGCACTCTGTTTGCGGCGCGCTGTCGGGCAACCTATGAAATTACGTAGATTGTTTCTGGTCGTGCCCTTTATGCTGGTAGGTGTGTGGGCGGCACCGTCCGCGGATGAAGTGGTTTTGCCGGAAAAAGCATTTCCCCAACTTGACGCGATTCTCAAAACCGCCGTGCAACAGTCTCCCCGCATGCTCAACCGCGCGCTCGATTTGGAAATCGCGGAGAATAATCGCGTACAAGCCCGCGCCGGCTTGCTGCCGACTGTCGGCGGTTCAGCCAGCTACCGGAAAGCCTGGGACGATCGCAATGATACCAACGGTCGCAAACTTTTCACCAAAACCTATTACGATTTCGCGGTGACCCAGCCCGTTTACTATTGGGGCGAACGTCGCAACAATGCGCGCATCGGCGAAATCCAGTCGACCATCGCCAAGGGCAGCTATCGCGAAGCCTACCGTCTGTTGTGTCAGGAAATTCGTTTCTCATATTTCAGCATGATCGCGCAAAAGCTGACCGTGAAGCGGATGCAGTTTGCGCTCACTTATGCCAACACCCAGCTCGCCGAGGCGGAAGATCGTCTGAAGAAGCGAGTCATCTCCGACGCGGAAATTTTCCCCATCCGGCTCGCGGCGGAACAGGCGCAGATTTACTACGAAAGATCCCTGTTTGATTTCAATAATTACAAGACCTCGTTCGCCCGTCTCGCGGGGATCACTGAAATTCCCGACGAAAATATTCCGGATTCGGTGCCTGCCGCAAGTTACAACCCGGCGGCCTTCGATGCCCTGCTTGCGGGTTACCTGGCTCAAAAAGACCTGCCCACAGTCGAAGCCGTGGCCATGCGGCAACAGCTCGATGTGCAGAATCTGACGTATGAGAACAGCAAAACCGCGCTGCGCCCGAAATTCAATTTCATCGCCGGAACCAGTCAGGACGAACAGAGCTTCACGATTAACGTCGCACAGAAATATAAAGTAAACTCGCTCTATGCAGGTCTCTCGGTGAGCTGGACGATTTTCGACTCCTTCTACGCCCGTGCCGGTATGCGCAACGTTCTCGCGCGCCGCCGTCAGTCGGAAAATGAATACCGCAGTCTCACTGAGCGGTTGACCACGCAGGCGCAAACCCAGGTTAAGACGATCAATTTTGCTGCACGGAATATGTCGATCACCGATCGCTACCTGGAATCCGGCGAAGGCAACTTACGGGTGCGCCGGGAGGAATTCAAACGCGGCGTGAGATCCGAGGCCGAGGTGAGTCTCGCTCAAATCGCTTTTTACGACGCCCAGATCAACGCGATCAACTCCCGCGCTGACTTTCTCATCAAATCCGCGGATTTCCTCGGAACAATCACCGAGGACCCGGTTCTGGCTAACGTTGTAGAAAAATGAGCGTTTCCAAATCTTCCGCGCCAAACTGGTTGATCCGTTTGGCCATCATCGCTGGCGTTTTGTTCGGGGTTTACCTGATCGTATCCTACGTGATTCGCCCGGTCGCGATGGTGGTGCCGGTGACGCGCGGCAAGTCCGTCCGCACCGTCCCCGGGACTGTGGAAGTGAAGGCCGAATTTGACAGCGAACTTAAAAGTGCTGCTCCCGGGCGCGTGAAGGCCAGCGAACTCGAAATCGGCAAACGCGTTTTTAAGAACGATGTGCTGGTTCAAATCGACACGAGCGACGTCGATATCGATATCGAGCATTTCAAAAACGAGATCATTGCGGCGAAAAAGAAAGTACAGGTGGGACCGATCTCGCGTGCGGACGTGGATAATTTGAAGGACGATCTTGATAATTATGAGCGGCAAACGAAGGCTGGTTCCTACCCTGCGAGTGAATTTGCCAAGAAACAGCGCAGTTATCAGCAAGCCGTTCAAAAACTGGAGTTGGACGAGAGTCTCGATAAGCTGGCCCTCGCTAATTGGGAAAACAGTTTGAAGGCAAAAGAGCTGGAAAAGTCGAAGATGACCATCACTGCTCCTTCCGACGGTATTATTACTGCGGTTCTCGCACGGGTGGGCGATCTCATCGATCGCAACCAGGCCATCGCTAATTTCATCGCGGTGGGCCGTACCGTGGAAGGAAAACTCAGCGAGGAGAATTTTGCGGCGGTCAAACTTGGACAGAAAGTCACCGTGCGCTTTCTCACTTACGGACAGGACCATTACAACGCCACCATTTCCAAGGTGCTGCCATCGGCGGACCCGACGACGCAACGTTACTCGATCTATCTCGACGTGGCGTGGCCGGAAGGTCGGGTACCTACGCCGGGTATTACCGGGGAAATGACTGTCATTGTTGCCCAGCGCGAGAACGCGCTTCTCATCCCGCGCCGGGCTCTGGTCGGCGAATATGTTTACGTCCTCGAGGGCAGCAAACTTGCACTCCGTAAAGTGGTGAAAGGTTATGAAGGGCTCAACCTGGTCGAGATCACGACGGGCGTGAAGGACGGCGAATTAGTCGTCGTGGAACAGCAGGATACGCTCCGCGAAGGTGAGCGCGTTCGCACGAAGATTCTTTCGAACTAGTCTCCCGGACCTGCGCCTGTGTCGACGTCCACTAACCTCCGCATTGCTTTTCGTTTCCTCACGGCGCGAAAGCGTTCGATGCTGATGAGCCTGGCGGGCATTATCTTTGGCATCGGTTTTTTTGTCGTTACGCAGGCTCAGACCAGTGGTTTCGAGCAATTTTTTATCCGCACCATCCTCGGCACCGATGGAGCCATTCGCGTGGAGGATAAGTTCCAGGACACGATCTTCGCAATGGTGAGCGACGGCCATGGTAAGGACGCGAGTAAGTTCGAAGCCGCCGGTGACCGCTCGGCGCGAAAATATATTGAAGGTGTGGAGGACCCAGCGCTCCTGACGGAGGCACTGCATAAATTTAGCAACGTCTCGGGCGTATCCACGATTCTGCAGGGTGCGGTCGTGGTTGATAGCTCGTTTAAAAATGACTCCGCCAAGGTGTACGGCATTATTCTGGACGATCACCTGAACGTTTCCGATCTCGCCCGGCAGATCGTCAAGGAAAGCGGTACGCTCGATGACTTCCGCCAAACCCCTCAGGGACTTCTGGTGGGCAAGGAGCTGGCGCTTCGCCTCCAAGTCAAAACGGGGGATTCGGTTATTCTTCGGGCGGGCACGGAGCAGCGGCGTTATCGCATTAGCGCGCTTTTCGAAACGGGGGTGAGCGACATCGATAAAGTCCGCATCTACATGCATCTGCGGGAAGCACGTTCCTTGCTCAAGAAAACGAGCGGGGCGTCTTTTCTACAGGTGGCGCTTTTTAATCGCGACCGTGCGCGCGAAGACGCCGCCCAAATGGAGGAAGTGTTGCGTCATGGCGCCAAGAGCTGGCAGGAGCGGGAGAAGAGCTGGTTGAACGCTTTTTATGCGTTGAAAATTTCCGCGGCACTCACCGTGTCCACGATCATTCTGATTTCCGGGCTCGGCATGTTCAACACCCTCGCGATGCTCGTCATCGAGAAGACCAAGGAAATCGCAATTCTTCGTTCCATGGGTTATACGCGTGAAGACATTTCACGGATATTTCTTTGGTTGGGTGCCATCGTGCTGATTATCGGAACCGTGGGTGGATGGATTCTCGGTTGGTGTGTCACGTACGGCGTTTCCAAATGGCCGATTCATATTACCGGCATTTTCACCGCGGAAACTTTTCAAGTCTACTGGTCGATCACGCACTACATTGTCGCCACCGTGTGCGCGACAGTTGTTGTCATGACCGCCGCGTTGATCCCGGCGCGTCGCGCCGCGCGCCTCGAACCCGGCGACATCATTCGCGGGACGTCGCAATGACGCGGGAGAAAGGAGAATGGAGAATGGAGAATGGAGAATGAATACAGGAACAAAAATTGAAACCTTCGAGGATTTGATCGTCTGGCAACAAGCGATCGATTTAGCGGCGTCAATTTATGGCGCATTGGAGAAGAGTCGTGATTTTTCTTTTCGCGACCAACTCCAACGCGCAGCCGTTTCGATTTCCTCGAACATTGCAGAAGGCTATGAGCGCGGCTCAAACGCAGACTTCATTCGGTTTTTGTATTACGCCAAGGGTTCCTGTGGAGAAGTACGTTCCCAGTTGGTTTTGGCGGGTCGCGTCCAGCTGCTGGCAGACCCAATCGCCAACGGATTAGTTGGGGACGCTCACTTGCTATCCCAAAAACTTGGAGCCTATATCAAGGTTCGCGAAACCCGATTCTCGTGAGCAAATCCGTCCCTCCTCCTTTCTCCGTTCTCCTTTCTCCGCCGCGTAGCGGCTCCGCCATCGCCCTTCGTTGCGAAAACCTTCACCGCTACCTCGGTGAAGGCGAGGGCAGGGTGCATGTGTTGCGCGGAGTATCCTTCGAAGCTCGTCGTGGTCACGTGACTGCAATTGTCGGACCATCGGGTTGCGGCAAGAGCACGCTGCTCTATCTGCTCGGATTGCTCGACCAGCCGGAAGACGGTTCGATTTGGATCAGCGATCAGTTGATGTCGAATAGCAGCGACATCGATCGTACTGCCGCTCGCTGCCAGCACATCGGTTTCGTCTTTCAGTTTCACTTTTTGATGCAGGAATTTTCTGCGTTGGATAATGTCATGATGCCGATGCGCAAACTCGGGCGCCTGGGCGACGAGGAAATGGTTGCCCGTGCCCGCTCCCTGCTGACGGATGTTGGTCTCGGCGACAAAACCCACCGGCTCGCGACTCAGCTTTCCGGCGGCGAACAGCAACGCGTTGCGATCGCTCGCGCGCTGGCGAATCAACCGGCGATTATTCTGGCCGATGAACCGACGGGCAATCTCGACGTGAAGAACTCGGCGCTGGTTTTCGATCTTCTCACCCGTCTGGCCAAGGAAAATGGTCAGGCCGTCGTGATTGTGACTCACAATCCCGATATTGCGGCCCGCTGCGACGAAACCAAACCCATGCGCGACGGACTGTTTGTGTCGTGAAATACGACGGCGCGGGAAAAATCAGCCCGTTGCTGCCGGCGATCACGTGGTGTTTGGGCATGGGAAGTGTGGCGGTGCTGGCGTTGGCGCTTTGCAGCCGGTATTTTCAACCCTGGTTGAGCGCGGATTATATTTATCCGCAACTCTTCGCGGAGGATTTGCTGAGCGGCCGTTACCCGCTCTCGGGCTGGACCCTCAGTTCCGCCCCGTACTTTTTCCCGGACATGGCGGTCATCACGTTGCTGCGAGCGATCGGCGGCCCCGGTACCGCGCTGCCAGCTTACGTGGTGTTTTCTTATTTTTGCCTCGCGATTGTCTCCGGCTGGTCTCTTCAGCGCATCACTCGAGGTGGAGCGATGGCGTGGCTGGCGGGTATCGTGTTCGTTGACGCGTTGCTTTTATGGCAACCCGTTGGTGACCACGCCCACTATCTCTGGCTGTTTGGCACGGTAGGATTTCACGGAGGAGCGGTTCTCCTGGGACTGGTCAACGTCGCACTTTGGACGGGAATGGCACCCGACGAAAAGCTGTCGCGGAGCCGTCGTGCGGCAGCGCTGGCGGTACTTTTTCTCGGCCTCATGTCGGATACGTTGTTTTTCATCCAAGCTGCACTGCCGCTGGGCCTTGGTCTCTGGGCCTGGGCCAATTGGAATTGGCGGCGGCCTTTAGTTCGGGGTTATACGGCAAGCTTGCTCTGCTCAATTGGACTGGTCGCATTGGTGCGTCTTGGCCTCTGGGCCGGCGGATGGTTTAGTTTTTCCAAGGTGTTTCGGTATCTGCCCACGCCGTCGGGAATTGGTAACACCGCGACAAGTTTTGCGCGCGACGTATCTGATACATTGGCTCCTGGAGCCTGGGGATTCGGCCTCATGGCGATCGCGGGCTTGCTGGTGGGCGGGTTTTTCTGGTGGCGTGCACGACCTCCGGCCACGGCGACATCGGGAGACTCCGTGCCTGCAGTCGGTTTCGCATTGGCTGGCCTGCTCGCGACGACGGCCATGCCGCTGATCACAACCTACTGGCGAGATGCCAATCACGTTCGATATCTGCTGCCTTGGCTAATTTTTCCCGGCTGGTTCGCGATGGTGTGGGTGGTGCCAAAGCTCAAACCATTGAGCGCACGTCCGGTAGCGATCGCATTGCTCGGGCTCGGCTTTGTCGGATTGGCAGTCGCTGCGATTCCCCGGATTGAGTCTGCGAAACTGCGCTGGCCTTACTCGGAGCACCAAGCCCGGCTGGATCGTTTTTTAACGGACCGAAAGCTACAGAATGGACTGAGCGACTACTGGCACGCTCACGAAATCAACACGCTATCCCATGCGAAGGTGCATTTGTTTCCCATGCGGCCTGACGGGCGATTTAGTTTTTGGAACAACAACGCATTCTGGTTTTTCGACGAAAATTCCGGGCACCTGACTGTGCCGCGTTACGACTTCATTCTGGTCGACGGACTGGACGGAAAAGTCCTCACCGAAAAATTCGGCGAACCCGCAGAACGGGTCGACGTCGATGGAACGAGGTTTTGGCTGTATTCCGGTGCGTCTGCGGTGCGAATGACCGAGCTGGCTGGGTCGGCAGTAAAGGAATTTGTGCGTGGTCGGCCAGGTGAAGAGATGATCAGTGCCAAACCGTAAAAAAGTACGTTTGTAATGGCTCTTCTCACGGTGTTCACGGGTTCGAGATCCGTCGAGATTTTAGACTGAATTCACCCGGAGTTGATACGCGACTGGCGGGTGGGAATGTGCGCTTGAACCCACCCCGAAATTATTTCCGGCAATTAGCACGGTTGGGCTTGGACGATTTCCTGCTTATATGCGTTTCGAGGACCATGGATTACGAAATTTTGTTTTACATTTATAGTATGCCTTCTTTGCTCTGGAACTGAATTTGAACCGCACACACACCGTGAGCCCGCATTGTACGCGTAAATCATTTCTCGCCAAATTAGGTGGCATGTTTGTTGGCATGGGGATTTTCCCCTCACTTTTTGCCAAAAACAGCGCGCCTGCGGCACGTCCGGAAACTGCAGCCCCGGTAACCATCCGGCCTGAGCGGCGCGCGGTCTCGCGTAAAGAAGGAAGTTATTAAACGCGACCTGTTCGCGTAATCCCTATTTAGCCGGCCACCATGTCGAAGATCTTCCCGAAATCAGCCAACGCCCTGCCGCTGCAGATTGTTATTTTTCTGTTCGTGCTGGGTGGTGTGGCGGCAGCAGGAATCAACTATTACGCGACGCCCAAGTATCTCCGCGTCGGCTATCAACCGGTCCAACCGGTGCCCTTCGAGCACAGCCTTCACGCCGGCCAGCTTGGCATCGATTGCCGTTACTGCCATGCCTCGGTCGAAAAATCGGGTACCTCCAGCCTTCCTGCAGCGCAGACCTGCATGAATTGTCATAGTCAGATCAAGACCACGAGCCCCTTGCTCGAAGTCGTGCGCGAGAGCTACAAGACCGGTGATCCAGTACCGTGGGTGAAAATCCACCAGACCCCCGATTACGTGTATTTCAATCACTCCGTCCACGTGAACCGCGGCGTGAGTTGCGTCGAGTGCCACGGCAAGGTGAACGAGATGAGCACGGTGTATCACGCGAAGTCGCACAGCATGAGTTTCTGCCTGGATTGCCATCGCAATCCCGAGCAGCACATCCGCGACCCGAAGGATGTTTACAATTTGGATTCCAAAACCCTCGCCGAACAAGGCAAACTCGATGAGGCCAAGAAATTTGTTCACGACTGGAAGGTCAAACCGCCGCAAAGCTGCTCTGGTTGCCATCGCTGATGAAACGCAAATTTGATCATTCCGCCCCCGCACAGCGCGAGCTAGTCGGCCCTAAATACTGGCGCAGCCTTGATGAGCTGGCCGACACACCCGGTTTCCGCGAGCACATGGCTCGGGAATTTCCCGAGGGTGCCTCCAGCATGGAAGGCGTCGACCGTCGCCAGTTCATGAAGCTCATGGCGGCTTCGTTCGCCCTCGGTGGCCTCGGCCTCGCGGGTTGCCGCCGTCCTGAATCGCATATTTTGCCCTACGGGCAGTCCGTGGAATACACCGTTCCCGGCCTTCCGCTCTACTTTGCCACGGCGATGCCGCTGCGCAAATCGGCCATCCCGCTCCTCGCGGAAACGCATCAGGGCCGTCCAACCAAGATCGAGGGCAATCCGAGCTACACGCCACACGGCGGTGCCTCAACCATTCTCGCTCAGGCTTCGGTGCTCGATCTTTACGATCCAGAGCGTGCCATCGCTCACACGAAAGGCGACAACACGCTGAATGCTGGCCAAGTGTCCGACATTCTGGCGGCGATCAACAAGACGTACGCTGGCAACGGCGACGGTCTTGCCTTCCTCGCCGACGAATCGTCCTCGCCGACCCGCGCCCGCCTGGTAGCGCAGCTGAAGCAAAAATTCCCTCGCGCCATCTGGGCGGAGTACGAGCCCCTTCAAGACGAGCCGCCGGTCGCGGCTGCGCAGGCGTCGTTCGGTCGCAACGTCAAACCGGTTTACCGTTTCGCGAAGGCCAAACGCGTCGTCAGCATCGATGCCGATTTCCTTCAGTCGGAATCGGGTTCGCTCTATTACGCCCGCGATTTCGCGAAGGGCAGGAGAGTGACGAAGCAGTCCGATCCAATGAATCGGCTCTACGTCGCCGAAAGCAATTTCACGATCACCGGCAGCATGGCGGATCACCGCCTGCGTCTGGCGAGCAGCCACATGCTGGCGTTCACGGCAGCTCTCGCTGGAAAAGTTCTTGGGACGTCCACGTACGAATCGTTGGGCAAGGGTGTCGAGCTCAACACCGAATGGATCGATAAATGCGCTGAGGATTTGCTCGAGAATCGCGGCGCCTCGATCGTAGTCGCAGGTGCACACCAGCCCGCGCAGGTGCACGTGTTGGTCAATGCGATCAACGCCAAGCTCGGCAATATCGGCCAGACCGTTGATTTTGTTGAGATCGAATCGTCGACTGCTTCGACCATCTCGGCTCTCGCCACGGCGATCAAGGGCGGCTCGGTCAAGACGCTGCTGATTCTCAATGGCAACCCGGTCTACAATGCGCCAGTCGATCTGGATTTTGCGTCACTGCTGAAGTCGGTGCCGGATGTCATTCGCTACGGCTACTATCACGACGAGACGTCGGCTCTGGCCGGCACGCATCTTGCCGCGACCCACTATCTCGAATCATGGGGCGACGCCCGCACGGCAGACGGCACGATCCTTCCGATTCAGCCGATGATTCTTCCGTTGTTCAACGGATTGATGGAAGTGGAATTGCTCGCCCGGCTCGTGGGCGTGGAAAAACCTGAAGCTTACGCTCAGGTCTTCGCGACGATCGGTCGCGACCAAAAAGGTTTCGAGAAATTCCTCCACGACGGTCTGCTCGAAGGTTCGGCGTATCCCGCCGTCAACGTCGCATTCGATGTGCAGCGCTCGGGTTCCGCTTTTGCCAGCGCGCCGGCCGCTTCCGCCTTGTCGAAAGACAGTCTCGAAGTGCGTTTCGTAGCCGACAAATTGGACGACGGTCGTTTCGCCAACAACGGTTGGTTGCAGGAATGCCCGCATCCGATGACCAAGATTTCGTGGGACAACGCGATTTTGGTCAGCCCGCGTCTCGGTGCCGACCTCGGAATCGTGCCGAAAGGTAGCTCCCCGCAAGTCGCGCGCAAGGAAGAAGCTGAATTTCCGCAAGGTAAGGAAAACGCGTTTATCGGTGAAGTGACTCTGAATGGACGTACCATTCGCGGTCCGCTGCACATTCAGCCGGGTCTGGCGAATTACACGGTCGTACTTCCCCTCGGTTACGGCCGGACCAAATCCGGTCACATCGGCAACGGTGCGGGTTTCAGCGCGTACGCGATTCGTGCGTCCGACGGCGTGGCTTTTGCGACGGGTGCGACCCTCAAGAACACTGGTGAGCGCATGAAGCTCGCCAACACCCAGGAGCACTGGTCGATGGAAGGCCGCGACATCGTTCGCGAATCGAATTACGAAGGGAAGGACAGCTACAAGGAAAACGGCGCATTCGTGACCTCGCTCGGCATGGAAGGCCATTCGCCCGCGATCTACGGCGATTACACGCCTGAACAGTTTGCCGCTTTGCCTCCGCAGGAACGTATCCGTCTTTCGACGCTCCGCTCCTCGACGACGCCGCGCGGTAATTCCCTCTACGACACTCCCGATCTGTCTGGCGCGAATTCGAAATTCGATGGCGTGCACCAGTGGGGCATGTCCATCGACCTCAACACTTGCATTGGTTGCAATGCGTGCGTGATCGCCTGCCAGGCGGAAAACAATATTCCGATCGTCGGCAAAGAGCAGGTCGCCCGCGGCCGCGAGATGCACTGGATCCGTCTCGATCGCTACTACTCCGACGGCAAGATCGACGCCGAGGCATTCGGTGCTGAAGGTAACAAGATTCTCCCGGAGGATCCGCAGGTTTCCATGCAGCCGATGACCTGCCAACACTGCGAACTCGCCCCGTGCGAAACAGTGTGCCCGGTCAACGCCACGGTTCACGACGACGAAGGCATCAACGTCATGGCGTACAACCGCTGCATCGGTACCCGCTATTGTGCGAACAACTGTCCGTACAAGGTCCGCCGCTTTAATTTCTTCGACTTCAACAAGCGTTCCATCGACGAACTTTACATGGGCCCGCTCGGCAAGCAGAGCGACGTGCCGGAGCTCGTCAAGATGGTTAAGAATCCCGATGTCACCGTGCGTATGCGCGGCGTCATGGAAAAGTGCACCTATTGCGTCCAGCGCATCCAGCAGGCCAAGATCGCCCAGAAGCGCAAAGCCGGCGCGAGCGACAACGTTTTGATTCCGGACGGCACGATCAAGACCGCCTGCCAACAGGTTTGCCCGGTCGACGCGATTGTCTTCGGCAACGTCAAGGACGAGGCCAGCGCGGTTTCCCTCTTGAAGTCGCAGGACCGCAACTACGCAGTGTTGGGTTACCTCAACGTTCGTCCGCGCACGACCTACCTCGGAAAATTGCGCAATCCGAACCCGCACATGCCCGACTACTCCTCGCTGCCACTCAGCCGCCTCGAGTATAACAAGAAAAACGGACATTCCTCCGAACACGGCGCGAGCCACGGCCACGAAGGTGAAAAGCACGAGGCTGAACACGGAGGCCACAGCTAATGAGTTCCCACTCTGTCGATCACGAAGCGCCAGCCATTCTGGCGGAAGTAAAGCCGGCGGTTCTGCCGCGCGCTGAACTGGTGGGACACCACCGTGACTTCCACTGGATCACCGAAAAAATCTGCGGTCTCGTTGAAGGGAAAACCCCGGTCTGGTGGTGGTGGTGTTTTGGCGCCGCTGCTTTCGTGGCGTCGTTCACGGTGGCCGGCCTGATCTATCTCGTTTCCACGGGCGTCGGCGTTTGGGGTCACGCGAATCCGGTCAACTGGGCGTGGGACATCGTCAACTTCGTGTTCTGGATCGGTATCGGCCACGCGGGTACGCTCATCTCGGCCATTCTTTGCTTGCTGCGTCAGAAGTGGCGCACGTCGATCAATCGTCCGGCCGAAGCGATGACGATTTTCGCGGTCGTTTGCGCTGCGATCTTCCCGGTCTTCCACGTCGGTCGTATCTGGTTCGCCGTGTTGCCAGGTTATCTGTTCCCTTTCCCGAACTCGAACGGCATCTGGCAGAATTTTCGTTCACCTCTCGAGTGGGACGTGTTTGCGGTTTCAACCTACGGTACGGTTTCCGTTCTCTTTTGGTACATCGGTTTGATTCCTGATTTGGGCACGCTGCGCGATCGCTTCACCTCGACCGGCAATATGCTCAAAGCCCGCCTCTATGGTTTCTTCGCGATGGGCTGGCGTGGTTCCAACCGCCAGTGGAGCAACTACGAAATGGCGTACCTCATCCTCGCCGGTATTTCGACGCCACTCGTGTTGTCCGTGCATACGATCGTGTCGTTCGACTTCGCTGTTTCCCTGATCCCTGGCTGGCACACGACCATCTTCCCGCCGTACTTCGTGGCTGGCGCTATTTTCTCGGGCTTCGGCATGGTGCTCACGCTCATGTTGCCGCTGCGGGCGATCTACCGTCTCGAGGATTTGATCACGCAGTACCACATCGATTGCATGTGTAAGATCATTTTGGCGACCGGCACGATGGTCGGTTACGCCTACTCGATGGAGTTCTTCATCGCGTGGTACGGTGCGAATCCGTACGAAGGTTTCGCCTTCATCAATCGCGCTTTCGGTCACTACGCGTGGGCTTACTGGATCATGATCAGCTGCAACGTCATCACGCCGCAGTTCTTCTGGTTCAAATCCGTGCGCGAGAACACGACGCTCGTCTGGATCCTCTGCTTGTTCGTCAACGTCGGCATGTGGTTCGAGCGCTTCGTGATCATCGTCACGTCGCTGGCCCGCGACTTCCTGCCGTCGAGCTGGGGCTACTACTCGCCATCGATCGTCGAAATCTTCACGTTCTTCGGGACGTTCGGTGTCTTCTCCGTGCTGTTCCTCCTTTTCATCCGCTTCCTTCCCATCATGCCGATGTCGGAAATCAAGTCGGTCATCCCCGCCGCCGATGCTCACGGCGCGCACAAGCACTAAGGAGGCACGACCATGAAAAAGACTTACGGATTAGTCGCCGCCTTCGACACCACCCCGGCCTTCTTTCACGCTTGTGAGCAGGTTCGCGATGCTGGTTTTTCGCAGTGGGATGCATTGACCTCGTTTCCTGTGCACGGCCTCGATGCCGCGATGGGCGTGCGTCGCTCCAAAGTGCCTCGTTTCTCGCTCGCGGGCGGTCTCACGGGTTTCTGCACCGGCATGTCGCTCATCTGGTGGACCGGTGCCTGGGAGTATCCGCTGATCGTGGGCGGCAAGCCTTACTTCAGCCCGATGTTCGCGTTTCCGATCTCCTACGAGCTCACCATTCTTTTCACCGCCTTCGCCACCATCATCGGCATGTTCATCCTGAACAAACTGCCGATGCATTATCACCCGGTAATGAAGGCCCCGCAGTTTGTCCGCGCGACGGATGACCGGTTCTATATTGTGATCGAGGCCAACGACCCGAAATTCAACCCGACCCAAACCCGCGCACTGCTCCAGCAGATCGGCGGCAAGGATATCGCCGAAATCGAAGAATAAGATGCGTTACGCCTACTTCACTCTCGCTTTCGTCGTCGTCCTGTTGCTCTCCGTCATGGGCTTCCGGGGCATGAAATCCACGCGCCCGCCGATCGAAATGTTCCCGGACATGGATCATCAGGGGAAATACAAACCGCAGGCGGAATCCAAATTCTTTGCCGATGCCCGCGCCGATCGTCCGATTCCCGTCGGCACGGTTCCGCACGGTCGCACCTCCGATGCCGATCCTGATTTTCTCCGCGCCGATGACGTCCACTATGCTGGCAAGAATGCCAATGGTTCGTTCGTCCGTGGCTTCCCAATTCCTGTAACCGACGAGTTGATTCACCGCGGTCAGAACCGTTACGCGATTTATTGCTATCCGTGCCATGGAGCGCTCGGTGACGGCAACGGTATCACCAAATCCTACGGGATGGTCGCCACGCCGTCGTACCACGACGACCGCTTGCGTACGATGCCTGAGGGCGAAATTTTCAACACCATCACGCACGGCAAGAACACGATGTTTCCCTACGCGGACAAACTTTCCCCTGACGATCGTTGGGCAGTGGTCGCGTATGTGCGTGCTTTGCAGCGTGCCCATCACGCGACGATTGACGATGTGCCACTCGAGCAACGGGGAGGCCTGAAGTAACATGAGCGCTCATTCCTCTTCTACGAGTTCTGCCTCCACGGCCGCGCTGGCGAATAAATTCCTGGTTGCCGGCGTGATTGGCCTCGCGCTGACCGCAGTCGGTTTGTTCGTGTCGCCGCCTCAGGCGCTCGCGCTGTCATACCTTGTCGGTATCGCCTTTTGGTCAGCAGTGGCCATCGGCATGCTCTTGCTGGTACAGATTCACTACATCGTCGACGCGGGCTGGTCGACGGTCATTCGCCGTCAGTTCGAGCATGGGCTCTCTGCCTTCAAATGGTTGGCGGTTCTTTTTATCCCGCTGATCATTTCTGCGGTCATGAAACCCGGCCTGATCTGGCCGTGGATGGATTTGGCGCATGAAATCCATGGTGGTCATACCGTGGGTTCCGATCCGCTCTACATCAAGAAAGCTGGCTTTTTGAATTTGAAGATGTTCCTCGGCATGACCGCCGGGTTTTTCCTCATCTGGACCTGGCTGTCGGCCCGTTTGCGTAAAGCGTCCTTTGCTCAAGACAAGGACGGTGATGCCAAGTGGACCTTCATGAGTCGGAAAACAGCCGCCTTTGGCATTCCGCTCACCGCGCTCACGCTGACTTTCGCCGCGATCTACTGGATGAAGAGTCTCGAGTATCACTGGTTCTCGACGATGTACGGTGTGTGGTTTTTCGCGAACTGCATGCGCGCCGGCATGGCCTTCGGGGTTGTGATCACCTACTGGCTTTACGTTCGCGGTGACTACAAAGGCATCTTCAACACCAACCAGCTGCACTGTCTAACCGCACTCGCTTTTGCGTTTGTCGTGTTCTGGGCCTACGTGACTTTCTCCCAATATTTCCTGATCTGGAATGCCAACGTTCCCGAGGAAACTTTCTGGTACAACATCCGCGAAATCAACGTGGACGGAACGCCGAACCAATGGAAATACGTCGGTATCGTGCTCCTGCTTTTCGGTCATTTCTTCGTCCCGTTCCTCTACTGGCTCAACTACCGCAACAAGGCGGAATTGAAGCCCGCGCTCCGCATCAGCCTCTGGATCGCGTTCATTATCCTGGTCGATATTTGCTACAACGTTCTGCCCGCCATCAAAGACGAACAGGGGAATGCTCTGCCATTCTTCTCGATGAATCTCTTCTGGGTGCTGACCTCCGTGGTGGGCGTCGGCGGCATTTGCATCTGGTCCTATCTGAAGAGCTTCCCGACGCAGAAAATCATCCCGATCCGCGACCCGCGGATCGTTGAGTCCCTCACGCATCACGAAGCTACCGCGCCATGAGCGATTCCTCCTCAAACTTTTCCTTCCCGCATCGCACGCCGGTGTTCACGGCGATCATCGTGCTGCTGTCGTTTGCGGCCTTTGCGTGGCTGGCCAATAAGATTTACCGGCCGCACGCGTTCACCGTCGACAAAGTCGAAGGCGTGAAGACTCCCGCGGACCGCAAAGCGCTGCTCACCGAGCACCGCACCAAGGAACAATCTGAATCCACGACGTACGGCTGGGTTGACCAGAAAGCCGGCATCGCCCGCCTCCCGATCGATCGCGCCATGGAACTCGTCGTCCGCGACCAGGCCAAGAAGTAAACTTTGCTGATGAATCCCACCGATAAGAACGCTCGCTCCGAGCAAGCCGAGATCGACGCCTCAGCCAAATGGCCGGTGCTAGTCTTTTTTGCCTCGGCCATCGCCTGGCTGATTTTGGGCGGCGCGCTCCAATTAATTGCCAACATCCAGCTGCACACGCCGGAATTTCTGGCCGGCTGCGCGTGGACCACGCACGGACGTATCGCTCCCGCCGCGCAGAATGCGCTCGTCTACGGTTGGGGCATGAATGCCGCGTTCGCTTTCGGCCTGTGGCTGATGGCCCGTTTGTCTGCCACCACGCTGCGCCATGGTGGCTGGCTTTTCGTCGCCGCGAAATTCTGGAATGTGGGAGTGACTCTCGGCATCCTCGGAATTCTCGGTGGCTATTCGACGTCTTTCGAACTGCTCGAAATGCCGCGTTACGTGACGCTGATTTTGTTGGTGGGTTATGCGATGATCGGCGTCTGGGCGGTAACTACCTTCAGCATTCGCAACACCGAAAACGTTTACGCCTCCCAGTGGTATATTTTCGGCGCGGCGTTCTGGTTCCCGTGGCTCTACGCCATCGCGCAAATCATGCTCTTGAAAGCGCCGGTTCGCGGCGTGCTTCAACCCGTGGTGAACGCCTGGTATGTTCACGGTCTCTACGGTCTGTGGTTCATTCCGATGGCGCTCGCCGCCGCCTATTATTTTCTCCCGAAGATTCTCGGTAAGCCCATCAACAACTACTACCTCGCGCCTCTGGCGTTCTGGTGGCTGGTCGCGACGACTGCTTTCGCGGGCGGCAGCCGGTTGATCGGTTCACCCGTGCCGGTCTGGATTTCCACCTTGGGTGGGGCGGCGAATTTCCTTCTCGTCGTTCCAGTGGTGGTAATCGCGCTGAACCTTTTCGGCACCCTCTCCGGACGCTTCAGCGCCTTGGGCAGCAGCATTACGCTTCGTTTCATCCTGGTGAGCATTATCGGATTTATTCTCGCCTCGGTCTTGAACTTCTCGCTCTCGATTCGCGATTTCGCGGAGATCGCGCAGTTCACACTCATCACCGAACTTCGCGACTGGTTGATTTTCTACGGTTGCTTCTCCACCGCGATGTTTGGCGCCGCTTATTTTATTCTGCCGCGCCTGACGGGTCTGCAATGGCGGTCGGCGGCCTTGGTCAAAGCTCACTTTGGTACTACGCTGTTGGGCGTGCTCGTACTCGTGGTCGGCCTCGCTTACGCGGGCTGGCATCAGGGCAGCATGCTGAACAATGATGCGGTCGCGTTTGGTGACATCACCAAGGCGCTTACGTTCTGGTTCACCTTCCGCTCGATTATTTTCGGCCTGCTTCTGCTGGGCCACATCGCTTTCTTCATTAACTTCATTTGGATCGCGTGCCCGATTAATTCCAAGGGCACCGCGACTATCCAATTCCGTAATCCTCCCGCCTTGAGCATTGGCAAAGGGTCAGTCTCGGAGGGCCACGCATGAAAAACGGTCTCGCTCTTTTCCTCGGCGTTTTCGTCATCCTCGGTGTTTCCTGGGCCGGCCTGTTGTTGTCGGCGCACAAGCAACTCGGCGGTCTGAGCCAGTTCAAGGATCCGGTCGAAGAAACGCTTTATCCGCAACCGCTCTCCGGCATCGCTGATCAGGGCCGTCTGGTTTATCAGGACCTCGGCTGCGTTTCGTGCCACACCCAGCAGGTGCGTCACGAAGGTTTCGGCGCTGACATCGAACGCAAATGGGGTTCACGTGGCAGCTACGCTCGCGATTACATTCGCGAGAAGACAGTGTTCATTGGCCAGAGCCGCATCGGCCCCGATCTGCGTAACGCCGGTCTTCGTTTGGGCGATTCCACCAGCGCGGACGACTACGCGGAATATTTCTACAAGTTGCTCTACGCACCACAGTCCGTTGCGGCCGGCACAAATATGCCTGCGTACAAGTTCTTGTTCGACACGCATCCGATCGCGGGTCGCCAGCCATCTGCGCAAGCGCTCAAGCTGACCGGCAAGAATTCGCCGCCCGCCGGCTATGAAGTGGTGCCCACCGAGCGCGCCCGTGCCTTGGTCGCATATCTGCAAAGTTTGAAGGATACCTACGATTATCCCACCGAGCGCGGGCTGAACGCTCCCGCTGAAAAGCCCAAGGAGGGAGGCCACAAATGAGTTCTACTCCTGATAACAATTATCGCTTTGAAGAAGCGGGCGCCAGCGACGACAGCATTCAGCAGGTCCACGCGCAGCTGAGAAAACAAAAGCCCGACAAGGCCAATGGCTATTCCTTTCTGCCGTTGGGAATTCTTGGACTGATGTGCTCCGCGGTTTTCTTCGGTTCGATTTATCTCGCGCACTATTCCGTTCGTTTCGACCCGCTGGTGGTTAACGAGCACGCGAAACGCGAGAAGCCCGGTGCTACCGCCGTCGCTGCCGTTTCTCCTGCGGTTCTCGGTAAGAAAGTCTTCACCACGATCTGTGCAACCTGCCACCAAGCCACGGGGCAGGGCATCCCTGGAGTATATCCGCCGCTAGCCAATTCCGAGTGGGCGCAGGGTGACGAAGAACGCATCATCCGCATCGTGCTCCACGGTCTCAATGGTCCAATCACGGTTGAAGGAAAAGAATTCTCCAACGCAATGGCCGCGCTCGGCGGCGTGTTGAAGGACGACCAGATCGCGAATGCGTTGACCTACGTCCGCCAGGAATGGGGCAACAAAGCGCCAGAGGTAAAAGCAGAAACCGTGGCCCGCATCCGCGCCGAAGTCGGCAATCGCAGCGCTCCCTGGACCGCCGCCGAATTGCTGAAGATCGGAAAATAATCAGCGATCGGATTTTTTAGCCAAGCAAGGCCGGGCGCACGCCCGGCCTTTTTATTTTTCCATTCGAACCACATCCATAGGCGGCCACTTCGTGCCCGCTTCCTCGGTCAATCATCGAGATATAAATGTGGTTCGCTGCGTTAGAGCGTTTTCAATAAAACTGTGGCCGGAAAATAGAGCCGAATGGTAGGGCGGATTAGGGATAATCCGCCCTACCTCGTCGCTGTCGGTTACAGGCGGAGACCCGTCCTGCGGGGGAACCGTTCGGTACACGGCTACAGTTTTTATGAAAACGCTCTA
>Ga0307508_10000228_pt1 | contig 68381 bp, 85 predicted proteins | sample 9_EM_MG_FD_203089 | JGI IMG/M metagenome (GOLD analysis project Ga0307508, IMG submission 203089) | Populus trichocarpa ectomycorrhiza microbial communities from riparian zone in the Pacific Northwest, United States - 9_EM | ecosystem: Host-associated > Plants > Roots > Unclassified | place... | reverse complement strand
GCTGATGCTCCTTCCCTGGCTTCTTTTCGCGGTGCACCTTGCCTTCTTCACAATATTTCAATACAGGCAACCTCGCGTCCAGCCTAGATCGTTGCTTGCTAATGGAAGTAGCATGATATACGGCACCTTGCCGTCTGGCCTCATGTGGCAGTCTAGCGGGTGAGTTGTTGTCGCCGTGATGCACGTACTAATACTATTCTTAAATAATTGTGACACACTACATAGCGTGCTCTATTCTGGGGGTTGCAATGCAAAGAATCAGTCCATTGAGGATTGCTTCGAGTTGGACCTCGTTGGGGATCCCAATGGGCAGCTCGACCCCCATCACCTCAACTCTCCACGCCAGCGGGTTGAATTTCGTAGCCATGAGGGCGTTGAAGGCTAGTCCGTCCTTTGATAGTTAGGTTGTCGCCCTTCGGCTAATCTCCCCCGCGAATGTTGAGATGGCTCCGCCTGGCTATTCACTTGGAGCTCATACTACCCATCCACATTACGTTAGTCCTCCCATATCTCCCTTTCACACACTTCTAATCTCATAGCCCGCACAGATTCAAATCACACATTCTTTCATCTTCTACAAGTGTTCGTCGCATCTGCACTAAGCCAAACGGTTTTCAACTGAGATTCCTTCTTTTATTCCTTGACCGCTAGGTTTAGCCCAGCAGATAATGGGCCCGTTTACTATCTCGATATTCTCCGGAACAGGGATGCAGTCTTTCGGAATTGGCTCACCCGCGACACGCTCGCCAAAGTTCCCATTGCACGGGTTCTGGACACAACTCTCCATCACTCCATGGAGGTGATGTTTGGACCTAAGGGATATGTTAATTACACGCTCACTTATAAGGATAACATCGAGGACATGGAGATTGACCAGCACAAGCACAAGCACAAGCACAACAACAAGGATAACACTAATATTATGCATGTAGAGGCCGAGGGATATACAGGCACAGGCGGATGCTAGTGAGCCCTACTGATCTTACGAACCTAGTTGAGCTACTCATAAGGACCCTTTCAGTCTTAAATTCGGGCTCTATCGGCGTACATGGGAAGGAATGGGTCCGGCTCGGTAGGCTCACTCTCTCCTTGCTACTCGAGCTCACCCCTCACGAAATCACTTTAGGGCTTGGTACGGTGATTACACCGTAAAACGGTTAAATTGATCAGCGCCTGAGCGCCAAGCTCAGGTTTTGCCCGCTTGCCTGCTCACTAGTTATAAGGAGTTAGCCGTCTATACCCACTATCTAACATATCTACTCTCTACACGTTATGGATACAATGAGCAGTCCATGTCTCAATGGGGAGTGCGCTTTATTTCGTCAGCCCGTCTTTTGGTCCATACATCTGCGTACACCGCGCCACAAATGCTTCAGCCATCTTTTCCGATACGCGTCCCATTGATGCTGCCGAGAGAGCAGCGTGCAAGGGATTGATAAAGCCAAATTCCAGGTCAAGACTAAACCTTGTGAGCGACGTTTCATTCTCCACCCTTATTGGGGATGTCAACGATGCGTCGTGAGAGTGGCTTTGTGAAGGAGGACTTGAACATGGTGCAAAAGACCATACGCTCTTCAACTTCGTGAATATTGGTGTGTCGCGTGACGCGACGGCCTGCATGATCCCCAACAAAATTGAGGCGTCAGTTTCAACACGCGCTGATTCGCTAACAAAAAAACAAAATCGCACCTCGACTCGTTCGTTGGGAATAAGGTACACATCGCTTATATAGCTCTGCTCAATCCCCATAAACTCTACAGTGAGTTCAACTTTGTATGGCGCGTCGGTAGCGGTTGCACCACGCGGAGGCCGCGAAACGATACGTGACGATGTGCAGAATGGTAAGAACTGATGATAGGAGGTGACATCAGAGACTAAGTCGTACAATTGCTTCTGTGAATACCTAGATGGGAGATGGGCAAAAAACAATGTGAGACGCCTGTGGACTCGCGATGAAGTGTATAATCACGGTAAAGTCCTTGATATGTGAAGCTTTTGCTCCGGCGTGGATATGAAGGTCCGTCTGCGAAGAGACGCTGGGCGTGCACGGAGCGCTCGAAGCCCCCGGTGGAACGTCGATGGATGTTGAAGCATCCGCTCATACACGTGCCACTGACGCGCTTGGAATTACGTAATTTACTCTTAAACCCACATACTGTTTCTTGTAAACAGCTCTAGGCTAGCGCTGCCCAACACTCAGGAGGAATACAAATAAAACATGGGGTGGGTTCGTTTTGATTGCACGATTTTCTGGCGATTTCACATGCAATTGGGGGAAATGAGTGAAGGCGACTCAGACACGGATTGTAATTGATCATGTGAACACTTTTCAGCGGTTACTTTGGATATATCATCTGCATCTACTTTTTTGCTAAGCTTTCCTCGACCGCTTTGATTTGGAGTGCCAGATAATGAGAATATGCACGGGACAGAAGGAAGTTCTGCAATCGACAGAGTCAGGCAGGAACACCATTGATATACACAACAGAGATTTACACCTCCCGTGTACCAGAAACTACAAGGGTGGACAACCGAGAATGAGTGATCAAGATTAGGGGGACCAATAGCAAGCTGACTTACCCCGGATGACCTGAGCCTTGCCAGATCCCTTGTATTTCGCTCTGGCTATTGAGGCCCCATACTGGCCCCGTGCGATCAGCTACTTTGGAGCCGAATACGTTACGACACGTTTCTCGCATGGACGTATACCCTTCATGGCCACAGTCATGAGAGTATGCCATCATCTGACAGAAAGAGTCATACCCGTCGCAAGAACGACGATATCAGCCTCAAGGAAGGAGCCATCCTTGAACCGTATACCATTCTCCTCGAAGCGTTCGATTTCCTGGCCTTGCTTTATTTTCACCTTGCCATCGATGATCAGCTGAGAGCATCCCACGTCGATGTAATAGCCCTGCAACACAATCAACGAAGTCAATCGGACAAGATGGAAAGTAGAAATCATAGAAGACGCACCCCCCCGTGACGCCAATACTTTTCAAACAGTCCGCCTGTGCCCTCACCGTCGAGTTTGAACCCTGCGCGCCCTAACCCAACGAGAAGTTCCTTGTCCGCTTCATTGAGCATCCTGTGTTGGGCCACCAGGTAAGGATGTAAAGCATTGTACGGGAACGAAACGATGGCAAGATCAGATTCCTGCATAGCACGGCGCACGCGGTATAGATCAGTGCCAAACCCGCCATCGCTTTTAACCTCATACCTCCGTCGGGGGACCATCCTCCGAGTACGCAGGAGCCAGCAGCATAGGGATGCCCTTCTCAGAACTGATGACAAGAGTAGAAGATCGCTGAATCATAGTGACGTCGGCGCCATGATTGTAGAATTCTTGTGCGATATCATGCCCTGATCGATGAATGCTTCAGTCGGAGTGACTGCAAAGGACGTAAGGGACCACACCAGAATTGGAGCAGCCTGCAACAATGGCTTTCTTTCCACCCCAGCCGTCGCCGCCCTTGTGGGTGCTAGAGTGCGTAACAGTCCCCTTAAAGTTCTCAACCCCGGCGAAGACGGGAATGCTGGGTTCACCCCTGCGCACAACCATTGTAAACATTGGCGACGGCGGCGTGAATCAGGCTTACGAATGACCAGTTGCTTGAACGATGTGGTGGCACTTCAGATCACGCACGCTGCCGTCTCCGCGGCGTACCTTGAGGCTCCATGAACCGGAAACCTCATCATAGACAGTGCTATGTGGTTCAACTGTTGACTCGAGCCACTAAGAAACGTAAGCATCGTAAGGTGAGGCGTAATTAAACCCAGAAACCTCCACATACCACATTCAGCTCCATGATGCTGGCATAAGATTCAAACCAGTTTGCAAGTTTGTCCTTGGAAATGAAAACAGGCCAATCGTCGGGAAACTTGAGATAAGGGAAGTGATTCCCCCATACGACGTCGTGAAGGACCAGTGTTTTGTAACGCAGTCGCCAGGAGTCCCCGAGACGCTTTTGTTTGTCAATCAGCAGTGTGCGAAGGCCAAGACGTTTCAATCGAGCCGCAAGCATAAGTCCTCCATGACCAGCTCCGACAATGATGACCTGGGGGTCCGAGTTCAGGAACTCGGATTCTTCTTTTCGGACATCAAGCCAGTTCTTAGCTACAACGTAAGGATCGTGTGTCACCCCACGCGGACGAGAATGTCGAGCAATTTCGGGGTACTGTTTGAGAGACGCCATCGTGAGCGAAAATGTTAATGCTTTCCAGCTCTTGGCGTCGTTCGGATCTCTGAACAAGCGGACTACGCCCTCGCCGTTGGCAATCGGCGTCTCGAAGGTATAGAATGCTCTACAAACACCACGATTTAGTCAGGGCGAACGCTAATACAAGGTGTGCTTACTGTATCCATTGCGTGGCCTCTACATATGTGGGCGGTGACTTCGTTTTGTTGATTCTGAAGTTGGTAACGTCTGGTACGCCTTTTTGACTAAGAAACTCTTTCAGGTGCGGCTGTGGGATCGAGTTGAATTCCCAAGCGCTGATTAGCAGGCTTGATCGCGCGATCGGTCTCTCTTCCTACGTGTGATACGATTGTGTATGTCAAACTCACTCTCGCAAATAACCGTTTGGGAGAAACAGAGCCTCGATAGCTTCTGCATCCTTCGTTGCGAATGCTCTTTCGGCCCATCGGAGATAATCTCCTGCGATGCTGTCGGCATGTGGGCTGTCATTTGCAGAAGAAACGTCGGGTTCAGGCATGGAACACGATAGCGGAGGTCAGAAGTGGTTGGAGCTGCGGGGCGATGTACGTGGTGGGAGACTTATGAAAGGATACATGGGAGCTTCTTCTTATAACAGACTTCGTCACGAGCGCATAGAAGCCGAGCCTCCGCAAGCTCAATGTTACAAATATGGACGACCTTCTACTGGATGAATTGCAGGATGTTCAAGACAAATAGGCGGGACAACTCGCCGAAGCCGGATAATATTGTGCGGCGTATGCATGAGGACATTTCTCACCGCGCGGATTTTGCCCTCCTCAAACAAAACTCAGAGAGTTGAGCATGAGGTCGTCCCCCCAGAGAGTCAGACAAAGACTCAACACACCGCTGCGCAGAAATGGGGGAGAATATCTTCCTGAGTGTTTAGCGGCACATCTTTCCAAGCTATTTCTAAGCGATTGATAGAGAATCAGTGAATATCAAACACAATGCGGCGTGCGCATGTGAAGGCAGAAACGCAGTATGAAATGGACAGCTGTTTGGAGGCGAAGATTCGCAGACATGTATTTACGTAATTACAGTCAGAGAGGCTTTTTTGAATAGGTGCAATAAATGACAAGCATTGCACATAAGTGATGGGCGTTTAAGGAAACATCGCCCTAATATGATCCTCCAGAGAAACCGTCACAATGAGCGCTACATGTACAACTTTCAGAGCTCACACGCGCCAGTACAGAAGCGAAGTGATTTGATACTCCTGCGCCGGACATGGAACTTCGGCAGCACAGCGATGTCCGACTCAACCCAGCCGGTCCGGAGCAACCTAACGCAATGAGCGTTAGATGTATCATTTGGTGATTTTGAAGAGGTCCACTGTAGTGAAAACCCGGCCTCGATTGGTGGAGATAGTTGACCTGATAACATAGAACAATAGGGACTCGGACAATCCTACACCCACGGTAAAGTTTTCGCTTTTGCTCAGGAGTAGATACGAGATACGAACGCATGTCTGAAAAGACCCTAGACGCTCAGGGATCGCTCGAAGTCCATGGCGAAACGTCGTGCAAGTCTCCCCGAAGCGTTCGAAATCCTGGCCTTGAGGCTTCTTGAGGTCCGTCTGGCATGCGGGAGCGCAGTATCCTTTCAATGGAATCAAAATTTGTGCCGTCAAGTGCCTCAACCGTGAGAGTATGTATTGGCCTTTGGAAAGACAAAAAACAAATTCTTTCCGCCGAGGTGGCGGAGGCGGTAGTTCGTGATATCGATGCTACCATAGTACCAAGGGAAACGTCAAGCCAGCTGCGGGACGCGAATATCAATGTGAAATTGGGTAATCGGCCAATCCGTCAGCGGGAAAACACGTGGTTCGAGCCGGTGTCGGGTGTTGCCGGCGGCTCACTTTGCAGAGACTTACTCTGCTAACATCTCCCATTCTGGCCCCCTTTCTCCTTGGCCAGAGTTTCTGCACACGTGAATGATGACAGGTTGCACGCAAAAGCTGTTGTCAAAAAGCTGAGTTTGACGAAAATGAGGGTATGCATAAAGAATTTCGTGTGTGTGTGTCCACCAGTTTGACGCGCAAAAATTGACTGATCAATCAATATCGTGCAAATACCCCTGCAAGGGGCTCGATGGCGACAGCCATGGGGCAGAACCTATGTGCCAGTCAATTACGAGTCGTTTCACATTCTCTGAATCGGTGCTTAAGTTCCTGGGTCTCCTCTGTCGGCAACTGTTAGGCCCCATCTCTGTTAATGCTTGAATTTGTTGCTGTGCTCGATCGAAACGTTGTCATTCCTGGCGCGCAGCATTCTGACCGCCAGAGCGCAGCATTGAACTGTTAGTACGCAGCATTTGGACTGCGGAACATTGACGTACGGTATTGCTTGGTCTCGTGTTGCAGCCCGCAATGAGCTCTGGTAATATTTTCTCTTCGAACTAAGCAACCAAGTTGCGCATAAAAGCGCGAGCTGTTTGCCCTCATGCTCCTCACCAAGTACTCCCACTCTCCTTCGCCTCCAATTCGTGCAGAGGCTGCATTCTGGTTGATTTCTTCCAATTTCATCGACTCGTTCCCTCCAATTTCAGCATTTCATTCAAATCTCTCGCTTTTCCGCCATATCCATCACCGCAATGTTAAATCCCAAGTCTCTCATTGTTTCTCTTGCCATCACTTCACTCTCTGTGAAAGCTATACCTGTGGCGCTCAACAGCCGTGGTATTGAACAGACGAGGCCCGCCTCGGTGAGTTTGTTTGCGCGTATTGGAAGAGTAAGATTCAGCTAAGCATTCCTTAGACGACGAAGTGGGTTGCAGCATGCGTAAGACCATCCAATATGGTTTGTAAATTTATTATTAATCTTGTCGCGTAACTACAGAAAGCCGCTGGTGGAGCAGACCAATGCAGCACCATCTCGGAGACAGCGATCCAGTCACTCGTAGCTGGCAGCGACCCGTGCGCTCCGCAAGGTTTGAAAGCATTTTTCGTTGCAGTATTCCTCCACCCTCAATGTTTCCGCACGCTGTAGATGCGGCCGACAAGATGATCGATTTAGCCAAAACTCTTAACAACAACGCGGATATGATTTCTCTGGCGAAGATCTTCGTACAGCAGCCTCTGGATTCGTCTGATTCCCTTGCTGTCCCGTACTGTCAGAAGGCGCCGCGGAACACTGAACTGGAGGGCTTCTTCCATTGCCAGTTCAAAGGGGCCACGCAAAACACCTTCACAGGCAATCTCGCTGTCGGGGCAACAGGCACCATTCCCTATGGGCTTACTACCGCCGTGAATCCAGCGGGTGGCTGGTATGTTATCTGTGTCTTCTTGTATTGTAACGAGAAGGTTGACGACTTTGCACTGGACGTAGCCCTGCTTATCCCGCCGGACCAGTCCCCGACGGCACTCAACTGACGGACATAGTGAGCGCCCCCGGCACCGTAACCGATCATTCTGGACCTCTGAACAATAGAGCGGCTCCCCCCGCTGGCAAACCTCCAGTCAACGGAAAACCCAAGGGCAAGCCTCCAGTCATCCCCACCACTTCTCCAACCGCACCGCCGCCTAAAGGTCCATCGCCCGTCCCCGCTCGTCCTGCCCCCCGATCCGACGGTGATTCCAAAAAGGGTGAGTCGAACTCCGATGATTATTCCAGCACTTATTCATTTGGATGGCAAACCTCCAGTCGGCGGAAAACCCAATGGCAAGCCTCCAGCCAAGGGCAGGCCTCCAGTCGTTCATCCTTCGGGAACTGCACCGCCGCCTGCGGGTCCATCGCCCGCCACCGCCCCCCCAGCTCCTCCCGCCCCCCGATCCTTCGGTGATTCTCCAAAGGGTGAGTAGAACTCAGATGGTTATGATCACTTATTCATTTGCGTGTCACATCACCAGAAAATGGATTAAAGGCTCGTTCTGCCAACAAGCAACGTGATGCCCCTGCTCCATCGTAAGTCTTATTGTTTTTTAGATCAAAACACTCACACCTGAGAATTTTGTTCAGATCGCCTTGCATCGAGGGTCAGGAAGCATGCATTGGGAATGCAACTGCGAAATGCATTAATGGCAAATACGCCTTGACTCAATGCCCTTCTAACACAATTTGCACCCCGCTCTCCACCAACCCTGGTCCGTCGGTGTCATGCAAACCCGCTGCCCCCAAGCGTGATGCCAGCATTGCCAATCTCTTTGCCCTTTAAATTGCTTATTTCTGGAGAGTGTGTTTTCCGCGTTGCTGACTATCGCCGTGTTTGATATTCGACGCTGGTCATTCGTGTCATTTCGGACTACAGTTTTCGGACTACTAAGTAAGGTTTCAATATAACGTTAGAATTGCGAGCTCGCAGTTCACAATCCCCGAATGTAGAATTGTTTATTCAAAGAATTACAAAAAATCATTGTTGTTGAATGGTGCTGAATAAAAAGTGAAGTGTTCTATAGTGCAGAATGATGCGCTGAGTTCAAGTAACCAAGCACAAACATGTCCTGCGGCTGGCGCTGCAAACTCGTCATCGTTATGTTGAAGTTATGTGCCGATGCTTCACTAGCTCAGCTTGACAGAGTCGCAGCAGTCCCTATTTCATTCAAGCTACGTTAAGGCTCACATGAATTGGAAGGCCCCTAAGAAGTACATAGAGGTGCGGACTTACGACGTTGGTCAGGGTTGCTTGTTTGAAGTCCGACGTGTTGAGAAATCCATGCGGTCTACTACAGGATCCGATGGACTATAATTATAATCAAAATGAATGCCAGAAGCAGTGCATGAAGCCTCGACACTGTGTATTTGCGCCCCATCCCCACCACGAAAGTCTAAACATAGTTCTCTGAGGCTTGTCTTGTGTGCGCGAGAGCGCTGTGTCATCTCGTTGATCGCAGCGACATCAAATCCTCTGACCCAACAGGACTGTAACCAGAGAGTATGTATTTGACCTGGAAGTTCCCGTAGTAACGCCGAGCTATAAGCTCCCCACGCGCAGTATAACACACGTAAATGTGGCAGCTGCGGCACAACATGATCCAGGAATGTAGATTTAGCAGGAATGTTGATAGTTAGTGTTACAAGGTGCGTCATGGAAATAATAGTCGCGGCGAGCAATTTCTCGTCAGTCGACACCGCCTCAATGTCTAGCCGAGTGAGAGACGATGTATAGGGGACGAATAAATGGGCAGGGATGTCGTAGGCGATGATGCTTATACGGCGGATAATACGGTGGTCTTGTGTTGGAGGGGGAAACAACTCCCGCATTCCACGCAGGTCAAGCACAAAACTATCCGCATTTGGGAACATTTCCAGAGCGCGCTGCATTGACATCGGTCTGTACTCCTTGATTCTACCGCGAAGAGAAACGTGCTTGACACTAGGGAGGGGTGGGGCGGAAGAGATGATGTTCTGGAAGGATTCGTCATTTTCACATGGCCACGCTTCAAAATGGCGCACGCGACCAAGGGAGAGAACATTTGGAATCCACGTGCATGTACATGTACATGTGACCTCGTCGTGTCCTCTACGAGGGTAAACGATGAGATAGCGGATGAACCATTGGAGATGAGGACTGGTGCGTAGTGTTCGACCAAGAAGTAATCCTTGGCGCCGTGCGAAACTGCGTGAGGTCTCGGGCAAAATTATTGTAGGGAAGTACACCTTGGAATACAATCGCTCGCGGCATGCGTAGAGCCAACCGTGACAAACAAGAGAACACATGGCGGCATCCCCTTGGGAGAGATAGGCCATTAGTTCTCGTAAAATATCGTACGGGCACCATTGTGCAGTCGAGGGCCCATTGTGGGGCAAGGGTGATAGCAGGGTGCTGCACGCATCCATCAAGAACCTCTAAGAAATCGCCTTTAGTGTCGTGTTGCAGCGATCGTGGGTATAGTTCTTACTGTAGGCAGGGTCAACGAGGTCCCACCAGAAGTAACCCTCGTCCAAGGCTTAGAGTTAGACGGTAGAAGAATATTTGTGATATAGGTGGCCCCTTGTGTAACAGCCAAAGCTCATGTGCACGTGCCGTGCGTGTACGAGTGCGGATTCTGCCGGGGGCTGGCCGCATGGTATCTGGTATCTAGTGCTGGCGCAACGGAGCTCGAGCTCGCAAGACTTGTAGAAACGTACGGCACCAGTATGCGAGGATTGAGTCAGCATGCTATGCCAAAGCACTTGAGGTCGCGCCTATCACGCGAGAGCGCACAACGGCCAGGCGGGATGTGACAGAGGTGCTCAACAAACTATACGCGAGGCACAAAAAGTCCGAAAGAAAGACATAGTGTTAATATTGACTCAGAGTCTACACAACCACAACATACTGGACATTGTGCCATTGCAGATCTATTGCAGATATGTGCATCGGAATCCCGTTGCGGAACCACAATTCGCGCGCGACACCGCTTTTCACACTGCCAATGAACGCCCTGTGCAAGGACGACGTGTACGATAGGTGCATGCTATCTAGATTAAACGAATATGGATGCGCTGGCGGAATCGGTGCTTCTGCGGATCATCGCTCGCCACGCGGCAAATAATCTCATTATTGCTGAAAGGCTTAGCTTCCAGATGGGTTCCGCCGGCCAGTTCATCGATTACAGTACGCCACCTCGAGGCATGCTCCCAGAATTGAAGCAAGCGCTTAAGCGCGCCATTGGGTCTCAAAAACCAGATGACGCGTGTGTGGCTACTTTTACCTGTCTTCTCATACTCAGAACCTCATGTCTTTACAGACAATGACCTGGGTGACCAGGCTATCCCATTTGACCCTGACCGCCGTGCTAGAGCTGCATCACGTACTATCAAGCTTGGAATGAGGATTGACCATGCCGACCTCCCAAGTGGTATAATATTGTGATTGGTTTGAAAAGCACTAAATGATGACCTCTCTTCAGTTCCAAATAACGTGATCTTGAATGCTGTTCAACGCCTGACGAATGATGTTCAAGATCTGGTGCATGTGGTTCAAGATCTGAGGAACTCGGTCAATCAGATGGAGATTCGTAATCGACAACGCGATCACTTTTATGCCCGCGTACGTCACTCAAAACAATCTCATTCTGCTAGCCCGAACTCCATCACTACAGGCAGCAAATGGTTATATCTCCCTGGATGGCCCGTATCTAATCGTCCCATCCCCAGTGCATCCCCACCCGCTCCCACTTGAAATGGTATTTATCCCACCCTCATCTCATCTCATCTCATCTCATCTCATCGATAATGCTGTACTGACCAGAACCGCTAGGGCTTGCTCCCGTTGGTCAATGCAGGAGCCATTGGACAGCTCGATCAAGCAGATGCGGATGCGTATCTGGCTTTTTACCATGTCAGTATTGGACAAGGGGCATTGCTGCAGGAGAAAAAACGAGCGATTGGTCGTGCCATTGGTCTTTCCCCCGCTACCTCGATTCACTAGCCGTGCAACTGTGTGGCATCTGAGCCAGAACTGCAAACATCCGACATACAGGAGTAGAAGGCCGATTTCAAGACCCATGGGCACAGATGGAAGCCGTTCCCGAACTGATGACCACTTCTTTTCCCTTCTGTTTTCCCTCCTCTTTTCCCTCCCCCTGCCCCCAACCCCCTTTTTACTTTTCTTGAGACTTCATTCGCACTTGCCCACCGACTGCCCCCCAATCTTACCGTCAGCACTGACCCCGCGTCATCCACATTTAATACCTTATGCTTAAAATTTACGTCATACACCGCACCATCAAATACTAGTAGACTTTGCACGTTTAAATTTCTTAGCCAACTGCCATGCTTACAGCGGTTTCAGAAACCTAGGGCGCGAGGAGTGGGGCAAAAAAATAAATCTTCTTGACGTCAATTTGGCCATACTTCCGATTGCCCACAAACCGGCAACGGAGAAAATTCTTAAAAATCACTATAATCCATGGATCAATCATGTAAGCCTGCATGCCGTGAAATGTGGCATAATGCCACACCAAGGTTGTTGATTGAGCGTGATGTATACTATGATTGAAAGGTACTAGTACTGCAGCTGGAAACAAACATTTTCTAACATTTTGACATGCATAGGTATCTTCTAGGTAAAGGTATTGCAAGAATGAGCATTATTCAACTGCAGACTCGAGTACAGTGAGACTGAGTGCAGAGTGTCCACTGAGAGTGAGAGTTGATTATTGTTTACATGTTCGATATACCAACACGCTCCCCAAAATGCGCTTAGTCCTATGTCTGTTCTCATTGAAAATTCCCCTTGGACGCGCCGCATAGCGCGGGAGTCACATGAAAAAATTTTGGTTGATGGGAACGGTACTTCGGTGCTGTGTTCCTACTTATTATTCCGTGCAACACTCCTGCCTGCAATATATACTCATACATTCCACAATGGGCTGGCACACACCTCTCCCCAACCAGGCGCATTTATGCTGAATTAGATTGATTTTTAAGAATTTTCTCCGTCGCCGGTTTGTGGGCAATCGGGAGGTATGGCCAAATTGACGTCACGAAGATTTTTTTTTGCCCCACTCCTCGCGCCCTAGGTTTCTGAAACCGCTGTAACGATTATTTCCGGTAAACTAGTAGATAACTAAACGCACCGGGTCGATTCTTGGCACGTACCCATGTGGGCTGCAGCTCCATGATGCTGGTATGAGACTCAAACCAGTTCGCAATCTTATCCTTGGGAATGAACACAGGCCAATCACCGGGATATATGTGGTAAGGGAAGTAATTCCCATACGGTGCCATGAAGAATGAGTGTTTTGTAACGCAATCGCCAGGAATCGCCGAGCTGTTTTTGTTTGTCGATCAGAAGACCAAGAGGCTTAGACGAGCGGCAGGCATAAGCCTTCCATGACCAGCTCCGACAATGACAACCTGAGGTTCAGAACTCAGAAACCCATATTCTTCCTTTCGGACGTCAAGCCAGTTCTCAGTCGAAACCTTGGGACCGTGTGTTCCCAACGGACGAGAAACGTTTTCGCGATGTCATTGTGCGAGAAAACGGCAATGGTTTCCAGCTATTGGCGTCACGGGGATCCCTTTGGCACGCCCTTTTGACTCGGAAACCGTGGAGTTGAATTCCCAGGCGCAGATCAATCCGCTTGAAGTGGTCGCCCGAAGACAATCCCATTAGTCAGTCTCTGGCGATGTGACTATATATACAACACTCACTCTCGAAAGCAACCACTTGAAAGACACTAAGGGTCGACTGCTTCAACGTACTCTGCTGCGAATGCCTTCTCAGGCCGTACGAGACAATCTTCTGCGCTGTCGGCGTGTAGGCTGCCACTGGCCAGGGGAACGCCGGATCCAAGCATGAAGGACGATAGCCCAGGTCAGAGTTGTTCAAGTTGCAGCTGCGGAGCGGGGGTATATGAAGGATGTAGGTATGATACGGGGTGGAGCCGTATATCGGGGCGTGGGAGCTTCTTTTCCGGATGAAACTTTCATAGGACCTTTGTCACGGGCCCAAAGACTAGTTCATAACTGCATTGTTGATTCTTTGATTAGCATTTGTGTCCGGCAGCGGCGGCTGCTGCCACAGGCCTGACTGGGACAACACTCACAAATATCGAAATCGAACAGATTATCGTATTGCAGCGTGTCGAACGCTGCGCGCAGAGATGTATAGGAGTGGAAAAATATCTCCCACGTACAGTCAACATGGCGGGTGGGTGTCAAGCACGTTGCGACATGCATGAGAGGGGCAGAAATACAGATCGCGAACAGCACGGGCCGCATACAAGTATAAGACGTTGAAAGCAGCATCACCCCAATATCATGATCCAGAGAAACGAGCGTTGTATGCATTGTTTTTAGAACTCATATCCACATGCACCAGCAAGGAGGCGGAATAATTTGATACCCCGCGCCAAAGCACATCGCAATTCAGGCACAAAAATGTTGAAAGCGAGGCAAGTTTCGAGAATCAAGAGTGGCAAAGTATCTGTGGAGGGGCGAACCGCGACGAAGACTCATTGCAAGAACCATTCACGGGTTGACGAAGGGCCGCGACCTTTTTTGCGAGGTGGCGGAAGACATGACGAAGACCATTGGGAAGAGCCATCCATAAGATGAGGAAAGATCCTAACTATGCATGGCATGGTAGAGCAAGAGGGTCGAGAAAAGACAACCCTATAGTGCTGGGCCGGTCAAGGCGAACCATCAACTGTTCACGAGGTCCAACATACGATAAGAAAGCGAGGGGTCACAAGCTACGTCTCAACAAAGGGACAAGAACGACTAGAGGCTAGGGATTCTAGTCGATGAACGTTAGGCGCTGCGCGATGCACGTGATCGGCTCGAATTCTCGCTGACTTATCCAGTTGGCTTCCTCAGAAAAATATTGTAAGGAGACAGCACCATTCCGAACTTCCTGTAATTTTATTCTCGCGAACAGTCACTTTGAGTAGGTGCCTTTCTATACACAATAGAGTCAAGGGTAACGGGTTGCGACACTACCAGCGCCAATCATATGGCATCGCCCGTCCGTGGCTTGAAGTAAGTATCGTGCAATGAGGGCGACTTAAAGAGTGCAAAATGAAGAAACCAGAAAAGAGAAACTACGGCAGATGTGTGGGGGAGAAACAAGGCGATATCACGACAGACCAATCTCGCAATAAATGGGAGTAATTGTAGTTAGGAAACCTTGAGTGTTACTCGAACGCCTCATCTGCACTCTTCCGAACCAGGCGCCGGACCTTCTTTCTGTAGTTGACGAGGTCGGTGCGAACTTGTCTCTACAAATATAAGATTTGCATGCTCGTCAGTTGTCAGTTTCCAAAACGAGGTACAATTCAGCAACGCTAGTTGTGGCCTGAACGGGCACATACCGCAGCATCAACATTAGCAGGGCTGTCTAAGCTAGGTGGATCTTGGCTGAGAAGAGAAATCACGGACATAAGCTGGAAGGCATTTTCCCATCCAGCGCAGGGTGAGGCGAAAGGGGGTGGTCGGTCTGTTACTAACCAACCGATAATGAAAGACAGTGACGCACGATTGTCTCCACGGTGTGGATTGGGAGCCATCGTTCACTGGCGTCCTCGTAGCCCCATTGGTCCTCGCCAGGTGCATGCTGGAAGGATGGGTCTCGGTACAGGTCTCCCTGCATAACGAAGGAGTTGACATACCAAAATCGATATGCAAACTTCCCCATTTTCGTAGACTGTGGCACAAGTGAAATGATCTCAGTGGTAGAAGAGAACCTGGTGGATGAATGGGTAATTCCGTCACTGACTGTTTGGATGCCACATTTCTGAGATGAATTTCATCTTTGGTGGCATTAGGGGATACTCCTGCAAGCGTAAGGCGGGTAATTTAGGGAATCGACGTCGCGGATCAGCCATCTTCATGAATCGCCATTTAATCAACGATAGCGTACCTGAGGAAAGGAGAGACGCGCTTTGAAGAATCCTCCCTCACTGTGTAATTGAGATGTTTCGTCGTTTCAATGGCTGATGTTCAGGGCGCCGGAATGGGTATCTGCCTCAGTACGGAAACAACATACTAGAGGGTATCAGGCGGCCTACATTGTGAGATCGGGATGTCAGGAGCCGCATGCCACCAACGGATCTTCCACAGGTACTGACCCAATTATCATTATATCCCATTCAAGTAGGTTGTTGTCATCCACGAGTCCTGTGAGGGGTCAAGAGATTTGAATGATATGAAATGCGGTCAGCATGGAAGGTTCCAGAGTGCGCGACGTTGAAGAGCAAAACGTGTCGCGCCAGATGCGTTGTAGAGGCCAAAGCCTTGCTCACCTGCAGAGAAGCCATCTACCGGGTTCTTCTTGAGCTCTGCAACATCGTGACACAGTTCGATGGCGCGCGAGCAAGATCGGCGGTCAGTCAAACGAGATGCGGCGAACGTTGATGGCGCTCATACCCGCTAGTTGACGACGGAGAATGAGGTTACTCTTTCCTGCATCGCTAGAAGTGGCCATCGAATCAATCGGATTGAAAGTCGCAGTGGAGTTAGGAGAAAGAACGAGATTGGACAACGAGGCAATGCCACCAGTTGCTGAATTGGGTTACCGGAAGCGCCAACTGAGAAATTCACGAAAATAGCAAAAATAGTAAATATACATTCAGGAGTGCTATTGGGTGCACTGGAGTATGTACAAGTTTTTCCAAGAAGATGTCAATGTGCTCAGGCAGTTGTCACATTGACTTGAGCTCCGTGTTGGAGGATTCGACTATAGGGACAGAACTGTACAGGCATTTATCAATATCCTGTAGCGTGAGGTGATGCAATGCACAAACGAACTAACCTCATGAGCAGCTTCGACCAAACCTTCATCGGTAACACCAGAAACCTTGATGTCGACTGCAACACCAAATCCAGGCTGTAACACAGGTTAATATCAAATGCACAGGCCAATCAGTGCTGAACCCACCAAGTCCATGGGAGGGCCAATATGCACCTCAGCAGTGATAGTCGCGCCTTTCACAAGGTCGCTCTTTCCTTGTTGACGAGCGACTGCTTGCAAGGCGCCCAAGAAGCAGGCTATGCGGAGTGTTACTAGGATATCGCACGGATCTGATTTAGTATATATCACCAGAGTATCCGGAGGCGAAGAGCTGCTCTGGGTTGACTCCGTCGCCCGTGCCACCAAGAGCTTGTGGCATTGCCAACTTTAAATCAAGAGGCGCGGCAGTTCTGTGAAAATTGCACGTCAGGGATGGCGGTTATTTCAAAGAAAGCGCACTCTCACGCTCACCCATCGTTTGCAACTACGCTTCCGTTCCGGCCAGCACCAGATGCGGTGGCGGTCGCCGTGTACTGAACATACGTCATTCCAGCAATTAGGTTGCGAGCAAATTCAAGCTTACGGCTTTATCTTTGAGCGTCAAAAGGCTGCGAGTTTGGACCAAAGAAGGGGGCCTGAAACTTTGCCGAAAGGCCGAACGCGATGCTAGACGGAAGACAGACGCCATTGTTTGCGGGGTCGTCAGAAACCGGCAACAACCCGTTGCCTTGCCTACGTGGAAGGCAATTTGCTAACTAAGTAACTTTGGTAGTTGTCCTACAGCTGCACTTGACCGATATTTTAGGCAGATAGGAAGTCAGCAGAATGTCCCGGAGAATATGCACCAAATTGCAAACGGTTTTGGCTCGTTTCTGCACGCGTCAATGTTCTTGGCTATGTTTGGGCGGTAAATACATGAATGGCCAATCACTTATTCTCACACTAATCATATCCGCGGGGTGCCTCCCATCTTTAAACGCACTGATCTGCCTAATTAGGTAATTCGACCCTCTTCTGGTTGTTGCCGGTTTCTGACGTCACCAGTCCCAAAAAAGGCAACCTCATTTTTCCCCGTTCTGATTTGATGATACGGGCCTATTGTTAGGACAGTATCAATGTCTATATCCCTTGGGTTAGAACGGGTAACCAAACTACTATCCTACATACCCTATACCCGCCCAACTATCCACGTAGGAGGTACCAATGGGAAGGGCAGTGCGTCAACACTGATAGAATCCACTCTTCGGGAAAGCGGACGGCGCACCGGAAAGTTTACAAGCCCACACCTTGTCTATGTTCGCGATTCTATATCCATCGATGGCGATTCGCTATCAGCTGAGGGTTACGAACGTATTTCCCAACGTGTGCAAAAGCTCTCGGATGAGCATTCAATCGGCGCAAGCCCATTCGAGCTACTCACTGCTACCGCTCTATATGCGTTTGAAGAGGCCAGAGTGGATGTTGTAGTTTTGGAAGTTGGTATGGGCGGGCGACTCGATGCTACAAACGCGTTGCGGGATGAACTCATACTCATCTCTGTCATCACTGCTGTTGACCTCGACCACCAGGCATTTCTTGGTTCTACCGTCCGAGGAATCGCGCTCGAAAAGGCAGGGATCATTCGACACAATTGCCTTATCGTTTTGGGAGATCAGAGGCCCGAGAATGAACGAGATGTGCTCTCGAGCGTCGAAAGTGTCGCCGTCCAAAAATGCGCTACACTGATTCGTGCAACTCCTATGATCGGAGATGATGCAGGTGCGTTATCATTTATTCCCTTACGACCTGTTGTGTGACATGTTCAGAGCAGCATGTTCAACCGCCTTCGAATCTTGGGTCACTCTCCCATCAATCGACCCCTCGATAACTGCTTCCTACCCTACCCAGCTCGCCCTGCTTGGCGCACATCAGCGTACTAATGCACGGCTTGCACACGCCGTGCTGAACGCTGTACACACATCACACCCGAAGCTCTTCGGCCATCTGAAAGATGCACATATCAAGGCAGGTTTTGAACGTGCTCGATGGCCTGGAAGACTCAGTTGGCACAAGGTCTCTGTATCCTCCCCTGGAATGGAAACGCGAACGCTCCGCCTCCTCGTCGACGGTGCACACAACGCTGCATCAGCCGGTGCTCTCGCCTCATATCTGCGCACTCTGCCTGACACAGGCTCCGGTTCTTCCCCGACTGCCGTTTCACCTCAACAAAATCCGGCGGAAGGTCGACGACCTTATACTTTTATTCTTGCTCTATCTCACTCACCACCAAAGACACCGTTATCTGTCCTTTCGCCGTTATTGCGTCACGGAGACCGAGTAGCTATTGTAAAGTTTGTAGAACCCATTGAAGGTATGCCGTGGGTGAAGAATGTGCCAACTGAGGACTTCTTCAAGGACGCGAGGGAATGCGTGGGAGATGACGGAGTATTGTACTCTAAACCGCCTGCACCAACAGATAACGTGGACCGCAGACCAGGAGATGAATTGCGAGAGGCACTGCGGTGGGCTAGTGAGCAAGCAGACGTGGCTGTGCTCGCTGGCAGTCTATACTTGGTAGGTGACCTGTATAGGTACTGCAACCCAGAGAATGAATAGAAAAACAGAGGTCGTGCGCAATGTATTATAGGGACGACGGTCCTGTGGTCATCATAATTTTGTCACGGCAACACTGTGCATACAGTAAGCAGAGGTATGTCGGCGCGCAGAAGAGGTTCAAGAAGCGGCAAGCCGGTCATTCGGGTCGTAAAAGGCAGTAGTATACTGGGTTGGGTTTGAGGTGGGGCCTTAGCAATGTTGTGTACAGGTATAATCGCCGCACCAGGCTCTATGTCCACTCAAGGTCAATAAGATCGCTTGATTTGATTCAACGACTAACAGGACTCACCGAACTGCGCCCATTCCTTCCCACGTTTTCCTACAAGGAGCCAATGACACTACCACGTCGGTCGAGTGACGTAAACATTACCACGCACACTAACCTGTACGCCCCGAATTTCAGACTGTAGACGAAAATATGTGGATATCACGGACGAAAACAGAACCAGTAAGACGTGCTTACTATGAGCCCCCAGTCCCAGTGTACCCTGTCATTTTCACATGCATTAACTCCACCTTGCTTATTGCGTCCAACAAAACGAATTCAAATCCGCCTTGAGGACCAAAAGTGACGTTGACGATATTGAGCAACGGTCGATCAAAAAAACCTGTGATTGGTATACTCTGCAGAATAGTCTTATTGAAAAAATCCTTAATAGCTGCGGTGTCCTTGACTAGGTCGAGGGTGTAGACGGGCTTGCTATCTCCAATACTGAATATTTGCATAACATGGAAGAATGTTGTGGTAGTCTCTGGAAAACACCTAGATATTAGCATGAAGCAGATAATTAGACGGAGAAGATGTCATACTAATTGATGATGGATAGTATGATTTCCAAGTGAAAGTCCATGATGTTCCGTCTACAAAAAACGCAAAATCCAGCGATCACCAATCATGAGAATGACCCTGACCCCAATGTACCATTAGCGTTGATTGGGCTGCGAAATTCAATGCGTTGACGAGGTGAATCCAAGAATTTCGGATCAAGCTCAGAACCGGGGTCGTCCGTGAGGTCCAATTGGTAGCTTTCATCCATGAAGTGCGCCCCAGGTGTAGTAGCGTCGGCGCGGAGTGAACTGGCGGCAGCAAAGCAATTTTTAATGAGAAGCGCAATAAAAATCTTGGCCAGTGCATCGTACCCGCTTGCCTGCCACTTCAAACCCGACGCGAGTTGCCCGTACCGCATCGTAGTGCCATCAGCGATGACATTCATTGCTCAGCCCAGATATAGTAGCAATGAAGGAGGCGAGCCGAGAGTCAGAGCCGCAGTAACCAGACGACCTGCGCCCGAGATTATCTCGAGGATCACCTAGATGGAACACAAACAGCACTAGTACGAGGTCCCTCCGTACGGCACGTGATCAATTTCACAAAGAGGTTCGCACGACACGTGACGCTCACTGAAGTGCTAGTCCTGAGCCATGCCACCGCGAAAGGCAAAGACAGTGCAGACTGCCGTCACACCGAATGCTCGTCCTAAACCATCTGGTTCCGCGCCTACTTCCAGCGTTCCGTCATCATCCAAACCTCCCACTTCGTCAAGCGAAGCTGCCTCAAAAGCAGAGGCAAATGACGCCTCGGGCATGGAAGGTTGGGAGGAGCTAAATCGGAAGAAGTGGAGAGGGCTTGGATTATCTGATCCAATCAAGGCTGTTGAAGTGCGTGAAATCCTCATCAAGCCTATCTCAAATATTTGCAGTAATATCATGTGGAACAATGCAGGACAAGTGGCTTCTCCTACCTGCCTTCTTGAAGGCTAAAGGTCTAGTCAAGCAACATATAGACTCCTTCAATTACTTTGTCGATGTTGATTTGAAAAAGATTGTGAAAGCGAATAACAAGATTACTTCCGATATCAACCCCAAATTTTGGTTGAAGTACACAAACGTTCGAGTAGGCATGCCGCAACGTCACGATGCAGAAGCGATCGACCTGCACGTCACTCCGCATGAGTGCCGCCTCCGCGATACCTCCTACTTCGCTCCAATCGTTGTGTCTGTGGAATACACCCGTGGCAGCCAAATCGTGCACAACCCCGAGATAGTGATAGGTCAGCTTCCTATAATGCTGAGAAGCAACAAGTGCGTGCTTTCTGGGAAGTCACCAGCTGAGCTTGCCAAAATGAATGAGTGTCCCCTCGATCCGGGGGGCTATTTCATTGTGCGAGGAACAGAAAAGGTGATTCTTGTGCAGGAACAACTGAGCAAGAATCGGATCATCGTTGAAACGGACCCAGCGAAGGGGACAGCCACGGCATCAGTCACATCGTGCGCACTATTCGGGGCCGCAAGGACATCTTCGGCATTCTGACTTGTTCACGACCATTGCAGGAGTTCTCAAGAGCGTAAGTCGAAGACACATGTGGTCAGCAGGCACGGCAAGATTGTCCTCCATCACAATACGTTCACGGAGGATATACCGATTTGCATTGCCCTCCGGGGTCTCTCGGTGCAATCTGACAAAGAGATGCTTCTGCTATGTGCTGGTACAGACGAAGAACATAAGAACTCTTTCTCAATCAATATCGAAGAAGCCTCGAAACTACGTGTATTCACCCGCATGCAGGCGCTTGACTATATCGGCGCGCGGGTTCGGCGCAAATGGGCTGGGCCAAGTGCTGGCTCCGCGGGCCCAAGACGGCCGAATTGGGAAGAAGCTATGGAAGCTTTGTCGACTATCGTGATCGCTCATATTCCGGTCACAAACTTCAACCTGCGCCCCAAAGCAATCTATGTTGCTATTATGGCGCGTCGGGTTCTCATCGCTATGAAGGATGAAAATATGGTCGACGATCGTGACTACGTGGGCAACAAACGTCTCGAGCTGTGTGTCAGACCTTTGCTAGATATCTTGTGGGATGAACACGCTCACCAATTTTGAACCAGTGCTGGACAGTTATTATCGCTGCTCTTTGAGGATCTCTTCAAAAACTATAACAAGGATCTGAAGCGCCGCTTCGATGATGAACTTAAGAAGTCTTCTCGGACGAATATTTTCGATGCCGGAAATACCATGACATTCAGCACTGACGGCATCACAGCGGGCTTTTTGCGTGCGATCAGCACAGGCAACTGGAACATCAAACGGTTTCGCATGGATCGAGCGGGCATTACGCACGTCCTGAGCCGGTTGAGCTTCATATCTGCGCTTGGGATGATGACGCGAATCACCAGTCAATTTGAGAAGACGCGTAAAGTCAGCGGACCTCGTGCTCTGCAACCCAGCCAGTGGGGTGTTCTATGTCCCAGCGACACGCCCGAAGGAGAGGCGTGTGGTTTGGTCAAAAATTTGGCTTTGATGACGCACATCACAACTGACGTGGATGAGCAACCGATCATCAAACTCGCATTCATGCTTGGCGTTGAAGGTACGCTTCATAAACTTGTCTCTTGGATTTTCTCCTCATATTGCATTCTTTCAGACATATCCCTAACTACGGGCCTCGAGATACACGACAGTGAAACGTACATGGTCAACGTGAACGGCGATATAATTGGACTCACCCGGACACCGAAACGATTCGTAACCTCATTCCGAAAACTACGGCGAGCGGGATGTATCAACGAATTCGTCAGCGTGTACATAAATCAACACCACAAAATTGTGTATGTCGCTTGTGATGCCGGGCGCATCTGCAGGCCCATGATTGTGGTGGAACACACGCGTCCTAGGGTGACAGATGAGCACATCAAGGTTTTTAATTCTTTCCGCAGCACTGCGGAGGCTGATTAACGCCATTTTTAGATGCTCAAACAAGGCGTCGTGACGTTCGAAGACTTCCTCAAGAAAGGCTTGGTCGAGTACCTCGACGTCAACGAGGAAAATGACGCTTATATCGCCCTTTATGAGGACATGATAGGCCCCACGACTACGCATCTCGAAATAGAACCATTCACCATCCTTGGTGCAGTGGCTGGCCTTATTCCTTACCCGCACCACAACCAATCACCGAGAAACACCTACCAATGTGCCATGGGCAAGCAGGCTATTGGCGCCATTGGCTACAATCAACTGAATCGCATCGACACCTTGCTCTACTTATCGGTGTACCCCCAAGAGCCACTGGTGAAGACGAAAACCATCGAGCTAGTGGGCTACGATAAGCTACCTGCAGGAACGAATGCGACAGTTGCCGTCATGAGTTATTCCGGATATGATATTGAAGATGCACTCATCCTGAATAAGGTACCATCATTTTTGGTTGTAGTCACACCTTTCAACTGTGTCTTATTGCAGGCGAGCGTCGACCGAGGATATGGCCGTTGTCAAGTTATGAGGAAATATAGTGCGCTACTACGGCGGTACGACAACGGAACGTATGTCTATCGCGCTAGTGCATAGTCCAATGCTTAAACCTAGGAGCTCTATTTAGGTATGATCGACTCGCTGATCCTCCAAACGAGGATATACGAGACAAGCGATATGAAGCCGTAGATTTAGACGGCATAGGGGCCCCCGGTAATGTACTCCACAATGGCGACATCATTGTGAATAAACAAACTCCCAGCAATGCCGCCGAACATACGTTTGGCGGCTCTGAAGCTACCGTCAATTACCGACCTTCACCATTAACCTACAAGAGCCCTATGCATGGATACATCGACAAGGTGCTACTGACGAGCGGAGAGACGAACAGCACCTTGATCAAAGTGCTCATGAGGCAGACAAGGCGGCCGGAAATCGGAGACAAGTTCTCGTCAAGGCATGGACAGAAGGGCGTCTGCGGTCTTATTGTTAACCAAGAAGATATGCCGTTCAACGACCAAGGGATTTCGCCTGGTAAGCCGTTCAACTTCTCATGTGCGCAAATCTCATCATGTCACGAATATTGCAGATACAATCATGAACCCACACGGTTTCCCGTCGCGAATGACTGTGGGGAAGATGATCGAGTTGCTAGCCGGCAAGGTAATTAGGTCCGATCTGATATCCACATCTCCTCAAACATGACTTCAGGCTGGCGTTCTCTCTGGCAAGCTGCAGTATGGAACAGCATTTGGGGGCTCCAAGGTATATCTTTGCCGCTAACTAAGCTAGACCCGATCAGTGGTTATTTTTCTCTTTACACATAGGTCGAGGACATGTCGCAGATTCTAGTGGAACATGGTTTCAGCTACAGCGGCAAAGACTGTCTAACTAGCGGAATCACCGGCGAGCCGTTGGAGGCGTACGTTTTCTTCGGTCCGATTTATTATCAGGCGAGCCTAAACTCTATCACACCATCACTCACATATCTTGACTGACATCTCAGAAACTGAGTTCGTGTCATACTGTGTGGAACCCGCGTTATATGGTATACTAGAACTGACTATCATGACAGAACACATGGTCATGGATAAAATGCACGCACGAGCAAGGTACGTGGTGCCCATCCGTCTCGCGTTTACCGACCGAAATTGTTCACAGGGGACCTCGAGCCACTCTCACGCGACAACCAACTGAGGGTCGTTCGAGAGAAGGGGGCCTTCGCTTGGGAGAGATGGAGCGCGACTGCCTGATAGGCTACGGAGCCACGCAGCTCTTGCTCGAACGTCTTATGATTTCCTCTGACGCATTCGAAGTTAGCTGCTGTGAACAATGTGGGTTAATGGGGTATGGTGGATGGTGCACCCATTGTAAGAGCTCAAAATACGTCTCCAAACTTACCATCCCCTATGCAGCGAAGCTTCTATTCCAAGAGGTCGGTGGGCTCACAACCTGATAACATTATCCATACTGAGTTCTTTGTTCCCTCAGTTGATGTCCATGAACATTGTCCCAAAACTCGTACTCGAGGATCGGTAGTGACCAGACGATTGCCTCCAGTTGGACATCGACATAGCGCGTTGTATTTCAAGAGGCATAACATATGATGTGGCATGTCACGATGATACTGAAATACCTGGATTGTATTACTACTGTAGATAGAGTATCAATACGTCAGTAACCTACATGCGATGGCGCTCCATGATGCGACTAGTCCTCTTCAATAATTTCATTGTTGCCCTCGCGCGCCTTGGAGCATACAACATTTAGTCTGGTATGGACATACCATCGCGTGAGATGCTAGGGGCTGACCTTACTGAGAAGAGCTTGTTTCTTCCCGCGTGCCTTGCGCTGTACGCGCATATATTTGCCTATAGGACTGTCTTCTATCTTCAGTCCCCGCTCCCATTTCTCAACTTCCGACTGGTTTGCTAGCGCAAAGGCAATGTTGTCTCGCTGAACGCTAACCCACTTTACGCCTTCCTCGATGCGCTCCAAGAGAACCTTAACCATACCAACGATCTTGCTACTTGCACTATGTTTGCCAGTGTTGAACGACTTCTTCAAGGATTTCTTGAGTGCAATGATACTTGGCAAAATAATCTCGGGGAATGCTATGCTGCCTTGCACGCATTCAGTCCAGCTGCCAAACAGGAACAGGGCTTCCTCGCAGACGCTCTCCGTGTATACCCGCGTCTTGAGATATTGCGCCGGAGCGCGAATGTGCAACGCTACGTCGAGTGGCCTCAGCGATTGTTTTGATTTGGGTAACGCAGAGATGGAGGATGATATTATGGGAACGAGGAATGGTGCAAGGCTGACGTATGTGTGCGTATGCTGGGTGAGATGAAGCAGAGTGCGATTGAGTTGGAGATGGAGAGGATAATAGCGGCCAGTTGGAATAAGCCTAAAGACAGCTGTAAGGAACTGACGGCCGATATGAACGAGAAAACGAACTTGATCGCTCCGATGGTGACTTGGATTAACGGATATATCAGAGGCTTCAATTCGCTTTCTTTTCCGCTCTCAAACTCCGTTTCGGCGTTGCAAGCTCTCGCAAGAACGATACCCCAGAAGTCGACGGAGTGAACGAATTGCCAATTGTAAACTTGCTTGTAGGCCTCCTGAGGACGGGGCGGAGAAAATCAGGAGCGGAGATAACATTGAAAGAGCGATGGTCTGACCTTGCTTTTGACTTTCATGCTGTTTCGAAGGTGTACAGCAAGTTGCCTAACGAAACCAAACGCGTGCTGATATGCGACGGATTGATCAACACAGTATAGCTCGGCGGCGGAATTTTTCATAAGATTGATTGAGGGAATGGTATGTGACGTAGAAGTCTTGCAGGAACGAACGAGCGCCGTATAAGCGCCCTGTAGGGTGTCGTTTCATCATTGACGAAGCTGCAAAATGTGTTGGACGCACCCTGAGTACCAAGTCCACAATGAAAGCGTCCTGAGATCCAACGAGCATTCGCATAGCGAGAAGAGCTGATAATCGAACCTCGTCCTCTGCAGACGACCACAGCTCGAAACACATCTGGGTACGAAGTTATGGTACGGCCTCCCTAGGATGACATTAGACCCACTTTCAAGTAGGTACGTATGGCTTTGCGGCTGGATACCACATATGGTATAAGTTTCGCGCTCTCGGATACCGCCAATCGTTTCATCTGTGCATCGGAGAGCTCGGAGACAAAATGTATGACGTTTAAGAAGTAGGATAAAATAAGCTTCTGCAGAGCTTTAAACTTGTTGGTCTGGGTCGGCGCTTTACTATATCGACTGTCAGCATGATAACGATCAGACAAAGCACTGACTTACAATTTCCCATCGGGTAGGACTCTGTACGGAATGTGATGCTCGAGCACAACTGGCGTATACCTGAATGCGGTTACTACAAGCTTGTTGAAGACTAGTTTGACGGCCAGGCGTTGAGAGGTTGCGAAGGCGCATTACGACGAATGGCACACCTGTGGCTTCTTCGATCCTCCAGCAGCCCTTAGCCCCACGTTCATCGTCCTCGTTCATACGAGCCGCGCTGCGGAATGCAATCAGGAGTCTCCTCAACGCGCGCAAAGAACGTGTCTGTGAAATATGTAGGCTTGTTATCCCTGAAGTCGTTATGGAGGTCGCTTCCTACCTCTAAAATGGCCTTTTGCCAGATTTTAAGTTTTTCTGTTGTTAGGATTGGTACCTCTTCTTCTCCTTTGTCCGCCTCTGAGCCGTCGTCTGAGCCGTCGGGGGCGAAACCGCCATCCTGGCTCATATCTTCTGGACCGTCCCGCGCAGGCATAGTGAAGTTGAGTAGCTCTTTGTCGTTTTCTTGTAGATACTTGTAGAAAGCAGGGTCTTTCTCGGCGAGCGCAGCAAGCTCCAATTTGTGGGTCTCTTCATCATCTGTGCTACGGATTTAAGCAGTCTGTTCAGATGGTGTAGGTGGGGTAGCTGACCTTGTATGTCATCGACGTCAGTGAAATCATCGTCTTCATTGAAAGACTCCTCATCGTCATTTCCCTGATGGGATAGATTAGTATGTACGCGGTGCGGTGCGTTGGTGGCCGCGTACATCGTCGTCGTCCATAAATCCACCACTCAATAAGTCATCAACAGATATTCCTGAGAAACTATAAACGAATGGTTTAATAAGGAGTCAGGATTTCCCCAGGCGTGTACTCACTTTCCCTTGCTGACAATCTTCTCGTCTTTATGGTCAGGTTCCTCATCCTTATCGTCCAGAAAGTCTACCGCCTTGGCTCTCCCCTTCCCCTCTCTTTTGCCCTTCGTCTCTCGCTCCTCATTCATTTCGCCCTCGGCAACCACAGAAGAATCAGCATCCCGGGTGAGCGCAGCGCCACGAACGGCTTTGCGAGCTTGAATCTTCTTTTTGAGGTTTTGGTGCTTTCTTCTGTTGTCAATAGTTCGCTTCAGCTCCCCAGACTTTGCGAACTTCCGTGTCGCTTTGGTCCCTTTTTTTGTCATAGGAAGCACACAATCACCTAAACTCAAGAGACCAAGAAAAGGTTCGCGCGCAATTGAGTTGCCAAAAATAGCGTCCACAACCACAACCACAAACACCAACATCGCCTCTATCTCTGAACTTCGTGGCTGTAAATGGCACGTACTCAATATAAGAGATCTTGGAATGTCAAATATTAATTGTACCGGAAATTAGACTAAGCACTCAAGGAACAATACAGCTTCAAGGTTCACTCATGCACTCGGTCACTTCCTCTTCTTGAGCTCAATCTTTGTTCAGCGTCTTTACCTACGCCGAGTACAGGAAGCTTGACTCTCGCTATGGTACCAAAAAGGTTCAAACTATTCTGCTGGTTGTGCCTATGAAACCTCTGACACAACATTCGTTCGTGGCTATGGCTATGCTATGGTCATCAGCAACGCCTTGGAGCGGAATCCATGCGCCAATTCGATGCATGTTCACTATGTCTTCAGCGAGCCCGTGATCCAATGGCTTGCCAACGGGGACATATTTACTGCCGGGAATGTGTGTTTTCGGATCTGCTTGCGCAGAAGAAAGATATCAAACGACACCAGGCGAAGCTGGAGGCCATGGCGCGGGAAGAGGAAGAGCAGAAGATGCAGGCCAAGGCTGCCGCGCGCGAACGGGTGCTGCTGGATTTCGAGCGGAAGCATCTCGGCCTTGCCCTGACTTCCTCCCAGAGAAGTGCACAGTCCAAAAATGGCGGCACATCCGACACGACATCGACGGAAGGTGAGGTTACATGTCGTATCACAGGTCATGCATTTAAGACAGCGCTGACGCCATGACAAGTTGCTCGAGGAGTCAAGCGGAAATTCGAATTTGACCAAGAAGCTGTGGACAAGGCGGCGGAGGAAGCAGAGTCTGCAGCGCTTCGACAAATTGAAGTTGAACAAGCCGAAGCACGGCGGGCGAAGTTGCCGGATTTTTGGCTCCCGTCACTCACGCCATCCGCTGTACCCGGACCCCTGAAAGATATCAAACTGCAGCCATTGTGCCATCAAAGTATGCCTTCGCATCCAATGAAGTGAGTGCAGGGAACAATCCGCGACATGGGATACGAATGATGGTCGTTCTCATAGTCTGAAATCGCTTATTCCCGTCATTTTCACCTTTGACGCCGGTCAATCATCTACATCGACGTCGCAGGCACAGCTGAAGGCTATTTGTCCCTCATGCAAGAAGGAACTTTCTAACTCCACACATCTGTCGCGTACGTTGACATCGCTGGTTCCTTCTCTGCTTACGAGACCATTCGACCATTGTTCATAGTTCTGCGGAGCTGCTCGCACATCATATGCAAGGCATGTTCTGATACTCTTGTGAGACCGTCGCAGCAGTGCTCGGTTTGTGACAAGACAGCAAAAGACAAGGATATAGTTGACATGGAGCGAGAAGGTTATTTTTTTTGCAGAAATGATATCCATCATTTCACCTGATGATCCTTTGCATCTTCAGGTACAGGGTTCTCCGCAGGAGGACGTGCCGAGACCAAGAAAGTCGGTGTCGCCTTTCAAGGTTAAGCCCCTCCAAACCGTGTAGAAAGAGCAGCGCCATCACAACATGGTCATGTGTATTCCAATGTATCGAAATGCAAATTTAGTTCCTACTATACATAGGTGCCCAGCATCATTTTTGCTCAAGAGCGTTCATCTCAGCTTCTGCAGCGCGTGCTTCATCGTCACGCCCAGCTTTTCTTAACGTGTTTGCAAACCCCCCGAGGTAGGTTTGCAGTATGCCAACGTTTGCATCTGGGTCTAGCTTGTGCAGTTCGCGCTGGAGTGCGAGGGATTCGGCTTTCGCTTTGCACGCTTCCTCGACGCGATCCGCGTCGTGTGAGCTTACCCCATACTGCTCCAGATAATCAGCCAACTTTGCGTGGTGTTCTTGCGGATCAGCCTCGTACAGGCCGCGCTGAAGCGCAACCGCTTCAGCCTTTGCATCGCAAGCCTCGCCATATCGTCCTGCTGAGTGAAGGGTAATACCATATTGCTCCACATATGACGCGAGCTCCGCGCGATGTAGACCAGGCTCAAGACTGTCCAACTCGCGTTGTATGACAATAGCCCTCCGCTTCGCTTCACAAGCTTCATCCCACCGTCCTGCGACGTGCGCCGTGATGCCATGCTGTTCAAGATAGGAGGCGAGTTCAGCCCGGTGTTTGTCTGAATCCTTCTCATACAATGCTTGTCGAACGGTTACCGCTTCGGACTTTGTGGCACGAGCATCGTCCAGGCAACCAGCATCATGAAGCGTGATCCCGTATTGTTCGAGGTAATGCGCAAGAGTGGGCTGATGCTTTTCAGGATTGCTGACAGCGAGCTCTCGAATAAGCTGCACAGCCTCCAATTTCGCCGCACACGCTTCGTCATATCGTCCCGCAGCATGAAGGGTGACGCCGTACTGCTCGATACATGAGGCAAGATTTGGGCGGTGAATCACAGGATCGAATGAGGCGAGAGTGCGCTGGATGACCACGGCGTTTTTCTTGGCTTCACAAGCTTCGTCCCATCGCCCGGCTACGTGAGCCATGACGCCATATTGCTCTAGGTACGAAGCTAAATCCACTCCGTGTGCGCCAGGATTCTGTTCATACAGCTTGCGCATGTGGGTTACCCCCTCGCCCTTTGCGTCACAGGCGTCATTGATGCGGCCTGCAACGTGAAGAGCCTTTCCGTACTGGTCTAAATAAAGGGCGAGAGTTCCTCGGTATGCTTTTGGATTGCGATCGCATAGTTGCCGTGCGCGTTTCACAGCATCGCTTTGGACACTGCACGCCTCGTCGAGTTTACCCAATGACTGGAGGCTGACACTGTAGCTGCATAAGTATATGGTTAGGTCTTCTTGATCCTTCAGATCTTTGCTCGAGGCACAGAACACCTGTTGGGTGGTGACAGCCTCCTCTTTCACAGCACAAGCCTCCTCGTAGCGTTCCGCGCAATGGAGCGTGACGCCGTACTGATTCAAATAGTGGGCGAACTCGACGCTGTGTGTGATCTCGCCTTCGTCATATCGTTCGCGCTGGAACGATACTGCTTCTGCTATGGCGTCACAAGCTTCATCGTGGCGTCCCATGGCGTGTAACGCGATCCCATACTGATAGATAAATGCTATGAGGTCGTTGCGGTATGTGCCCGATTCCTTCGCGTCAAGCTCGCGCTGAATACTGACAGCCTCCTCTTTGGCTTTGCAAGCATCATAGAAATTCTCGGTTTCGTGAAGCGTGATTCCATATTGCTCGAGGTATTGCGCTAGATCAGGACGGTATTTTGTTGGATCGATTTCGAATAGCTCCCGCTGGAGGATGACAGCTTCGCCTTTAGCGACGCATGCATCGTCAAACCTCTTGGCCTCGTGCAGAGTGACACCGTACTGCTCCAGATAGCGAACGAGACTCTCCGTATGTTTCGACTCTGGTTTGAGTGTGAACAATTGTCGTTGCAGTTTGATTGCTTCCGCCTTCTCAACGCAAGCGTCTTCGTAGCGACCAGCGAAATGCAATGATGCGCCAAGATTGTGACAATACAAAGCGAGATCACTGCAATGCTCCAGTGAATCTTGCTCATACAGCTCGCGCATTAAACGGACAGCGTGCCGCCCAAAAAAGATGGCGAGGCCGTAGTGATCCGCTCTCCAGAGGGTTCTGGCAAACTTGAATAGTATTGTCGCCAGCTTCTTCGTCAGATCCTTCCGCTTTGAAGGCTTCTGGGACTGGACCGCATCCCATTTACGTGAATGCGCCTAAAGATGTAAGGGTCAGTATGATGTTTACCAATGTTTTCGATGGCGATGTCACCCACCAGCGCAGTTGATGCGAGTTTCTGTTGGAGCTGGGACAAGGACATGTCTTCCACGCAAGATTCCAGGCTTGAAGTCAACTATATATAATATCGAAGGCTGTGTTAGCACAGTATCTCAGGCGCATGCAAAAGGAAACCATTACAGAGATAGGAAGCGGTGCATGATACAATTGCCTCAGGCGCTCGCTCACTCGGGTTCGAATGTTGAGAGCAAGGCTCGGAAACAAAAGACCCCCATTTTCGAACCACCCGTCGCTCGCCCCCTCCAGGTGCTGTTGAACCAATGAGCAGAAAAACCAGCAATTGGCCTGAGATTCCCCGGTGAGCGGTTTAGAAGCGATTCCAATCCTCAGCGAAGTGGACGTACGGGCCACACTTGGTATCTAGTGATTTCTTCGACGATGATAATAAGCAGGTACCGGAGCTCTTCCAGAGTAGGCACGGTGACGAAAGCTTGTCGATTTTCTATGCGACCGTGTCCCACCAACGCTTGCTTATCTACAGACAACTGTGCCTGTAGGATTGACCACTCATCAGCAAACACTAATGCCGCCGGCGCCGCTGTGAACGCATACCATGTCATTCGCTTCGGTAGCGCCGAGCGAGCGGAGCAAACCCACGCGAGACGTGTTCTTCCCTGATCTTCTGTCCAACCGCAGCGAGACAGTCCGTCGATTGCGCCGGCGCAATTCCAGTACGAGAAAGCGATGTGTGATTCCACCAGTCTGCTCTGCATAGCACTCGGTCGAGGCGATGTCAGCTTGTTGAAGGCACCGATGTGCGTCAATGTAGTCGCAAAATTCCTTGAGTGGCATGTCAAGTCTTCCTGCATTAGGTACCACCGACCCAACGGACTCGGCAGATCCGTGCACCAATGCTAATGACGAGGAGGGTCCCGTGAGTTCGAGATATCGACTGATTATGTCGTCATCCCCTAGGAGAAGTGGTTCTCCTTCGTCGTCCGTGAAAAACCTGGACTGTTGGGGATGATGAGGGTGATCTCAATGCAAGGAATTTAGCCGCCACGCATCCTTACCACATCAGATGACTGGACAGCTAACTCTTCGAACGATTCAAGGGTCGCATATGATGCAGAGTACACGGGGTTGGCAAGATTTCCTGGCGAATTGGTGATAATGCTATCAGCGCCCCCGACGTCTGCCGGATTGCTGGCCATCCCAACGGCTTAGAACACCTCAAGGGGTGTACAATTGTACCCTTGCCCAGCCGCGGATGATCTACTGGAGGCTCGAACAGTAGTGCCGCGCGCCCCATGCCGGGATTAAAAACAAGATTGTGTTGCTGTGCTAGTTTCGTGCCAATTCAGATCGCTTGCCGCTCAGCAATGCTGTGCTGTTGGGGCGCGCGGGGCAATCAGGAGGATTGACGCTAGCATGAAAGGCACTTGTTTCTATTTTGACGTAGTTCAGCAGTGCAAAGTCCAGCGCGGATCGGCGCGTTCTGATATCTGAAAGCTCGTTTTGCCACCTCGGCAAGCACCACCCCTCAATAAATGAGATCACCATGCGGCCTTTGTTCAATGATGTGGTGCATCCATGTACGAATGATTAGCCCGGCACGAGAACGTTTGTCGAGGAAATCAAATTTACTGTAGCCCATTTGTTTCGACACCAAGTAGAGCCGAGAATGTGTTTGTAGGGCCACAGTACGAGTTAGTATCAGCTGGGTGCACAGCACATGGTGTGAGATGTGGCGGTGAAAAGACAAAACTCAAAGCCCGGATGATGATGATGCTGAAATCTCGTTTATTAGTCGTTTCAGGCTGCGCCCCTCCTGGGTACGCGCCAAGAACGACCCAGTTGTATCTAAGTAGGCACCTAGGCAGGCCAGAAATAAAGTTAAGCGAGGTGATAATGATGATGGCGATTGGGCGTGCAGAGTCTTCTAGCAATGGTGCCGTGCAAGCGTGATGTGGGGTGGTTTGGCGGGCACTCAAAGCCCCGAGATCAATAGTCGTCAACTTCATTCACATTTCCCGCCATACTCATGGCACGTTTTGTGCCTTTGGTGCGACTAAATAGACGCCTCGGAGTGCATATAATGCTTACAGTGGTCTCTTCGAGTAGTCGAGGAGTCGTATTCCGCTAACTTTGCTGGCAGTTTCGGGACTCGCTAGTGGTGTGCTAAGCACGCGCAAGACCATTGCGCTAGAGGCGCCACCGTCCACTCCTTCATCAAAACGGGTATGCGCATGGGTTAGCTAACGCGTCGTGCCGCCTTGCTCATTTCTGCGTCCACTTCTGGCAGTTGTCAATATATCCGGACCCGGATCCGGAAATTGTACTGGAGGAAGTTCATTCTGACCTTGAGCGTAACATTGGTATCGCGCGAACACACGTCGTATTGGCGTATGACACTTCGAGGGCAAACATCCACGACGTTGTAGACAAGTGGATTAATGTTGAGGAGAAAGTGGAGCGTGAGTGTCCAGAGGTGATGTTTACCCTGTGCACGCTGAGCGAATTTACTGTGTGGATACTGTACTCCCCTTTGGGACCACAGATCGTATCAAGTCCTTAATACCGAAGAACGAAACCATGACTCCTGGGATTCTCTACGTAGGAATCGCCACAATGGCGGGTTCTATAGTTGGACGAACCAGTGCGTACTATGTGTCCATTCACCTATTCATCTGCCCTTCGAAGTCATGGATGTGCTCACGGTATTACATTATTGGTCCTTAATCATTCTGTGCTCTAGGAGCGTTGCCGATTCGAATGCTTCTCCCTCCCACATTCTTCCTTCTTTCTTTCCCTTACTTCTTGCCGAAAACTGCTTCGAACGTGCGGGCATATGCCTCCTCCCTTGAGGATACATACTTCCCATCTCTGGGTGCACAACATGCTGCATTCAATAGTTCTGTCGCGAACTCCACTGTGGAGCTTCGTGCGACATTACGATCTGGGGTAGGCAAGGTTGAAAGTGCCATTGAAGGAGCTTTAAAGAAGGCTGAGGAATGGAGTGGCTTGAAGCTGCACACTGGCGGCAAAAAGTAGCGAGTGGGAGAGGCGCTATCTTTGTAGCAATTTACACAGAGATAAACAGCAGACTTCGGTGTTTCAGACTGCGACAGCATTTTTTAACACGCTAGCGTATGGGCGGAACAACGGCCTACATATTGAGCCGGATACAACTGCCTAACAACAACATATAAAAGGCACAATATTGTGTATGATCCAATATGGGGAACACAGAAAAATGATACAACCGGCGAGCAAGTGAAGAGTGTTCGTCCTCATTTCACTTCACCGAGTTCAGTGGGAGAACGAAAAATGGGATGAATAAGAATAGTTGGGTTGGGTGAATGTGGATGCGAATGTGGATGCGGATGCGGATGCGGATGCGGATGTGGACGTGAATGTGGGGGTGGATGTGGGTTGCGCATGCGTGCACGACGAGTAGTCATTGCGACCGCATCAAGAGCAGTGCCAGAACCTTGAAGGCGGGTGAGGATGGCACCAAAAGAGTAATGTGTGTAGAGCTCACGATTATTACGCAATGACGCATTGACTACCCGATCCGCCTGGTGAGTCCTCATCATCGATCTCGATATCTTCAATGGCAATGGTGTCAAGGGGCTGAGAAGCGCCAAAGATGAGAGTGAAGAGATTATCCATTGGAGCCGTGAATAGGAGAGTGCGGGTAAAGGCTCTGGATGATTGCTAGGAGGGGGATGAGGGGCAAAAGGTCAGATGCAAGCGGGCATTTATACCTCGCGAGCAGGTGTTGCTATGCCACGATGCGTCCGCACAAACTGAGGGCGGGTAATCCGTTCGTCAGGACCGCACCACCACCGTTTCCCCAATTGCCGCGTTTAATATCACGCAATATGGAAATTAGTGAGCGGGCGAACGAGCTCATGTCTTTACTCGCCAGAGAACAAATTGTTGGCAGGATTGTCGGAGATAGTCGACTGTGACGCCACGGACAAAGTCATCCGAGCCTGACACATCAAGACAAGGGTTTCCAGGGAAAGATTGCCACTGATCGTTATGATATCCGAGTGTTCTTGTTCGCCACGCGACCGAGGACGATCTTGATCTTGAAAATAATTGAAAATGGTTTGAAAATGCAAGAAAAAGGTTCCAAGGGCCTCTACCATCAACACTAACCAGCTAGCTAGAATGACGGATGGTTGCTGGCTCCTCAAGGTAATTCCCAGTGATGCTCAAGAGTGCGCCCGCATTAGTCCTTTAGGTGACGGTCGCACATTGTCGCCCCCGAGTTTGGAGCCGGATGTGCCGCGACTCCTCTAATCGCGGAGGGGAGATTGATCGTCGTAACCGTCGGAGCTGGTGCGGATATGTTCAAGTTGTGCGACATGTCGCGTGTGTGACAGTCACACAACACACCCTGACTTAAGCGCCGTCCCTTGGGGATGGTGTATCAAGTCATTCATGGCTGGTGAACAACAACGCGCGGTGTCAAGACAATATCTTGTGCGCCACTGCTTGGTCTAGGTCGTAATGCGTTTACCCGCGGAATTAAAAGTCGGGCTTTAGGTGCTGTAAGCGCCTTAAAGTCCCTGTAACTCCGGCACATTTATGCGCTTGTCTCTGGACCGCTTGTGGACCCACTCTATAACATGTCCCGCAGCGACTCACCTCCGCCATCACCCGCGCACCCCCTCCAAGTCCCAGGTCGTTTCCATTAGTGTCACCCCCGACCTCACTGATCACAATGGATTCGCTCCTTACCCTGCTCTTCTTCGGGCCTTCTGAGCCAGTCTCCAACATTGAGGACATTGAGATCCAAGTTGATGACAGCCCAAGTTCCAGAGGCGGTTGTGTCGTCGCATGATGGGTGTGTATCTTATGACGCCAAGAGTTTGGTTCGACTCTGACTAAACTTCATAGTTTGCGACATGTCATTCGTCTTCAGCCAGCGAGCCACTACGGTCGCATGTTGCTGTCCACCACTCTTATCGTTATCCCCGCGATTATTACAACGTTTACTCCACTCGCTTCCGCCGGACTGTCACTCACCCATACCTGGCGCCCCGCGTGTCAATATACGGACTCGCGCCGCACACCTTTACGCATCCGGATGTGCATCATGGCGACAAATAACTTTAGCCAGCCAAACCAACCCGCACGCCATCCTCGCAATGGGGACTCATGCCAAACTGCGCATCCGCCCACCGACCACCTTATCCCTCGAACAAACCTTTCGTCCTATCCTTATTGCTTTTCTACCCGCATGGATGATATCCCTTCTCTCTCATGCGGACTTCGTCGTTTTATTTTTTGGACCCGGAGCGCAAATGACGCACATTCTCGTTACGCATTCGGCATCAGTGCAGTGCCAGTTCCCCTTTGCACAATTTGTCAATCTATTGTTGTTCATGGCTGTCTCGCCTCTTATTCATGTTAGTTTTTTATGTTCGACGTCAAGGCCGCGAATTCGCACTTTGTTTTGATGGCAATTGATCGACTTCCGAAATTTCGGAAACGCAACGCATGGCCTTATCACATAAAGCACGATATACATCTCTCAATGCATGGTTTTTGGGGCCATGACCCAGCATGCTTTCCAGAGTACGGCAAATGAAACGCGAATTTATGAAGCAGTGCAAACCGCAAGTATCTGGGTTAGAACCTTAGTCTGATATATGGGTGTTCCCGTGAACCCCTGCAGCGACTGTCGTCGAGCAAAATATCGACGAGCGCACAGCATTCAAACTGAAATAGATCCGTCATGATTACAACAAATTTGAAGTTGCAGGTTGTAGGTACATTGTACATGAGTGCAAGGTCGAGCGGCTACAAAGACATGCTAGCTGGGCGCGAGCGCGAGCGTGAGCTAGTGGGTAATTGATGGTGAGAGGTTATGATATGTCCATGACATTGACAAGGGCCGGCAAATCGCTCACTTTTTTTCAAGGCATATTTTCTACATCTTCGGCACACTTACTCAAGTTTAGTGGCTCTATGTTCCAAATCTACAGGAATCAATCAATCTTTAAGGAGAGACAATCAACAATTTCCCCAGCGAATGTGCATACCTCCTCCGCGTATTGCATAATAGCGCGATCACTGCTAAACTTGCCCATGTGTGCAACTAAAAATAAACTTAGTAAACCGTTCACACGACAAGGTGAAAAGATATCTAGTAAGTCACCAGTTCGAATACACTTCTTGGTCCACGATTTACGGTCCAAATATGCCTCGTCCACTATCTTGTTAGCTTGCAGGTCTGTGTTGGAAGGTGGGGAGCGTCGGCTTTATAACCCTGCTTAATTGATTAAGACTTACAAGAGTCAAAGTCGTCGCCGACGAGGTAATAATCATGTCCGTAGATGGTGTTGACCAGTCTAAGGAGCAGAAATTATGAATAACACAAAACACAAAATTCGCAGTTTAGCCCCTCACGGTTCATAGACAGACGCGTCTCCGAAGCGGCCGGCCTTGATCTCGTCGAGGATCACAGCCAGTGCGGGGCAGCGCTGCGAAAGCTCGACTGGATGATACTGGTGTTGGTATCTGATATCCTCAACTATCACCATGCAAATCATCAGCTGCGACAGACACGGCACGATGCGGTGGGCTGGGATTTACCAGCCGGGGCTAATCCACAAAATATGAGCCATGATCGAGCCATATTGTAGACAAGTCCCACGTACCGAGGTGTCCAAAGAGGAAGACGTTTTCTTCACCGACTTCTTCGGCTATCTCGATTGAAGCGCCGTCAACGGTTCCAAGTAAGAGACTATGGATCGGCAGAGTAGCGGAGCGCATTCAGAACCCGATCATTCATAGCGGTACGTTACTGGGGCTCACCCTCCAGACAGACAGAATTTCATATTGCTGGTGCCACTAGCTTCAGTCCCAGCCGTGGAGATATGCTGCGAGATATCCGCCGCAGGGATGAGCAATTCTGCGAGGGAAACCGAATAATCCGGAAGGAATAGGACAGTGAGGATGTCCTTTACGTCGGGATCAGCGTTGATGATTCTCCCGACGTTGACAATAAGGCGGATCGTCAATTTCGCCATGTAGTACCCTGGGGCTGCCTTCCCAGCAAACAGCACCACCCGAGGAACAACATCCTTTCGTTCCGCCGGAGTCATTGATTTGATAGTGAAGTATCGCTGACCGGAGATGAGCGCGGTGTTTGACGGGTCAAATGTGAAACGTACGTGGATAACGCCTAAAATGTTGAGGGTTTGCCGCTTGTACTCATGGATACGCTTAACTTGAACGTCGAACATGCTCTATGAATAATAGCACTGATGAGTATCATAATATGTGAACACTGTTACCAGGGCTCACATCCGTATTGACTTTGATCCCCGTAGTAGTTTCAATGTAATCTAAGAACGGAATGTGCCAAGTTAGATCAGCATGCATTTGGAAATGCATGACACTCACGAGCTAAGCGTTCTTTGTTCTGTTTTTTTATGTCCTGCCACTTCTCCTGGAACTTGAGGTCGTCCTCAAACTTAACAAGGCCCTTCAAGAGGTACAAATCCTTCAACCACGCAGTCTTATCACCGCCAATATGCTCGGTGATAAGTGAGGTCAAGCCGGGGTTACACTGGTCCAACCAGCGACGCGGAGTGATACCATTCGTGATGTTGCGGAACTTCTCACGACCGTAAAACTCGACGAAATCTTTGAGGATGGTGGTTTGTACTAGCTGAGAGTGTAATTCGGCGACCCCATTGACCTTGAATGAACCAAGGACAGCAAGGTTGGCCATGCGAAGATACCGAGGGTAGGTCTCTTTTCGAGCCGGAGACAGATCAGGATTGCCCACTTAGGTTGAAATGATGGCATACCGTCGATCAAACTCATCCTGGCCAGTCGTTCACGATCCCCAGGGAACTTCCGTTCCACCGCTACAGCCCGACGGGTTTGTGAGTAAGGCTTTGCAATTAAACCACCAGTGCGCGACTAACCTTTCAAAAAGGATCTGGAGATTGAAGGGGAAATATTCAGCACATGGAAGATTTAGAATTATAAGCAAGCACGCCACACACAGGTTCTGGAAGAATATACGCTATCAGTGCAAGCAGTTCAACTCAGAACGGTGGGACCCACAATATCGTAGATGATCTGCATGTGTCTGAAGGTCGAAATTATCAAAATCCCTCCCGGGAACCCAAGCGTGACTCGCGCATTATGAACTTACCTCGGTAGTAGGTTTTCGATAAGCGGAAGGGGCCATTTCTCAAGAGCCTATGCAACATTGGGGTTAGCAAACGGGTTACGCAATGGCGAGAAGCCTGCTTTGATCATATACGACGTGCCTCTGGTAGGACGGTGTGATTTGTATATGCAAACGTGCGGGTGACGATCTGCCACGCCGTGTTCCAAGGAACGTCCTCTTCGTCAACCAAGATGCGCATAAGCTCAGGAATAGCGAGGGTTGGGTGGGTCTAATGAGAGATTAACTCAATGCTCTAAGCCCAATGCACCGCTGGACGCACGTCATTCAGCTGGATCGACACATCTAAGTCAGATGTTAATCAGCATCGAATCCTTTCGGAAGGAAACGGCGACGGCTGACATTGGGAGAACTCCGTAATAGGCTTTGCGAGGTCCTTGAAGCGGCGCATGATATCGCTCAGACTAGCTGCAGTCCAAAAATATTGCTGTTTCAGACGAAGCTCCTTGCCGACTATAGAATATCATGTGAGCTTGCACACACAAGCGTGCAACATAGTATGTGGGCAAGTGGACAAACCATAGTGGTTGTCATTGGGGTAGAGAACACGAGTGATTGTCTCCGCGCTGTTGCTCGATTCGACGGCTTTCTCGTAGTCGCCAGCTGGTCACGAAAATGAGAGTTGAGTCTGGTGGCTCAACGATTTCCACAAGTGCACGGCACGGACGTACCATTGAAACTATTCAGGTCAAAGCCACTCTTTGGTTCAGCGCCCCACAAGCGGAGATTATTGGTATTCCTCGTTTTGTCTGACAATTTATACAGTCAGTCATACCATATGTCTACGTCTACCCCGACGTGCGGTTGGAAGAGACATATGACGCACATCCGGGGATAGGGACATCATAGGCGACAGCGAGCACTTCTTGTCCGGCGGTCCAGATTGCACGGCCATTATCGATGCGCTCGGATTTACCATGGAACCGAACGTCCACCGCGATATCCAATCTCGGGATCTCCCAACTAAAGATGTGAACCCGTCAGAATTGGTGGAAACATTTTGAATGAGTGCATCTCCATTGTAGGACGGGCACTTCGTTGTGTGCGACGTACGGGTTTGCGTGCTTGAGCCATGGATCGGGCCTGCGTTATGAAATCACGTCAGATCATTGACGTCCTACATCGCAAGACAGACTGACGCCTCGAGCTGGGATCCATCAGGGCCGATGAGTTGCTGGAAGATACCGTATGTATATCTGATTTGTTTCAAAAGTTATCAATAGGCAGTACAGCGAAAGTAAGATCGCCGTGATCTTGATGGGACAATAATTACCTCAATCCATAGCCCCTGATTTTCGACGTCCGCAGCATACGTTGGAATATGGTTATCCGGCAAAGTCACCGCGCATCGGTCTTCACTCACCAGAGTGGCAGTTCCATCGATGCGCCAGAGTCGAGATAGCAAGCGGCGAGACGGCCAAGGCCTTGAGGGCATAAGATTGAGCTAAAGCCAATGAAAACGTTGCATGAGATGAAGGCTCACCGCCATTTCCAAGCCCAGCATCGCGTTCTTGATTGAGGAGGTCTTCAAGCGTCTTTGAATAAATTCAGTAATTCAGTCAAATATCAAGGATATGTGAAGCATGTGAAAAACCGGGCTCACAAAGCCAAGCTTATCTATACTGTGCGCGAACTTGTCCCTCAAGCCGAGATTGAGGAGAGAGTTGTCCAGGCTACGGCCTATGGGATGTTTCAAGGGTTGGCGTTTCGGGAAATCATAGCTTGAGTGCGTCTAGAAGAACGCATGCATACCCACTACGAGGTATGAGGGATAAGTGCTGTGCGAATTCACCGGAAGGTAACGCACTTAAGAACTCCAGGGAGAGATAATAGGCCCTGTCGTTTGAAGAAGGAGAATTAAATAAAGATCGATCTCCCCTGCGCCACCAATTTTTCCCGTACCTCTTCGGTGCTTTACGGGTGAAATGTGCCTGCGTGTCATTCCACTAAGATTTGCAGGCGAGTAAAGCGAATCGATCCACGGAAAACAAAATTGTAGGCGTTAGTTTTAATCACCGAAGAACAGAAAGTTCATTGAACTGTACTGACGTTGATGAGGAGGTCGTCCCGTACGCTGTGCGCAACAGCTTGGTATGCTCCAACCTACGCGACACACGGGTGAGAGGTCGACGCAATCACTCGTCCAATTGGACCGTTCACGCACATCATCGAGGTTATACGCTTGGCGCGCCAGAGTCTATGAGCATGCGATGGTCGGTTGCGGTTCACAACGGTTTGACAACAAATGAGAGGGCAAATTTGGCTCACCGTCTGAACATGGCGCACAATGCCCTTGACAATACTATCATCATCCGTGGGAGGAACTGGGATCATGGCTTTCTTCCACGTCTCCTCGTCACCGCGAGGCCAAATCTCTTTGCCAGTCTTTTCATCAATGTCACCAAAATAACCTGTTGAAGTGTTCAAGGAGTTGTATCAGTCGATCGCGCAAGTGGATGTTTCGTACGCGCTCTTTGATCAAACGCGTATACGTAGCTCGAAGTGAGCGATTTATGGAACTCGACGTACCTGTCGGGGTCCGCTTGTGTACGCGACGGCGCACAGGAGGTTTGCCAATTTTACTGGGATCGAAAGTTGGGGCGGACATGGCTGCTGCTTGAGCTCTGTCCAAGGCTTGGGGTGGGGGTTGAGTGTGGGGTGAAGGGTCGGATTTGGATCCCGCTTTGGCTAGATGAATTCTAGATCATATTTATCGAATTATCGGCTTCTTTGCAACTTGACTGACGTCGGCCGCAAGGGCCGACACCCGACCACTATGCTGTCGGTGGGTAGAACACCGGGAGTGCGTGCATGAAGATACGATAACGGAAAAAATATCCGGTGTAACTACAGTCTTCGAACCAAGATCATAACTCCAAGTCATCATCTGCTTTCCCGGGTAACCGTTCAGCATCGCGCTTCTCTCTTCTGCGCTTCACGTCCCAGTTGTAGCAGCGCGCAGTGTTGACTTCCATAATGGTAACCTGCTCTCTCAGAAACTCCAGATCTTCCACTGTGTTCGTAAGATTCTGTTTTGCTGCAGAGAGTTTTGATGACAGAAGCTCTATTGCTTCATCTTGGGTATATGATAGCATAACGTTTGCCTGTTCGTCAATATTTTTCATTTTGAGCTGACATTTCGAGTTCGAGACGGAAAGAATAAACGCACCCCTAACCACAGATACACCGTATCAGATTCCTCTATAACTGCTTCAGTCCATAGCGTATCATTCAGCTCAAACGTTGTTGTCAGAGGCTTCTGTGCTTCATCATCGTCGTCGTCGATATTTTCTTCGAGATCGTCATCAGCCTCCGGTACCTTAAATTTACCAAGCTATCGTGGTTGCGTTAGATGGCATACATATTTTATCTGGGTGGAGCAATCAAACATACTCTGCGATCTCGTAAGAATTTAGCCATCGCTAAAGTCTTCTCTATGTCAGGAATTTTTGTGAGCAAGCCTTTTTTGCGTTGCTTGAGATTCGTCTCCATGTATTGGTATTTTCTGGTGAAAGATTGCGCGACGTTGTAACTTTTTACCTCCAGTGGTCTAAGGAATCGAGCTACTTACGCGATCGCCTCTTGAAACTGTCTGAGTGCGGACTCAACCTCAGCATCTGGCCCGCCCACATGTTCCTCGACACTTGACTGGAGGATTCGAAGACCTAAATATTTATTGCGTGTGGATCGATGGGTATTCTTACGATAAAGGGCGCTCGCGGTATTCCTCGAGGATTTGTCGTGATGGTTTTGGCCGACGATGAAACGTCGATGTTTGACGACGATGCAGACGCTGATGCAGCGGCAGAAGACATGGTTCAAACGCAGGGTCCTAGCACCAATTACACCCAAGTAAAGTTGTCAGTGAAGGGCGGATGATGGAAGTCGAGGCGCAACGTGGAGGATCATCTCCGGATTTTCGAATCTATCTACATGTACATAACGAGGTCCCGATTTGTGTCCTGGCGCCGTCAGGCACAGGTCCCTCAAGACAACCATGTCCGGCTTCGATGGGAACTGGGTGAGGGGCGCGCCGGCGGCGTTTCGTGCTGAGCAACAGGTTCGTTGTTTGTAATGTGAAGAAACCGTTGCCTGGCTGCCGGCTTCGTTGGGCTATTTCCCCAACTGGCGCTTGCCTTTCCCAATCGCACATAACTGATAATGCGCGGTTTCGATATCTAGAGAGCGTATGACATCGAACTACTCCGTGCCGAACGTGCTCAGCCACCCCCTGCTGCCCCGCCGGCTCGCACACCATTCGCGCCGCCAGGGCCGTCCTTCCCCCCGGGTCCGGGTGAATCAGTATTTGTGACTGGGACTAACGGCCCAGGTGCCAAGGAGTATGGTTCTATCAGTCAAGGAGAAGGTGGCGCTCCACGTCCCGATGCCGAACCCGTGTCATTCTGGAGAACCACCAAAGGAAAGTTACTTATTGGTTTGATCGCCCTTATTGTCATTGCTGCGATCGTTGGAGGTGTTGTCGGTGGTACAGCTTCTTCGAAAGGCGGCTCAAACGCATCGAACCCGTCCACAACCACAAGCGCAGCGTCAATTGGGCGTACTGCTTCGCGAACCGAATCGTTCTCTCACCCTGCCGGTGGCACCAGTGACGCGTCTCAGCCTCCCACCAGGTCTCAGCCCCTCGGTGGCCTCACTACCATGACATCCTCGTACAGCAATGGTGCACAAGGACCCACCACTGAGACGGTATTTTCGACAACATCCTTGTACAGCAATAGTGGGCCTGGACCACCCACTACAACAACAACAATAGGAACCGGCGCCGGTCGACGCCATGCACAAGGACCCAGCACTACAACAGGAACCATTCCAACAGACAACGTTCCACGCGGTACCTTTTGGGGGCCGGAGGGCTTCCTGAGAGGGCGTTCGGTGGGGGCGACCGTGGCAGACTCGTCGCAAGACAAGCGACATCCGCGAGGCGTTGCAGGGGCAGAAGTAGATGATTGATTGGTGCCGTCATGGTCATTGTCGTGGCATCCATTTCTCGCTCAGAGTGTAAGGTTTTATGGAGGGCGGATGATAAAAGTCGAGGTTGCCGCAGGTTTAGCACCTCCCTGACTTGTCCTGCCACGCCACAAGACAGCTATGTCCGTTTACGATGAAAACTTGCTGAAGGACGCGTCTGAGGCCTCGCGTGCAGAGCGACGGGTTCGTCAGTTCATTATCCATTCTTTGTAATATGAAGAAACCTATTTCCCCACTGGGCGCTTGCCTTTCTCCGGCGCCGCGGCATACATACATATTCATCTGGGGTGGAGCAATCAAACTTCTAAGAATTTGGACATCGCCAAAGTCTTCTCTGTCAGGAATTTTTGCGAGAAAGCCTTTTCTGCGTTGCTTGAGATTCATCTCTATGTATTGGTATTTTCTAATCAAGTATTTGCCGATGACGAAACGTCATTTATTGTTTGACGATGACGCAGACGATGATGCAGGGTGCTGGCACCAATTACACCTGATAGAACAAGTAAAGAGGGTAGATGATAATAGTCGAGGCGCGACAGGAGGATCGTCTTCCTGATTTAGATAACAAGGCTGTGCCCGCAGGTTCAGCGCCCGCCTCCCCTGCCACGACGTAAGGCATAGATCCCTCAAGACAGCCATGTCCGGTTACGATGAAACCTTACTGAAGGACGCGCCGGAGGCGTCGCGTGCAGAGCGACAGGTTCGTCGCTTCGTTATCTGATTCTTGTAATATGAAGATGGCTGCCCGCTTCGTTGGGGTATTTTCCCGCTGGGCGCTTGCCTTTCTCCAGTCGCACATAGCTGATAATGTGTGGTCTTGATATATAGAAAGGGTATAATATCGATATACTCGCTCCCGAACGTCCTCAATCACCCCCGCCGGCTCCCACGTCATCCGCACCGCCAGGGCCGTCCTTCCCCCCAGGTTCGGGCGAATCAGAATTTGCGACTGGGACTAGTGGTCTAGGTGCTAAGGAGTATGGCTCTATCAGTCAGGAAGAAGACGGCGGCGCTCCACGTCCCGATGCCAAACCCGTGTCATTCTGGAGAACCACCAAAGGAAAGCTACTTATTGGTTTGATCGCCCTTATTGTCATCGCTGCGATCGTTGGGGGTGCTATTGGTGGTGTGAATTCTTCGAAAGGCGGTTCAAAGACATCGAACACGTCCACGACAAACTCAACGCTAATTAGCGACAGCACGACTTCGCAACCTAATACTTCCGGAGCGGAAACCAATACTAAGTCTCCTCACAGTGTCTCCAATCAAAGTGGGGGTGGGTCTAAGGCAACATCCTCGAAGGGCAATGGTGCACAAAGATCTAGTACAACAGATAGCACCCCAGCCCTAACTACAACCACAACTACAAGCATAGCAATCACCGCGCCCCCGGTATCGGGCCCTGGGATGGCGTTCGCTGAGGGCGGGGCCACGGCAGGCTCGTCGCGAGACAGGCGCCGATATCCGTTGCATGCGTGAGGTGTTGCAGGAGCAGAAGTAGAAGTCGATGAATGATTGATTATTGGTACCACAACCCCGCATCGCTCCAACAACTCCGACGACAACAGACGGCAATTCACCCCTAATTCCGCCGTCGCGCGCGAGGCGGAAAGTAGAAGAAGATTGATTGGTGCTATCGTGGTCATTGTTATGGCATTGATTTCCATTCAGGGCGCAAGGTTTTATTCGTGGAGGGATGATAAAATGCGAGGCGCAACAGGACCCAGGAAGGCTCGTAAAAAATGGCCGAATTTCGGCCGTGGGCGAGGTCCCAGTCCCGGCATTTCACCCGAAATTTTCGGATAGGCGAGAGGCCGCCCCGTCATCTGCAACGCCACGAAAAAGTGGATGAGGGAACAGTCCCGTCAAGGGGAGCGGTAGGAGCGCTCACAGATGTATTGGGGTCTGTTGTTCGGGCCTGCTTTCGAGCCTCCAATTTTCTTGAACAGAGTCTTCACGTTCAGGATCCTACCCTGTGACTTTCTCATCCTCATGTCTCAAACTGATTTTGAGCCTCCAATCACCTCATGTTTGTAATCTACGCCTCGAATTATGTTGAGTTGACACCTTTCCAGCATAGCGCAATTTTTGTGAGTGCCAATTTTTGAAGCTGGTTCCAAAAAAAATTGGAGTGATTCTGGGACCCAGTGATGCATGATATATGCACGGAGGTAGTAGGGAATCCAAGTATGAAGTTCAGCAACGTTTAGCACCCTGTAACATTTATTTGAGGGGATTGTTGTTTGTGACGGGAAAGTTGTACATGTATTGACACCGAGGGAGGGTTTTTGTGTAAACAACCAAACCTCCCTCAACACCCCCACCGCCGTGCACATTGTTGCTATTTGATGCCGGTGAAGGCCTCATGCTCAGTTTGGTCTCCCGATTTGCCCATTTGAGGGGTTTCTCAGAATGTCTTTGAAATTTTTAGTATATTTCTTAATTTTTTGGAGGTGCAGATGTACAGTACAGTCCATGCAAAAAGTCCCGTAAATTTTGCAACCTGAGTATGGCTCCTGGGCAGGCGCACGGATGTAGATTTTTGAATTTATTACATAACAAGGCTGTGACGCAGGTTTAGCGCCCTCCTCCCTGACTTCGTCCTGCCACGCCGCAAAGGCACAGGTGCCTCAAGACAGCGCCATGTCCGGTTACGATGAAAACTTGCTGAAGGACGCGCCGGAGGCGTCGCGTGCAGAGCGACAGGTTCGTCGCTTCGTTATCTGTTCTTTGTAATATGAAGAAACCGCTGCCCCTGGCTGCCCGTTTCGTTTGGGCTATTTCCCCGCCGGGCGCTTGCCCTTCTCCAGTCGCTCATAGTTGATAATGCGTGGTTTCGATATCTAGAAAGGGTATAATATCGATCTACTCGCTCCCGACCGTGTTCAGTCACCCCCTGCTGACCCGCCACGCACGCCATCCGCACCGCCAGGGCCGTCATTTCCCCCAGGGACGGGCGACTCCGAAGTAGCGACTGGGACTAACGGTCCAGGTGCCAAGGAATATGGCTCTATCAGTCAGGAAGAAGGTGGCGCTCCACGTCCCATGTGATTCTGGAGAACCACCAAAGGAAAGTTGCTTATTGGTTTGATCGCCCTTATTGTCATCGCTGCGATCGTTGGGGGTGCTGTTGGTGGTGCGAATTCTTCGAAAGGCGGCTCAAAGGCATCGAACACGTCCACGACAAGCTCAGCGCTAATTAGCGGCAGCACGACTTCGCAACCTAATACTTCCGGAGCGGGAATCGATACTACGTCTCACCCTATCAGTACCTCCAATCGAAGTGGGGGTGGGTCTAAGGCAACATCCTCGAAGGGCAATGGTGCACAAGGATCCAGCACCCCCGCCCTAACTACAACTACAACTACAACCACAACTACAGACACAGCAAGCAGGACCGCGCCCCCGGTATCGGGCATTCCTGGGATGGCGTTTGATGAGGGCAGGGTCGCGGCAGGCTCGTCGCGAGACAGGCGCCGACATCCGTCGCATGCGCGAGGCGTTGCAGGAGCAGAAGTAGATGAATGATTGATTATTGGTACAACAACCCCTGCAACAGGCATCGCTCCGACAACTCCGATGGCAACAGACGGCAATTCACCCCTAATTCCGCCGTCGCGCGCGGGGCAGAAAGTAGATGATGATGATTGATTGGTGCTATCGTGGACATTGTCGTGGCATTCATTTTAATTCAGGGCGCAAGGTTTTATCCGTGGAGGGGCGGATGATAAAGTCGAGGCGCAACAGGACCCATGGGGCAAAGTCTCGTAAAAAACGGCCGAATTTCGGCCGTCGGCGAGGTCCCAGTCTCGGCATTTCACCCGGATAGGCGAGAGGCCCGCCCCGTCATTTGCAACGCCACGAAAAAGTGGACGAGGGAACAGTCCCGTCAAGGCGAGCGGTAGGAGCGCTCACAGATGTACTGGGGTCTGTTGTTCGGGCCTGCTTTCAAGCCTCCAATTTTTTTAAACAGAATCTTCACGTTCAGGATCTTACCCCGTGACTTTCTCATCCTCTTGTCTCAAACTGATTTTGAGCCTCTAATCACCTCATGTTTGTAATCTACGCCTCAAATTATGTTGAGTTGACACCCTTCCAGCATGCATAACGCTCAATTTTTGTTAGTGCCAATTTTTAAGGCTGGTTCCAAAGAAAAATTGGAGTGATTCTGGGACCCAGTGAAGCATGATATATGCACGGAGGCAGTAGGGAATCCAAGTATGAAGTTGAGCAACGCTTGGCACCACGGAATATTTTGGGAATTTATGCCGGAAAAGTTATATAACGATGACGCCGGCTGCGCGGCAAGGCCCGCCACCTCTACTTTCTTTGACCAAAATGATTCTATTATTTTGACTAAACAAGGCATCAAAAAGTGAATATGCTGAGAGGTAGATAAAGTTGGTGCTTCAAGGTATCATTAAGGTATCGGTGTAAAGTTCGGGGACCTGGACTATAGAGCTCTGGACAGCGAGAGAATCAACATCTGCCCAAGCTGAGACGGAGGAAGTTATGGCCGGGACAGCTGGATGACTGGCAGAACCTGTCCCATAGGGAGAGTCATCGGACAGAATAATCGGCGCAGTAGACACGCCTGCAATTGCTTTTTGATAAGCCTTGGGCCATGTTTTCAGTCATCTACACGGGTGTTTAGCTGTTCAGCTGTAAGGTGTGGGCCGATTCCGCAACATGATCCGTAACGTTAGCTCCTGTTCAATCCGGTCAAGGCCTTGCAAATTAGGCCGTACGGTAGTATCCTACAGCGTGACGTTTGGGATGTTTGCTGAAGTTCAGTACTGGCGGACGGTACGGTAGGGCTTGAAGAATGACCAGCAGATCGAATGGTATAATTTGTCGGTGACAGCATAGAGGCGTCTACACCGTTGTCTCCCATGACCCAAGTATTAATTAGAGGCTCGTAGAATATGATAACATAGGAGAATGAGTCGTGGCAGTGGACAGTGAGAAGTGGGTCCGATAAGTTGCGCTGTGACAGCCCATGGTGGTCACGGACGGATAGTATCAAGGCTGAGATCAAATTGCAGACGGCACGGTTTCATGTGCATGGGACCTACACACAGAGGCGTGGTGAATGCGACGGTTTTGGGTGGCGTGACAAAGGCCAGCAGGTATTTTGTACCGTAGATAGTAGATACCTCATTGTCAGCATTTGCGCCACAATGAGTGTTGCAGATCAGGAACACGTGTGGAGACAAAAATTCGCGTTGCATTCAGGTGCTTGCAAGCGGCAGCATTGTTTGCTTGACGTTCTGCAAGTCTGGCACGGTGAGAGGGACAACCGCAAACACGCGCGGATGCACCCGCTTACATTCAAATATTGCGATTTAAACATGTCATCCAAAAGTGGTGCCAGCATCTCCTCTGCCGGTCGGACGGGCAGAAGGATCATCATTCTTATTGACAAAAGAGTCAAAAAACCATGGTGAGAAGGGGAAAGACAACATAAATGAAGGAGGCACTGCCAGTGGAAGTTGAAGGCCAAGCCGGTGAGAGGAAGCAGCAAAAAAGAAGCGGGAGCCGGGGGAAATAAGGCCAGAGGGGAAGGGCTACAAGACAAAGCCTATAGCATTTTGAGGGAGGGCGCAGGTGCGAGGGCATGAAGTTGAAGGTTGTTTACGCCGAAAAAAGGACCCTGACGTGGAGATGATTGCATAATTTACTGTATGATCCAAGACCCGCCGGAATTGACACCGAGGGAGGGTTTTTGTGTAAACAACCAAACCTCCCTCCGAGTCAACACCCCCACCGCCGTGCACATTGATGCCGGTGCTCAGTTTGGTCTCCCGATTTGCGAGTCACATGGCCCATTTGAGGGAATTTTTCGGAATGCTCCTGGCAGGCGCACGGATTTGGATTTTTGAATTTATTACATAACAAGGCTGTGCCGCAGGTTTAGCGCCCTCCTCCCTGACTTTGTCCTGCCACGCTGCAAAGGCACAGGAGCCTCAAGACAGCCATGTCCGGTTACGATGAAAACTTGCTGAAGGACGCGCCGGAGGCGTCGCGTGCAGAGCGACAGGTTCGTCGCTTCGTTATCTGTTCTTTGTAATATGAAGAACCGTTGCCTGGCTGCCTGTTTCGTTTGGGCTATTTCCCCGCTGGGCGCTTGCCCTTCTCCAGTCGCTCATAGCTGATAATGCGTGGTTTCAATATCTAGAAAGGGTATAATATCGATCTACTCGCTCCCGACCGTGTTCAATCACCCCCTGCTGACCCGCCACGCACGCCATCCGCACCGCCAGGGCCGTCCTTTCCCCCAGGGGCGGGCGACCCAGAAGCAGCGACTGGGACTAACGGTCCAGGTGCCAAGGAGTATGGCTCTATCAGTCAGGAAGAAGACGGTGGCGCTCCACGTCGCGATGCCAAACCCGTGTCATTCTGGAGAACCACCAAAGGAAAGTTACTTATTGGTTTGATCGCCCTTATTGTCATTGGTGCGATCGTTGGAGGTGCTGTTGGTGGCGCAACTTCTTCGAAAGGCGGCTCAAAGGCCGTGAACCCGTCCACGACCTCAAGCCCAGGGCCAATTAGCAGTAGCTCGTCGACACCTAATAATTCCGCGGGGGGAACCGGTACTAAGGGTCAGCCTGTCGATAGTAGCACCACCACTTCCAGTTCCACTAGAGTCGGGTCAGGATCTGGGCCAACATCCGGCAATGATGGACAAGGACCCGGCGGTTCAACCCCAACCTCAACCCCAACCCCAACCGCAACTAGCACAACCACAAGCCCAACCACAAGCGGGCCGGGCATTCCTGGGATGGCGTTCGGTGAGGGCGGGGCCGTGGCAGACTCGTCGCAAGACAGGCGCCGACATCCGTCGCCTGCGCGAGGCGTTGCAGGAGCAGAAGTAGATCATTGATTGGTGCTATCATGGACATTGTCGTGGCATTCATTTCCCATTCAGAGCGTAAGGTCAGCCTAGACATCCATTGACCTGTGCGTTCGGCTGATCGCAGCTTATAATTGGCAGGGGACATGCTGTGTTTGGGCTTTCCATTCATTCGTCAATTTCCTCTTTTCTGTTGCTTTTGAACCAACTTTCTTGAGCCCTTATTGCGTATTGCGTCTATACTATCATACCACATTTTGTTACGGTATGGACCAGCACGATTATGCACTGGTCATACCTTGCTCTCGACAGGTCCAGCCGCGACGGGTTTAGATTCCAATTGCCGCGGCCCTGCGGTTATTGCGTAGCCGACATCTCTCTTGATTCACTTATCCTAGCCCCTCTTCAGCAAAGTTGAGCCATTCATGTGGTTCTCGTGATCTGAGTTGCATTGGCGTCAATCACATGCGCGGTTCTGACTGTAGTGGCGCCAACGAGTTATCTAGCCCTCTACGTGCATCTATCTATGCGAGGGGCGTGTATGCTATCTGGACCGGTACCGTAGTCAAGTCTCCGCGATCCGAGGGTTGATCATAGCTTACGATCTCGAGTGTTAATTCCGGAATTACTATACTGGCGATCTCATGCACTGCGTTCATCGAGACGGTGGTGAAGGACACGTGACGGAGACGTGGCATTAATATTTCCTTGGACAGTATACACCTAGCCCACCAGCAAATAATTCGTTTAATTCAGCTGTCGCGATGTTCGAAAAGAGTTGGCGCCAATCTTTCTTAGGATGGTTGGCCAGGTACCTGCCCGCAGTACTCGCGGTGAGCAATTGCGAATCTCCAACAGCAAGCTCCCAAACGTCGCAAGGGGGGAAATCTCGTTTTTATTGCTGTGGAGCTCTAGTACCGGAAATCAAGACTGCGTGCGAGCAGAAGGTATGGGGAAAGGGTGTCAGGATACTAACATAGCAGGCGGGTGGAAGTCATGGTGTATCTCCGTCCACTACAGTTGATGTGATCAATGTAAGGACTGGAAGATTCGAGGGAGAGCATGAATGGAAATTTTCAAATGGAATGAGTAAGTTGCGTAATATTGAAGCAGAGGGACCCAAGCACGAAAACAAACAAACAGCTAAGCCGGCCTGCCGTCCCAGCTGGCACGTTTCCGCTTCTTGAACCCGCTTGACCCTGTGTCTAACCCCAAATCCCTTGGCGAAACTGTGAATGATTGCCCTCGAGTATGGGACACCACCCCCGTCATCCTTGATGGCTCAGATGACGACGGCGTATTGTGAGGGCTGGCAGAGCTCGCAGGCGCCGCGACCGTGGCACTAGCCATCAGTGCTTCAATAAGCGGCCTGTTACCCCCGACTCCAAAATCCCCTTGTACACCAGTCGAAGATGTAGTATGCTGGAGCGCAAGGCCCAGACCTAGCTCCAGTCCCTGCATAAACGCAGAATGAGCCACAAGAGGATCATTAGGATTGTCACGAATATAAGACGGCGTCAGCCGCCCTGCATGTGTGCCGTAATGCAAATCCAACGCGGCGGTGGAAAGGGGCTCGGTGTGTGCGGAGGACGGAATCGGTGAGGAGGATGCGATGTCGTCAAGCTGGAGGAAATCATAAATGGAGGCAGGGGGTCGGGTGGTGCTAGGGACATGATATTGTCGATGTTCACGTGGAGGTTGGGAGGAGGACCGAGCATGATGGGAATGCGTTATAGGGGAGAATGCCGCTGGGGTGGGAGAAGGCGGAGCAAAGCCGAAATGTTGGGGGGCCGACGTCGGCTGTGCAAATGGGGTGAACGGAGGCTCTGTGAATCTTTTGAAAGAAGATGGAGGCGGTGGGGCCGTCGGCGGCTGTGAAGTAGGAAATTGGCCGAACGATGTAGATGACTGGGAACGTTGCATGTGCGAATGTGTGTTCAACGCAGATGAAGCAGGGTCAAAGTTAAGGGACTGGGATGTCATGAAGGGCGATGCTGGGGTTGTCGTAGGTGCTGAGACGCCGCGCTCGACTGCCGCAGCTGCTCGCGGAACATGATAATAATTAGATGTGCCGGGATCGAACTGCGCCGTGTGTAACATGCTCATCGCAGTGGATGGGCGCCGCAGAGGCGAACCCATGACTTGCCCCAACACACTCCTATTGGATCCTGGCTCAGCCGTGTGCGGTCTTTCCACCGATAGAGATGCGAAAGCATCATCATTAAATGCGAAAGATGGTTCATCCATAGCGAACGGATCTGCTTCGTTCTCGTTCTCATCCTGACTTTGCAAACTTAACTGCCCTACATCTAAATGCGAGGTGGTTCCTGAGGTGGTCGAAAGGTACTCCAGGTCCTGATTCGAGTATAAGCCTGCGCCAGCAGATATTAGATCACCAGCGTAAGGATGATGTGTGAATCCGGGTGTGGTGTTTGACGGATCCAATAGGTGATGCGTATGATGTTTGTAGTCGCCAGCTTCCGACGCATATTCATGTGTACCAGTGGCCCCGGCGTTATTTGAACCAGAGTACAAATCATACCTATCGAAAACGCCATGCTCGGGGATCGGCCATCCAATCCCCATAAAGCTGGTAGGCCGTGAACCTAATCCAGTTGAATCTAATTTGGGATTGGAAGACAACCAGGAAGAAGTGCCCCATGCAGAATTGCCTATGCGTGTAGCCGGAGATGTCGAGATCGGACGCTGGCCGAAAGTGGAAGATGGTGAACCTGGGATAGAGAGACTGGAGACAGGAATCTGATCCTCAGGCCCATGAGCACTCATGGCGAACCCAGAGGCGCTCGGGGTATAGTCAGGTCGATTATATTCACCAGCGTAAGAGGCGTCCAGAAAAGTAGGTATTTGTTCAGGAGTAGATGTTTCCGTCTTGACAGAACTAAACGGCAGAAAGACATTCCCGGAAGGGCTCTGAGCAGGGCCTGGTGATGACAATCGTTGCGGCGGAACGGACGTATCATGGTCCGACGCGCGTCGCGAAAGAGATTCTTCTGGTGAACTTGTCTCCACCACTTCGTCATCCTCATACTCGCCGTCCGAACACGGGGCACTAGGCTCAGATGACCGCGTCGACTTGCTAATGCGTGTTCTTAGGGATTTAGAACGCTGAGGTCGCCCAGTGCTATCCGATTTCCTTCTAATCCTCCGCGGGGAAGGGGTGGTCGAGCGTGCGGGCACAGTTGTCAACTCGGTTTTGGCAGGCGTCGCTGGCTCGGACGTATTTTTCTTTGGCGCCGTACGCGGTTTGTACCCTGCCTTCACATATAAGTCTGGGAACGCGTTCCGAAATCGGTCACGCAGGTCAGTGCTACGGCGACTCGCGAAAATGGGATCTTTTGCAATTGACGCCCAAACAGTGCCGTACTAAGGAATGACCATAAGTGACTTACGAGAATGCGGTCACTAGTGAGCGTACCTTTTCGTATCCTTTCTTTAATGCCTCGTCCTCCTCCGCGGTGAAAGGTCGACGCTTCTTGGGCAGTGACTTCTCAAATACGGGGACACCGTCTGGCAATGCAGACGTAGTTCGATGCGAAAGATGAGTCTTTGCGTTAGGATAATGCTTGCGATAAGCTTCGGGGAAAGAAACGCGAAATCTGAGGAGTGGAACTTCAGACAATTGAGAGGAACTCAAAAAGTCAGATGTACCGGTCCTTTAAGTCAACAGGCGACCTGTCCTGGAACTTGAAGCGCGGATCCTCGAGAATCATCTTCCAGTTACCAACTCCGTGCTGTGGTGGGCATGTCCGAGGATCAATAATAAGCGACCACGCCGACACATATTACACGTATTACGTGCTTACAATTTTGCAGCCTTCTACAAGATGTCTCGTCTCTTCTTCAGACCACATGTTTCGACGCGCTCGTTTGGGTGCAGGATCCATAGGGGCGTCTGTAGGGCCCGCAGGGTCTCTGGTATCAGAGCCCATAGACATTGCCTTGCGAGGGCGGCCCTTCCGCGCATTACTTGTCCCAGACGAATCTGAGCGCTCAGGTTGCGGGCGTGAAGTAGTAGGCGACGTAGGGCGTTGTGAAATCCCCATTTCATCTCGGAACGCCAAATTCGATGCTGGACCAGCTATTGCTGGTAGCGCTGACGTAGACACGCGTCGCGGCTTAAGCTTGGGGGTAGTACTGCCTGCCATATCAGAGGAGTCAACTTGAGGAGGGACGTTCCATGTCGATTGTGGTGTTTTCTGTTCAGGCGTTGTGGTGGTGATCGCACTGGTCAACTTGGAGGGCCCGGGAACTTCGAATGTGAAGAGTGAAGCGGGCAAGGATCGACCTTTACCCTTCCCAATGGTCGAGGAAGCTTCCTCAGAAACTGCAGCAGTGTAAGGGACGGAGGCCATGAGGCAACGCCGACGTCTCAAAACGGCAACAACCTGCTCTTCAGCGCTAATTGCACAGCCACATCTGTGCATTGCTCCTTCCAACAAGATTGTCGTGTTCTTGTCGCCGCTATTCAACTGTTTATCTTCCAAATTATCTGTCAAGTCAATTATGACAGCTATATGCGTGTCATCTCTAGCATCATCCTACCCATGAAGCCAATGACAGAGGTGGAAGAGGTGGACAGTGAACGCGTAGTCCACCGACTGCACGACATTCATCAGCCTCGTCTTGCAACGCTCGGTTAAATGAGACAACCCGCCGAATGGTGTTTGAATGAGCTGCTCACCTTGTCTACGAGCCTGTGGGTGTATCGACGCCTTGGTCTTACTCGCGAGACCCGGCCGTCGCGAATCAGTATCAGGTAGGAAGACAACGGAGCGGAATACACATCGGATGTTTGCGTATCCTTGGCTGAGCAGTGGTCTGCTGAATTGAAACCACTGACAACACCTCTACATCTGCCTTTCTCCGAGGATCAATATACATATTCAATTCCTTGCGCCCCTCCTAACGGATCCTCCAACGACATTTACCGATGAGATGACAAGGGGAGGGAGGCTGTTCTGTGACATCGTACTACGTGCGATCCTTGCATATCTATGCACCTTGCTCGAACCCTGCGCCAGCCCGTACTATGTTTTGGTGTAACGAGACGGAATCGTTCGACCCCGACAGGCTCCTAATGACGCGATATCGTCATGGCAATGAACGCAGATGACGTAGGGTGATGAAATACATGTCGGGGTCAATCGATCCAACCGTTCTTCCCTGATTGACGGCGGCCTCTCCAGTATCAGATCTGCCTCCAATTGGCTGCTATCCTGTTGATCGCGTGTATCTCACGCACGGTCATTTGCCTTATGCCATCTAGCTGGCAATCCCGCACCGGTAACGTCCGCATCGTGAACTTGATCAGCATGGCGATCTGGCGCAGCATTGGTGCTGCAACATGCGTGCTAGTCCTTTTGACCGGAAGTGGAAGTAGATGTATGGGGGTACGCCTACGTGCCCGTTTTGTGCTATGGGGCGGGCATGATGGCAGACCTATGGTCTCGGCGATTTTTTGCATCCGAAAACCTCTCATTAGTAGGTCTTTCGGTGATTGTGGATCGTGTGTGTGAGCTAGCTGGATTATCTGCCCAGTGCGCACTTGATTTCGTCTCATCGTCTGAGATCGGTCGTTCTGGCTAGCCCTATGGAGGTTCTCATGCTCCGCGCGCCCCGCTGTTACAGTGCGCCGTGCTTGGCTCACCTGCGGGGACTATTGGGGATGGCACTGCACACTGCACGTCGCCCGAATTCGTGTTCCAGAGCAGTCGGCGAAGGGCTACAACGAAAAGAAGATTTATGACCTAGGATCCCGGGTTAACCGGCCCGGGTCACGATATGAGCTGTCCAGCTTCGTGGCTTCGCCATTATCAGCGTCTTTCTCGCGGTTCCCCACAGTTTCATCTTCCATCATTCACCCATTTTGATTGTGCAACCTTCGGTGGGGTTGATCAGTTAATGGAAGAGACTGTTCTGATTTCGATGCAGTCCCCAAATGACTCAATGGAAGATGCGCTGCGGGGTTTGTTCGCCTTCCGTCTCTATCGGACGGACGGCAAATACAACGTTTAAGTACTACTACTAGTCTGGGGACTGATTCTAGACCACGTGCCTAGGAATTGCCCCGTCTTCCTGTTACAGAACCTACGCCGACTGTACGCATTGGTTGACTTGATATTGGGCATGCGACGGCACCATCAAACGGGGGTTCTTCACACCCATGTTCAAGAAGACGACGAAGGATTCAAGTCGGGGGTGACGGCTTACGATATCACCAGATACAGTGCTAGTCAACATTGTGAGGACATTGCCTCTTTCGTTTTGAGGACAAAAGCAGACGTTTGACCCTACACGAAAAGCTCACTGGCGAAGTGTCCCTCACGCTATCAACCATGATGGCTGTGTTGAGGATGTAAGCGGACAAGGTCCAGTGTTGAAGACGCACGCCGGTCAAAATAAAGTTAAAATCGCGGTTTGATCGTTGCAAATATTGCGCTTGGCTACGCTACCATTCAGCTCGACAGAACCACATGGAGATGCACCCTGTCCACATGGCCCAGAGTAGTCTCGTGGCGTACGAATGGTATCGCACCGATTCTGTACACCGCGCTCAAGTCTCATTCAACACGGAAACCTGAGTACATACTGAATCGTTGAGTGCAAAGCGCGTGGGCTAGCGTACATGTATTACTGAACGTTCCGTGCAATATTAACGGAGGGTTGAAGCTAGAGTAGGCAAAAATACTCCTGTCGAAAACCGACGCCTCGCCAACAAAGGGTTTGCCACGAACTTATTTCCTAATCGGGCAGAAAGGCTGTTCACCGATGTTGAATGGATCAAAGTTCTGTGAGATCACATGATCTTATCGGGGAATTGATTCAGTTGAAGACTGACGTGTGTGCGCCAGGCGATAGGTCAAGATGGTAAGATTGCGAGGTGGTGGATGTGTTTGGGCGACGCAGGTGGTCGCCATTCTGGATTCACCGTCCGGCGTAGGACTGATAATGTAGGCCACATGTTCCTCTACCCTGTCCGGAATCTTTGAAATATTCCTCCGCATTTGATATAGGAGGCAGATTTGGTGGCGTGACAATTCAATCGTTGGTGACCTCGAAATGGCAGCCAGCACGACAAAGCGCTGTCCTCTCTAACGCCTGCCACAGCCACGAGAGCCTTTCGCGCCTACAACACTTCGCGTACGACTTGCACTATTTCTACGGTCCTGCTATATCCACAAGAGCCCTTATTTATAGGCTAGTCGTTGCGCATTTCGCTCAGATGTTTCCGTTTGTTCCAAATTTGGAAGTTATCCATTGTCGAAGAGCGTTCCGCCAGGGCTCATCCTGGGCCCCATTATAAGATCATGCCTTTGCTCGCAGGAGGGCCATCCCCCGTGTTTCCCCCCGAGCAGTCTTGCTGAGCAGGTCGCTTGCGCCACCCTTTTTCAGTCTAACAAAAGCGTACAAAGTCAACATGCCAGCGATCTTACCTATCATCAACTTCCTCGCCGTCATCTGCTGTGTCATTCCTTTCCCATGGCATTACCGGACGAGAAACATCCCAACGATGATGAACATGATATGGATTGGTCAAGGCAACTTTTTCAGAGGGATCGATGCCATCATTTGGAACCAGAACGTGAAAAAACAGGCGCTCGTTTACTGTGATATTAGTACGTGTCTCGCCGTTCCATATACGCACCCATCAGGTACTGAAGAGTTATTCACAGCTCTCCAGCTTCAAATTGCGAGCTATTGGGGCATGGCCGCCGTTGCGTTGTGCATTACGCGCCATCTCGAGAGCGTCGCAAGTCCTCGCTATTCGGCCTCTGGCCTCAATGACCCAAGGAATCGCAAGATATTCGAAATCTTCATGTGTATCATTGCTCCCTTCATCTTCGCGGGTCTTCGTCAGTATTCAGCCTTGCTTGACATCTCCAGATTCGCCCGTGCTGATTCAACGATCGCAGACTTAGTTGTGCAAGGCCATCGCTTCGACATCATCGAAAATATTGGTTGCACTCCCACTACGTATTGGTCCTGGGCATCCATCTTCCTCGTCTTCGTTCCCCTTCTCGTACTCGGCATCGTTAACTCATTCTATGCAGGTTCGCATGCCACCCCTCCATTTGTGTAAACTGTACCTTTGACGCTGTTTGCCCACAGTCATGGCACTCCGATGGTTCATTCAACGTCGCGCTCAGTTCCATGACGTTCTGAGCACTTCAGGTTTCACACCTTCGCGATACATCCGATTGATGGGTCTGGCAATGGCCGAGCTCGTGGGCGTCCTCGGCATCAACCTTTATATCCTCGCCAGTAACGCCAAAAATCTTCATCTACGTCCTTGGATCAGCTGGGATTACGTACACTCTCACTTCAAACGAGTGGATCCGTACCCTTTTGCCGTTCTCTCCCAACTCACGATAAACACTTATTATGTGAATTGGGCTTATTACCCAATTTCTGCCGTCCTCTTCTTTGCGTTCTTCGGTTTTGGCCAAGAAGCCATGGTCCAGTACAAGAAGACCTATCACTACATCCGCGTCCACATCTTCCGTGGAGCACCTGTCCAAGAACGCGGATCCCAGGGCAAAGTTAGCCTTCCGAGTTTCGTTGTTCCTGATTCGATGGCCTCGAAGAACTCGGCCAAGGGGCAACTGTCGTCATCGTTGAGCAGCATGAGCGCTGCCGCGTCGCAAAAGTACGACGCAACGCTCAGTTTCACCAATGACAGTCTTTACGACACGGATGAGTGTCGTGGACAACGTACCGTCGCGCTCAACGATCTCGAGTCTGCTGGTGATGACCCCAGAGATTGTCAGACTGTCATGGACGACGAGAAGTCGTTTGCTACTTTCCTCTCGACGCCAATTCCACCGATTCCAGCTTGTACAGCTAACACCCCACCGCCCCAAATGCCAACACTCACGATACCACCGATAACTGTGCACCATCTCTCATTTTCGCGGGCGTCCCCAAGCTCAGACCAGGACAGTGCACCAACAACACCACAAGATACAGTATAGACAGAGCCAGCTCGCTCGCTCGCATTCCCACCTTTGTCAGGTGGTGTTGTGTATTTTTAAGTATCATGCTTGGGGCATTGGGCGGTTGTGTTAGCTGCTGGACGCAGTGTGCATTTTTTTTGCACTTACCCTTCATTTTTTGGAAGCTTAGCTTCTTAGAAATAATAATCGTCCACGCTCATTCACGTTTTTAGTATATCTTACTGCTATTCTATCCACACTTTGTAACATCACCTCATGAAAAATACAATCAAGTATCATCATCACTCTTCGATGCGTTCGGTACCGTCGGGATTCGGACTTTGGTGCGAGGTCATTGGTCTCGCTCTTTAGGCAGTCTCAGCTACATCATATGGTTTCACGCTCATTCACAGTATATCAAGATGTATATAGACGCAACTCAACCAGCGCAGCGAAGACTACAGTCCTTACTTGATAGCGAAGGGGGAGGTAACAGATGATTCCCAATTTAGCCCCCACGACTATCGGCTACTTCCGCAGTGTCACCAGTCAATTACGTAAACAAGACTCTTGAAGCCAATTCTGCATATCCAATGCATGGTTGAAAAAATTAGCAAAGCTAACAGCACTTGAGATCAGAATGAACGCCTGAATGATTTGCCCTGCGGAGGTTCCCGAACTTGGCGACCCCCTCAATTTAATTACCCTGATCAGGGAACGGAACGAGAAGCGCCTTGCTTGGTCTTGGTCTTGTCGGTACGCGGTGCCAGTACATTAACATCGCGCATAGTCTAGCCGAGTTTCTTTTGGCTAGGATGTCTCCTAGTTCAAACACTACGTTGAACAAAAGCAAGCCTTGTCTTTCCCTGGTTCGTCTTGGATCGTGTCGACGAGGCGACACTTGTTGGTTTGCCGCCTCCCACCAATGGGACGTCGATGCGTTGAAACGAAGGAGTATGTGCCTGTATTTCCACAAAGGACTCACGTGTCCCCGCGGGGATGGATGCCTCTGGTTGCACGAAGGTCAGTCAAGTATACACCCCTTGATACTGTCTATACAGTGTATGGCGGAATACCGACACCTTGCCCTTTCAGAGCATAGATCGCCTTGCATTTTTTTCCGGCGCGGGAAGTGTACAAAGGGAGAACATTGTACATACCTCCACGCGACAGAGGACTCCGAGACCAACACAAACGCAAATGCAAACTCAAACGTTAACGAAGACGACGAACATTCGCCATGCCGGAAGCGGGGACCGCATCGTTCTGCTTCAACGCCGGCTCCAAGGGAGGACGACGAGTGGACAGAGGAGGCCTCCGATTCCCCAGTCGACGGCACAGAATGTCCTCCTACTCCAACAACACCATCCCCTTCACCGGAATATAGTGAAAAGAATCAAGGGACCTTCAAATCACAAGCAGGCAGCACGAAAAGCAAGACGCCGGCCTCTGGTAGTGCAAGTGCTGAGAGCAATTGGAGGGAAGCCCGGCCGACCAAGTACGCAAGGACAACAAACCGGCTGCTTGATGCTTTGCGATCACTGACCTGAATAATGCTTTGTATGTAAGCCCGGAGCACGATAACCACCATCACCATCACAAGCAGCCTCGAGGCACGGCACCCATCGTCCCCGGAGCGCAAGGCATCGACGCTTACAAACGTGGGGATTTTTGTGAGGCCATCGCCGTCTTTGACAAGACTCTACTCGGTACACTGGAACATGCTACTCGCGTTTCTCTGATAAGCAACCGTGCGCATGCATATGAGAAAGTGCGCTTATCCTGCCGCGACTTGCATCAGTCAAGATGATTGATTTTGAGTCATTGACTTGTAGTTGGCTATTCGCAGAAGGGACAAGGCGTTGGTTGAGAAAGCCTTGGAAGACTGCGATAGGGTCATGACTCTCGTTGGATCAAGTGGTCATTTCAAGACGTAAGTGCTTCGAACAGAACAGTCGAATTTATTTTCCCTCAACTCCGCACATTTCAAGTACGCTTCTGAGAGCGCGGATATTGCTCGACAAAGAATCTCCTGACGATGCCATTCATTTCTCCAAGTTGGCGGCGAAGCTATCATGTACGGCCGACGAGAAGGTCAAGGCAATGGATTTGCTTGATTGTGCAATGGCGGCTCGTATTGCAGCTCGCCGTAGGGCCGACGAGCTAGAACGCGCCGCCGCCGCAGAACGCGAACGAGCCGCCGAGCAGCAACGTCGCGCCCAAGAGACCCTGGACGAGTTTGAACAGATGGCGCCCCACGAAGTAAGTGTGCTGAATCACATGTGTGCCCAACGCGCGTCTCTCTCGTCTCTCATCAATTTCACCGCCTCGGGGAAAGATCCTTGGGGTCAGTCGAATGGCGCCAAGTCCAGAAGTTCGGACCGCATACAGAAAGCTTTCCATGAAATGTGAGCGCGCCTTTCTCAGTACAGTACTTCGAATGTCGTATTGTTTGTGCTAATGCCAACTTTGCTTTTTTGCAGATCATCCTGACAGACCGGGCGGTGGTAAGTTGTTTCCATCTGAGACAACGCTGGTGACTAACCGACTCTGTCTTATCGTCCCTCAGATCACAAAGTATTCCAGAAGGTGTGTTAGCACATGAAATCCACCAAAGCACGAAAGAGCACTCAATCCGAAACTTTACCCAGATCGAAGAAGCATATCGGTCAATGTCATTACCGTAGTTCTGCACCGACCTCTTGCTGCTCCGCGTCTACTATATCTATGGCTCATACCCTTTGCTCTGCTTGACCAGTGTCGAGTTGCCCAAGATGTTCCCACCATCTTGTTTGATATGCATCTATACTTTAGGATATACGGATTTGCATAAATTCAGCGCTAACCATTGACTAAATGGCATGTTCGTGTCCGTCATGCTCGTCTGGCTATCGTGCCTGGGTCCTGCCGCAACACAAGCTCTGCGCGAAGGTGATCATGATCTGGCATGACTTTATCTCGGAAGTGAGCTAGGGCGGACAAAATGTGCAGTCAAACGTTGATGTTCTGGTTAAATGTCGTTATCGACAAGTCATTGTGTATACGATTTGCGTTGCCTTATGGTATTCAAGACGTTTCTTGTTGTGATGCTCGACTCGAAATTGTTGCTCGGTCTCTCCAGACCGTCGCGTCCGTGATTGCCAGGGGAGGGTGCGCCGGTGACAAGGTGTGGCTCACGCGGACGCTCAGCGAATGGTCAGCGAATGGGACCCCGCCGCGAACCGCCGCCCACTGCACTGGTCCAAGAACGCGACTCCCGTGAGAAGTTGGCCTAGTTTTCGCCATTTCAAGGTCAATGGCCTCGCGGTCGAACCAAGGCGCAATTGTCGTCCCTATTCAGCATCAGCCAATACGTTAGGCCCGCTACGTCGCAAAAATGCGATGCAAACCTCAGTTTCACCAATGAGTCTTTACGACACAGGTGAGCGTCGTGACCCAAGCATCGCGATCAGACGACGGGAAGTTGACAGCTTACAGCACCGTCATCAATACTGGCCGACACTCGCGAAACCGCCGACAACACGCCATCTCTCATTTTCACGGAGGTCCCCAAGCTCAGGCGGCGACGGAGACGAGAGTGCACTAACAACGGCACAAGGAATAATACATTGAGCTGAGACGACAAACGTTCACAGTGCGAGACGCGGAGAGCGCATAGCGCCAGCTCCATCGGAGGATAGATAATGCATGTTGCGAAAGGTACCCTGACCTAATATTTACGATGGCTGCAAAGCACAGTGGATAGCGGGGTGGCGTAATAGGGAGCCTCGCCCTCATGTCCCAACGGACGGGATGGGACTTGCTGCCTTCTTAATTTCCGTAACTCCATCACACGGAATAATGCAGCTAGCGAAAGTGGCACTCAGGTTCCGAGCAATTGGTCTTCAAGGGTTGCTCACCTGCTGGGAGTGCCTCCAGAACTGATTTCGATATCAAGGCTGAATGTGGTACGACTTCCAGGATACGTAATCAGAACAGCAAACGGGAGGACATCCGGAACATATTTATCTCTTGGACGACGTGAGAAACGCATTTCAAGCTGCCTCCGTTCAGAATCAACTTTGACCTTGACAATTTCGCGCGCCTCCGACCAGGCTTCTTGTCTTGCCGACGAGAGACCGAGCTGAATGGCCAAGGGGTATCCTCCTGATAGCGTCATTGTGTTTGACTCAGAATGTTGGACCATTGAGGATTCATAATCTTCGGCATGTGGATACGGCCACACATTCTGTAACTAACGGTGTACAAGAATCACCTCAGCGAAGAACATGGGCACTCACTGTAATATTGGTTCGACCATTGGCACTGCCTGTATCCCGTAGAATTCCTTTCAAGAGGAGCTGGGGGCATTTTGTGTGCTCGAGCTTGAGGCAAATGGCAAGAAATGCAACCTGTTTTGTTTGTACCTCATAAAACCTGTGGCATCGTCAAAAGTATCAGAATCATTAGAGCACGCTTACAAGCCGTACATAGCTATTGTCACAAACCTCTGGTGGGTTTGAAGGACTTCAATTGCACATGCGCTTTCTTTTCTCATAAGATAGCGCTTACGTGCAACTTGAAGTTGAAGGGACTTGATGCAGACGTCCGCTTGGGTGGGCGAAGCAATTTAGCATAAATAATCCAGATTCCAGTAACCGATCATACCATCGTCAGCACCGGCTTGCAGAAAGTCCTCTATTGCTTTAGGAACTGCAAGTGTCGAGGACGGGATACTTCCACGCTCATGACTCCCGACGTCAGAAACAGGGTGGGTGCTGGGGTTTGTCGTGCTGAGAGATGGTGAGCTACAAAATGCAAGCGTTACGATAACGATATTGCTGGACACACCTCGACGTTTGGACAGGACGGTGCGGAAGGTCAATATGGGATGTAAAGCGACCCCCATGGATAAGACTCTGGACATATTGCGCGCCATTCTGGGACGGATCTTCCTTGGAATCAAATTTGTCTATCTCTGCGCGAACACGTGCCGTCTCCTGCTTAATGTGCACATCAAATGCAGCATCAACGAGAGCAGCATCGAAAACGCGGGTGCCTTCCCGAGTCCTCGTATTATAAAAGATCATGCATAGGATCAAAGTGAGATCCATCATGTAATTCATGAGATCCAATGCAAGAGTCCTTTTCTCTCGAGGACTTCGTAACCAGACGGTATGTTAGTAGATCAAGGCAATAGAACGCACCCTACTAACGTGAAATCATCGGTTTTTTCTAATTTGACACTGCGAAGACCGCTTCTCAATTTCCGCAAGCGATGTTGATGAGATAAGAGCTAACCAAGACTCATCACGTTCAATCTGCCAGGGCAAACAAAACACTTACGCCTTCACTGTCCTCAAAATTCCATATTCGGATCAAATCTGCATCCAGACGGCTTAAGCGCTCCTCAAACAAGGCCTTGTCGTCAAGCGATTGCAACGCTCCTAACCAAGGCGCCGTTCAGTGCTATAAAATATATTAAGTTGGGATGAATGGGGACAACCCTTGAGTACGACCCTAAAAAATTACGCGTGAGCTTAATCCTGCAGGCACATCACTGGACGCACTCAATCGATGACTTGATTTTGTCATCAGGGTATACTCTCTGTGCAATGGAACCCCCTAGCGTTGCACTGTTGTTTGCTAGCCCAAATTTTTCGGTGAGGAGTTACTGGGTAGTTTGGACGAGACCCCGGACAGTTTCTCCGTGAGGCACATACGCTGGACGTTTCAGGTTAGCATTTGAAGGCTGGGATTTCAAAGAGACCCTACTAGAGACCACGGCATGCGGATAGTTGTTGTTCTTCGTGATTTGACAAAGTGGCTTAATATAGTCATCATTCAGCTTGCGCTTAAACTCTGCATCTACAAGAAGTTCTATGTCCTCCGTTGACACATTTGGGCGTTCAAGAGTGAGTTTTACTCGGATAGCACCGAGAAACTTATCAAGTTGCGTGAATATCATGACCACTGGAACTGCGGATAATTAGGGTTTGATGTCAATCTATACACAGTGCGAGTGCAAAAAAAAAAAACCCCGAACTTTTGTCAGAATAATTTGTCAGTATTTTCTCGTCAGCCTCTTCAAAGGAGCTTGGTTGACACAAGGACGAGCATAACCTCATGATATGCAACCGGAACGAAGGTCAGGGAACTGATTGACAACGAGCATCAGATAAGCGCACATACCAGACAGCATGTAGCCGATTTTCGGGTTCCCCCTCGAGGTGCTGTTTGATGAATTCATGGACGACGTCATACTTTCCACTTTGCAGTCTTTCAAATCCTTCCGAATCGTGGAGGATGAACATGTTGTTTCGCGTGGGGATCGGCTTCTCAATATGGTGTTCACTAGGAAGTCCATGTGATACAAGCTGCAATGTTCCGCCATTCAAGTTCCAGGTTTTGATCTTTACATGGCGCGGCTGAGTGATTCATCGAAGGTGCTTACCAGGTCTACACCAAACGCTTGATTGATTAGCGACGTCTTGCCCACTCCAGCCTAGGGATTTAAAAAGGAGTGGCATTGACAAGATGGTTGTCGTGGCACGGTAAAGTGCAGATACCTTGCCCACTACCAGGAGTCGGAAACTTCCTGTGTATGTCAGCACACGTTTCAAGCTTCGTGCCGATGCCTCCTACCGTGGTGCTGCGATAGGCTCAAGAACTCCAGATTGTTTGTCAGGCATCCTTATGTGGAGCCGTCCTGTGAAAGGCTCAGGTATCTGGACGGAGACAAGGTCTGGCGGCGTAGGGCTGGGTCAAATGCTGACCCAACAGATTTCAACATGCATTTGACATCAATGCTGTTTACACACGTGCTGATCACATTGTTCGAAACGGGTATGACTATATATGGACTGGATCCAATATGCTTTTGAGAGAATCAGATATAGCTGATGTTGTCTTTGTGTTTACTGTATTCCCCGTTTTAGCTGCGGCCCTCATGGCTACGTGCCACGACGGCTCACCGCTGGCTGGAACTTCCGTACACGCTCCTAGTGAAGGAAACAGAGTCCAAGACGTTAGTTGGCTGGAGCATGTGGACCGATATCATGTTCCCATTCCCAGTCGAATCCGGCAAGCCGGGCACACCCGGGGACGTCGTGGATCGGACGTTGGGAGTACAGTGCCGGTAATTGGAATGAGAGATGCTTCAGGACACGCAAGAGTTCCTCCAAGATGACCGTTGAATGCGCTCACGTCATCTGTGACAGCTCCGGAGTGGCAGATCCAGGAAGAGAGGAATACTGTATTTTGAGGACGCATGGGTCCGTACCGTTTGATGACTTTACCATATATGCCTACTTGAATAGGAAATATCAGGGAGAACGTCTATCGCGAGCGGGCTTCGGGCAGCACCACTTGCGACGCGACGCGGTGGGGGCGACTGCCTACCAAATATAGGGGGCAGCCGAGCCCACGTCTTTCGAGGATAGACTCGAGAGGGCGCTGGATTCCTACGTGCATGGGACAGGGAGAGTTGCGTGAACGAGGCTGCAGAGCACCAATAAATTTAATTCAGCTCTGGCGCCGGCGTCCCCAGTCGGGCAGTTGTTGTCTCGCTTATTGGCTATTTCAAGCTGCGGCTCTACACGCCAAGAACGAGGTGCCCAGTTTGACCGGGAAAAAATGAGCGACCACATCACGTGTTAGCGCACGTCGGCGCAGCCCAGGGAGATATAAGAGCCGTTCCAAGAGCTAAACGGGCGCGGGCGCGGGCGGTCATGAGCTGAACCAAGACCAGTAGTAATACCGACGCGTTCCTCAAGTGGTAACCTAGCCATGGCGGCTTTTGCACGTTCAATTGGTTCCATGCTCCCGCACCACGTGCGACAAGGAATCGTGTGTGGTTCCTCCCTGGCTGAGGGGTTATGAACATTGCATCGGGCGGGA
>Ga0307508_10000227_pt1 | contig 68533 bp, 60 predicted proteins | sample 9_EM_MG_FD_203089 | JGI IMG/M metagenome (GOLD analysis project Ga0307508, IMG submission 203089) | Populus trichocarpa ectomycorrhiza microbial communities from riparian zone in the Pacific Northwest, United States - 9_EM | ecosystem: Host-associated > Plants > Roots > Unclassified | place... | reverse complement strand
TCATGACAGCGATGCGGCTGCGGCCGACGATGAGCTCCGATCTCGACTTCGTGATCTCGGTCGAGCACGACCCCGCGAACCGCCCGTTCATCACGCCCTGGGACCGCACCCAGCACGAGGGCGCGATCCGCTTCCCGGACTTTCGCCACTTCATCATCGAGGCCGGCGCCGGCTACCCGTCGGTGGGCTTCGCGATCCTGCAGGGCTGCCGCAACCCGCATCGCTCGATCGAGCTGAAGCGCATGGTGCTGCGTCCCGATGCGCAAGGCCAAGGCATCGGCCGCGATTGCATCCGCTGGCTCGCGCAGGTGGCGTTTCGCGACCTGAACGCGCACCGCTTCTGGCTCGACGTCAAGGCGCTCAACGTGCGCGCGCAGGCGCTGTACCGCAGCGAGGGCTTCGTCGAGGAAGGGCGCTTGCGCGAGAGCGTGCGCACCGCCGACGGCTACGACTCGCTCATCGTGATGAGCATGCTCGCGCAAGAACACGCGGCGCGCGGCGCCGCTTCGAATTGATTCCGACCCCATGCAAGAACAACTGAATCTCATGTCCGACGACAACGGTGGTGGCGGCGACGGCGCCATCGGCCTCGCGCACTACGCCGAACGCGCCTACCTCGAATACGCACTCAGTGTCGTGAAGGGTCGCGCGCTGCCCGATGTGTGCGACGGCCAGAAGCCGGTGCAGCGGCGCATCCTGTATTCGATGGAGCGCATGGGCCTTGCGTTCACGACCGCGAGCGGCCCGCGGGCGGTGAAGAGCGCGCGCGTCGTCGGCGACGTGCTCGGCAAGTTCCACCCGCACGGCGACACCGCGGCCTACGATGCGATGGTGCGCATGGCGCAAGACTTCTCGCAGCGCTACCCGCTGGTCGACGGCCAGGGCAACTTCGGCTCGCGCGACGGCGACGGCGCGGCGGCGATGCGCTACACCGAAGCGCGCCTGGCGCCGATCACGCGCCTGCTGCTCGACGAGATCGACGAAGGCACCGTCGACTTCATCCCGAACTACGACGGCTCGACAGAAGAGCCGAAGCAGCTGCCCGCGCGCCTGCCGTTCGTGCTGCTCAATGGCGCCAGCGGCATCGCGGTCGGGCTCGCGACCGAAGTGCCCAGCCACAACCTGCGCGAGATCGCGGCCGCGGCGATCGCGCTGATCCGCGACGAGAAATTGTCGGACGACGCGTTCGCCGCGCTGATCCCCGGGCCGGACTACCCGGGCGGCGGCCAGATCATCAGCAGCGTCGATGAGATCCGCGCGGCCTACACCAGCGGGCGCGGCAGCCTGAAGGTGCGCGCGCGCTGGAAGATCGAAGACCTCGCGCGCGGGCAGTGGCAGCTCGTCGTCACCGAGCTGCCGCCGGGTGCGAGCAGCCAGCGCGTGCTCGAAGAGATCGAGGAACTGACCAACCCCAAGATCAAGGCCGGCAAGAAGACGCTGAGCGCCGAGCAGACGCAGCTGAAGGCCGGGCTGCTGGCGGTGCTCGACGCGGTGCGCGACGAGTCGAGCAAGGACGCGCCGGTGCGCCTCGTGTTCGAGCCGAAGACCCGCACCGTCGACCAACAGGAGCTGATCAACGTGCTGCTCGCGCACACCTCGCTCGAGAGCTCGGCGCCGATCAACCTGACGATGATCGGCAGCGACGGCCGGCCCTCGCAGAAGAGCCTGCGCCAGATCATGGCCGAATGGGTCGCGTTCCGCGCGGCCACGGTGCAGCGGCGCACGCAGCATCGGCTCGCGAAGGTGCTCGCGCGCATCCACGTGCTCGAGGGCCGGCAGCTCGTGCTGCTGAACATCGACGAGGTGATCCGCATCATCCGCGAGTCCGACGAGCCGAAGGCCGCGCTGATCGCACGCTTCAAGCTGAGCGAGATCCAGGCCGACGACATCCTCGACATCCGGCTGCGCCAGCTCGCGCGGCTCGAGGCCATCAAGATCGAGCAGGAGCTGAGCGGCCTGCGTGCCGATCAGGCCAAGCTCGAGGACATCCTCGGCAGCCCGGCCTCGCTGAAGCGCTTGCTGATCAAAGAGATCGAGCTCGATGCCAAGACCCACGGCGACGATCGGCGCACGCTGATCCAGGCCGAGAAGAAGACCGTCGCCGAACTGAAGGTGATCGATGAGCCCATCACCGTGGTCGTCAGCCTGAAAGGCTGGGTGCGCGGCCTGAAGGGCCACGAGGTCGATCCGGCCTCGCTCGCGTTCAAGGCCGGCGACGCGCTCTACGGCACCTTCGCGTGCCGCAGCGTCGACACGCTGCTGGTGTTCGGCAGCAGCGGCCGCGTGTACTCGACGCCGGTGGCGCAACTGCCCAGCGGGCGCGGCGATGGCCAGCCGATCACGTCGTTGATCGATCTTGAATCGGGCACACAGCCGGCGCACTACTTCGCCGGCCATCTGCAGCAGACCTTGCTGCTTGCGAACACCGGCGGCTTCGGGCTGCTCGCGCGGGTTGGCGATCTGTTGTCGCGCCAGAAGGGCGGCAAGAGCTTCATGAGCCTGGAGGCCGACGAGAAGCCGCTGCCGCCAAGCCTGACCGAGGCACAGACCCAAGTCGCGTGCCTGTCGCTCGCCGGGCGCTTGCTTGTGTTCGGGCTCGACGAGCTCAAGCTGCAGAGCAACGGCGGCCGCGGCCTGACGCTGATTGATCTCGATGCGAAGGACGCGCTCGTCAGCGTGGCCGCGTTCGGTCAGAGCCTGCAGATGCTCGGCACTGGCCGCGGCGGCAAGGCCAAGGACGAACAGCTGAAGGGCGCGGCGCTCGCACCCTACCAGGGCAAGCGTGCGCGCAAGGGGCGCGTGCAGGACGCGATGCAGAAGGCACTACGGGTGATCGGCGCTTGATCCAAATGAACAACAAATCACGCCGCCCCGAGTTTGTCTGGGCGGCCGTATTCCCCCGCGGGGGCCAACGCCCGTAACATCATGCAACAACGGAACCCGAGTTCCGCGTCCATCAAACCCTGGGAGGATCCTTGTGAATTTCCGAAGCCTTGTGGTCGGCACCGTTGCATGCGTGCTGCTTGTTCTGACCGGTTGCGCCACCAAGCCGCAACTCCCCGTACCGATGAACAAAGCTGCGCTGAGTGCTCAGAGCACGCGCGTCGGCGTCGCGATGACGCCGTTGCCCAAGGTCGACACATTCTTCCCGGGGGCCAGCTGCCTGCTTTGCCTCGGGGCCGCATCGGTGGCCAATTCATCATTGACGACCTACACCAAGGCTCTGACCCACGAAGATCTGCCCAAGCTGAAGCAGGCGGTCGCCGAACTCGTGCGGCAGCGGGGCGCCGTGCCGGTGATGATCACCGAGGACGTCAAGCCCGATGCCTTCCCTGATCGCAGTGTGGGCGCCGAAGGTGGTTTCGCGCGCAAGGACTATTCCGCGATGCAAAAGAAATACGGCATCGACAAGCTGTTGCTGGTTGACGTCAGCATGCTGGGCTTCGAACGCACCTACGCGTCCTACTTCCCCACCAGCGACCCGAAGGCGATGTTGCGAGGATCCGCCGCCTTGATCGATTTGAAGACGCACGCGTTGGAGTGGTACCAGCCCCTGGCGATCACACGGGCATCCGACGGCGCCTGGGATGAGCCGCCGAAGTTCCCGGGCCTGAGCAACGCGTACTTCCAGGTCATCGAACTCACCAAGGACGAAGTCCTGAAATCGTTGAAACCGTGAGTCGGAACGACGACTGGAAGACTGCGCTGGTGGGCGCGATGCTCGCCTGCGCGGCGGCCCATGGCTACGCGCAGGTCGGCGCCGTTGCAGGCTCGCTCGATCGCGACGCGGCGACATCGCTGGTGACGCGCAGTTGGGCTGTGCGGGTGCCCGGCGTCGACAAGGTCGTGTTCCGCGGTGGCGTCAACCACGATACCGCCGGCATGGGGGCCGGCACGATGATGTACCCGGCGCCGAGTCCTGTGGGCTTCCTGGCGGCGCTGATCACGCACGGTGTTCTGAACGCAGGTTTTCGCGAGAAGCAGAAGAACCAGCTGCAGGCCAATGCAGATTTGATCCTGGCGCCGTTCGAACCGGTCCTGGCCGGCTTCACGAATCAACGCCTGCTCGAAGCTGCCAGGCAGCGACTGCCCGCGGAGCGCGCAACCCGGTTGCTGAATCCGAACGAACCTGCGGGTGGAGACTGGTTGGTCGAGATCGCACCGGTGTTCTCCATGACGCAGGACCGCCGGGCCCTCGTGCTCGACAACGCGGTTCGCATCTTTGCCCCGGGTCCGTCGCCGGTCGTGTATGCGCAGACGGTGCGTGTCGTGTCAGCGCCCTTGCGGCCTGCGCAGGCCGTTGCCGCGGCCACTGAGCCCGCGCCGGTTGCGGACGACGAGTTCGTCAAGACATGGTCGGCAGACCAGGGCCAGAAGCTCATCGACGAGAGTATTTCGCTGCTGGCACAGTCGCTCGAGATCGCACTGGCCGAGTCGGGCGGGCCAGCGACTGACGACAAGACACCTCATAGGACTTTCCGCTATCCCGAAGGCGGCAGCGAGAAGATGGAGCGTGCCCAGCTGGTATCCGAAAGTTGTGGGCGCCGATTGATCCGCACCTTGCGAGGGTGGTTGATGTCGGTGCCATCGGACGACACCATCGGTGACCGCTGCGCCCTGCCATCGGCTGCTGCCGCGTCGGCGGCGCAATAGCTGCCGACCATCTTCCGACAGACCCGTTTGCGCATCGTCGCCTGACGCCTCGGCGGACCAGACTCGTCCTACACCAGACGAGCGCGATGCCCGATCCCGGGCGCGGCCGGGGTTTGCTGCAATCGGCCTTCGGCCACGGCGCTTTGTGTTGGCGCCGGGCCGCGAAAGGACAGACCATGCACCTTGCCGAAGACACGCCCGCCGCCCCCGCGGTACCCGATGAATCGTCGAGCCGCGTCCGGCTCTGGGACCTGATCCGTGACATCCGCTTTGCGATGTTCACGACCCGCCACGACAACGGCCACCTGCATTCGCGGCCGGTCACGACGCAGAACTCCAGGCTCGACGAGGATGCCAACCTGTGGTTCTTCATGTCGCGCCGCGGCGAGACCGTGGCCGAGTTGACGAACGACCCGGCCGTCAACGTCGTCTACGCCGATCCGAACCGCGACAGCTATGTGTCCGTGACCGGCACCGCCGCCGTCGTCGGCGACATGGCGAAGAAGCAGAAGCTGTGGTCGAAGCTGGCCGAGGCCTATTTTCCGGAAGGCGTCAACGACCCGGACCTGGCGCTGGTGCAGGTCAAGATCATCCATGCCAGCTTCTGGGACGTGAAGGAGAGCAAGCTCGTGCAGCTCTACCACATGGCCAAGGCCGTGTTCACCGGCAAGCCGCCGACGGGCATGGGCGAGCATGCCGAGATCCGCATGCGTTGAGCACGCGCGTGCGCGTCGGCTGGACGCTCAGCCGCGCGGGCAGCGATTCTTGTAGTTGTCTTCGAAGCGCTGCAGATCGGCTTTCTCGCCGTCGCTCATCGACGCGGTGCGCTGCCGCTTGCCGTGCAGGATGCGCAGCATCTCGTAGCACTGCTCGGCCGAGACCTGCGCGCGCGACTTGTCGGCCTTCGCGACGGCCTGTTCGTCGCGACGCTGGTCTTGCTGCTGCTTGTCGGCCTCGCGCAGCTGTTTGCGGGCGAGGTATTCGTCCTCGCTGCAGCGTTTGCGGTAGTCGGCCTGCAGCTCGGACATCGGGCCCGACCTGAGCCCGCGTGACGGCCCGGTGCGGATCGCGTCGTTGAGCTGCGCGCACTCGATGCTCAGGTAGGGCAGGTAGTCCGGCGCCTTCTCGACCGGCGGGACGTAAGACGGCTGGTAGGTGATCGCTTGCTGGCCATTGCCCATCCCGCGCAATTCGGTGCGGGCCGTGCCGGGGCAGGGGCGGCTTGAGGTCCAGGACACGCCGTCGCCGTTGCAGTGGTATTCCGTCGGGCCCGCGGCCAGTGCCGGCGCGGTCAAGCCCGTGAGCAGCGTCAGCATGGCGAGCCGGGCCTGGAACAGACGGTGCTGCTTGTTCATGTCATGGGTCGACGCGAAAAGAGCGTGAGTCTATCGAGCGCCATGCTCGCCCGCCGTGACGTTCTGCGCGTTGTGGCCGATCACGCAGCGGAACGTCGACGCGGCGCGCGCAGCAGCGTGAGCAATGTCGCAGCGATCAGCACGAAGAGCGCGAGGCTCCAGAAGTCGTACGGCACGCCGAGCAGGCTGACGGCCGCGTCGGCACAGCTCGCGCGCGCTTCGAAGACATCGGGCAGGACCTGGTCGAGCTGAAGCCAGCGGCTGACGATCTTGTCCGCCAGCGTCAGGTTGCACGAGGCCGACGCCGCCGCTTTGAAGTGCTGCCACAGCGCCGCCGCGATGCCGCACAGCGCGAGCAGCAGGCCGAGCGAGGCGCCGACGCGGCGGCCGAGCCGGCTGCGCCACAGCAGGCCGATAACACAAGCGATCGCGATGGCGAGAAAGATCACGCGCTGCAGCACGCACCATGGGCACGGCTGCATGTCAAACACATGCTGCGACACCAGCGCTGCGCCGACGGCCGCGAGGCAGGCCAGCGCGATGCCGGCCAGCCAGCGGTCGGCTGTGTCAAGAGGGGCGACCACGCTTAGGCGACCTGCGCGATCAGCTCGATCTCGACGCAGGCACCCATCGGGATCTGCGCCACGCCGAACGCGCTGCGCGCATGCGTGCCCTTGTCGCCGAAGACCTCGGCGAGCAGCTCGGAGCAGCCGTTCGTCACGAGGTGCTGCTCGGTGAAGTCGGGCGTGCTGTTGACGAGGCTCATGACCTTGACGATGCGCTCGATCTTGTTCAAGTCGCCGAGCGCGGCGTGCAAGGTGCCGAGCAGGTCGATGGCGACGGCGCGTGCCGCGAGTTTGCCGGTCGAGGTCTGCATGTCGCGGCCGAGCTGGCCGACCCAGACCTTGCCGTCGCGCTTGGCGATGTGGCCCGACAGGAACAGCAGGTTGCCGCTGCGCACGAACGGCAGGTAGGCGGCAGCCGGCGCGGCCACCGGCGGCAGGACGATGCCGAGCTGCTCGAGGCGGTCGTACAGCGGAGCGGGTTGCGTGTCGGAAGCCATGGGTTTGTCGCCGGTCGGATGAGGATGCGCAAATCCTACACTGCACTCATGCGCCAAGCCGTCGACCCGGGAATGCGTCTGGCGGCTCTGGCGCTGGCGTGGCTCGCCGGCGTGGCGCTGCATTTGCAGCAGCGCACGCTCTGGCCGGACGCGGCCTGCGCGGCCGCGGTGGCGCTGGGCTTGCTCGCTGTCACAGCCGCGTGGCGCTGGCGGCGCGCCTTCATCGCCGCGCTGCCCGGGGTCGCGCTGCTCGCGTTCGGCACCGCGGGGTTGCACGCCTCGCTGCGGCTCGCCGATGTGCTGCCCGACGCGCTCGAAGGCCAGGACGTGAGCGTCACCGGCGTGATCGCTACGTTGCCGCAGCGCAGCGCCTCGGGACTGCGGTTTCGCTTCGAGGTCGAGGCAGCGGCGTCGCAGGACCGGCCCGTGCGCGTGCCCGAGCTGCTCGCGATCGGCTGGTACAAGGGCATGCACGAAGACGCTGCGCTCAGCGAGCCGCAGGCCGAGTTGCGCGCCGGCCAGCGCTGGCGCTTCACGCTGCGGCTGCGCCAGCCGCATGGCAACCTGAACCCGCACGGCTTCGACTATGAGCTGAACCTGTTCGAGCAAGGCGTGCGCGCGACCGGCTATGTGCGCGACGCGCCGGCACCCGAGTTGCTGCACCGCGCCGCGGGCTACCCCATCGAGCGCTTGCGCCAGCGCGTGCGCGACGCCATCGATGCGAGCGTGCCGGATCACCGCGCCGCGGGCGTGCTGGCCGCGCTGGCGGTCGGCGACCAGGGCGCGATCGAGCGCGAGGACTGGGATCTCTACCGCAACACCGGCATCGCACATTTGGTCAGCATCAGCGGCTTGCACATCACGATGTTCGCGTGGCTCGCCGGCGGCGTGATCGCGGCAGGGTGGCGTCGCAGCGAGCGTGCGGCGCTGTGGCTGGCGACGCCGCTCGCCGCGCGCTGGGGCGGGCTCGCGTGTGCGGCGGCGTACGCGCTGTTCTCGGGTTGGGGCGTGCCGTCGCAGCGCACGGTCTGGATGCTCGCCACCGTCACGCTGCTGCAATCGCGGGGGCTGCGCTGGCCGTGGCTGCTGGTGCTGCTGCTGGCCGCGGTCGTGGTCACGGCGATCGACCCGTGGGCGCTGATGCAGGCCGGGTTCTGGTTGTCGTTCGTTGCAGTCGGCTTGTTGATGGCTTCGTCGAACGACGACGTGGCGACGCCTGTCGCGGCCAGCGAGGGCAGCCGGTTTCGGCGCTGGGCCCGCAGCGCCTGGGCGACCGTGCGGCGCGACCTGCGCACGCAGGTGATCGCGACCATCGGCCTCGCACCGCTGACGCTGGTCTTCTTCCAGCAGCTCTCGCTGGTCGGCTTCGCCGCGAACCTGATCGCGATCCCGCTGATCACGCTCGTGATCACGCCGCTCGCGCTGCTCGGTGTCGCGCTCGTGCCCTTGTGGGCGATCGGCGCGTGGGTCGTGCAACTGCTCAACACGGCGCTGGCCTGGCTCGCGCATCTGCCGGGCGCGGTGTGGATGGCGCCGGTCGCACCGCTGTGGGCGCAGCTCGCCGGCTTGCTCGGCGCCGTGCTGCTGGTGCTGCCCTTGCCCTGGCGGGCCCGTGCCCTGGCTGCGCCGCTGCTGGTCGCGCTGATCCTGCCGCCACGCGAGCTGCCCGGCGCGGGCGAGTTCGATCTGCTGGCGATGGACGTGGGGCAGGGCACCTCGGTGCTGGTGCGCACGCACGCGCATGTGCTGGTGTTCGACGCCGGCCCGCAGTACGCGCGCGACAGCGACGCAGGCCAGCGCGTGCTGCTGCCGCTGCTGCGCGCACGCGGCGAGGCGCGCATCGACCGGCTCGTGCTCAGCCACCGCGACCTCGACCATGTCGGCGGCGCGGCTGCCGTGATTAAGGGCCTGCCGGTGGACGATGTGCTGAGCTCGCTCGAGCTCGAGCACCCGCTGCTGGCGCTGGCCACGCACACCACGCGTTGCCAGGCCGGCCAGTCGTGGGTGTGGGACGGCGTGCAGTTCGACATCCTGCGGCCCGCGTCGGACGACTACGCGCGCAAGCAAAAGACGAACGCGATGTCGTGCGTGCTGCGCGTCAGCAGCAGCGGGGCGCGCGCCCGCAGCGTGCTGCTGACCGGCGACATCGAGCGCGAGCAAGAGGTCGCGCTGCTTGCCGCCTCGGCGCCCGGGGCCTTGCGCAGCGACGTGCTGATCGTGCCGCACCACGGCAGCCGCACCTCGTCGACGGCCGCGTTCCTCGACGCCGTGCAGCCGCGCGCTGCGGTGTTCCAGGCCGGCTACCGCAACCGCTTCGGCCACCCGGCGCCCGACGTGATGGCGCGCTACGTCGAGCGCGGCATCGAGGCTCACGTCAGCCCCGATTGCGGCGCGTGGCGCTGGGATGCAGGCGGTGCGCCGGAGGGCGTGTGCCAGCGCGATGCGGCTCGCCGATACTGGCATCACCGGCAGGATCGCGGCGGCGCCTATGATCCATGACGCGAGCCGTTATTGGCCTGATATTTGCTAACCTGTGCCCGAGGAGACCTGCCGATGAGACCAGCGTTCGACGAGATGAGGGCCGACAGCCACACGGTGCGCGAGCACTACCGCGGCTATGACCGCTGGCTGGGACAGCAGCCCAACGATGTGATGCTGTCGCGCCGCGAAGAGGCCGAGGTGATCTTCCGCCGCGTCGGCATCACCTTCGCGGTGTACGGCGCGAAGGACGAAGACGGCCATGGCAACGAGCGGCTGATCCCGTTCGACCTGATCCCGCGGGTGATCCCGTCGCACGAGTGGGTCGAGATGGAAAAGGGCCTGGCGCAGCGCGTCGCGGCGCTGAACCGATTCATCCACGACGTCTACCACGATCAAGAGATCATCAAGGCCGGCCACGTGCCCGCCGAGCAGATCCTGAAGAACGCGCAGTTCCGCCCCGAGATGATGGGCGTCGACGTGCCGGGCGGCATCTACTCGCACATCTCGGGCATCGACATCATCCGCGCCGCCAACACCGACGGCAGCGGCAGCTACTACGTGCTCGAGGACAACCTGCGCGTGCCCAGCGGCGTGAGCTACATGCTCGAAGACCGCAAGATGATGATGCGGCTGTTCCCCGAGCTGTTCAGCCAGCATCGGGTGGCGCCGGTCGCGCACTACCCCGACTTGCTGCTTGAGACGCTGCGCTCGGTGGCGCCGGCTTCGGTCAACGAGCCGACCGTCGTCGTGCTCACGCCGGGCATGCACAACAGCGCGTACTTCGAGCATGCGTTCCTGGCGCAGCAGATGGGCATCGAGCTGGTCGAAGGGCAAGACCTGTTCGTCAAGGACAACTTCGTCTACATGCGCACGACGCAGGGGCCGAAGCGCGTCGACGTGATCTACCGCCGCGTCGACGACGACTTCCTCGACCCCGAGGTCTTCCGCAAGGACTCGACGCTTGGCTGCGCCGGCCTGCTGCGCGCCTACCGCGCCGGCAATGTCACGCTGTCGAACGCGATCGGCACCGGCGTGGCCGACGACAAGTCGATCTACCCCTACGTGCCGAAGATGATCGAGTTCTACCTCGGCGAGAAGCCGATCCTGCACAACGTGCCGACCTATCTGTGCCGCGAGGCGGACGATCTGAAGTACGTGATGGCCAACCTGCACGAGCTGGTCGTGAAAGAGGTCCATGGCGCCGGCGGCTACGGCATGCTGATCGGCCCGGCCGCGACCAAGGCCGAGATCGAGGATTTCCGCAAGGCGGTACAAGCCAACCCGAGCGGCTACATCGCGCAGCCGACACTGAGCCTGTCGACCTGCCCGACCTATGTCGAGAGCGGCATCGCCCCGCGCCACATCGACCTGCGGCCCTTCGTGCTGTCGGGCAAGGAGGTGCAAATGGTGCCCGGCGGCCTGACGCGCGTCGCGCTGAAAGAAGGCTCGCTGGTCGTCAACTCGTCACAGGGTGGCGGTACCAAGGACACCTGGGTTCTCGAAGACTGACCGCACACGCATCCAACAGCAAAGGCCGGAGACACCACATGCTTTCACGAACTGCCGACCACTTGTTCTGGATGGCGCGCTACATGGAGCGGGCCGAAAACACCGCCCGGATGCTCGACGTCAACTACCAGGCGTCGCTGCTGCCGCAGGCCGCCGACGCGGCCGAGAAGGGCTGGAAGGGCCTGCTCGGCATCAGCGAGCTGACCGGTGACTTCGCCAAAAACTACGGCGCCGTCACGCCCGACAACGTGATGCGCTACATGGTCAGCGATGCGCAGAACGGCTCGAGCATCCGCAACTGCCTGCAGGCGGCGCGCGAGAACGCGCGCGCGGTGCGCGGCACGCTGACCACCGAGGTCTGGGAGACGCAGAACCAGACCTGGCTCGAGTTCCAGCGCATGGTCGCAAGTGAATCCTTCCTGCGCGACCCGAGCAACCTGTTCGAGTGGGTCAAGTTCCGCTCGCACCTGTCGCGCGGCGTCACGGTGGGCACGATGCTGCAGGACGAGGCCTTTCACTTCCTGCGCATCGGCAGCTTTCTCGAGCGCGCCGACAACACCGCGCGGCTGCTCGACGTGAAGTTCCATGCGGTCGAGAGCGAGTACTACGGCGGCAGCAACGGCAGCGGCGCCAAGGACATCGAGGTCGACTTCTATCACTGGTCCGGCATCCTGCGCTCGGTCTCGGGCTTCGAGGTCTACCGCAAGGCCTACCGCAACGTGATCCGCCCCGAGAAGGTCGCCGAGCTGCTGATCCTGCGGCCCGACATGCCGCGCTCGCTCGCCGCCTGCATGCACGAGGTCGTGACCAACCTGAAGATGGTCGCGAACGAGCAGTCCACCGAGACGCTGCGCCGCGCCGGCCGCTTGCAGGCCGATCTGCAATACGGCCGCATCGACGAGATTCTCGCGACCGGGCTGCATGCGTATCTGACGCAGTTCCTCGACCGCGTCGGCACGCTCGGCGTGGGCATCAGCCGCGACTTCCTTGTTCCCGTTGCGGCTTGAACGTGCGCGACCCCTTCTTCCGTTTCGAGGTCTGAATGTCCATCCACGTTGCGCTGAACCACGTCACGCACTACCGCTACGACCGGCCGATTAACCTCGGCCCGCAGATCGTGCGGCTGCGCCCGGCGCCGCATTCGCGCACCCGCGTCCTGAGCTACTCGATGCGCGTCGAGCCGGCCACGCACTTCATCAACTGGCAGCAAGACCCGCAGTCGAACTACCTTGCGCGACTGGTGTTCCCCGACAAGACCACGAGCTTCCGCATCGAGATCGACCTGGTCGCCGAGATGGCGGTGCTGAACCCGTTCGATTTCTTCCTCGAGCCGTCGGCCGAGCACTACCCGTTCAAGTACGAGGCCGAGGTCGCGACCGAACTCGCGCCCTACATGATCAAGGCGCCGGCCACGCCCGCGTTCGAGGCTTACCTGGCCACCATCTCGCGCGAGAAGACACCGACCAACGACTGGCTCGTGTCGCTGAACCAGAAGCTGCAGCGCGACATCGGCTACCTGGTGCGCATGGAGCCCGGCGTGCAGACGCCCGAAGAGACGCTGACCAAGGCCAGCGGCTCGTGCCGCGACACCGGCTGGCTGCTGGTGCAGCTGCTGCGCCATCTCGGCCTGGCCGCGCGCTTCGTTTCGGGCTATTTGATCCAGCTCAAGCCCGACGTCAAATCGCTCGACGGCCCGAGCGGCAGCGAGGTCGACTTCACCGACCTGCACGCCTGGTGCGAGGTCTACCTGCCCGGCGCCGGCTGGATCGGCCTGGACCCGACCTCGGGCCTGCTCGCCGGCGAAGGCCACATCCCGCTCGCGTGTTCGCCCGAGCCCGGCTCGGCCGCGCCGGTGAGCGGCGCGATCGACGAGTGCGAGACCACGTTCGAGCACGGCATGTCGGTCACGCGCGTCTGGGAGGCGCCGCGCGTCACGCTGCCCTACACCGAAGAAGAGTGGGCGACGATCGACCAGCTCGGCCACCAGGTCGACGATGACCTGCGCCGCAACGACGTGCGCCTCACGCAAGGCGGCGAGCCGACCTTCGTGTCGGTCGACGACCGCGAGGGCGCCGAATGGAACACCGAGGCGATGGGCCCGACCAAGCGCTTGCTCAGCGCCGACCTGATGGAGAAGCTGCGCGCCAAGTACGGCGAGGGCGGCCTGCTGCATTACGGCCAGGGCAAGTGGTACCCGGGCGAGCAGCTGCCGCGCTGGTCGCTGAACCTGTTCTGGCGCAAGGACAAGGAACCCGTCTGGACCCACCCCGAGCTGTTCGCCGACGAGCACAAGGACTACGGTGCGACCGAGGTGCATGCGCATCGCTTTCTCGCCGGCGTGGCCAAGCGGCTCGGCCTCGATCCGAAGTACGTGTTCCCGGCCTATGAAGACACCTGGTACTACCTGTGGCGCGAGCGCAAGCTGCCGACCAACGTCGACCCCTTCGACGCGCGCCTGGCCGACCCGCTCGAGCGCGACCGCATCCGCAAGATCTTCACGCAGGGCCTGGACAAGGTCGTCGGCCACGTGCTGCCGGTCGCGCGCCACCCGAACGGCACGCCGCGCTGGCAGACCGGCCCGTGGTTCCTGCGCGCCGAGCGCTGCTACCTGATCCCGGGCGACTCGGCGATGGGCTACCGCCTGCCGCTCGATTCGCAGCCCTGGGCGAAAGACAGCGACCTGCCCTGGGTCTACCCGCCCGACCAGACGCAGCCGTTCGCGCCGCTGCCGCCGTACCGGCGTTTGCGCTTCACCAACCTGGCGAGCGAAGGGGCCGCGGGTGCTGCCGCTGCGGCTGCAGCAGCGGCGACCGGTGCCGGCGGCACAGGCGCGTCCGCCAGCTTCGCCGACCGCTCGCGCGCGGCCCTGAATGGCGATGCCAAGAGTGCAAGCACGAACGTGCAGACGCTGCCGGCCGCGCGTGCGCCCGGCCGCTTCGAGTCCGCCGGCTACATCACCCGCACCGCGATGAGCGCTGAGCCGCGCAACGGCCGCCTCTACGTCTTCATGCCGCCGGCGACATCCCTTGAGGACTACCTGGAGCTCGTCTGCGCCGTCGAAGACACCGCGCTCGAGATGAAGCTGCCAGTGATCCTCGAAGGCTACGAGCCGCCGAAGGACCCGCGCCTGGCGCTGCTGCGCGTCACACCCGACCCGGGTGTGATCGAGGTCAACATCCACCCCGCGCACAGCTGGGGCGAGCTGGTCGAGCAGGCCACGCACCTGTACCAGTCGGCGCACGAGACGCGGCTGTCGACCGAGAAGTTCATGCTCGACGGCCGCCACACCGGCACCGGCGGCGGCAACCATTTCGTGCTCGGCGGCGCGACCGTGGCCGATTCACCGTTCCTGCGCCGCCCGGATCTGCTCGCGAGCATGGTCGCGTACTGGCACAACCACCCGGCGCTGTCGTACTTGTTCTCGGGCCTGTTCGTCGGCCCGACGAGCCAGGCGCCGCGCGTCGACGAGGCGCGCAACGACTCGGTCTACGAGATCGAGATCGCATTCGCCGAGCTCAAGCGCATCACCGCCGAGAACGGCCAGGTGCCGCCGTGGCTGGTCGACCGGCTGATGCGCAATCTGCTGATCGATGTCTCGGGCAACACCCACCGCGCCGAGTTCTGCATCGACAAGATGTACTCGCCCGACGGCCCGACCGGCCGCCTCGGCCTGCTCGAGATGCGTGCGTTCGAGATGCCGCCGCACGCCCGCATGAGCCTGACGCAGCAGCTGCTGATGCGCGCGCTCGTTTCGCGCTTCTGGAAGCAGCCGTACCGCCCCGAGCGCCTGAAGCGCTGGGGCACCGAGCTGCACGACCGTTTCATGCTGCCGCACTTCATCTGGCAGGACTTGTGCGATGTCGTCGAGGAGCTCAACGCGTTCGGCTACCCGATGAAGACCGAGTGGTTCGCGCCGCACCTGAACTTCCGCTTCCCCCGCCTCGGCGACTTCGCGGCGATGGGCGTCGATGTCGAGGTGCGCCTCGCGCTCGAGCCCTGGCACGTGATGGGCGAAGAGGGCGCGGTCGGCGGCACCGCGCGCTTCGTCGATTCGTCGGTCGAGCGCATCCAGTTCCTCGTCACCGGCCTGATCGGCGACCGCCACGTGCTCACGTGCAACGGCCGCACGATCCCGCTGCAGCCGACCGGCAAGGTCGGCGAGTTCGTCGGCGCGGTGCGCTACCGCGCCTGGAACCCGCCGAGCGCGCTGCACCCCAGCATCGACGTGCACGCGCCGCTGGTCATCGACCTCGTCGACACCTGGATGAACCGCTCGATGGGCGGCTGCCAGTACCACGTCGCGCACCCGGGGGGCCGCAGTTACGACACCTTCCCGGTCAACGCCTACGAGGCCGAGGCGCGCCGCCTGGGCCGCTTCTTCCGCACCGGCCACACGCCGGGCGTGATGAAGGTCGGCAAGGAAGAGCGCAACCCGAACTTCCCGTTCACGCTCGACTTGCGGCGGGCCTGACATTTGCGCCAGCGATCGCCGATACACCGGTACCTGGAGAGTCTGCTCGCGCGCCATGCCGGCAATCGCGATGGTGCGGTCGCCACCTACATCCCCGAGCTCGCGATGGTCGAGCCCGACCGCTTCGCGATCTGCCTCGCGACCACCGACGGCAAGGTCTACGACGCCGGCGATGCGGATCACCGCTTCACGATCCAGTCGATCTCCAAGCCGCTGACCTACGGCCTGGCGCTCGGCGACCGCGGCCTGGACGAGGTGCTGAGCCGCATCGGCGTCGAGCCGAGCGGCGAGGCGTTCAACTCGATCAGCCTCGAGCCCGGCACCGGCCGGCCGCTGAACCCGATGATCAACGCCGGCGCGATCGCGGCCGTGTCGCTGGTGGCCGGGCGCTCGCCGCAGGACAAGCTGGCCCGGCTGCTCGAGGTGTATTCGCTCTACGCGGGCCGCGCGCTGGACATCGATGCGGCCGTGTTCGAGTCCGAGCGCGCCACCGGCCACCGCAACCGCGCGATTGGCCACATGCTGCGCAGCTTCGACATCGTCGACGACCCCGATCCGGCGCTCGATCTGTACTTCCGACAATGCTCGATCGCTATCGACTGTCGCGATCTCAGCGTGATGGCCGCGACGCTGGCCAACGGCGGCGTCAACCCGATCACCGGCGAGCGCGCGATCGACGCGGTGCACGTCGAGCGCGTGCTCAGCCTGATGACCACCTGCGGCCTGTACGACGCGGCCGGCGAATGGGTGTTTCGCGTCGGCATGCCGGCCAAGAGCGGCGTCGGCGGCGGCATCATGGTGGTGCTGCCGGGGCAGCTCGGCATCGCCGTGTATTCGCCGCGGCTCGACACGCACGGCAACAGCGTCCGCGGCCTGGCGGTGTGCCGCGACCTCTCGCGCGACCTCGACCTGCACTTCCTGCGCAGCGCGCGTTCGTCGCGCTCGGTGTTCCGTGCCCGCTACAGCGTCGCCGAGGTGCGTTCGAAGCGGCGCCGGCCCGATGCCGAGCGCGCGCTGCTTCAGCGCGCCGGCCAGGGGGTTCGCGTCTACGAGCTGCAGGGCGACCTGCTGTTCGCGGCGATCGAGGCTGTGGTCTGCGCCGTTGTCGATGCGGGTGACGCGCTGACGATCGCGGTGCTCGACTTCAAGCGCGTGACCGAGGTCGGCGGCCCGGCCGCGCGCATGCTGTTCGACCTGATCACGGTCATGCACGAGCGCGGCCAACGCCTGGTGCTGACCGGCTGCGACAAGCACGGCCGGCTGCTGCGCCAGCTCGACGAGCAGCGCGTGGCGCAGGCTGTGCCGTGGCGGCTGCTGAGCCAGAGCGACCTCGACGGCGCGATCGAGTGGTGCGAGAACCAGCTGCTTGCGGCTCATGAAGGCCCGACGCACACGACGGCCGAGGTCGGGCTCGCCGGCAACGACCTGTGCCGTGGGCTCGCCCCGGCGGCCCTCGAGACGCTCGAGTCGCTGCTCGCGCACCGGCGCTGCGCGCCGCGCGAATACATCGTCTGCCATGGCGACCACGCCGAGGCGCTGTTCCTGATCACGCGCGGCCAGGTGACGGTGGCGTTGCCGTCGGTGCTGGGCGTGCCCAAGCGCCTGTCGACGCTGTCGGCGGGCATGTGCTTCGGCGAGCTGGCGCTGGTCGACGGCGGCACGCGGTCGGCCGACGTGATCGCGCGCACCGAGGTCGAATGCCGGGTTCTGGACGCCGCGGCGTTCAGGAAGCTCGGCACGAGCCACCCGCAGATCGAGAGCGCGCTGCTGAAGAACATGTTGCGCAGCGCCCACGAGATCGTGCACCGGCTGAGCGAAGAGGTGGCCGCACTCGGCGGTTGAACCGTGGACGGCGCCGCGCGAGGCGACAATGCCACCCGTGATGAGTTGCGACGCCCCCCACCGATGTTGACAGACCTGCTCGCCGACTACGCCGTGCCCTCGACTCGCTACGACGAGTTGCTGGCGAGCGCCGGCGTGCCGCGCGCACACTGGGACGCGTTCATGCGCGCGCTCGCATCGCGCCCCGGCACGGAGATCGGCGACACGCTCTCGCTGATGGAGCGCGAGATCCGCGAGAACGGCATCACCTACAACGTCTACGCCGACCCGAAGGGCGCCGATCGCCCCTGGGAAGTTGACCCGCTGCCGCTGCTGCTGTCGGCCGACGAGTGGTCCGAGATCGAGGCCGGCATCGCGCAGCGCGCCGATCTGCTCAACCGCGTGCTCGGCGACATCTACGGCCCGCAGACGCTGCTGCGCAGCGGCGCCATTCCGGCGCCGGTGATCTTCGGCCACGGCGGCTTTTTGCGCCCCGCGCACGCGATCCGGCCGGCCGGCAACGTGCACCTGTTCCAGTACGCGGCCGACCTGGCGCGCGCGCCCGACGGCAGCTGGTGGGTCGTCAGCGACCGCACGCAGGCGCCGTCGGGCGCCGGCTATGCGCTCGAGAACCGGCTCGTGGTCTCGCGCGTGTTCCCGCAGATGTTCAGCGACCTGCATGTGCAGCACCTCGCGTCGTACTTCGCCGCGGTGCGCGACTCGCTGCTGCACTGGGCGCCGCGGCCCGCCGCCGGCGAGGGCCCGCCGCTGGCGGTGCTGCTGACCCCGGGGCCGTACAACGAAACCTATTTCGAGCACGCGCTGATCGCGCGCTACCTCGGCTTCCCGCTCGTCGAAGGCAGCGACCTCACGGTGCGCAGCGGCTGCGTCTGGATGAAGACGGTCGAGGGCCTGAAGCGCGTGCACGCGATCCTGCGCCGCCAGGACGACGACTACTGCGACCCGCTCGAGCTGCGCTCCGACTCCGCGCTCGGCGTCGCCGGCCTGACCGACTGCGCGCGGCGCGGCACGGTCTACGTCGGCAATTCGCTCGGCTCGGGCGTGATCGAGTCCGGCGCCTTGCTCGGCTATCTGCCGAAGCTGTCCGAGCAGCTGCTCGGCGAGCCTTTGCGCCTGCCGTCGGTCGCGACCTGGTGGCTGGGCGAGCCGGCCGCGTTCGACGACGCCTGGAAGCGCATCGACAAGCTGCTGATCAAGCCGCTCGAGCGCTCGGCGCGCGAGCCCGCGCTGTTCGGCGCCGACCTGTCGCACGACGAGCGCATCCTGCTGCGCGCCAAGGTCGCGGCGCGGCCGCAGCGCTTCGTCGCGCAAGAGTGGGTGCAGGTGTCGCAAGCGCCGGTGCTCGAGCGCGAACGCGAGCGCGTTTCGCGCGATGCGCTCGCGCTGCGCAACGGCCCGGAGCGGCTCGCGTCGCGCGCCGTCGGCCTGCGCGTGTTCGCGGTCGCCACGCCCGACGGCTACCGCGTGATGCCGGGCGGCCTGACGCGCGTCGCGGTCGACGGCGATTCGCGCGTGATCGCGATGCAGCGCGGCGGGCGCTCGAAAGACACCTGGGTGCTCTCGGGCGCGCCGGTGAACGCGTCGTTCTCGCTGCTGTCGACGACGGTCACGCCCGACGACCTGGTCGGCTCGCGCGTCAACCTGCCGTCGCGCGCGGCCGAGAACCTGTTCTGGTACGGCCGCTACGGCGAGCGCTGCGACAGCGCTGCGCGCACCCTGCGCGTCGCGATCGCCGGCGTGCTCGACCACGCCGCCGAGCCGTCCGACGGCCTCGCGCCCGCGATCGTGCTCGCCGCGCGCGTCGGCCTGATCGACGACACCGACGATGCCCGCGTCGCGCTGCTGCGTGCCGCCACCCACCCGGACGAAGCGCTCGCGCAACGCCTGCGCCAGCTCGCTCGCACCGCGTTCAACCTGCGCGATCGCATGTCGGCCGACAACTGGCGCACGCTGAACCAGCTCGCCGCCGACCCGGTGTTCCAGCGCGGCGCGGCGCTGCCGCTGGCGCTGAGCTGGCTCGACCGCGCGGTCACGTCGATGATGACGCTGTCGGGCTTCGTGCTCGACGGCATGACGCGCAGCACCGGCTGGCGCTTCCTGTCGATCGGGCGGCGCATCGAGCGCTTGTCGAACCTGTGCATCGCGCTGCAGGTCGCGACGCAAGAGGGCCACGCGCACGGCCTCGACTGGCTGCTCGACCTCACCGATTCGACCGGCACCTTTCGCTCGCGCTATCTCGTCGCGCCCGAGTGGCTGCCGGTGCTCGACATCCTCGTGCGCGACGACACCAACCCGCGTGCGGTCGCGTTCCAGGTCAAGGGCTTGAGCGAGTACATCGCCAAGCTCGAGCTCAGCCACGGCCGCTTTGCCAGCGACGTGCTCACACCGGCGCTGGCTGCGCTGCGCGACCTGAGCGCGCAAGACCTGCACCCCGAAAGCCCGGCACTCGCAGCACTGCTCGACCAACTGCGCCGGTGCGCGAGCACGGTGTCGGACGAGCTGACGCTGAAGTTCTTCTCGCATGCGCAGTCGCGCAGCGTGTTGTCGCTGGTGGCGTGAGACGGGTGGCCTGAGCGATGACCCCGGAGCGTTATACCGTTCACCACGAGACGCGCTATGCGTACACCGCGCCGGTGTCGCAGTCGTGGCAGCTCGCGCGCCTGACGCCGCGCATGCTGCCGTGGCAGCGCTTGCTGTCGCACTCAGTGCAGATCGACCCGCCGGCCAACGAGCGGCGCGACGAGCTCGACAGCTTCGGCAACATGGTCACGCACTTCGGCTTGCATGGTGCGCACCGCATGCTGCGCGTGCGCATGGAATGCGTGGTCGAGGTCTCGGCGCGGCCGTCGGTGGCGTGGCCGTCGTCGCAGGGTCAGTCGCAATCGCAATCGATGGGCACGATGACCCAGTCGCAAGCCGCCGCGCCGGTGTCGCTGAGCTGGGAGGCGGTGCGCGACGCGATCCGCCGCGAGCCGCAGCAGGACGATCTGGTGCCCGCCAGCATGTGCGAGCCGACGCCGCTGGTGCCCTTGTCCGAAGGCGCGCGCCAGTACGCGAGCAAGTCCTTCGGCCGCGGCCGGGGCTGGCTCGAGGCGGTGTCCGAGCTGATGAGCCGCATCCATGCGGACTTCGAGTTCGAGCCCGGCGCGACCACCGTCAGCACCTCGGTCGACGAGGTGCTCTACCAGCGCAGCGGCGTGTGCCAAGATTTTGCGCACCTGATGCTCGCCTGCCTGCGCGGCATGGGCCTGCCGGCGCGCTACGTGTCGGGCTACCTGCTCACCGACCCGCCGCCCGGCATGCCGCGTCTGATGGGCGCGGACGCCTCGCATGCGTGGGTCGCGGCCTATTCGCCGCAGCATGGCTGGGTCGAGTTCGACCCGACCAACGACCAGCTTGCCGACACGCGCTACATCACGCTGACCTGGGGCGCCGACTTCGCCGATGTCGTGCCGCTGCGGGGCGTGATCTTCGGCGGCGGCGATCAGCAGATGGATGTCGAAGTGAGCGTGATCCCGGCCTGAATCAACGGGTGCCCTCGTTCGGGGGACGCGTTGAGAGGGGGCCGCAAATGCACCCGTCACCGCCTTCGTCGGGATGTTCACGCACGGCACGCGCCGCAAAACTCTGTCTCGTCAAACGACGCATTCGGAGAGACCCACATGGCCCGCTTCCACTTCATCCCTCTGCGCAGCACCGCGGTTCGCGGCGACGTGCAGGCGCAGATCTCGCAATGCACGCTGAAGGCGCTGCACCTGGCCGGCGAGAACGACGCGGACGCCGACGCCGACGAGTCGCTCGGGCCAGGCTGGTTCGGCTCGAGCTGGGATTTGGTGTCCGGCCTCGATGTGCGCGAAGGCCTGTCGTCGTCGGACGCGGCGCTGACCGACTGGCTGGCCGCGTGCCTGCACGCCGCGCCGGCCGACTCATCAGCCCTCGCTGCCGAGGGCCACGAACAACCAGGCGCGGGCCTTGTCCCAGCGGCGCCGCACGGTGCGTTCGGCGACGCCGTGCAGTTCGGCGATCTCGGCCTCGCTGTAGCCGCCGAAGTAACGCATCTCGACGAGTTCAGCGAGTTCGGGATCGACGGTCTCGAGCTCGTGTAGCGCATCGTTGACGCGCACCAGCTGGTCGCTGGTGCCGGTGTCGGCGACGCCCGCCACCTCGGCGTCGCCCAGCGTCACATGCTCGGCGCCGCCGCCGCGCCGCTCGGCGAGGTGCTCGCGGGCGCTGTCGATGATGATGTTGCGCATCGTCTTCGCGGCGTAGGCGAAGAAGTGGCGGCGGTCCTCGAGGCGCAGGCCGCGCGCGCCCACCAGGCGCACGAAGCTCTCGTGCACCAGCAGCGTCGTGTTGATGCCGTCGGCGCGGCCTTGTTGCCGCAGCCGCGAGCGCGCGATGCGCTTCAGCTCGGGGTAGAGCGACGCGTAGACCGCGTCGAGCGCCGCACGGTCGCCGACCGCGGCCTGTTGCAGCAGCCGCGTGATCTCGGGCAGGGCCGCGTCCGGCGGCGCCGGCTGCGGCGGATGGGGAGGGTGGGGCGCTTGCGCATTCATCGGCGCGAGGGTAGCGCCGGATCGGCGGGGCGTCCATCCGCAAACGGCGCTAATGCGTGCCTGTCCCAAGATTGACGGATTGCGGGGGGCGGCACGCACTCCTATGCTCCAGCCTTCTTCCAGCCCCCAACAACCCACGCGATGAACCGGACCCCGGTCGCCGACTGGCAACAACTGTCTGCGTTGTACGAAGTGGCCGACGCGCTCGACCCGGTGTCGCTCGCCGCCTGGCTGGCGCAGCTGCGCGCCCAGGCGCACCCGTTGCTGAAGCAGCTGGAACAGATGCTGATGGCGCGCGAGCAGGTGCAGCACAACGGCTTCCTCGGCGCGTCGCCGGCGCTGCCGCCGAGCGTGCCGGCGTCGACGAACGAGCCGCAGGCCACCGCGTGGGCCGAGGGTAGCCGCATCGGTCCTTATCGCCTGGTGCGCCGCCTCGGCGAGGGCGGCATGGCCGAGGTCTGGATGGCGCAGCGCGACGATGGCGCGTTCCAGCGCACGGTCGCGATCAAGCTGCTGTTTCGGAACAAAGGCAGCAGCGATCGCGACAGCTTCGCGCAGCGCTTCACGCGTGAGCGCGACATCCTCGCGTCGCTCGACCACCCGCACATCGCGGCCCTGCACGACGCCGGCGTCACGCCCGCTGGCCAGCCCTGGCTAGCGCTCGAATACATCGAAGGCCAGACGCTCACGCGCTGGTGCGACACGCAGCGCCTGGACATCGCCGCGCGCGTGCGCCTGTTCCGGCAGGTGCTGCTCGCGGTGCAGCACGCGCATGCCAACCTCGTGATCCACCGCGACCTGAAGCCGGGCAACATCCTCGTCACCGCGCAGGGCGAGGTCCGGCTGCTCGACTTCGGCATCGCCAAGCTGATGGAGCAAGAAGGCGGCACACTCGCCGAGACCGAACTCACACGCCTGGCCGGCCGGCCGATGACGCCGCAGTACGCCGCACCCGAACAACTGCTCGGCCAGCCGCTGACCACCGCCTGCGATGTATACGCGCTCGGCGTCGTGCTCTACGAGCTGCTGTGCGGCGAACGCCCGTACGAGCTCAAGCTCGATTCGGCCGCGCAGCTCGAGCAGTCCATTCTCGAGATCGAGCCCCGCGGCCCGAGCCGGCGCGCGCTGACCGACGCGGCCGTGCAATCGCGTGGCAGCAGCACGCAGGTCGCGCTGCGCAAGACGCTGTCGAGCGATCTCGACGCGATCGTGCTGCGCGCGCTGGCCAAGCAGCCGGCCAAGCGCTATGGATCGGTCGAAGCGTTTCGCGCTGATCTGGACCATTGGCTGGCCGGCGAGCCGGTCGAGGCGCGCGTGCCGAGTGCGGCGTATCGGGTGGGCAAGTTCGTACGACGCCATCGAATCGCAGTGGCGCTGGGTGTGAGTGCGGTGCTGTCGTTGATCGGCATCACCGCGGTCGCCGTGGTGATGGGCTTGCAGGCCCGAGAGGATTCGGCGCGGGCGGGGGCCGCGCGGGATTTCATGCTCGGCTTGTTCAAGCGGGCGGATCAGGAGAAGGCGCGGGGGGCGGATATCACGGCGAGGGAGTTGCTGGAGACGGGGCGTAAGGATCTCTTGACAAGGCTCGCGGCGCAGCCTCGGTTGCAGGTCGAACTTCTGCAGGGAATCGGCACGATTCAGCGAGACATGGGGGAGTATGTCGGTGCGGATGGCTCATACGCCGAAGCAGCTCGCGTGTACGGCCAACTTGGCATGCCACGCGAATTGTCTCTGGCGCTCACCGAACAAGCCAATGCCGCTGCTCGTACAGGCAACTTTCAGTCGGCACAGTCCATCTTGCAGCGAGCCAAGGATGTACCGGGGCGCCCGGCAACCGATGTCGGACTCAGTGCTCGAATTAGCGAAGTGGAGGGGTGGATCGCGCTCGCGCAACGCGACTTTGTACGGGCGAGAGGCTTATTCAACCAGAGCCATGAATTTGCATTGAAGGCGTTTGGGCCATCCGCTTCAAAGACGATGGATGCAATACGTGGGCAGATGTACACCGAGCGACAGTTGCGCAACTTTGATGAGGCGCTGCGATTGCTTGATTCGCTTGAAGCCGCAGTTACGAAGAGCCGGGAAGTCGACGCCACCGATATGGCTGCAATAGGCAAAGATCGCGCGGAACTGCTTTTTGGCGCAGAGCACTACGAAGAGGCGCTTCGAGTGACCGCTGTCGCATTGCCAAAATGCGCGGCGGCGCTCGGACCGAACCATAAGATGTGCAGGACTCTGCTGTTCAGCAAGGTCAACGCCATGCTGTTCCTCGGCTTGACGGAACGTGCCAAAGAGGAACTGCCTGCCCTTGAGGCGATTGCGAACGATCGGGACTCCCCGGCCCTGGGCGCGAAGACCTTGCTCACCATTCTCAAGCTTGACTTGGCTGCCGGAGACAAGGTGCGATGGACTACTACCGCCGCGCGAGTTTCCGCCCTTGTCGAGTCCAGCACCGCCGATGCGTTTGGCCCCAGCTTTAGGACCAAGGCTCTTCTTGCGTTGGCGGAGGCAAGTCTCCGAGCGTCCAGTCCTGTCGAGGCTGAGCGGTTGGTGGAGAGGGCTATTTCGCTTCACCGGCGGAGTGATGGATCGTTGCCGATGACTTTGGAGTTGGCGGCAGCAAAATCGCTACGCGGGATTGTGTTGCTCGAACGCGGCCGAGGCGCAGAGGCGCTCCAGAGCCTGTCTGAATGCAGGTCTGACCTTACTAAGTTGCTTGGCCAGAATTCCGCGACGACTAGCCTACTTTCCCTCAATCTAGTGCTGGCACTTGAACAGATGCATCGCGATGAGGAGGCGTTGGCCATGATCAAACAAGCTGCGCCCGCTCTTGGCGATGCAATAGGCACAAGCGCACCGACGTACTTGCGAGCAAGGAGCATTCAGGATCGACTTGAACGCTCGAATCGAGAGACTGTGCGCAATGACCGGGTCACCATCCCACCCGCGGCCGATGGTGCCTTGGAAGAGAAGAGATGGATTGACTTTTTCACCTGAGAACCTGGAGATGGCATGAAAGTAGATATCAAATTGCCCGCCGCTATGGCGCTTTTGGCACCTGTGGCGGCATCCGCTGCGACGGAAGGCGCTCCCGAACTCTTTTTCTTCGCCTTGGGTGGCGGCGCAGTAGGCGGCTTCCTTGGCGCGCTGCTCGCTTGCTGGCTCTGCAAGCGCATGAGCTCGAAGAACGACAGGGATTCGAAGAGGTAGCCGGATCTGGTACGCCGACGCGCGCTCGGACGCGCATCGCTCGGTTGCGGCAATTGTCCGGTTGCCGCTTCAAATCCCGTATGCATTCCTGAGTCCCTTCGAAAGTGGGCGAGGAGTGCATGCATGAACATCCGCGACCATACCGAACCCTGGCACTCTCCCGAGCGCGCCTGGGTCCCGCTCATGTGGCTGATCCGCGCTGTTGCGATCAGCCTCGCCATGGTGTTGTTCATACCGCTGCTGCAGCTCGTCATACCTTGACCTTGATCCGCTGCCGCCGTGTCCGGTTTCTCCGCACGACCCCGTACTGAGAAGTGAGGCTCCCGACCATCGGGTGCCACTTGATCACTCACTCCACCAGACGAGGTCCCCATGAGCTATGCCTTGAATCGAATGCCGTTCAACGCCGGCCGCGCTGGCCGTTCGCCGTTCGGCCGCGCACCGGTGGCGCGCGGCTGGGCCGAGCCGGCGAACTCTTGCGCGGTGGCTGGGCGGGTGCTGGACAGCGTGCTCGACGAATGCGGCGCCAGCATCGATGCGATGCGCGCCGGTGCGCGCGTCACCATCCTGCGCGACGACCGCTTCGACGCTGCGGTGCGCCTGTACCGCGACGGTCACTGGGAGCTGGCGTTCGAGAGTCTGGCGACGCTGGCCGACCAGGACCACGCGCCGGCCGCCAAGCTCGCGCTGCTGATGCTGCGCTACGGTGCGAGCCTGTACGGCGCGAGCTTCCGGGTGCGGCCGGCGCAGGTCGCGCGCTGGGCTCAGCGCGTGCTGCGCGCCACTTCGCGCGCCACCGCTTCGCCGAGTTCGATCACCGCGAGCGCGTAGTAGCTCGACCAGTTGTAGCGCGTCACCGCATAGAAGTTGCTCGTGCCGGCGACGTAGCTCGGCGCCGCGTCGCCGTTCTGCAGTTCGACGAGCGCGAGCTTGCCGATGCCGCCGGCGGCATCGAGCCGCGCGTCGGCCGCGAGTGCGGTTGCATCGATGCGCGCGCCGCGCGCCGCGAACTCGGCGAGCGTGAAGCTGGGCAGGATGTCGGGCGCAAGCAGCGCGGCGCGGTCGGATGCATCGACCGGCACGGCCACATCGAAGCGTGTCGGGAGCTCGCGGCGCCAGCCGAATTCGGCGAGGTAGTGCGCGACGCTGCCGATCACGTCGGCGGCGTTGGTGTGCAGGTCGACATGGCCGTCGCCGTCCATGTCGACCGCGTACTTGTTGAAGCTCGACGGCATGAACTGCGGCATGCCCAGCGCGCCGGCGAAGCTGCCCTGCAGCTGCAGCGGGTCGCTGCCTTCGCTCTGGCACATCACGAAGAAGCTCTCGAGCTCATCGCGGAAGAACGCGCTGCGGTCCTTGCGGCCGGCCGGGAAGTCGAACGCAAGCGTGGCGAGTGCGTCGATGATGCGGAACTTGCCCATCTGCTGGCCGTACAGCGTCTCGACGCCGATGATGCCGACGACGATCTCGGGCGGCACGCCATAGAGCTCTTCGGCGACCTTGAGCCAGCGCTCGTTGGCGCGCCAGAACGCGACGCCCTTGCCGATGCGCACCGGCTCGATGAAGCGGCTGCGGTAGGCGGCCCAGTTCTTCGCGGTGCCGGCCGGCGGCGGCATGATGAACTTCGCCACGCTCGGGATGAAGCGCGCGCGTTGCAGGGCCGCTTGCACGGCCGTGAGATCGAGGCCGCGGCGCTCGGCGAGTTCGGCGCCAAACGCCATCACGTCGTCGCGGCGGCCGTAGGTGACGAGGTCGGGCGCTTCGTCGGCATGCCGGGCAGCAGGCTTCTTAGCGAATGCGAGAGGCGCGGCGCCCAACAGCAGCGCGGTCGTGAACAGCAGGCTCAGTGCGAGGCGCTGCCGCGTCGGAAGGGATCGAGTCATCGCGGCGATTATCGAGCCGGCCGCAGCATGCGGGCGTGCCACACGAACGCACGCGTCAGCCCTGCGTCCGGCCGCGCGCGCGTCGTGCGGCTGTAGCGCTGGCGCTCGAGCACGTCGAGCAGCGCGGCGAGCGCATCGCCGTCCGCCCCAAAGCGCGAGCGTACGCGCGCCGCGAGCGCACGCGGCGCCTCATGCGTTGCGCTGTCGAGCCCGAGCCGGCGCAGTGCGGCGCGCAGGCGCTCCATCTGCCGCACCCACGGGTCGATGCGGTGGCGGTCCCACCAGGCCCAGGCGGCGACGCCGAGCGCGAGCGAGCTGAGCGCGCCGATCAGCAGCAGCGCCAGGTCTTCCCAGCTCGGCGAGTCGACGCCGAGGCTCTTCAGCACATCGATCTGCTGGCCGCGCGAGTAGTTCAGCACCCACTGGTTCCAGCGGTTGTTGACGGCTTCCCAGCCGTCGCGCAAGCTGGCCAGCAGCTCCGGGCTGACATTGCCGAGCGCGCCCGCGACCAGCCCCCGCACAGGCGCGAGGCGGCTGCCGCGGTTGATGCGGTCGGGTGCGACCGCAGCGGTCGGGTCGGCGCGCACCCAGCCGGTGCCGGGCTCCCAGTATTCGGCCCAGGCGTGTGCCGAGCTCTGCCGCACCGCGTAGTAGCCGTCGACCGGCGTCGCGTCGGTGCCCTGAAAGCCGGTGACGACGCGCGCCGGCACGCCGAGCGCGCGCATGATCACGACGAAGGCCGCGGCGAAGTGCTCGCAGAAGCCCTCGCGCCGATCGAGCCAGAACTCGTCCACCGCATCGCGCCCGTACTCGCCCGGCGCCACCGTGTAGCTGTAGCGCTGGGTGCGGATGTGGTTCATCAAGGCCGCGGCGAGCACGCGCGGGCCTGCATTGGCATAGGCCGGGTCGCGCCGCAGCTCGGCGGCCCAGGCGAGCGTGCGCGGGTTGTAGCCCGCGGGCAGCTCGAGGTCTTCGCGCAGCGCCGGCGTGCTCGTGCGCGGGCCGTGCGTGAACTGCGGCCAGGCCTCGGCCCGGAAGCGCAGCCGCTCGATCACCGGCCGATCGGCGAGCCATTGCAGGTCGGGCAACGCGAGCGTCCGGTAGCCCTCGAGCACGGGCGCGATATCGGTGGCTTCGAGCAGCGGCAGCGACGCGAGCCGCAGCGGCTCCAGCGTCATCTCGTAGTGAACCGGCGTGCCGCGCACCTGCAGGTTGCTCGGGGCGCGCAGCGTGTCGAGGCTGTCGAAGTTCGCGACGCGCCACTCGCGGCCGTCGAAGCGCGTCAGCACCGGCCCGCGAAAGTACAGCATGCCGGGCGATGGCGGCGGGCCGTCGAAGCGCACGCGCAGCGAGATGCTGTCGTCCTGCGCGAACTCGGCCACCGAGCCCATGCGCATTGTGTTCGACAGGCCGGTCTTGGCCTGCGCGTCGCCCGGCACGCCCCACAGCGGCCCGATGCGCGGGAACAGCACGAACATCAGCGCCATGATCGGCGCACCCCACAGCGCGGTGCGCGCGGCGAGCGTGCTGGCCTGGCGCAGGCTCGGCTGGCCCACCGGCATGTGCACCAACACCAGTGCCGTCAGCAGGCCCCACACCGAGACCAGCATCGCCACCGCGACCAGCAGCGACTGCGAATACAGGAAGTGCGTCAGCACGATGAAGAAGCCGAGGAAGAACACGACGAAGGCATCGCGGCGTGCGCGCAGCTCCAGCGTCTTGAGCGCCATCAGCACGACGACCATCGTGACGCCCGGCTCCTTGCCGAGCAGCGTCTGATACGACCACAGCGTCAGCCCCGACGCCAGGATCAGCACCGCGACCAGCACCCAGCGGCTCGGCAGCGCGGCGTTGGCCAGCGCCAGCCGGGCGCGCCAGAGCAGCACGGCGAGCGTCAGCAGCGAGCACCACAAGGGCAGGTGAGCGACATGCGGCAACACTGTCCAGCCGATCACGAACAGCATGAACAAGGTATCGCGCGCGTCGCGCGGCAGGCGCTGCCAGCCGGGCCAGGCCGACGTGTGCGGCGCCGTGCCGCCGAGCGCCGGGGTCATTGCCACAGCGCGAGCGCCTCGAGGCAATGGCGGCGGTGCAGGTCGCCGCCGGCCAGATCGAGCTCCTGCCCCGGCAGGCGCAGGCCGTACTCGGCGTTCGAGCGGGCCGCGGCCAGCGTCCACGCGGTCAGGCGCGACAAGCGCTCCTCGGGGGCGAGCGAGCCGCAGCCCTGCCAGTCCAGCCACAGTGCCTGGTGCACCGCGGCGCTGGTGTCGCGGCTCACCAGGTCGCCGCCGGTCTCGATCGCCTTCGCGGCTTTCTTCCACGCGACCAGCTTGAGCGGGTCGCCGCGGCGATAGGCGCGCACGCCCTCGACCTCGCCGCCGTCGTTGACCCGCGTCTTGGCCGCGCCACCGGGCACGGCGCGCGAGGGCGGCAGCGCTGCGGCCGGGTACTCGGGCTTCGGATAGACGAGCAGCTGCGTGGCCGGCCGCCACACCGTCCAGGTGCGGAACAGGCCGAGCGGAAAGCGCGTCTCGGCCCGCAGCGTGGGCACCTCGTTGCGGCCGCGTGTGGTCGCGACGAAGCTCAGCTGCGCGCTCGCCTGGCCGAGTGCGGGCACGTTGATCCAGCTGAGCGAATCCGGCGCCGCGCTCGCGACCTTCAGCCCGATGCCGAAGCGCGCGCTGCCGGGGCTGGTCAACACCACGTCGAGCAGGACCGCGTCGCCCACGAACACCGGCGCGATCGGCTTCAGGTGCAGCGTGAGGCCGCGCAGCGTCGCGTGCGTGATGTGCATCGAGACCACGCCGCTGCCGGCCAGCAGAAACGTCAGCACATAACCGAGGTTGAGCTGGTAGTTGATCGACGCGAGCAGCAGCACGAAGACCGTGATCGCAAACAGCAGGCCGGCCCGGGTCGGCAGGATGTAGACATTGCGCTGCGTGAGCTGCAGCGTGTCGGTGCGCGGCTGGCGCGCCTGGATCCAGCGCTGGAAGCGTTGACGAAGCGGCACGGCGGGGTTCGACGCGGCGGCGAGCATCGGCATCGGCTCAGGGTGTCGGCTCAGGGCAGCGGCACAGCCTCGATCATCGCGCGCACCTGCTCCTTGCTGCCGCGGCCGGCGCCGGCCGCCGGTACGAGGCGGTGCGCGATCGTCTGCGGCAGCACGTACTGCAGGTCGTCCGGCGCGACGTAGTCGCGCTGCGCCAGCAGCGCTCGCGCGCGCGCCGCGCGCAGTACCGCGATGCCGGCGCGCGGGCTCAGGCCTTCGACGAACCAGCGGCCCGAGCGCGTCGCGGCGATCAGCGCTTGCAGATAGTCGAGCAGCGTGTCCGAGGCGTGCACCTGCTGCACCGCGTGCTGCGCCTGGATGAGCTGCTCGGGCGTCATCACCGCGCTCAGGGTCTGGATCGCTTCGCGGCGGTCTTTGCCCGCGAGCAGCGCGCGCTCGCTGGCCTGGTCGGGGTAGCCCAGCGTGATGCACATCAGGAAGCGATCGAGCTGCGACTCCGGCAGCGGGTAGGTGCCGAGCTGGTCGCTGGGGTTTTGCGTCGCGATCACGAAGAAGGGCGCCGGCAGCGCGCGGGTCTCGCCGTCGACGCTGACCTGGTGCTCTTCCATCGCCTCGAGCAGCGCGCTCTGCGTCTTCGGGCCGGCGCGGTTGATCTCGTCGGCAAGCAGCACCTGCGCGAACACCGGGCCGGGGTGGAACACGAAGTTCTCGCGGCTGCGCTCGTAGACACTGACGCCGATCAGGTCCGAGGGCATCAGGTCGGCGGTGAACTGCGTGCGCGAAAACCGCAGCCCCAGCGACACCGCCAGCGCATGCGCCAGCGTCGTCTTGCCGACGCCCGGCACGTCTTCGATCAGCAAGTGGCCGCCGGCGAGCATGCAGGCCACGCAGTCTTCGATCTGGGCGCGCTTGCCGACGATAATCAACTCGATCTGGTCGATCAAGGTGGTGAGCTGGGCTGCGAGCGCTTTGTCCATCCAGCCACCATAACCGAAAATCTGACACGTTTATGACGACTGCTTACTACACCCATCCCGACTGCCGCGCGCATGACATGGGCCGCGGTCACCCCGAATGCCCGCAGCGGCTCGCTGCCATCGACGACTACCTGCTCGCCAGCGGTCTCGACGTGGCGATCGAGCGCCACGACGCACCGCTCGTCGATCTGGATGACGTCGGCCGCGCGCATGGACGCGGCTACGTCAACGAGCTCGCCGACCTGCTCGCGCAGGTGCAGGCCGACGGCGAGATGCGCGCGCTCGACCCTGACACGGTTGCGAGCGCCGGCACCTGGGCCGCGGTGCAGCGCGCCGCCGGGGCTGCGGTGGCGGCGACCGATGCAGTGATCGACGGCCGCGCCGAGAACGCGTTCTGCGCCGTGCGCCCGCCCGGCCACCATGCGACGCGCAATGCGGCGATGGGCTTTTGCTTCTTCAACAACGTCGCGATCGCGGCGCGCCATGCGCTCGACGTGCGCGGGCTGGAGCGCGTGGCGATCATCGACTTCGACGTCCACCACGGCAACGGCACCGAAGACATCATCGCCAACGACGAGCGCGTGCTGATGGCGAGCATCTTCCAGGACCGCCTGTACCCGTTCAGCGGCGGCGTGCCGCTGGGCACGAACATGGTCAACGTGCCGGTGCCGGCCTACACGCGCGGGGCCGATGTGCGCGAGCTGATCGAAGCCAACTGGATGCCGCGGCTCGAGGCGTTTCGCCCGCAGATGATCTTCATCAGCGCCGGCTTCGATGCGCACCGCGAGGACGATCTCGGCCAGCTCGGCCTGGTCGAGGCCGACTACGAGTGGATCACGCTGCGCATCAAGGGCGTGGCCGAGCGCCACGCGCAGGGCCGCATCGTCTCGTGCCTCGAAGGCGGCTACAACCTCGGTGCGCTGGCCCGCAGCGTGGCCGCGCATTTGCGCGTGCTGGCCGGCATCTGACGATGGTGGCGCCGCCGCGGGCCCAGCGCCGGCCCGCTCCCAAGCGGGCCCGCCATCCCCACGGGGGATCGACCGGCGTACTCGCCGGGCGAGGGGCTCCATGAATGCTACCGATCTGAACGAACTGCTGGCCTCGCTGACCGAGCCCGGCGCCCTCATCGAACTGGCCGTGCTCGGCGGCTGCCTGGTGCTGGCCTGGGGCATCGTGCGGCTGATCCGCGGCCACACCTCGCCTGCGGGGTCGATCTGGTTCGGTCAGCGCATCCTCGACGGCGTGCTGTTCCCGGTGCTGGCGCTCGCGCTCGCATTCGCCGCGAAGCTGGTGCTGCACGCGACCATGAAGGCCGCGGTGTTCAAGCTCGCGGTGCCGGTGCTGGTCACGCTGCTCGTGATCCGCCTCAGCGTGCGCGTGCTCGGCGCGACCTTCCCCAACGCGCGCTGGGTCCCCATCCTCGAGCGCAGCATCTCGTGGCTGGCGTGGATCGCGGTCGTGCTGTGGGTCACCGGCGTGCTGCCGATCGCGATGGAGGCGATGGACGACGTCAGCTGGAAGGTCGGCACCGGCCGCATGAGCCTGCGCAACGTCGTCGAAGGCTCGCTGACCGCGGGCTTCGTGATGGTGCTCGCGCTGTGGATCTCCTCGGCGGTCGAGAAGCGGCTGCTGCACGGCACCGGCAACACGCTGTCGCTGCGCAAGATGGCCGCGAACATCGTGCGCGCGGGCCTGCTGTTCATCGGCCTGCTGTTGGCGCTGACGGCGGTCGGCATCGACCTCACCGCGCTCTCGGTGCTCGGCGGTGCGATCGGCGTCGGCCTGGGCTTCGGCCTGCAGAAGATCGCCGCCAACTACATCAGCGGCTTCGTGGTGCTGGCCGAGCGCGCGCTGCGCATCGGCGACATGGTCAAGGTCGATGGCTTCGAGGGCCGCATCACCGACATCCGCACGCGCTACACCGTGATCCGCGCGCTCAACGGCCGCGAGTCCATCGTGCCCAACGAGATGCTGATCACGCAGCGCATCGAGAACGCATCGCTCGCCGACCCGCGCGTCTCGATCAACTGCACCGTGCAGATCGCCTACGGCACCGACATCCGCGCGCTGCAGGCGCAGCTTCAGGCGGCGGTGCAGCGCGTGCCGCGCGTGATCGGCGACCCCGCGCCCAGCGTGCAACTGGCCGATTTCGCGGCCGACGGCATCAACCTGACCATCGCCTTCTGGATCGCCGACCCCGAGAACGGGCAGGGCAACGTGCGCTCGGACGTGAACCTCGCGGTGCTCGAGCTGCTGAATGCGCAAGGCATCCAGATCCCGTTCCCGCAGCGCGTGGTGCACACGACGGCGACGCCGTTCGCGCGGGCCACGCCGCCGGCGCCACCGGTGCCAAGCTGAGGCGCGGTGGACCACAGCTTCGTCTCCGCCTTCATCCTGCTGCTGCTGGTCCTCGACCCGCTCGGCAGCCTGCCGGTGTTCATCCCGATCATGCGCGACGTGCCGCCGCCGCGCCGCACCTGGGTCGCGCTGCGCGAGGTCGGCATCGCGTTCGGCGTGCTCGCCGCGTTCATGTTCCTCGGCGAAGGCTTTCTGCACGTGATGCGGCTGTCCGAGCGTTCGCTCGAAGTGGCCGGCGGCGTGATCCTGCTGATCATCGCGATCCGCATGATCTTCAGCGCTGAGGGCGGCGTGTACGGCGTCGCCGAGGGGCGCGAGCCGTTCATCTTCCCGCTCGCGGTGCCGCTGCTCGCGGGGCCGTCGGCGATGGCGACGGTGCTGCTGCTCGCGTCGCGTCAGCCCGACCGCATGGGGTCGTGGGTCGCTGCGCTGGCCGGCGCGATGCTGGTGTCGGGCGCGGTGCTGCTGCTGTGCGAGCGCATCCGCCGGCTCATCGGCGACTCGATGGTGGCGGCCATCGAGAAGCTGATGGGCCTGGTGCTGACCGCGATCGCGGTCGAGATGGTCCTGGCCGGGTTGAAGCGCTACTTCTTCGAGCCCTGATCGACCTGGCGCAGGTACTCGGCGCGCGCGGCCAAGGCCGTGTCGGTGAAGTCGGTGAACAAGCCGTCGAGGCCGAGCGCGTAGAACTGCAGGTATTCCTGCTTCGGGTCGCCGTGGTAGCTGGCGGCGAGGCGGCGGTTCTCGTTGCGGAACGTGAACGCGTGGACGAACAGGCCGGCCTTGTGCGCGTCAGCGATCAGCGTCGTCGGCGCCAGCGTCGTGGCGTCGGCGTCGTTGAGCTTGCCGTCGCCGTTCATGTCGAGCACCTTGCCGTCGGCGCCGAGCTGGCCCTTGACGCTCACGATGTAGCGCTTCCAGGGGCCGATGCCGTCGGCGTAGGTCTTGATCTCGGCGAGGCCAGCCGGCGTGACCATCGCGTCGAAGTTGCGCTTGTCGCCGGCCAAGGTCCAGTCGTAGGGCCGGTCCGAGGGCACGCCGAAGGTGATCACGCCGGTCTTCAGGTCGACGCTGTCGCCGTCGATCAGCTGCACCATGCGCAAGGTCGAGCCCTTGCTGCGCATGTACTTCAGGCTGCCCGGCTCGAACGATTGCAGCAGCACCGGCGCGCTGCGGCTGTTCCAGCCTGCGTCGCTCAGCATCGCGAGCAGCTTGTCCTCGAGCGGCAGGCCGAGCTGCTTGAAGTAGCTCGGGTTCTTGGTCTCGGGATAGATGCCGATCGTGCGGCCGGTCTCTTGCGATTTGCGCTTGGCCAGATCAATCACTTCCTGAAAAGTGGCGATCTTGAACTGGCCGTTGAACTCCTGCGGGCGCTGCGCGTCGGTCGAGATCGCGCCCAGGGTCTTGATCTCGGCGAGCGTGAAGTCGTTCGAGAACCAGCCGGTCTGCACCTCGCCGTCGATGCGGGTCGTGCGCTTGCGCGCGGCGAACTCGGGGTGCTTGGCGACGTCGGTGTTGATCGCCAGGTTCGGGTCGTGGCGCGCGATCAGCACGCCGTCTTTGGTGGAGATCAGGTCGAGCTCGATGTAGTCGGCGCCGAGTTCGATCGCCTTCACATAGGCCTCGATCGTCTCTTCCGGCAGGTAGCCGCTGGCGCCGCGGTGCGCCGCCACCAAAGGTGGTTTGCCGTCCAGCGTCTGCAGCGACGCGACCGGCGTGCTGGCGCATGCGGCGAGCATCAGGGCCGCGCCCGCCACGGTGAAGCCTGAACGAAGCGAAGGGTGAGGTGTCGACATGAAGATCCTGAATTGAAGTGAACAGCGCTTGCCAGCTTCGTACGCTAGCAGCGCCTCGTTGAGATATCGTGACAGCGGCGTGTCGGCGCGCCGCTCAGAAGTCGTACGCAGCGGTCACCCCGATCGTGCGCGGGCGCAGGTAGTAGGCCTCGCTGACGCCCTGGATCGACGGCTGCTGGATGATGCGCTGGTTGTTCGTCAGGTTCTTCGCGAACAGCGTGAACTCCCAGCGCTCGAGCGTCAGGCCCGCGCTCGCATCGGCGGTGACGTAGGCCGGGCGGATGTAGTCGCTCGACGACTTGACCACCGTGCCGTGGCTCGACCCGGTCCACTGGCCGCTGCCGCGCACGAAGGCCGTGCTGTTCGCGAACGCCGCGAAGCGGTACTCGAAGCCGAGCCGCGCGCTGTATTTGGGCACGCCCTGGATCTGATCGCCCTTGTGCGCGTTCACCTCGTTGTTGTCGTCGAAGCCGAGTGCCGGGTTGTCTTCGGCGAAGACCGCGCGAACCCAGCTCGCGCCTGCGGACAAGGTGAGTGAATCGGTGGCGCGCCACTTCGCTTCGAACTCGAGCCCGTTGACCGTGGCACGGCCGGCGTTGGTCTCGAAGTCGAAGCCCGATTGCGGCAGCACGACGTTCTGCTGGATGTTCTTCCAGTCGATGTGGAAGGCTGCGATGTTCAGCGACACGCGGTTGTCGAACAGGCGCGACTTGCTGCCGATCTCGTAGCTCCAGAGGCTGTCGGAATCGAAGGTCGGCGGCGGTGTGTCGGGCAGGCCGAGTGAGCGGAGGTCTTTCACGACCAACGGTGTCGACGGCACCGGCCGGTTCGCACCGCCGAGGCGGAAGCCCTTCGCGGCGTTGGCGTAGACCGAGGTCGAGGGGCTCAGGTCCCAGCTGATCGCGAAGCGCGGCGTCACGGCGTGGCCGCTGCTGTCGATCGCCGCGGTCACCGGGCCGCCGGCGTAGTAGAAGTCGCCTTCGCGCGTGAAGGCCTGCGTGGCGCGCAGGAAGCGCACGCCCGCGGTGGCGCGCAGGTCGGTGCTGAAGTTGTAGGTGAGCTCGCCGAACAGCGACGACTGCTTGTCCTTGTAGTGGCGCGCGCTGTAGTACGAGCTGTCGCCGGTGAACGCGCCGGGGAAGCTGTCGGCGAGCTCGTTCGGGTCGTTGATGTCTTTGCCTGCGGCGGCGAATGCGGCGTTGATGCCGAAGATCGGCTCGTTGTCGATGACCTGCGTCTTGGTCTGCGCGAAGTACGCGCCGCCTATCCAGGTGATCGGGCCGCGGCTCGCCTCGTAGTCCTTCGAGGCCAGGCGCAATTCGAGCGAGGTCTGGTCGATCTTGTTGGTCAGGTCGACGGCCGATGGCAGTCCCGCGACGACGCTCGCGAGTGCCGTGTCGGTGATCACCGAGGCGATGTAGGGCACGTTGATGTTGGTGCCGTCTTGCACGCGGTTGAAGCGTCGCTGGTAGCCGCTGAGCACGCCGGTGAAGTCGCCGAAGCCGAGGTCGCCGTTGACGGTGAGGCTGGGCACCGTGAGCTTGTCGGTCGACGGCTCGCGCACCGGCTTGCTGGTCTGGAACAGCGACAGCGCGGGCGTCGCGCCCGACGGCAGCTGGTAGCTGCCGACCGTGAGGTAGGCCGCATCGATGTCGTGGCTCTTGAAGCGCTGGTAGAACAACGCCGGCGTGATCGTCCAGCCGGGCGCAACGTCCGACTTCAGCGCCAGCTTCAGCACGTTCCAGTCGGTGCTGTTGATGCCCTTGTCGATCACGCCGAGGGTGGTCGGCGAGACCTGGTCGATGTAGCCGCTGTCGTGCCCGCTTTGCACGCCGATCCGCAGCGCCGTGTTGCCCTGGATCAGCGGCACGTTCAGCACCGCCTGCGCCAGGTAGTTGGTGCCGCCGTGCGAGGTGCTCGACAGCTCGGTGTAGGCGTTGCCCGAGAAGGCCTTGGCGTCCGGCTGCTTGCTGATGAACTTGATCGTGCCACCCAGCGAGCTCGCGCCGTAGAGCGTGCCCTGCGGCCCGCGCAGCACCTCGACGCGGTCGAGGTCGAAGAAGCGTGGCTCGGCCGTGCCCTGGCTGTAGAGGTTGCGCGTCGTGAGAGACACATCGTCGAGGTAGAGCGACACGGTCGCCGAGCCCGCCTGCGAGCTGACGCCGCGGATCTCGAGCGTGCTCAGGCCGGCGCCGGCCTGCGACGAGAACGACAGGTTGGGCACGCTGCGGCTCAAGTCGGTGACGTCGTTGATGTGGTTCTCTTGGATCGCCTCGCCCGACACGACCGAGACGCTGAGCGGCACCTTGCGCACGTCCTCCTTGCGCTTTTGCGCGGTGATGACGACGGCGTCTAGCGTCGCGCCCTTGGGGGCGGAGGCCGCGTCGGCCGGCGCGGGCGCCTGCTGTGCACGGGCCTCCATGGCAAGAAGACAGGCGAAGGCGACGGCCGACAGGGCGGCGGGGGTCATGCGATTCTTGGGCACGGTCTCTCCTCCAGGCGTTGGCTTTAGAAAAACAAGCGGGAGCACATTGCGTGCCCACCGCACCTTCAGCGCCCGCGCAGGTGCGAGGGCGCTTCGAGTCTTCTGGCCAAGGTCGACAACACCAGCGTGATGACGAGATAGACCGCCGAGATGAACAGGTACGGCTCCCAGTAGCGCGAGTACGCGCCGGCCACGGTGCGCGCGGCCAGCGCCAGCTCGCCCAGGCCGATGGCCGACACCAGCGACGAGTCCTTGACCAGCGTCACCGCCTCGTTGACCAGCGCCGGCACCATGCGGCGCACGGCCTGCGGCAGCACCACGTAGCGCATCGCCTGGCGGTGCGTCAGGCCGATGCTGTAGGCGGCTTGGGTCTGGCCGCCATGGATGCTCTGGATGCCGGCGCGCAGGATCTCCGAGATGTAGGCGCCGGCGTTCAGCGTGAGCGCAAGCGCGCCCGAGAAGAACGCGCCGTGGCTCTGTCGGAACTCGCGCGCCGCCTCGCCGCCGAGCAGCAGGCCGCCATCGGGGTGGATCAGCATCGGCATCAGCGCGAAGTGCACGAGCAGGATCTGCACGAACAGCGGCGTGCCGCGAAAGAAGCCGACGTAGCCGCGCGTCACGCCGCGCAGCAGCGACCACGCGGTGGCAGACAGCGCCGAGGCCGGCCGCGGCGCGTCGGCCGAGCTGCTGATCAGCCCGAGCCCGGCGCCGAGCAGCAGGCCGCCGCTGATCGAGACGACAGTGAGCTGCACCGTCATCCATGCGCCGGCGGCGAACAGCGGCCAGTAGCCGCTGAGGATGCTCCAGCGCAGGTCCAGCAGGCCCACGGTGCGGCCGGCTTATTTCGGCGCGGAGGCGGCAGAGGCCGGGGCCGCCGCGGGCGCCCCGAGGTACTTCGCGTAGATGCGGTCGTAAGTGCCGTCGGCGCGTATCTCGGCCAGGCCCTTGTTGATCTTCGCGAGCAGGTCGGTGTTGCCCTTCTTGACCGGGATGCCGTAGTGCTCGGGCACGAACGCGGCGTCGTTGACCGTCTTGAAGCGTGCGCCGCTGTTGTTGGTGACGTAGTTGATGACGACGCCGTTGTCGGCGACCACGGCATCGACGCCGCCGGCCTCGAGCTCCTTCAGTGCCAGCGGGGTCGACTCGAAGCGCTTGATGTTCGCGCTGTTCTTGCCCTGCAGCTTGGCGACGGCCTCGTCGCCGGTGGTGCCGGTCTGCACGCCGACCTTGAGGACCTTCAGGTCATCGAAGCGCGTCACCTTGGAGTCGGCCTTCACGGCGATCAACTGGTTGGCGTCGAAGTACGGGTCGCTGAAGTCCATCGTCTGCTTGCGCTCGTCGGTGATCGTGATCGACGAGACGAGCAGATCGCGGTCGCCCTGGGCCAGTGCGTTGAAGATGCCTTCCCACGGCGTGTTGACGAACTTGACCTCGATGCCGGCCTTCTTCGCGACCGCGCTGACGACATCGATGTCGAAGCCGACGATCTCGCCCTTCTCGTTCTGCGACTCGAAGGGCGCGTAGGCCGCATCGGTACCGACGACAAGGGTTCGGCCACCGCTCGCGAGCGTGGGAGCAGACGCCACCGTTGTCGGCGGGTTCTCCTGCGGCTTGCTGCAGGCTACCAGTGCGAGGGCGGTCAAGCCTGCGCAGCCTGCCTTCAAGAAGCGATTCAGCGCGACCTGGGTCATGGGATTCTCTGAGGTTGGTGTGAGGGCGACGACGCGTGTGGCAGTATAGGACCGGCCCGCACGGCGCACTATGATTCGCGCAGCTGCGCTGCGCAGTTCGGTCTCGAAGGGAATGCTCACGTGAACTCCGCTGCCGCTGTGGCTGCTGACATCGCCCGGCCCGCTATGCCAGCGGAGTTGCCCGCGCACCTCCCGTCGCTCGATGGCGTTCGCGGTCTGGCGATCGCGCTGGTCGTGCTGCACAACGCCAACATGCTGCACCACAGTGCAGGCGTCGCCAGCCGTAGCGTGGAGTGGCTGGCAGGTCTCGGCTGGATCGGCGTGCAGCTGTTCTTCGTGCTCAGCGGGTTCTTGATCACGAGGGTGCTGCTGGAGACCCAGGGCGCGCGCAATTTCCTCAGCGCGTTCTACGTGCGCCGTGCCTTGCGCATCATGCCGGCTTACTACTCGGCGCTGCTCGGCGTGTTCGTGCTGTGGCCGCTGTTCGGCCATTGGCCGGTGGTCTACGCGAACGACGCGCCGCACCAGGTCTGGCTGTGGTTGTTTCTCTCGAACTGGAGTTCGGCGGCGGGCTGGGGCAGCGATTCACTGCCTCATTTCTGGTCGCTCGCCGTCGAAGAGCAGTTCTACCTCGTGTGGCCGTTCGTCGTCATGCGCCGCACCCCGAGACAGGTGCTGATCGCTTGTGCAGCGGTGGCTGCCGTGGCGCTGCTGGTGCGCGTCGGCTTGTGGCTGAAGCATGCCGACGCGCTGGTAGCGTACACGCTCACGGTCTCGCGCATGGACGCGCTTGCCTGTGGCGCTGCCATCGCCGCACTGGTGCAGATGCCCGGCATGCTGCCGAAGCTGGTGGCCAGGCGCGGCCAACTGCTGTGGGCAGGACTCGCGACGCTCGCGTTCGGCAAGCTGGTGCCGCACGCCTACTGGATGGACGACAGCTTCGGCCAGGTCATCGGGTATTCGATCCTGGCCGTCGGCTTCTCTTTCTTCGTGCTGGCGGCCGCATGCTCTGAAGTCGCGCCGTCGCCGGTCCTGCATCGGGTGCTGTGCTGGCGCGTGCTGCGCGTGCTGGGCAAATACAGCTATGCGCTGTACATCGTGCACCCGCTCGTCAGCGCGTACATCGGCGTGCCGGCGTTGGCCGCTGTGCTCGGTTCGCAGAGCCCGGGCCTCTGGCAATCGTTGGCCTACGTGCTGGGCGTCGCGCTGGTCTCGCTGGCGTTGGCGTGGCTGTCGTACCACCTGATCGAGAAGTGGTTCCTCGGGCTGAAGCGGTTCTTCGTGCCCGAGATGCCGAGCGCGCGGCTGGCGTCGGCCTGATCATGGCCTCTCGAGTGCGTCGATCTCGGCCTCGGTGAAGCCCGCGGCGCGGCGTGCGTCGGTGTTGAAGGGCGGACGCAGGCGCGGCGCCTGATATCGCACTGTGAGTTCGGCATACAGCGCGACCGGGTCGTGCCCGTCGCGCGCGCACAGCCAGCGGTACCAGTGGTTGCCGATCGCGACGTGGCCGACCTCGTCGCGCAGGATGATGGCCAGGATCTCGACCGCGCGCAGATCGCCGGCGCGCTTCAGCTTGGCCTGCATCGGTGGCGCGGCGTCGAGGCCGCGCGCTTCGAGCGTGCGCGGCACCAGCGCCATGCGCGCGGTCACGTCATGCGCGGTGCGCTGCGTCATCGTCCACAGGCCGTCGTGCGCGTCGAAGCTGCCGTAGTCGCAGCCGAGGCTCAGCAGGTGCTCGCGCAGCAGCGTGAAGTGCAGCGCCTCTTCGCTCGCGACGCGCAGCCAGTCGCGGTAGAACTCGATCGGCATGCCGGCAAAGCGCCAGACCGCATCGAGCGCGAGATTGATCGCGTTGAACTCGATGTGCGTGACCGCATGCAGCAGCGCCGCGCGGCCTTCGAGCGTGAACGGCGAGCGGGTCGGCACGTCCTTGGGCGGCACGAGCCGCGGCAGTGACGGGCGGCCGGGCAGCGTGTCGGGGCTGTCGAAGACCGCATCGGGATCGATGTCGTGCACGTCGATGCCGGCGAACAGCTCGCGCGTTTGCGCGGCCTTGGCCTTCGGGTCGCCGAGGCAAAGAATCTCCAGGGCACGCCGGCGTGGGTTCATCCCTAGAATTATCGGCTTCGACAACCCACCGCGAAGGTTCTGCATCCATGCCCGTCTACCAGCTCGACACGCTCACGCCTCGCCTCGCCGAGACCGCCTGGGTCGCCGACAGTGCGCAGGTGATCGGCAACGTGGAGCTCGCCGACGGCGCGAGCATCTGGTTCGGTGCGATCCTGCGCGGCGACAACGAGACCCTGCACATCGGCAAGAACTCGAACGTGCAAGACGGCAGCATGCTGCACGCCGACCCCGGCTTCCCGCTCACGCTGGGCGAGAACGTCACGGTCGGCCACCACGTGATGCTGCATGGCTGCACGGTTGGCGACGGCACGCTGATCGGCATCAAGTCGGTCGTGCTCAACGGCGCGAAGATCGGCAAGAACTGCCTCGTTGGCGCCGGCTCGCTGATCACCGAGGGCAAGGAATTCCCGGACGGCTCGATGATCATGGGCGCGCCCGCCAAGGTCGTGCGCCCGCTGACGCCGGAGCAGATCGCGGGCTTGTCGCGCGCGGCTGCGCACTACGTCGACAACGCGAAGCGCTACGCTGCTGGCCTGAGCCGCATTGCCTGATCCGATGACTGAATTGCACAAGTTCATTTTCGACGGCCTGCCGGTGCGCGGCATGCTGGTGCGGCTGACCGGCAGCTGGCGCGAGGTGTTGGCGCGCCGCGCGACGTCGGGCGATGCGTTCGCGCCGCCGGTGCGTGCGCTGCTCGGCGAGATGGCCGCGGCCGGCGTGCTGATGCAGTCGAACATCCGCTTCAATGGCGCCCTCGTGTTGCAGGTCTATGGCGACGGGCCGGTGAAGCTCGCGGTTGCCGAGGTGCAGGACGACCTCGCGTTCCGTGTCACCGCCAAGGTGGTGGGCGAGGTGCCCGAGGCCGCGCGCCTGGAGGCAATGGTCAACGTGCACGGCCAGGGCCGCTGCGCGATCACGCTCGACCCGAAGGACAAGCGCGCCGGTCAGCAGCCGTATCAAGGCGTGGTCGCGCTGCACGGCGATCGGCGCGAGCCCTTGCAAGAACTGAGCGAGGTGCTCGAACACTACATGCTGCAGTCCGAGCAGCTCGACACCAAGCTGATCCTCGCCGCCAACGACGACATCGCCGCGGGGCTGCTGATCCAGCGCCTGCCGGTGCAGGGCGCCGGCAACCTCGAGGCGGCGCTGCGCAACGAAGACCGCATCGGCCTCGACGAGGCCTACAACCGCATCGCGCTGCTGGCCGGCACGCTGACCCGCGACGAGCTGCTCACGCTCGATGCCGACACGGTGCTGCGCCGGCTGTTCTGGGAAGAACCGCTGCGCCGTTTCGCGCCGATGGTGGGCGAACTCGGCCCGCGCTTCGCGTGCTCGTGCTCGCGCGAACGCGTGGGCAGCATGCTCAAGAGCCTGGGCCGCGACGAGATCGACGGCATCATCCAAGAGCAAGGCCGGGTCGAGATCGGTTGCGACTTTTGCGGCACCAAGTACCACTTCGATCCGGTCGATGTGGGCGGCCTGTTCACGCCGCCGACCGACCAGCCGCCGGGGTCGACGGCGACGCATTGAATTGGAGCCCCTCGACCGACGAGTACGTCGGTCGATCCCCCGAGGCCGCAGAACGCATCATCACTTCAGCGCGGCCTCGGCGGCACCGCTGCCCAGCCCTTCGGTGACGCGCAGGTAGACGAGGTTCAGGCCGAGCAGGTGCACGAGCGACAGCAGCGAGCCCGCGAGCGCCCACAGCAAACCCCCGCCGATGCCGGCCGCGATGAAGTGGCCCGCGCCGCTGCCGCCAAAGCCGCCGCCGCCCATGTCGCCGAACTCGCCGCGGGACCGCATCAGCCCCAGCATGCCGCCCATGCTGTCGCCACCGAGTATCGAGGCGGTCATGCCCAGCATCGGCATCAGCCCGGTGAACAGCACGCCGAACACGATGATGCCGACGACCAGCGACAGCGCCCAGACCACGGCCATCAGCAGCATCGACTCGATCAGCCGGCTGCGCGCAATCGCCAGCGCCTGCGCGATCGCGCGGGTGATGGTGGCGCCTTCCCAGATCGCCGGCAGCGCGAGGAACATGCACAGGAACAGTCCGCACAGCGTCAGGCCCGCGACGACGACCGACACGGGGAACACGATCACGAACAGGACCGGCCCGAGCACCGGGATCTTGCAGATGACGTAGACGATCGCGATCGCGACGAACACGACCAGCGACACCGCGAACAGCGCCAGCCCGAGCAGGATGAACTTCGGGATGCACATCAGGCCGTAGACGATGGCCTCGCCCAAGCTGCGCGAGGGCACACCCTTGGCCTGCTCCATCAGCAGCACGCCGGCCGCGTTGACGCCGGTCGCGCTGGCGATGAACAGGCACAGCCCGCCGAGAAAGCCCATGAAGAAGCCCAGGCGCGCGGCCATGAACGAGAACAGGCCGAACACCAGCACGCCGGCGAACATGCAGCCCACCATCGCGATCAGCGCGCGCCGGTTGCGCAGCCCGCCGATCGCCTGGAACATGCTCGAGAACGCATCGGGCGAGAGGCCGCCGATGGGGGTGGACGGGGCGCTGTTGCTCATCGCTGGAGTCTCCGGCTGCTGCGCCGTTCAGCGCGCGCCATTCTCGCCGCGAACATTGAGCGTCGGCAATCGGGCGTGACGCTCGCAGTTCGCGTCGCCGCAGCGTTCGCAGTGCCAGTGCCAGCGCGGATCGGCCGCGTTGTCGTCGTCGGCTGCCGGACGCGGCGCGAGCGCGTGCCGCACGCTCGCGATCGCGGCCTGCAGGCGCGCGTCGCCGTGGCCGAACACGACCGAGTACGCCGCGCCCGCGCGCGCCAGCGCGGCGCGCACGAGTGCGTCGACCGGCTCGCGCACATGGGGGCCGTCGCGCTGCAGGCCGTCGGCCTGCCAGGGCAGGTCGAGCGCCGTCAACAAGGTCAGGCCGCACGCATCGCGGTGCGCGGCCTCGGCGCTCGCGTAGAGGCTGGTGTCGGCGAAGACGAGCTCGCTGTAGACCGCGATCATCAGCGCGCTGGTGTCGGCGATCACGAGTTCGTGCGCGCGCGCGGCCTCGGCGATGCGGCGCGTCTGCTCGGCCGCGATCTGCGCCTGTTCGTCCTGTCGCGGCGTGCGGCCGTGCGCGTCGCAGAACTCGCGCAGGTACTCGGGGACGATGGCGACACGGCGACCCTCGTTCGAGAACGTCTCGGCGAGCGCGCGCGCAAGCGATGTCTTGCCCGTGCTCTCGGCGCCGACCAGTGCGACAACAAGGCTCATGCTGCGGCCAGCCGGCGCCACGCGCGCCAGCCGATGAACGACATCACGATGAACAGGCTGTACAGCAGCACCGTCAGCCACAGGCCCTTGTACGCGAACAGGCCGACGCTGACGATGTTGACGACGACCCAGGCGGGCCAGTTCTCGACGTACTTGCGGCCGAGCAGCCACTGGCCGATCACGCTCGCGGCGGTCGGGAAGGCGTCCCACCACGGCACGTCGGTGTCGGTGTAGTGCTTCAGGAACAGGCCTGTTGCAGGCCACGCGAGCACGAGCGCGGCGAGCAGCCACCAGCGGCCGTGCGCGCCCAGCGAGCGCACGTGCAGCGCGGCGCCGCTCGCCTCGGTGCCGCGCAGCCATTGCCACCAGCCCCACAGGGCGATCAGCGCAAAGAAGATCTGCAGGCTCGCGTCACCGTACAACCGGCTGTTCCAGAACAGCGCGAAGTAGAGCAGCGAGCTGACGATGGCCAGCGGCCACGCGAGCGGGTTGACGCGCATGTTGAGCACGACCATCACCACGGCGAGCACGAACGCGACGAGCTCGAGCGCGCTCACCGGCGTGGCCCACAGCGTGAACGCGGGCGCGAACGCGTTGGCAAGGAGAGGCTGCAAGGCCCGCAGCAGCGCGTCCACCGGCGAGGCGGCGCCGCGTCAGCGCCTGGCCGTGGTCACCTGGACGAGGATCTCGTCGGGCTTGACCATGCCGAGCTCGTAGCGTGCCTTCTCCTCGACCATCTCCAGGCCTTCCTTCAGGTCGCGCACCTCGGCGTCGAGCTGCGCGTTGCGCGCCTTCGCGGCGGCGTTCGCGGCCAGCTGCGTGTGCAGCTTGTCTTGCAACTCCATCATGCGCGGCGCGCCGCCCTTGCCGAACCAGAGTTCGACGTGCACCAGCGCGAGCAGCGCGATGAGGGCGGCCGTGAGGTAGCGCATCGACGCTGACGGGTGCAGGCGGGCTTCAGCGGAGGTTGTAGAACGCAGCGCGGCCCGGGTAGCTGGCCACGTCGCCGAGGTCTTCCTCGATGCGCAGCAGCTGGTTGTACTTGGCCATGCGGTCGCTGCGGCTCAGCGAGCCGGTCTTGATCTGGCCGGCGTTGGTGCCGACCGCGATGTCGGCGATGGTCGAGTCTTCGGTCTCGCCCGAGCGGTGGCTGATCACGGCCGTCCAGCCGGCGCGCTTGGCCATCTCGATCGCGGCGAAGGTTTCGGTCAGCGTGCCGATCTGGTTGATCTTGATCAGGATCGAATTTGCGACACGCTTCTCGATGCCTTGCTGCAGGATCTTGGTGTTGGTGACGAACAGGTCGTCGCCGACCAGCTGCACCTTGGAACCGAGGCGCTCGTTCAGGTGCTTCCAGCCGTCCCAGTCGCCCTCGTGCATGCCGTCTTCGATGCTGATGATCGGGTACTTGTCGACCCAGGTCGCGAGGATGTCGGTCCACTCCGGCGCGGTCAGCGTCAGGCCTTCGCCTTCGAGGTGGTACTTGCCGTCCTTGTAGAACTCGCTCGCGGCGCAGTCGAGGCCGATCGCGATCTGCGAGCCGGCCGTGTAGCCGGCCTTGTCGATCGCCTCGAGGATCATCTGGATCGCCGCTTCATGGCTCGCGACGCTGGGTGCGAAGCCGCCTTCGTCGCCGACTGCGGTGCTGATGCCCTTGTCGCCAAGAATCTTCTTCAATGCATGGAACACCTCGGCCCCATAGCGCACCGCCTCGCGGAAGCTCGGCGCGCCGACCGGGATGATCATGAACTCCTGCAGGTCGAGGTTGTTGTTGGCGTGCGCGCCGCCGTTGATCACGTTCATCATCGGCACCGGCATCTGCATGCCGCCCATGCCGCCGAAGTAGCGGTACAGCGGCAGGCCCGATTCTTCGGCCGCGGCGCGCGCCACGGCCATGCTGACGGCCAGCGTCGCGTTCGCGCCGAGGCGGCTCTTGTTCTCGGTGCCGTCGAGGTCGATCAGCGTGCGGTCGAGGAACGCCTGCTCGCTTGCATCGAGGCCGAGCACGGCTTCGCTGATCTCGGTGTTGACGTGTTCGACGGCTTTCAGCACGCCCTTGCCGAGGTAGCGCTTCTTGTCGCCGTCGCGCAGCTCGATCGCTTCGCGCGAGCCGGTCGAAGCGCCCGAGGGCACCGCGGCGCGGCCCATCGTGCCGCTCTCGAGCAGCACGTCGCATTCGACGGTGGGGTTGCCGCGGCTGTCGAGGATTTCGCGGCCGACGATGTCAACAATGGCACTCATGCAGGTTCTCTCCGAGAGTTCAAATATTCTTGTGTGCGGGCCCAGGCTTTCGCTAGACGCCTTCGACCAGCACCATGCGCATCACGGCGGCGCCCGCGCGGGCTTGCCGGGCGCGACTGTACTCGCTGGATTCGTTGAAGGCACGCGCCTTCTCGACGGTGGGGAATTTCAGCACCACGATCCGGTCCGGGTGCCAGTCGCCTTCGAGCACCTCGACCGCGCCGCCGCGCACGCAGACTTCGGCGCCGTGCGCCTGCATTGCCAGCGTCGAGAACTTTTTGTAGTCCTCGTATTGCGCGGGGTTGGTGACGCGCACGTTGGCGATGATGTAGGCACTGCTCATGGTCGCGTTTCAACAAGAGAAGTCGTTCTCGAGCAGCGGTTGGGCCTTGACGACGCGGTCGAGCGAGACGAGCTGTTCGAGCAGCGCGCGCATGTGTTTCAGCGGCACGGCGTTCGGGCCGTCGCTCATCGCATGCGCCGGGTCGGGGTGCGTCTCCATGAAGACACCGGCGACGCCGACCGCGATCGCGGCACGCGCCAGCACCGGCACGAACTCGCGCTGCCCGCCCGAGCTCGTGCCCTGGCCGCCAGGCAGCTGCACCGAGTGCGTCGCGTCGAACACGACCGGCGCGGCGGTCTCGCGCATGATTGCCAGGCTGCGCATGTCGGAGACGAGGTTGTTGTAGCCGAAGCTCGCGCCGCGTTCGCAGGCCATGAAGTTGTCCTCGACGAGGCCTTTCTCGCGCGCCGCGGCGCGGGCCTTGTCGATCACGTTCTTCATGTCGTGGGGCGCGAGGAACTGCCCCTTCTTGATGTTCACCGGCTTGCCGCTCTGCGCGACGGCGCGGATGAAGTCGGTCTGGCGGCACAGGAAGGCCGGCGTCTGCAGCACGTCGACAACACTGGACACTTGCGCGATCTGCGACTCGTCGTGGATGTCGGTCAGCACCGGCACCTTGAGTTCACGCCTGACCTTGGCCAGGATCTCCATGCCTTTGTCGAGGCCGGGGCCGCGGAAGGTGCTGCCCGACGAACGGTTCGCCTTGTCGAAGCTGCTCTTGAAGATGAACGGGATGCCGAGCGCCGTCGTCATCTCTTTCAGCTGACCGGCCACGTCCATCTGCAACTGCTCGGACTCGATCACGCACGGCCCGGCGATCAGGAAGAACGGCTTGTCGATGCCGATGTCAAACCCACAAAGTTTCATGCCGCCACCTTCTCGGCTTGCGCCGCACGCTGGTGATCCAGCGCCGCCTTCACATAGCTCGTGAACAGCGGGTGGCCGTCCCACGGGGTGCTCTTGAACTCGGGGTGGAACTGCACGCCGACGAACCATGGGTGCACGGTCTGCGGCAGCTCGACGATCTCGGTCAGCTTCTCGCGCTGCGTGATCGCCGAGATCACCAGGCCGGCTTCGCGCAGGCGGTCGAGGTAGTGCTCGTTGGCCTCGTAGCGGTGGCGGTGGCGCTCGGTGACGACCTTGCCGTAGATCTGGTGCGCGAGCGTGCTCGGTGCCACATCGGAGCTTTGCGCGCCCAGGCGCATCGTGCCGCCGAGGTCGGAGTTTGCGGTGCGCTTCTGGATTGTGCCGTCGCGGTCCTGCCATTCGTCGATCAGCGCGATCACCGGGTGCTTGGTGTCGGGGTCGAACTCGGTGCTGTTCGCGCCTTCGAGGCCGGCGAGGTGGCGCGCGACCTCGATGGTTGCGACCTGCATCCCGAGGCAGATGCCGAGGTAGGGAATCTTGTGCTCGCGTGCGTACTGCGCCGTCAGGATCTTGCCCTCGACGCCGCGCTTGCCGAAGCCGCCGGGCACCAGGATCGCGTCGAACTTCGCGAGCTGGGTGACGTTGTCTTCGGTCAGCGTCTCGGAGTCGACGTACTCGATCTTGACCCGCGCATGGTTGTGGATGCCGGCGTGGCGCAGCGCTTCGTTGAGCGACTTGTACGAGTCCGACAGGTCGGTGTACTTGCCGCACATCGCGATCGTGACCTCGCTCTGCGGGTGCGCGACCTCGTGCACCAGCCGGTCCCAGCGGCGCAGGTCGGCCGACTTGGTGAGCAGCTGCAGCTTCATGCAGATGAGTTCGTCGAGCCGCTGCTCGTGCAGCATGCGCGGCACCTTGTAGATCGTGTCGACGTCCCACATCGAGATCACGCCGGCGAGCTGCACGTTGGTGAACAGCGAGATCTTGTCGCACTCGTCGTCGGGGATCTTGCGGTCGGCGCGGCACAGCAGCACGTCGGGCTGGATGCCGATCTCGCGCATCTTCTGCACCGTGTGCTGGGTCGGCTTGGTCTTGAGCTCGCCGGCCGCGGCGATCCAGGGCACGTAGGTCAGGTGCACGAAGGCCGCGTTGTTCGGGCCGGCGCGCAGCGCCATCTGGCGCACCGCTTCGAGGAAGGGCAGCGACTCGATGTCGCCGACGGTGCCGCCGATCTCGACGATGGCCACGTCGACATCGGCCGCGCCGCGCTTGATGAACTCCTGGATCTCGTTGGTGACGTGCGGGATCACCTGCACCGTCTTGCCGAGGTAGTCGCCGCGGCGCTCCTTCTCGAGCACGGACTTGTAGATCTGGCCGGTCGTGAAGTTGTTGGTGCGCTTCATGCGCGTGCCGATGAAGCGCTCGTAGTGGCCGAGATCGAGGTCGGTCTCGGCGCCGTCGTCGGTGACGAAGACCTCGCCGTGCTGGAACGGGCTCATCGTGCCCGGATCGACGTTCAGATACGGGTCGAGCTTGATCAGGGTGACTTTGAGGCCGCGCGACTCGAGGATCGCGGCGAGAGATGCAGAAGCGATGCCCTTGCCCAGCGAGGACACCACACCGCCGGTGACAAAGACGTACTTGGTCATTGTGTGCAGCACTTGTTTGACACAAATGCTCTGGTGGTAAAGCGCGATTATAGGCGTGGGGTCGGCGTCGGCAGAGGTAACGAAGCGATCCAATGCAGCACCTCGGTCGCGGTTTCGAGCGGGTGTTCCATCGGAAACAAGTGCGAACCCGGGATCGCGCTGATGCGGCCCTGCGCCAGGCGCTGCGTGGCACGCAGCCCGACCTGCCGGATCTCGGCCGATTCGGTGCCGCGCACGAACGCCATCCCGCACTGCAGCGGGTGCGCGCGCAGCACCCGCGTCAGGTGGTGCGGCAGGGCGTTGTAGATCGCCGTTTCCACGTCGCGCTGAAAGCTCAGGTGCTGGTGCTTGCCGCGTGTCTCGGTGCCGCTGGCGATGTAGTCGCGCAGCATGCCGGGGGCCCAGCGCGCGAACGCCGGCTTGGCAACAAAGTGTTCGAACGCCGCATCGGCGCTGTCCCACTGCTGCCGGCGCCGCTTCGACACATGGCCCGGCGAGAAGCGCTCGCCGATGCCGGCGGCCTTCGCGACCTGCACCACGCGCGCCTTCCAGCCCGACAGCACCGGCGAGTCCAGCAGCACCACCCCGAGCGCCAGGTCGGGCCGGCGCGAGGCCGCCATCAGACTCAGGTAGCCGCCCAGAGAGTGCCCGATCAGCCAGGCCGGGCCGCCGACCTCGTGCTCGATGAAGTGAATCAGCTGCGCGCGCAGATGCGGCCAGTTGCTCGTGACCGGGTAGCGCGGGTCGTGGCCGAGCTTCTCGATCGCGTGGACCGTGAAGCCGGCGGCACGCCAGGCCTCGAAGAGTTGTCGATAGGTGCCCGCCGGAAAGCCATTCGCATGCGAGAAAACGATCGTCTTCAAACGATCTTCTCGCCCGGGTGCGTGATCTTCTTCATTGGCTCGTAGCGCGGTGAGGGCACGCACAGCGGCACGGTCGTCGCGCCGTCGCCCCACTGCGGGTCCTCGAGCGACTCGAACACCTCGCGCAGCTTCAGCCCCCAGTTGCCGCGGATCATCTGGAAGTACGGGTTGTGATCGTCGATGCAGACGATCTGGCTTGTCTGCAATTTGCCCGCTTCGTAGACCAGCAAGTCCAGCGGCAGGCCGACCGACAGGTTGGACTTGAGCGTCGAATCCATCGACACCAGCGCGCACTTCGCCGCCTCATCCAGCGGCGTCGCCGGCGTGATCATGCGGTCAAGCACCGGCTTGCCGTACTTCGATTCGCCGACCTGGAAGTAGCAGGTCTCGCGCGTCGCCTCGATGAAGTTGCCGGCCGAGTAGACCAGGAACAGCCGCATCGCCTCGCCGTTGATCTGGCCGCCGAAGATCATCGACGCGTTGAAGTCGACGCCGGCCGCGGCCAGCGAAGCGCCGTCCTGTGCGTAGACGCGGCGCACTGCCGAGCCGAGCACGCGCACCGCATCGAACATGCTCTTGGCGTTCCAGATCGTGATCGGCGGCTCGCCGCCGTTGTCGAGCTTCTCGACCTGCAGGATCTCGCGCACCGACTGGCTGATCGACAGGTTGCCGGCCGACAGCATCACCATGAAGCGGTCGCCCGGCTTCTCGTACACCATCATCTTGCGGTAGGTGCTGATCTGGTCGAGGCCGGCGTTGGTGCGCGAGTCGGACATGAACACCAGGCCGGCGTCGAGCTTGATGCCTACGCAGTAGGTCATTGGGATTTCCCTTGGAGGTTCTTGAGTTCGTAGAGCGCGGCGAGCGCTTCCTTGGGCGACAGCATATCGGGGTCGAGCGCAGCGACCGCGACCTCGAGTCTGGATATTTCGGTTGCCGGCGCGGGCGGCGGCGCGGCGAACAGGTCGATCTGCGCGTCGGCCGCGTGCTTGCTGGCCTCGAGCGCCTCGAGCGTCGCGCGCGCCTGGCGCAGCAGGCTCGCCGGCATGCCGGCGAGGCGCGCGACCTGCACGCCGTAGCTGCGGCTCGCCGGGCCTGGCTGCAGCTCGTGCAGGAACACGATGTCGTCGCCGCTTTCGGCCGCCGACACGTGCATGTTGAGCGCGCGATCGTGCTTGACCGGCAGCTCGGTCAGCTCGAAGTAGTGCGTCGCGAACAGCGTGAACGCGCGCGTGCGCTCAACCAGGTGGCTGGCGATGGCGCTGGCCAATGCGAGGCCGTCGAAGGTCGAGGTGCCGCGCCCGATCTCGTCCATCAGCACCAGCGAATGCTCGGTCGCACCGTGGATGATCGCGGCGGCTTCGGTCATCTCGAGCATGAAGGTCGATTGCGCGTTCGCGAGGTCGTCGGCTGCGCCGATGCGCGTGTGGATCGCATCCATCGGCCCGAGCCGGCAAGCCCGCGCCGGCACGAACGAGCCCATCGCCGCGAGCAGCGCGATCAATGCGACCTGGCGCATGAAGGTGCTCTTGCCGCCCATGTTCGGCCCGGTGATCACGAGCATCTTCTGCGCCGCGTCGAGCCGGCAGTCGTTGGCCATGAAGTTGCCGGCGCCCAGCTCCATCAGCCGCGCCTCGACGACCGGGTGCCGGCCGGCGTCGATGCGGATGCAGGGTTCGCGCACGAACTCCGGGCGGCACCAGTTCAGCGTCGCCGCACGTTCAGTGAGCGCCGCGAGCGCGTCCAGGCTGGCCAGCGCACGCGCCAGCGCGGTCAGCGGCTCGAGCTGCGATTGCAGCGTGTCGATCAGCTGCTCGTAGAGCAGCTTCTCGCGCGCCAGCGCGCGGTCCTGCGCCGACAGCGCCTTGTCCTCGAAGCTCTTCAACTCGGGCGTGATGAAGCGCTCGGCGTTCTTCAACGTCTGGCGGCGCTGGTAGTCGGCCGGCACCTTGCTCGCCTGGCCTTGCGTGACCTCGATGTAGAAGCCGTGCACCTTGTTGTACTGCACGCGCAGGTTGGGGATGCCGGTGCGGGCGCGTTCGCGCGCCTCGAGCTCGAGCAGGAAGGCGTCGCAGTTCTGGCTGATGCCGCGCAGCTCGTCGAGCGCGGCGTCGAAGCCGGTCGCGATCACGCCGCCGTCGCGCAGCAGCACCGCGGGCTCGTCGGCAATCGTGCGGGTCAGCACGTCGACGATCTCGGCGGGTGGCGTCAAGGCCTCGGCCAGCATGTCGAGCAGCGCGGCCTCGCCGACCGGCACCTGCGCGCGCAGCAACGGCAGCGCCTGCAAGGTGGCGCGCAAGCCGGTCAGCTCGCGCGGCCGCGCCTGGCGCAGCGCGATGCGCGCGGTGATGCGCTCGACATCGCTGATGCCGCGCAGCGCGTCGCGCAGGCCATCGATGTGCGCGGCCTGCAACGCGTCGATCGCGTCATGGCGCTGCGTCGCGACGCGGCGTTCGCGCAACGGGTGCGTGAGCCAGTGGCGCAGCGCGCGCGAGCCCATGCCGGTGCGGCAGGTGTCGATCAGCGACAGCAGCGTCGGCGCATCTTCGCCGCGCAGCGTCTGCGTCAGTTCGAGGTTGCGGTGCGTGGTCGGCGGCAGGTCGAGCAGGTCGCTGGCGCGCTCGACGCTGAGGCGCCGCACATGCGCGAGCGCCTGGCCCTGCGTGTGCTCGGCAAAGCTCAACAGCGCGGCGCCTGCGGCATGCGCGGCGCGCAGCTCCTGCGCATTGAAGCCGGCGAGGCTCGCCACACGCAGCTGCTCGCACAGCTTGCGCAGGCCCAGCGCGGCGTCGAACTGCCACGCCGGCCGGTGCGTCAGCGTGACGCGCGCTTGCGTCAGCGCGGCCGGCACGTGCTCGCGATCGACCAGCACCTCGGCCGGCGCGAGCCGCGCGAGCCAGGCGCCGAGCTCGGCCTCGCTGCACTCGGTCAAGCCGAGCTCGCCGCCGGTCAGCGCGAGCCATGCGAGGCCCCACGACTTGCCGACGCGCGCAACCGCGAGCAGCAGCGCGTCGCTCTTGTCGGCGAGCAGCTCGGTGTCGGTCACCGTGCCCGGCGTGACGACGCGCACGACCTTGCGCTCGACCGGGCCTTTTGCGGTGGCGACGTCGCCGACCTGCTCGCACAGCGCGACCGCCTCGCCGAGCTTGATCAGCTTCGCGAGATAGGTTTCGACCGAGTGCACCGGCACGCCGGCCATCACGACCGGCTCGCCGGCACTCTGGCCGCGGCTCGTCAGCGTGATGTCGAGCAGGCGATTGCCCTTGCGCGCATCGTCGAAGAACAGCTCGTAGAAATCGCCCATGCGGTAGAACACGAGCGTGTCGGGGAACTCGGCCTTGATGCGCAGGTACTGCTGCATCATCGGTGTGTGAGCCGAGAGGTCGGGGCCGGTCGATGCCAACGCGGCGAGGCGGTTCGGTGCTGAAGGTGATTGCATGGCAAGCGTCATTGTCTGCGACGCCGTCAGTGGTGCTTGCCCGCCAGGCGGGCGGCTTCCCAGGCTTGCGCGGCGGCGAGGTCGGCGCCGAGCGCGCGGGCTTCGTCGATGGCGTCGAGCAGGCGCTGGCGCAGCACGCTCGCCTGTTCATGGGCCGACACGGTTTCGGTCAGCGCCTCGATGTGCGGCGCGGCGCCGGCTGGTGCGTCGGGCGCCTCGAGCGCGGCGCTGATCTGCGCGAGGCTGCGTGCCAGCAGCGCCTTCGCGTCGGCCGCGGGCACGGCCTGCGGTTGCTCGCGCCAGGTGCGCACGCCGCCGAGCTGCGCCAGCAGGCGGTAGCTGCGCAGCTGGACGCGTTCGAGCAGGTCCAGCGGCGGCCGGACCGCGCGCGGTTCGGCCTGGGCGCGCTGCACTGCCGTGGCGATCGCGGCCAGGCTGTCATGAACCTCGCGCCGCGCAAGCCGCCAGTCGGCGTTCGCGCTCGCGAGCTCGACATCGCCGAGTGCGACCTGCGCATGCTGCAGCTGCGCCGTCTTCAACCGCTGCAGCAGCGCCGGCAGCTGACGTCGTTCCCAGGCCGGCAGGACATAGCTGAAGCCCCACGCGATCAAGGTGCCGATCAGCGTGTCGGCGAGGCGCTCGAACAGCGCGAACTCGCCGGCCGTGTGCAGCAGGTGACCCTGGATCAGCGCCAGCACGGTCGCGGCAGTCGCTGCGACGAGGTAGCGCACTTGCGCGAAGCCGTGCGAAATACCGGCACCGAGCGCGAGCAGCGCAAACTGCACAGGCACTGGCGGATGCAGGCTGAGCAGTGCCGTCACGAGCACGCAGCCGATGAACGTGCCGAGCAGCCGCGCATTGCGGCGCTCCAGCGTCTGCGCGATGTTGGTCCGCATCACGACCGCGATCGTCAGCAGGATCCAGTGCGGGTGCGCGGCCCACGGCAGATGCAGCGCGACGAGGTAGCCGACGCCGAGCGCGAGCGCGACCCGCACCGCGTAGCGCAGCACCGGCGAGTGCCCGCTGAGCGCGCGCTTGAGCGGGGCGATGGGCCAGCGCATCGAGGTCCTGAAGCGCGGCCAGTCGCGCGCGCGGGCGGCGATCTCGGCCGGTGGCGCCGGGCTGCGCGCATCGGCCCAGCGAACGATGTTCTGCATCTCGATGGCCATGGCCGCGCAGGTGCTGCGCAGCGCGGCCGGCAGGTGGTCCTCGCCCAAGCCCGGCTCGGGCGGCGGCAGGGTCAGCGGCGTGGCGCTGAACAAGCCCCAGCACACGCGGTCGAGCCGCTCGGCGAAGTCGCACCAGAGCAGCTCCAGCGCCTGGACCTGCGTCAGGCTCGGCAGCGTGCGGCCGCGCGTGCTGTGCGTGTCGAGCTCGAGCTCGATCGCCAGCGCGAACTCGCGCAGCCGGATCGCGGCGATCAGCAACGCGGCGAGCTGCATCTCACGCACCGACTGCGGCTCATCGAGCACGAGGTCGCGCGCGATTTGCAGCTTGTCCGCGAGCACGGCCTGCTCGGCGAGCAGCGCGCGCAGCTGCGATTCGCGCGGGTCGCCGATCGCGACGAGGCGCGCGCCCTGCTGGCGCAGCATCGTCGCCAGCTCGGCCAGCGCCTCGGCCAGCGCGAGCGTGCGGAAGCGCTGGTTCAGCAGGTGCGCGCTGAGCACCGCATACGCGCCGTACAGCAGCGCGCCGAGCTGGAACCACGCGACGTGGGTCAGCGCGGTGCGCCAGTCCGGCGGCGGCGGTGTGGACATTGCGAACACGATCGCCAGCACGAGCGCGAAGCCGAGCGGCGCGCCGCGCAGGCCCCAGGCCGTGCCGAGCATGCCGATGAAGCCGCCGGCGCAGACGAGCGCGCCGATCAGCAGTGTTGCGGACTGCGGCGCGAGGTGCGCGAGCTGCACCGCCAGCGTCAGCGGTGCCGCCATCCACAGCAGCGGCGCGATATGGCGCAGCTTGCCGCGCGCCGGCGAGGTCTGGTCGCCGATGCTCAGGATCAGCATGCCGACCGATGCCGACGCGGCGACGACCGGCCCGGTGAGCAGGTACACGAACACGCTGAGGCACGCGAGACCGAAGCCGACGGCGAGGCCGTTCAGCACACGGTGGCCGAGCAGCGGCCGCAGCCATGCGGCGCGTCGCAGCGGCTCGCTGCCGTCCCGCAGCGCAGAAAGCAGCGACATCGCCATGACGCGGCGTGGCCGGTCAGAAGTTCAGCGAGTCGCCTTCGCGTCCTTGCGGATGCGCACCGCGGCGCGCTTCACCGGCGCTGCGGCGGCGAGTGCGGATTCGGGTGTCACGGCGAGCGTGGCCTCAGTCGTGTGCGCGTGTGCTGGCGCCTCATCGGCCGCGATCACGCGTGAGAACGGGCTCAGCAGCGGCACCAGCTGGCCGTAGATCTTCGGGCTGCCGGCCAGCACCTCGCGCTGGTAGAGGTAGTCGGACTCGCCGGTGAAATTGCCGATCAGTCCGCCGGCCTCGGTGATCATCAGCGAGCCGGCGGCGATGTCCCACGGGCTCAGGCCGGTCTCGAAGAAGCCGTCGGTGTTGCCCGCGGCCACGTAGCACAGGTCGAGCGCTGCGGCACCCGGGCGGCGCAGGCCGGCGCAGGCCGGCATGATGGCTTCCATCATCTGCAGGTAGCGCTTGAAGTTGTCGCCCTTGCGGAACGGGAAGCCGGTGCTGATCAGGCTGTCGGCCAGCCGCGTGCGGCGCGAGACGCGCAGGCGCCGGTCGTTCAGGAACGCGCCGCGCCCTTTGGAGGCGTAGAACAGGTCGTTGCGCGTCGGGTCGTAGACGACGGCCTGCTGCACCTGGCCGCGGAACGCGAGCGCGATCGAGACCGCGTAGAACGGGAAGCCGTGGATGAAGTTGGTCGTGCCGTCGAGCGGGTCGATGATCCAGACGTAGTCGCTGTCTTTTGCGCCGTGCGTGCTGCCCGATTCTTCGGCGAGGATGCCGTGGTCGGGGTAGGCGCCGAGCAGCGTCTCGATGACGATGGCCTCGGCTTTGTGGTCGACCTCGGTGACGAAGTCGTTCGGCGACTTGGTGTTGACCTTGATCAGGTCGAGATCGAGCGAGGCGCGGTTGATGATCGCCCCGGCGCTGCGCGCTGCCTTGATCGCCGTGTTGAGCATGGGGTGTAGCGCTTGGGACATGAGTGACCTGTTGAATCGGGAAGGGGAGCGCGACGCACACGGCGCGGGCAAGGCTGGCGGGGACAAAGAGCGGCGCGCGGGCTGGAGCCGGTGCGGATAATCTGCATTTTATCCTGCGGCCCATGACGACACCCGACACCGCGCCGGACCCCACGCGCTTCATCCTGATCGGCACCAGCCATGCCGGCAACGTGGGCGCGGCCGCGCGTGCGATGAAGGTGATGGGCTTCGACGACCTGGTGTTGGTCGCGCCGCGCTGGCCCGATGTGCAGCACCACGCCGAGGCGCATGCGATGGCGAGCGGTGCCACCGACGTGCTCGAGCGGGCGCGCGTCGTGCCCACGCTCACCGAAGCGCTCGACGGCATCACCTACGCCTGTGCCACCGCGATGACGCCGCGCGATTTCGGCCCGCCGGCGCGCGCGCCGCGCGAGCTGTTCGCCGAGCTGGTGCCGCAGGCGCATCGCGTTGCCTTCGTGTTCGGCTCCGAGCGCTTCGGCATGAGCAACGACGATGTCTACCGCTGCCATGTCTGCCTGAGCATCCCGACGATGCCCGATTACGGTTCGCTGAACCTCGCGCAGGCCGTGCAGCTGTTGGCCTACGACTGGCGCCAGGCGCTCGGCGGCTTCACGGTGCAGCCGCGCACGCCCGATGTGCAGCGGGCCGATGGCGTGGCAGTGCAGGGCGTACTCGATCATTGGCAGCAGACGCTGGTCGACATTGACTTCCTCGATCCTCTGGTGCCGCGCAAGCTGATGCCGAGGTTGCAGCAACTGCTGAACCGGGCCCAGTTGACTACCGAGGAAGTCCACATCCTGCGCGGCGTGGCCCGCGCGGTCGACAAAGCACGTTTCGGGCGCAACCGCTAAACTGATTCGCGACCAACTCCCGAGCACCCCATGTTTCAGCGGCTGCGTGAAGACATTGCCTGCATCCTCGAGCGCGACCCCGCCGCGCGCAGCGCATGGGAGGTGCTGACGTGTTACCCGGGCCTGCATGCACTCGTGATGCATCGCCGCGCAAGCTGGTGCCGCCGGCACGGCCTGCACTGGCTGGCGCGTTTCATCTCGCACATCGGCCGCTTCCTGACCGGGATCGAGATCCACCCCGGCGCCACCATCGGCCGGCGTGTGTTCATCGACCATGGCATGGGCGTGGTCATCGGCGAGACGGCCGAGATTGGCGATGAGTGCACGATCTACCAGGGCGTGACCCTGGGCGGCACCTCGCTCGGCCGCGGCACGAAACGCCACCCGACGCTCGGCCGCGGCGTGATCGTCGGCGCCAATTCGCAGGTGTTGGGCGGCTTCACGGTGGGCGACGGTGCGCGCGTCGGTTCGAGCGCAGTCGTGCTGAAGGCCGTGCCGCCGGGCGCCACCGCGATCGGCAACCCCGCGCGCGTGCTCCACAAAGAGGCCGACACGGCGCGCGAAGCGGCCGCGGCGAAGATGGGCTTTTCGGCCTACGGCATCACGCAGGGCGACGACCCGATGTCGCATGCGATGAAGGGCCTGATCGACAACGCCTCGGGCCACGAGCACCAGATCGCACTGCTGTGGCAGGCGATCGAGAAGCTCTCGGCGCGCTCGCGCGAGTTGCCGTCGGAGGACTGCGTGCCGGCCGATGCCCACACGACCGAGAACTTCGATGCCGAGCGCTACAGCCAGCTCATGAAGTGACGATCCGGGCTGCTGCGCCAGGCGCTCACGGCGCCGGGCGTTGTGCGGACTTGGGCCGGAACGCCTTGCACACCGCCGCATCGGTCTCGATGTAGGCGCCGCCGATCAGATCGACGCAGTACGGCACGGCCGCGAAGATGCCGTGCACCGGCGGCTGCGCCTGCGGCAGGCCGGCGAGCGTTTCGGCGATGGCCTTGGGCTGGCCGGGCAGGTTGATGATCAGCGCCTTGCCGCGGACCACCGCGACCTGGCGCGACAGGATCGCGGTCGGCACGAAGGTCAGGCTGATCTGGCGCATCTGCTCGCCGAACCCGGGCATCACCTTGTCCGCGACGGCCAGCGTGGCCTCGGGCGTCACGTCGCGCGGGGCCGGGCCGGTGCCGCCGGTCGTGAGCACCAGATCGCAGCGCAAGGCATCGACGAGCTCGATCAGGGTTGCGCTGATGCCGGCGGCGTCATCCGGGATCAGGCGCGTCTCGCAGTGCATCGGGTTGCGCACGGCCGCGTTCAGCCAGGCCTGCAGCGCGGGGATTCCCTGGTCGTCGTAGACGCCGCTCGATGCGCGGTCGCTGATCGACACGAGGCCGATGCGGACGGTGTCGAGCTCACTCATCGAGCGTCTGCTGCTTGATGAACTGGAACAGCTCGCGGTACGCGCGGCCGCTGCGCTTCTCGGGCACCAGCGCTGCATCTTTGCGGGCGGCGCGGATCAGGCTGCGCAGCTGCTGCACGTCGGTCTGCGGGTGCTCGGTGATCCAGCGCGTGGCCGCGTCGTCGTCGGCGATCAGCTCGGCGCGCCAGCGTTCGGCCTGGTGCAGCGCGAGCGAGTCTTTGGCGCGGCCGAGCTGCATGTCGGCCACGGCCTGACGGATCGGCTCGACATCGTGGATACGCATCAGCTTGCCGATGTACTGCATCTGGCGGCGCTTGCCTTCGAACGTGCGCGTCTTCTTGTAGGTGCGGATCGCGTCGAGCAATTGCTCCGCGATGGCCAGCCCGTCGAGCCGCGCGTCTGGCATCGCGACCACGGCCTCGCCCAGGTCTTGCAGCGCGTGCGAGGCCTGCTTCAGGCGCGTCTTGCTGGGGCGCTCGTGCAGAAGACCCGAACCGGCAAGTTCGGCATCGTCATCGGTGGCGGGCGGCGCGGTGGACATGAGGGGCATAGGGGCAGGCGGGAAGGGCTAGTTATGATAGTCGCGCCAGCCTGTCGCGGACCTTTCCGCTGACATCCTCGGTTCACCTTCGCAGCGTTTGCGCTCACCGGACACCTTCACCCATGCCCCCTTCCCAGCCTCTGGTTTCGCCCCAATCGGGTTTTGCCTATTCGCGCGCGCAGTTCCAGCAGTACGTCGAGGACGCGCTGACGTTCGCGCGTTCATTGGGCGCGAGCGACGCGGCGGTCGAGGTGTCCGAAGGCGTCGGCCTGTCGGTATCGGTGCGCAAGGGCGAGTCCGAAAACGTCGAGCGCAACCGCGACAAGTCGATGAGCATCACGGTGTACGCCGGCCAGCGCCGCGGCAACGCGAGCACGTCGGACTTCTCCCGCGCGGCGCTCGAGCAGACGGTGCGCGCCGCCCACGACATCGCCCGCTTCACCGCCGAAGACTCGGCTGCAGGCCTGCCCGATGCCGAAGACATGGCGACGCCTGAGCAGGCCTCGCGCGACCTCGATCTGTTTCACCCGTGGATGATCGACGCCGAGGGCGCATTGCAGATCGCGCTGCGCTGCGAGGCCGCGGCGCTGGTGGTCGACGCGCGCATCACGAACTCGGAAGGCGCCGGCGTGTCGGCGCAGCAGTCGCATTTCTTTGCCGGCAACAGCCGCGGCTTTCGCGGCGGCTACGCGAGCTCGCGCCATTCGCTGTCGGTCGCGCCTATCGCCTCGACGCCGGGGCGCCGCGGCGACGACATGCAGCGCGACGCCTGGTACACCTCGATGCGCGCACCGAGCGAGCTCGCGGCGCCCGAGGCGGTCGGGCGCTACGCAGCCGAGCGTGCGCTGTCGCGCTTGAAGTCCCGCAAGATCAAGACGTGCGAAGTGCCGGTGCTGTTCGAATCGTCGCTGGCTTCGGGCCTGCTTGGGGCGTACGTCCAGGCGACGAGCGGCGGGGCGCTGTACCGCAAGTCGAGCTTCCTGCAAGACAGCCTGGGCCAGCGCGTGCTGGCGGACCACATCGACATTCGCGAGGACCCGCACGCGTCGCGCGGCAAGGGCAGTGCGCCGTTCGACGACGAAGGCGTGCTGACGCACCAACGCGATGTGGTCAGCGCGGGCGTGGTGCAGAGCTACTTTCTGTCGACCTATTCGGCGCGCAAGCTCGGCCTGCGCACGACCGGCCATGCCGGCGGCTCGCAGAACCTGGCGCTGACGAGCCGGCTGACCGAGGCGGGCGACGACCTCGATGCGATGCTCAAGAAGCTGCACCGCGGCCTGTTCGTGATCGAGCTGATGGGCCAGGGCGTGAACTACGTGACCGGCGACTACTCGCGCGGTGCGGCGGGGTTCTGGGTCGACAACGGCCGCATCCAGTACCCGGTGCACGAGATCACGATCGCCGGCAATCTGCGCAACATGTTTCTGGGCATGGGCGCGGTGGGCGCCGATGCCTACACGATGGGCAGCAAGACGACCGGCTCGGTGCTGCTCGACAAGATGAAGATCGCCGGTCTCTGAGCGCTGCCTCAGCTGCCGGTGGCGGCGCGGTAGAGCTTGCCGGAGCGCGTGCCGCTGCGGCAGAAGGCCAGCACCGGCTTGGGCAGCTCGGCCAGCAGCTTGGCGAAGCGGGCAATCTCGTCGGGCGTCTGCACGGCCGGTGCGACCGGCAGATAGGCGTAGCGCAGGCCGGCCGCGGTAGCAGCGGCTTCCATCGCCGCGCTGGTCGGTTGATCAGGGCCGCCTTCGAAGTCGGGCCGGTTGTTGATGACGCTCTTGAAGCCGGCCTGTGCGGCCCAGGCCATCGCAGACGGGTCGAGCTGCGGCGCCACGCACACGTCCGCGCTCAGCTGTTGAACCACCGGCGCGCTCACGGTGCGAGCGCCTTCTTGACCGCGGCCGAGACCAGGCCCATGTCGGCCTTGCCGGCGAGTTTGGCCTTCACGGCGCCCATTACCTTGCCCATGTCGCCGGGGCCGGCGGCGCCCAGTTCGGCGACGATGGCTGCGACCTGCGCGGCGATCTCGTTCGCGCCCAGGCGCTGCGGCAGATAGCCTTCGAGCACCTGCAGTTCGGCGGCTTCCTTCTCGACCAGGTCGGGGCGATTGCCGGCGCTGAATTGGGTGATCGAATCCTTGCGCTGCTTCACCAGCTTGTCGACGATCGCGATCACGGCGGCGTCGTCGAGCACGATGCGCTCGTCGACTTCACGCTGCTTGCACGCGGCCAGCAGGCCGCGGATCGTCAGCAGGCGCGGCGCATCCTTGGCGCGCATCGCGGCCTTCATGTCTTCGGTGATCTGGTCTTTCAGGCTCATCACGGGCTCCTTCAAGAGGCACAAACGACAAAGCCCGCGGGCGGCGGGCTTTCGAGGCGTCGCCCGCTCGGTGCGGGCTCTCAGGGCATGAACCGCGAGGGGTTCAGCGCCGCGGAATCAGAACAGCTTCTTCGGCAGCTGCATGCTGCGAACGCGCTTGAAATGACGCTTGACTGCGGCGGCCTTCTTGCGCTTGCGCTCGGCGGTGGGCTTTTCATAGAACTCACGGGCGCGCAGGTCGGTCAGCAAGCCGAGCTTCTCGATGGTGCGCTTGAAGCGGCGCAGTGCCACGTCGAATGGCTCGTTTTCTTTGACGCGAATCGTAGTCATGTAGAGAATTGGGTGGCTAGCAAAGACGACGATTATAGCCGGCAATTGACTAGCCGTGCAACGGCGCCAGCGCCCGCGCGCAGGCAGCAGCGCTGGCCCAGGCCCACTGAAAGTTGTAACCACCGAGCCAGCCGGTCACGTCGACAACCTCGCCGATGAAGAACAAGCCCGGCACGCGCTGGCTTTGCAGCGTTTGCGAGCTGAGCTCGCGGGTGTCGACGCCGCCCGCGGTGACCTCGGCCTTGCGGTAGCCCTCGCTGCCCTGGGGCCTGAGCTCCCAGCGCTGCAGCCGCTCGGCGAGCTGGGCCAGGTCGCGGTCGCGCTGGTCGGGCAGCGGTTTGGCGGCGAGCTCGGGTGTGGCGGCGAGCCAGGCGTCGGCCAGGCGGCGCGGGATCAGCTCGGCGAGCTCGTTGCCGAGCAGCCGCCGCGAGTCGCGCTTGGCCGTCAGCAGCTCGGCGCCCAGGTCGCGGCCCGGCGTCAGGTCGATGCGCAGCGGCGTGCCGGCCTGCCAGAAGCTCGAGATCTGCAGCACCGCCGGGCCGCTCAGGCCGCGGTGCGTGAACAGCAGGTCTTCGACGAACGCGCCTTTGGCCTTGCCGCTGCCGGCCTCGACTTGGACTTCGAGCGACAGCCCCGAGAGCGCGGCGAACGGCGCCCAGGTCACCGGGTCGAAGGTCAGCGGCACCAGCGCGGGGCGCGTCGGCTCGATCGCGTGGCCGAACTGGCGCGCGATGCGGTAGCCGAAGTCGGTCGCGCCGATCTTCGGGATCGACAGGCCGCCGGTCGCGATCACGAGTTGCGGCGCACGGACCGGCCCGCGGTCGGTGTCGAGCGCGAAGCCCGCAGCGTCGTGGCGCACCGCGTGCACGGCGCAGGGCTGCCAGCGCGTCACAGCGCCGGCGTCGCACTCGCGCAGCAGCATCGCGATGATGTCCTCGGCGCTGTCGTCGCAGAAGAGCTGCCCCTTGTGCTTCTCGTGCCACGCGATGCGGTGCCGCTGCACGAGTGCGATGAAGTCCTGCGGCGTGTAGCGCGCCAGCGCCGAGCGGCAGAAGTGCGGGTTGGCCGACAGGAAGTTCGCCGGACCGGTGTCGATGTTGGTGAAGTTGCAGCGCCCGCCGCCCGAGATGCGAATCTTCTCGGCGACCTTCTCGGCCTGGTCGATCAGCAAGACCTTCAGGCCGCGCTGGCCCGCGATGGCGGCGCAGTGCAGCCCGGCCGCACCGGCGCCGACGACGATGGCGTCGACGCTCAGCCCTTCCACACGAACGGGAACGCGAGCTGCCTGAAGAACCCGTTCGGCACGTAGTCGCCGGCCACGCCGTAGTGCTCGGGCCAGTCGCGGTCCGACTTCACCGCGGTGCCGAAGAGGTAGTCCAGAAACGCGAAGTGCGCTGCGTAGTTCCGGTCGATGGCGACGTCGTCCTGCGAGTGATGCCAGTGGTGGAAGTTGGGCGTGACGATCACGTAGCGCAGCGGCCCGAGCCGCACGCTCACGTTCGCGTGGTTGAACACCGCCTGGAAGCCGACGATGATGATGTAGGCATCGATCACCTCCTTGCTGAAGCCCAGCACGTAGATCGGCGCGAGCACCAGCGTGCGCGTGATGATCAGCTCGAGGATGTGCTGGCGCGAGCCGGCGAGCCAGTCCATGCTCTTGACGCTGTGGTGCACCGCGTGCAGCCGCCACAGCAGCGGCACCTCGTGGTACGCGCGGTGCGTCCAGTACTGCACCAGGTCGGCGACCAGCACGATCAGGAACAGCGCGAGCCAGAAGTTCAGCCCTTGTACCCAGAAGCGGATGCCGTCCTTCGCGGCCCAGCCGAACAGCTTGTGCACCAGCAGGTTGGTGGCCAGCAGCACGAAGCCGACCACCATGTGGTTGACGATGAAGTGATGGAAGTCGGTCTGCCATTCGGGGCGAAACACCGGCTGGTCCTTGCGCAGCGCGAACAGCTTCTCGATGAAGACGAAGATCAGCGTCGAGCCGAGCAGGTCGAGGATGAACCAGTCGAGGCCGATGTACGGCGTGTTGTCGGGGAAGTTGCTGTCCACCGGCACCTTGTGGCCGCCGAGCGCGAGCGCCAGGCCGATCAGCACGAAGGCCGCGAGCGCGAGCCAGCGTGCGCGTCCGCTGACGATGTTGTAGAGCGACAGCGCGCCCGACAGCACCAGCGACCAGAACAGCAGCTGGCGCATCACGTCGACGTTGTACGACTGGCGCAGCTGCGGCGTCGTCAGGTACTCGGGCCAGTGGAAGGCGAGCACGCCCAGGAAGCACAGGATCGCCAGCCCCAGCGCGATCACGCCCGAAATCATGCCCTTGCCGGGCCGCAGCGCGCCGTGCGATTCGCTGAGCTGGTTGAGCTTTTGCAGTTCTTTCATCGGGCCCTCCCTGGGTCGTTTGCCGCGCATTATGCGGCGCCAGACCTCAGGCGGCGCGGGCCGTGTCCTGGTGTGTCGCCAGACCGCGGATGCCTCCCAGCACATCGCCGACGATGACGATTGCCGGGCTGACTATGCCTTCGCCGCGAACCTGCGACGCGAGCGTGCCCAGCGTGCACAGCAGCTGGCGTTGCTGCGGCAGGCTGGCGTGCTGCACGACCGCGGCCGGCGTGGCGGCGGGCATCGACTGCAGCAGCCCGGCCTGCAATGCGTCGATCGCGCTCACGCCCATGTAGATCACCAGCGTGAGGCCCTGCGCCGCGGCGGCACCCAGCGTGGGCCAGTGCAGCGCCTGGCCGCCGGCACGCGCGTGGCCGGTCACGAAGATCACGCCGTGCGCATGCTCGCGGTGCGTCAGCGGCGCGCCGAGCGAGGTGGCAGCCGCCAGCCCCGATGTGACGCCGTTGACCACGTCCACCGTGACGCCGTGCGCGCGCAGGCGCTCGGCTTCTTCGCCGCCGCGCCCGAACATGAACGGGTCGCCGCCCTTCAGGCGCACGACCGCTTCGCCCTTGAGCGCCTCGGCCAGCATCAGCTTGTCGATGAAGGTCTGCGGCGTGCTCGCGCAGCCGCCGCGCTTGCCGACGAAGACGATGCGTGCCGCGGGATTCGCGAACGCGAGCACGCCCTCGCTGACGAGATCGTCGACCAGCAACACCGTCGCGGCGCCGATCGCGCGCGCCGCCTTGAAGGTCAGCAGCTCCGGATCGCCCGGGCCGGCGCCGACCAGAGTCACATGGCCGGGGGTCGACACAGGGTGCCTCATGCGGTCTGCTCCTTCGGCGTGGACTCGATCGCCGCGAGCGCGCGCATCAGGCAATCGACCTGCTGCGTCAGCGGTGCCGGTGCCGGCTTCTCGCCGCTGACGACCGACTGGATGTAGACGGCTGTCGTCGCTGCATCGTTCGTGCGCGGCAGCACCGGCAACTCGGTCAGGACGCCTTCGTGGGCGGCGCGCGAGAGATCGGCGCGCAGCCGCCCGTCGATGAACACATCGAGCTTGGGCGCGCGGCGCGGGTCGGCGACGGGCTCGCCCTCGGTGCCGCGCATCAGCACTGCGTCGGCATGGGTGTGGGCGATGAACTCGCTGAGCATGGTCGAGTACTCGGGGTGGGTGTGGTTGACGACGCGCAGCGCCGTGCCGTTGACCACCGGCCGCAGCAGCTTCGCGATCGTGTGCCCCGAGTTGCGCAGGCCGACGGTGCGGCGCACCTCGAGCAGGCGCGCCAGCGACGGGCACAGATCGGCCGTGGCGATGAACACCGGCTCGCGGCGCGCCCAGGCGTTGTCGATCTCGTCGGCATTGCGGGCGAACGGCAGGCCGAGGTCGTGAAAGATCTCGGCCGTGCTGACGCGCCCGGCATCGAGCATCGGGCCGTGCACCAGCACCTGCGCGCCTTCTTGCGCGAGCAGCAGCGCGAGCAGCGGCGTGAGGTTGGGCAGCTTGCGTGCACCGTTGTACGAGGGCAGCACGATGGTGGGGTGGGGCGTGCGGATCGGGATGCAGCGCTCATGCGCGGCGTTCAGGAAGCCGACGAGCTCTTGCACCGACTCGCCCTTGATGCGCATCGCCAGCGCAAACGCACCGATCTCGAGATCGGTGACGCGGCCATCGAGCACCTGGCTCATCAGATCATGTGCCTGCGCCTCGCTCAACGAACGCGCACCTTCTTTGCCGCGGCCGATTTCCTTGATGTAGCTCGTGATAGCCATACATTTCTCCCGGGCAGCGAATCGCAATTTTCAGGCCCAGGAGGGGCGCTTCGCAACAAACGCTTTCATGCTGCGACCTGGCCCGCGTGGACCAGGCGCTTGAGCTCGGGGATGCAGGAGCCGCAGTTGGTGCCGCACTTCAGTTGATCTTGCAATTGCGTGAGCACGGCATCGGCTGAGCCTTGCAGGCCGCCGAGTGCACTCGTGATCTGGCGTTCGCTGATGTCGAAACAGCTGCACACCTGTTTGCCGCGCGGTGCCACGGCCACCGGTGCCTTCGCGCTCGGGCTCAGCAGCATCCGGCCATAGGCCTGCGCCGGCAGTTCGTCTTGCAGCAGCGGCTTGAGCCAGGTCTCGGCGCTGATGTCGCCGGCCAGCAAAAAGCCGTCGAGCCGCGTGTCGGCGTCGGTGCGCACGACGCGCATGCTGCGGCGCTGACCGCGACGCTTGTCGGCATAGTGCAGCACGCCGTGCGCGCTCAGGCCGAGCACGTCCTCGAGGTGCTGCAGCAGCGCGTCGTCGACCGCGTCGGCCGCCGCGGCCCGCAGCAGCACGCCGCTGCGCTCGCGGCCGAAGGGCACGCAGGTCGCGAATGCAAAGCGTTGTAGCAGCGGCGCAAGTTCTTCGCGTGCACGCAAGGCCTCGCCCGGTGCCAGCCAGGCGACGCACAACAGCCGCCACGGCAACTCGGCCTTCAGGATCTTGACCGCAGCGTGTTTCAGTTCGGGCTGCTTCGAGCTCGGGCAGATCGCCGGCGAGGTCAGGGCGTTGACGCCCGCGGCGCGCGCGCCGATGCTGGTGCAGCCCGAGAGGAACTCGTCGCCCCAGTGCATCGCGATGAAGGCCTGTGTCAGCGCGATCTGGTCACTTGCTCTCGCCGGCAGCACGATCGAGCCGCGCTTCGAGGTGACGTGCACAAGGTCGCCTTCCTTGACGCCGAGGCGCTGCATGTCCTGGCCGTGCATCTCGACCATCGGCTCGGGCACGTGGCCGAACAGCCGCCCGATCGTGCCGGTGCGGCTCATGCCGTGCCACTGATCGCGCAGCCGGCCGGTGTTCAGCGCGAACGGATATCGGGCGTCGCGGGATTCGGCGGTCTTGGTGTACGCGGTGTCGACGAAGCGCGCGCGGCCGTCGTCGGTGGCGAACACGCCGTCTTCATACAGGCGCGCGGTGGCCTGCGATGCGCCGGCCGGGAACGGCCATTGCTGCGGCGCGATCTCGAGCGTGGCGTAGCTCAGGCCGGTGATGTCGAGGTCGCGCCCGCGCGTCGATTCGCGGTGCTCGTTCCAGACCGACTCGGCGTTCGGGTAGTCGAACAGGCTCGCGCTGCCCGGCCGCAGCCGCGCTTCGAGCCGGCGTGCGAACTCGGCCGCGATGCGCCAGTCGTCGCGCGCCTCGCCGACCGCCGGCACCGCCGAACGCACACGGCTGATGCGGCGCTCGCTGTTGGTGACCGTGCCGTCCTTCTCGCCCCAGGTCGACGCGGGCAGCAGCAGATCGGCATAGCCGCAGGTCGCGGTGGTCGCGAACGCCTCTTGCACGACGACGAACTCGGCGCGCGCCAACGCAGCGCGCACCGCCGTCACATCGGGCATCGATTGCGCGGGGTTGGTGCAG
>Ga0307508_10000226_pt1 | contig 68586 bp, 87 predicted proteins | sample 9_EM_MG_FD_203089 | JGI IMG/M metagenome (GOLD analysis project Ga0307508, IMG submission 203089) | Populus trichocarpa ectomycorrhiza microbial communities from riparian zone in the Pacific Northwest, United States - 9_EM | ecosystem: Host-associated > Plants > Roots > Unclassified | place... | reverse complement strand
ACAGGGACAGTGTGAGGGCTCTCCGAGTTCAGCCCAGAGACGAAGCCGCCATCGAAAGGCCGCTACACGGGGCTCCAAGGACGGTGTTGTTCGGGACTCCAGTCCTCACAAAGAGAGTTGAAGCTGCTGGCTTAACACGTGAAGGACGTTTCCCCTAAGCCATAGCTACGCCTCCAATGCAGAGCGGGTTTACGGCTTCTCGGGCCCAGCCGCGACGGGCGGCGACACCATCGTCCGACCTTGCGTTGGGTGGTCCCTGCAGCGAGTGATTTCATGTGGACGGACCGATCGGCGGAAGTGTGGCGGCACGTGCATGTGGGTTGGCGGAGTCACAGATGCAGCGGTGGGGTGCTGGACTTCGCCCGGGCTCACGGTATGGTGGATATGAATGCATTTGGATGGGATGGCGGAGGTGGAGTCTTGTGATCGGACTTCGGGCCGTGGTATGGTTTTGGACAATCGTATCAAGAGCTCGTCTGTCAGGGACTGTTCCATCTGAATAGTCGACTCCATGCACAGGGCTGTTTAACAACGGAACAAAAGGCATGCCAAAACCTAGAGTAGACAATCAGAGTAGTGTAATTCGTTTCTGCTTTATCTCCACTACATATAAAAACGTTACTCGAGTTAAAAAAAAAACCCCACCTTCCTCAAACAATGTGTGTATATATACAATCACTACCCCCTCTTTCAACCAGTTGTTTAAAGTTGAACATGAAAAAAAAACGCCGAAACAAGCAACCTAGCTCACCCCTCCACCGCCATGGAATCCGATGAAAGCATCCAAACACGCAGCGCATCATACATAATACACGGCAGCAAAGTAGTGTCAAAATGACATCAAGTAGAAGAACACAAACAAAAAAAAAAGGTAGGCAAAAGAAAGAGAAGTAACGAAAATGAATTTCAAAAAGAGAGATCGAATCCACCTCACTTCCTCTCCATCCGAATCCAGTCCGACCATGCTTATGTTGTATGCTCTTCTACTCAAAATTAATGGGTCCTCGCGACAACGTGCCGCGAACAAAAACGCAGAAATGATACGAAGGATGATATTGCCCACCAAAGACAGAGGAAATGCAGAAAAGAGGAAAAGAGAGGGAAAAAAAAGCGGAGGTGATCCTTGCTGTAACTATACAGCCGTGTGTTCGTATGGTTGTATGGTAGGTAATGAAACAGCCCGTTCCTAGTTATCGACCAGGTGGACTCAAGCAAGAACATCCGGTGCCGTAGCGTACGAATATAGATGTGTGCATCCACCGTCGCCATCACCAAAGTAACACAAGATCTAGGGGTACACGATATTGGATCCGTCCGGGCGGATCCTCAAGGAAAACACATGTGCCAAAATACCCACCGTCGTGGCTCAGACAACTGTCGGGGTGGGCTTTGGCGAATCGTCGGCATTCTTGAGTTTCTTCGTCTTGTTGCCTGCAGCCTGCCGCTTGTTCTTGGCCACTGTTGCATCGGCTGCAGACATCAACTCTGCATTCTTCTTCCACGTCTTCCATCCATCGAAGTCGATCAAGGCTTGCATGCAGCCCCACTCGGTGACCTTTCGTTCCAACCAGATGAAATTCACAGGCTGTGTACCAGCGTCAGTGAACAGTGTTCGGACAGATACTTCAAGATGAATAGGAACGGACCTTGGTTAGGAAGTCATTGCACCCAGCTGCGTACGCTTCGTGACGGTCACTCTGCAGAGAAGAAGCAGTCAAGGCGACAATGATGACTGGCGACCCAAAAAGAATCGACTCGGGCAGCCGATCTGCCTCCGGTATCTCCTCTGGCACCGGCTCGTCGTCTTCATCGTCCTGTTTCGTGTGTGGGAATGCTGCTCTTATCCTGTTCACCTTTTCCAACCTCCGGATTTCCTTAGTCGCGTCCAGACCGTTCATCACCGGCAACTGGATATCCATCAACACCAGGTGGAATCCGCCGGCTTTCCACTTATCAACTGCGATCTTTCCGTTCATTGCCGCCTCCCACCGAACCTTGAGTCGCTTCATAAACGCCTCAAGCAACCGCAGGTTGATGACGTTGTCCTCCACAATCAGCACCTTAATCGGAGGCACCGTGCCGTCGGACCGTCGCCCTGGCCCCCCTGACGCCGGCGGTGGGGCTGGGTTCGTCTGCTTGACGTCTTTCGCCTTTTTCCTGGCTCCCATCGGCATCGGCAATGGCGACGCGACGCGGGCGGGAGTAGACATGGAGGGATTCTGGGGCCGATCTTCTTCAGACGGGGCAGTTTTGAGAGGTGGGGCGGGAGGTGGCTGACCTCCATTTGGCGCGGATGCGTCGGATCCGCCTCGGGCCCTCCCGACCACGGTCTTGGGAGTGAGGATGATGGCTTGAACTGGAGGCGAGGTGGCCATCCGACGGCCTATGGGACGATGTGGTTCCCGATACTGGGGGCTAGGTATCGGAGCGACGCGTCCACCGTTGGTGGGATCTGGGGTCCCACGGTTAATAGCAGGACGCGGCGGAATATCGAAGTACCCAGGCTCGACGTGATGTTCGGCCCCATAGGTGTAGCTGTGCATGGTAGGACCGGGCGACGGCCGCGGAGTCTTCCGTTCCGGAACCTCGATGATCAGGGCATCTTCCGCGAGCTGTCCTCCGGGATAGTACTCCTCGACGACCCTCAGGAGCGGCTCGTCCGGAGAGAGGATTCGCTCAGACCCGTGTCCTCTCTCGTGACTCCGTTCGTGACCCCTTGGCCTCGTACCTCGCGGCACGATGCGGATCTGCACATCGGGGGCGTCCCAATACCGTCCCAGCGTATTCTGGTACTTGCCCAAGATCATATCGCGGACATCGTCCACCAAATCCTCTTCGGTAACAACCACAGATGTGGGGGAGGCGTTACAGCGTTTGACCCACACCTTGCGAGTAGCCATGGCCGGGGGTTGCTGCCCGGTCCGGAGAACACCGTCCGAATCCACCTCCTCGGCTAGAGTTGGCTGGCCAAAGTATAGTTCGGTGATGAATTTGCTGTCAGATTGCGGCAACAACGACTGTCGGCGAACTATCTGTGAAGGACGACGCGATAAGTAGGAGTCAGCGTACTGCGAGGCGACCGAGGCCGACCGACCAGAACGGTGTCTCCGCAGCGAGTCGTAGCGGATGGGTTGAAAGAACGGGCCCGAGGTCGCGACGTGGAGCGGCGGAGGAGGCGGCGGAGGAGGAGGGAACGATGATTTTGGTGCTTGTTGGGAAGTTGGGGGAGGTAAGGCAGAAATAGGCGAGGCCGGGGGTAGTGGTGGATTAGCCGAAGGGGCCGGTAGGGGAGTGGTTGGATTCGGGATTGGGGTCGGAAGATGGTCCGGGGCGGGCGATGTCTCTGGGACGAGTGAGAATAGACGGGAGGCGACCGCAGGGGCGGCCGGATTCTGGCGCTGCGGGGGAGAGAAGGACGGGCACTGGGGTGGTTCTGTGGGAGGAAGAGGAGGGGGGAGCAATGTCGGAAGCGGTGGAAGCTGGCTGCTGTTATTGTCGCTGGCGTCCGGGAAGGCTGCCGCGGTTCCAGCAGCAGCAGCGGTGTCGATCTGCCGGTCAGGAGATGGCGATGGCGATGGCGGCGTGTTCTTTTTGGAGGAGGAATGCGAGGACGAGGCCGACGACTCCGCTCCTTCGCCCCTTGCTCGGCCCCTCTGCTTTTCTCTGCTGGAGCCATTGGCCACGGGAACGGCTGTTCTCCTCTTTGTGTTCTCGTCCTCCCGCTTCCCCGGATTCGCCCCCTCGCCCCCTCGTGCGCCGTGAGAAATAGAGTGCGAGCGAGACGGCAGCAATACTGGCGATGTCGGCGGCGATGTCGGCGGCGATGTCGGCCGCTCCTCTCCGGCTCCGCCGAAGAGCCGCGGCAGTCGCCGCTCCGCCGTGGGTGTTGCGGGTGTCGCGGGTGCGGTCTCGACGCCCACCACCGCCGTCGCCGTCTCGTTCCCGCCCGCAATCGCCTCGTCGCCCACAACCACCAGCCCGTCGCCGGCCTCATCGTCAGTTCCGCAGCGGTCTCGTCGCCCGCTGCTTCCACTGCTCTTCCACAGGCTAACCCTGGAGTACTTTGATGATGCTAAGCTCCTCACTGACGGAGTCTTCAGCAACGAGCCTCCATCTTGGTCGTGCTGTCTCGTCGTCGTCGCCGTTGCTGTTTGCTTGTCGACGCCGACCACATGGGGAGTCTCACCGGCGACCACGCTGCGACGCTTCAGCCTGTTCTTCACAGCCAGCGCCTTCTGCTTCAGATTGAAGCCTTGAACCATGACTGCGAGCTTGCTCCGCTTGGTTTTCACGATCTTTTTCTTTCCGCGCGTCTGTTTCCGTCTTGTCACGTCTTTATCGTCTCCGTCCGTCTGGGCAGCAGCTCAACTAGACATCAGACAACACAACGCCAACTTCAGCAACAAGCAAACGCGGAGAAAAAGGAGGAGCTGAAGCCAGACAAAAAAGCATAAGTAGTAATGAAAAAGGATACAATCGGTACACGCGATACCTTCACGAGGAAGATCGGGAGGGGGGGGGAAACGAAATTAAGCAGGGCAGCTTCTGTAGGGGTGGGGTGGTGTGTTCTTTCTTTTCTTTTCTTTTTTTTAAAAACCCCTCCCCGATACGAAATGAGGAAACACTTTTTGGACACGGGCAACGAAGAAGAAGAAAACAAAGAGAAAGACAGAGAAAAAAGGAACGGACGCTGTTTGACGGATGGCAAGCACGCTAGAATCGCGAGGATGATGGTGATGATGAGGCAAGACGAGCAGCTAGACGAGCGTGGACGGTGGTGCTGGTGGAGGCGAAGACCGATATCTACCAGGGGGGACCGAAACGACGAACACGGCGGCGGAGGCGGCAGGACAGTTGGTAAGTTGGAAGACGGTGAGGGGCATTTCCGAAGTTACGATTGCCGTTTTCTTTCCTCCCGCTCCGTCTCTCTCTTCTTTCTTTTTTCTCTTCAGGCAGCGGCGGGCGTATGTACACAGACAGCCTCTCTCTCTTTCTTTCGTTCCGCCTCCAATCTCTCTTTCTCTACTTTCGCTTAGGTGCAGAAAGAGGTGCTCTACCTCCCGGCAGAGCGAGCAATGGGGGGATGGGAACCAGATGAGGCTTGGAAGAGTTGACATGTATCGCGCCGTGGCAGGGAGAATGGGTGGCAGGGCGATAGTAGACTGGCGGTCTTCGCTTGCTCCCTTGCCGTCTGTGGTCGACAACAGCAGCAAGCCAACAGACCGCTCTCCTCTGACTGGCTGGCTTGAGGCAGATTTTATTTTTACTCTGGACGGGAGGGAGGGTGGGCACTGGGCAACCGGGGGGGGGGCAGTGTGTAGAGTACGGGGGGACGGGGTTGGTGAGAAACGTTGATGAATGCCAGTACGGTTGCTGGTGAGTGCGTGGGAGCGGGGACGACGGACAGGTATGGGATCGATGGACGATCACTAGGGGGCGATGAAAACAGACCAGTCAACCACCCCATGTCGACAGCTTTCGACGGTCAGTTCGGCCTGTCTGTCTAGACTGCCACCCGGTTCACACGCAACAGGCACGAGCACAGCACAACCGGGAGGAGTGGAGACGGAACAGAGGGCACCATGCGGCTGCTATCTGCAGGCGGAGGGCGCTCTATCTAGATGTTCGCGATACCGGCGTGACAGCCGACGGCGCGGGCTTGCTTGTCTGTGCATCTGACTGATCCCTGGATTACATATAGAGTATGTATGTATGTATGCTGCCCAGCGCCACCTGCTGCTCTGTATTTGTAGTGTACAGCAGGCAAATCTTGCCAGCCGTATCGTCACTCGGTTGTTCCGAATCGAGGACACTATTCAGCAGCGGCAAGCTCCATACGCTCCGCTTGCGACGGCCCCCACCGCAGCAGCCTGGCAGTCGATAAGACATCTCTGAAGGTTGGCTCTCCGATATCCTCGTGTCCACAGGCGCCCATCCACGCCAATGCCATCGAGGGAGGTGTCGGACGTGCGTGGATCCTCGGCACGCGGAACCGCGAGTCCAACCATGTGTGTAAGCTCCAGTAACCGGCCGTAGAGTATCTACATCGCCGTTGGCCTTTGACGGGTCTTAGCACACGCATTCGATCCAACCGGAGGGTAGGCAGATGTAGGCTTGCCTCCGGACGTGCCGGCGAAAGCCATCGATCCACTCGAGCGCCGTAGATGACAGATGTCCCTCACGAAGGAGACCCATATTCCTGGCACGAGTCGATCTTCGGGACCCTCGCACATAGCGCATCGGTGTCTGCAATCCAACGTGCGCAATCGCGCCGACTCCCGACATACACACCCTCCTGCCACGGAGCGGAAAGCCGCGCTCAAACGCTGTCCGTTCGTATGTGCGAGACCATTCCTCCCCTCCTCCCCCAGCATCCGGAGCGACGCATCGCCGTCACCGGCACGGCTCCCCCCGGCGCAAAAAGTGCACACATATGTATGGAGTCCACTGGTCCGACACCTGGTGCGAGACAATGCGGGTGGTGTCGCCGACTCGGATTCCCGCCACTCCCGCATTGGGACGAGCATCCATCGTGAGACAACCTCTGCACGGACGCGCATCGGATGCATGGTGAAAAGGGCATTCTCGCCCTTGCCCTCCGCCCCCAAGACTGTCGGCGTTGGTTAGCAGACTTCCTACATACATGGCGGTGAGATCGCACTGCACAGTTGAGCACCAGCCAAGGCCAGGGACATCGCGGGATGCTTGCGGATGCAGTGCCAGACGGGGCTGGTGTCGTAGGTGTCTGTCGTGTCGTGCGAAGTGTATTGTATGTGACGGGTGTGGAGTCCACTCGTATCGTTGCGTCCGGCAGTGGCATTGGAGGTGCCTCCCACCTCTATCGAGAATGGTCCAGCAACACAGCCTTGCTGACACGGAACCCTCCGTCCATCCACCAGCCATGCTAGCACGTGCGTGGCGTCGATTAGAGGAGTCAAGTATCTATGTACTCTAGATATGTACATAGGCTAGTTAACCGTGGGGCCCGTGCCGTCCACAACCGCCGCGCCAAGCCGTCGCCGTTTCCATCCCCCCCCAGGCGTTCCGCATTTCGCAGCCCTTCCATTGGGTCACACTTCCCAACAACACTTCCCCATGATTACACTTCAATCGCGGGAGTACATATGTATGTACGCACACTATCTAGATATCAACACTTCCCGTAGCTGTTGAATCCACTTGACATACAGAGTACAGCAGACACATGAGGCACTCAATCATGCATTTCCCCAAACTTTGCGGCATGTCTAGCATGGCACACTCCATGCCTACATCTCGTCCCCAGTCGCGGACCGTCCATCTGCCCACCCACATGCACGCCCACGCCGCACAGCTAGATAAACAACCACCACACCACACCACATACACCGCCACCAATCATCACATTTCTTCTCAAGGGAAAAAAAAAGCCAGCTAGCCAGCCAAAGCCAAAAGGCTGTAGATTCCCGGGCGCAAGGATCTATGTATGTACTCTACCTATCTACCCTCCGCATTCAGCTCCATGGCGGGATCATCGCGGGACGCATGAGTAAAGTAGGTATATAGCACATGCTGTGCAGTGCTGTGCTGTGCTGCACTGCACTCCAGAGTAGAGCACATACTCCTGGGAGGCAGAAGCCTGGCGTTGGGCAGACTCATTGGTTCCCCCCGCCCCACCCAGGATATGTACATGTGAGGCTTGTATGGGTGCCATCACGAGGGAGCACTCGGGGGGGGGGGGGGGTGTGGACTCTAGGGAAATTACAATGTGGGGTGGCGAAAATACAGCAGGCGGTGGACGGCCCTGTCGATACATACCAGCTGTCCAGCTCCCACTTCAGGCTTTGAAAACTTCGCTTCCCTCTTCCCACACCTCGTCCACCTCATCCTTCATCCACCGCACCCTCCATCCACCGCATCCTCCATCCACCGCATCCTCCATCCACCGGTGAGGGGGGAAAAAGCCCTCACTCTTTACCCCCCCCCGCGCCAGCAACCAGCAATCGGCAACCAGTATTCCTCTGAATGAAACGTGTACACCTCCGCCTTCCAGGCGCAGTGCTCAACGCGACCTTTCAATCCGGACCACAGCAGGCAGGCAGGCAGGCGGGCAGACAAGCAAGCAAGCAGGACGGACGGAAGGGCAGGCCTTGCGCTGCAACGCGCATTGCATGCTTCCGGGTGGCAACCCACGGGGTGGCGTCGAATATGACTGAGCACATGTATATATGGCAGAGTAGATATACACACGTAGCGGAGAACAGCGTCGGCAGTGGTGGGGTACGGTAGAGTGCCTAGGCTGAGAAACTCCGCGCTTCCGTAAAGCGTCCATGTGGGATGTAGACATGTCAGTGCGGTCCGTTTCCGAATCTCATGCTGCGCTTGCAAAGATGTGACGAGTGAGAAGGAAGACGGGAGGCCGTTCGTTGAGTCAAGTCATGTATGATAGGTAGCGCGATGCTAAAATAAAAAGATAAAATAAAAAGAGTCGATATTGATAATTCCCATTGCAGATCATAACACATCCCCCCTCCACCTCCACCTGCGGAAGGGGCCGGCAAGAACTACGTGTATATTTGTTGTGCCTCCCCCAAAGCTACATGCACCGTACGAGTACGCAATTGCTGTCATCAATCCCGGCCCGTCGCGAGCGATCGATACATTAGAATTATGTATGAGAATGTTGGAAACGGGTGGAAGGGTAAGCTGGAAAGAAGACAGACAACTCCTTGAACCTGCGAGCGCGAGTTTGGCTGATCCAATGAGAAACGGTTGGGGGAAGCGGGAAGTGGGAAAAGAGGACAGGAACGAAAAGGATGAGAAAGGTGTGCACCAGAGATATCAGATCAGTATAGGGCAGTGCTTCGGTAAAAACAATCAAAAAGACCCCTTCGCCTGCAGTCATTGGAGGAGAGGAAATCGGGAAAGAAAGGAATAGAGTGAGTGGTGCAGATCGAGAAAAAAAAAGAGGCCATGTCGGATCCCTCCAGGAAACACGCAGGCCCGGTCAACATATCCCGCTCCCCTTCTTCTCCTCTCCAATAGGGAGGAGAGGATCCGTCCAATGACATACGACCAGCAGTCGTGTTTAGTCGTTTTCCAGATATCTCCTCCATCCCTCCCTCAGACACTCTTCACCACCCCCGTTCATCGACTCGACGAGCACAAACTTCTCCCATCGTGGCTCTCCAAGGCCATCCTTCCCGCCGCCGACACTGACGACCACGACTGCATCTTCTGCCACCCATCCAACCGCAGCTGTACCGCCTCCCTCAAACTCCGAATGCGCGGCGCTCCATTCGCTCGAGAAGTATTTCGGCAGAAGTGGAAGTTTACCGAGTAGCGACCACCGCTTGTTCTCGCCACTCACAGGGCTGTTCGACATTGCAGATGATGGCCTCGAGCTGCTGGCTTGCGAAGGATGTCGACCGTGCGTGGGTAGCTCGTAGATGTGCAGCGTGCGCTTATCGGATGTGACTGCAAGACGATGTGAAGTTGGTGAGATAGCAAGCGAGTACACAACTGCCTTATCGATTCCCCTACGAAGTTCACAGACGAGGCTGCAATTTGCAGCCGAGTAAACTCGTACAATAGTTCCCTTCTCCGATGCAGTAGCAATCAGATCGCCCTGCGGCGAGATGGTGATAGCGCGCAGCGGAGTGGTATGGGCGGGTATGATGCTAATGTTCCCGCTCGTCAGATCACAAAGCTGCACATGTCCAGGTGTTCTGCCGGGAAACACGAGCGTCCGCGCGGAGATGGCGACGAGTCCTAACGGATTATCGAATGTTTCGAAAACGTGCACCCTGGTTGGCGGTGACGAGAATGCATACACATGCACGTGTCCCGTGAGTACCACGAAGATCCGCGTGCGCGTCAGTCGTACCGCTCGAACGGCGGAATGGAACTCCATCGATATCACGGCTTTCCGCTTCGCGTCGTCCCAGATTATAACTTTGTTCTGCGCGTATTTTGGGTTACGACCGCCGCCGACGAGGGCAAGAAAGTTGGCGCGACCGAGCATCTCGGCGATAGCTATACCACCCTTCAACTCTGCGGATACTGTTAGCTGGAGCAAAGTAGAGCGAGGACTCGGGGGTAGGAGGGGGGGGGGACGAAGAAAAATCGAACCTCGGGTGACTTGGAGCTCGCACGGATCGGCGCTGTAGACTGAAAAACGCGGGGGTTAGCTTATCGAGCTTGTTTGAACTAAGCTCAAAGGCGTGGGCGAGGGGAAACCAACTGTGGAAACCGTTGTCCACGCCGACCGAGAAACATGAGCTGTCCTGGTTGAAGCCAGCGTACAGGGCGACCTGGCGATCGGCCGGATTCAGTTGTGGCCGCGTATTCATGGGTCGGCGATGTGAGCCCGAAGGCACTCGGTGGGACGATCGTCTGGAGAGTAACAAGAGCGAGATAGAGGATAGAGGGACGCGCAAAGAGGTTGAGTTTATGGCGGGGTTCTCAAGTTCGGTCGCGCGAAGGTGAGCTCTGTAACGTAGTAGCGAGGACGGGCCTGAGAGGGGTGAATATGGAGGTGAAAAGGTTATAAGACGATGATTTTGGGGAAGGAACTTGGGGGGGAAGCTTGCGGCACTGGTGAGTACATAGTGAGCGTGGGACATTGTCATAACTCCATGGGGGGTTCCTTGGCGCAGTACGTCGCCGACTTACTAATCCCAGGTACGTGACATAATTCTACACTTCCCCGAGTGATATGTACACCACGCATAGAAGGTAAAAGTGAATCAGCGATTGTGGTGACGTTGGTGTTACTTCGGCCAGAGCGGTCTGGAATATCGCGAAGAGTGGTGAGCTTGCTTCCGTCCAAACCACCCGGATGCGACTCGAACATGTAGCTCAGGATAACGAATGAATGTCATAGCGCGAGCCTTCCCGTTGTCTGAGCTGGCTGCGCGCAGAAGCTTCAATTCTCCAAGCAAGAGAGCTTAACTGCCCAGAAAAGAATAAGGAGAGAAAAAACTACGGTACCAAGGATTCCTACATGGTCACCCACTGCAGTACTAACCTGGCGATACCTTGATTAACTAGGACTGAGCGGACGGGAAGCCGTGTATTCAAGGTTCTATGACTGTAGCTGATTGAGGTCTTCAACGGATTATAAGATCAATTAAAAGCGAGCTCAACCCGGCACCCATCAGCAGCTTTGTTGGTCATCTGTATCTGACTACCTAGGTGCAATATTTATCAGGTATATACTCATACTGAGACAGCACTGCTCCCCCTCGGTTGGATGAGGGAGCCAGCGGATATGCGGCTTTTTTTTTGTTTATTCATTAACCGCATGCGACCTATCTATATATCATGGTGACGTACACAAGTCCAGTTTCCGTCCACTGTGCTTAAGGCTATGTATGCGCGCTGTCCCCCCTCAAATACTGGTACCTGCCACGGTAGTCGTGACAAGCCCTACGCTCCGAGCCTTGTGTTACAGTAAGTTATCTATCCGCGTGGACAGCACATATCCTGAGCCGAGGCATCTTCATCGGCCCGGGGCCTAAGGATTCCCCGCTGAGGGTAGATTTGGGGTAACAGGTTCAAATAGCTTCCCCTCCACACCAGCATAGCACAGCACAGCACCGACACCACGATGAAAGCCCTCCACCTGACCACTCTCCTCCCGGGGCCTCAGGCACTCGCCGTGAGCACTCTTCCCTCGCCGACGCCCAGCAGCACGCAGTACCTCATCGCGATCCGCGCCTCAGCGTGCAACTTCTTCGACCTGCTCCAGATCCGCGGGAAATACCAGCACCAGCCCGCGCTGCCGTGGGTGGCCGGGTCCGAGTTCAGCGGCGTGGTCCTGTCCTGTCCCGCAGGCGGAATGTACCCCGTGGGAACGCGGGTCTTCGGAGCGGCGCAGGGCGCGTTCGCTACGCGCGTGTGCGCCGACGAGGCGTCCCTGAGACCTGTGCCCGAAGGGTGGGGGTTCAGGGATGCGGCAGGACTGTTCGTCACCGCGCCGACGAGCTACGCCGCGTTGGTCACCCGCGCCCAGGTCCAGCCCGGCGAGTGGGTGCTCGTCCATGCGGGCGCGGGCGGCGTCGGGCTCGCCGCGATCCAGATCGTGAAGGCCCTTGGCGCTAAGGTCGTCGCGTCCGCAAGCACCGCCGAGAAGCGGAACGTGTGTGTGCGGTTTGGCGCGGATGCTACGGTGGACTACTCCGACGACGGATGGGTTAAGAGCGTGATGGGCATCACTGGTGGCAAAGGAGTGGATGTGGTTTACGATCCGGTAGGACTGGTGGAGAAGAGCTTGAGTGCTTGTAATTGGAACGCTAGGGTGTTGGTTGTGGGCTTTGCCGGTGGAAAGATCGAGAACGTGAAGACGAATAGGGTGCTGCTGAAGAACGTGAGTGTTATGGGGATTCATTGGGGGATGTATGCGAAGAAGGAACCCCAGACGGTGCAAACGACATGGGATGGGATATTCAAATTGGTGAAGGAGGGGAAGTTCAGGGGAACAGTGTTTGATGGAGAAATTTTCATGGGGCTGGGTGAGATTGGCAGGGCTTTGGAGTGGCTGGAGGGACGGAAGACGTGGGGGAAGGTCGTGGTCGAGGTTGATGATGAAGATGATAAAGCAAAACTGTAGAGAAATATCTCCACTACGGTCGTGTCCACGTCGGCACGCCATTAGGATGTGGCACTCTACCTTCCCATGCCCGCTGCCTGGGCCCATCACAAGCAAAATGAAATATCAAGTAGTCTTACGATTACTTATCTGGAGGGCTTTTGTAGCGAGTGAGGTTATATGAATGTCCCAGGTCAAACCTCTTATTCATGCCGAAAGCCTCGTAGGTCTCCAATGATCATCCCCTTGACCGCAAGTAAAATTGTGCAAGCCACCAACCAGTTGCCATTGATAGAAGAGGACAAGAACAAAGGAACTCCAACTCCAGCACCAAAACGCCAACAAATGTCAGTCAAAATACATATACCTAACCAACCACTACCTAACACTCTCCCTCCCCGGCTTCCCTCGCTGTGATCGCGGCTACACTACCACTACTCGCTATCGGGCTCCCCGTCTCTGGCATTTTTCCGGGCGTCGATGTTGCAACCCTTTCAATACCCTGCAAAAACCCATCCGGCTTCGAGCTGATAGTCCTTAGTCCGATATATGTCGAGAAAGCCTGAGAATGGTACGCAGAGATAACGGCAGCCGGTTTGGCTTCATCTTCGGAGGAGTTGTAAGTTCCTAGTAGGCAGGGGAAGAGACGGCGTACGACGGGACGCAGTGTTGGGATTGTGCTGCAGATTATTGCAACGTTGATTTCGACGCTGCACAAGATCGTCGACATGGCAGGTTCATCTGAGTGAGTTAGCCGTGCAGATGGGAAGGGGGGGGGGGGGGGGGGGAGCGAAATTTGGGGTGAACATGTGGAATCTGCGCATGACCGAGCTAACGCAGTGGAAATGGAGTAGGTGACGCGGGCGACTGCCACCACTGACCACCATCAGTCATTGGGGCCTCAGGTAGAGGGGAAACCCTTACAGTCCGCCCACGAGAAACACCTTCTACCGCCTCGCCGGTAGTTTGATCTGCCAGATCAACTTGAGTGGGGGTAGCCAAATGACCACATCCGTCAAGGTGAGCAATACACCCGTGGTCTGCATCCACCGGAAAGCTCCCACACGTGACTCGCACATTCGCTTTGGATTCAATCGGTTCTAGAAATAGGACATCGGTCGACACATTAATATGATATCCAGCAATGCGCTCAGGCTGAGTGCGCCAGAGAAACCGAAGATGCATAAAATTGCCTTTCTCATACGTAGTGTCGGAACGAACCTGTGGGTTGGAGGAGGAGGGAGGCTTTGGTGAATCCCAACGAGATGGCGTACAGCTGGATGCCTATCTGTACCATCTGTAGATACACATATTAGTCGAAATCCCCGGGAAGGACCAAGATGGGCAATACCATTAGGCTGGATAACGCATTATCAGCACTGGTGTCTTATATATGTTCTCTGAATCTAGATAGAAGCCAGTCCCTTAGCTCACCGTTTCCATTTCGTCCGGAGGATACGTGGCATACCCAAGAGACACCCCGACGCAGTGACACACGGTATGTGCAATCGTAGTCAACTATCCAGAGATCACACCCATTTAGCATGGCCCAAACCGCTCCGTTTGACAACATTAACACAACAACAGCAACAATAATGGGCCGAGAACACCACAGCTAAGGAGGCCAGTAGTATCGACGTAATGTTCAGTGCAGGGCCATGGCTGTCATGGGGATGGTTGTCGTCAGAGTAGCCGGCCGGTCGATAGATGCACGAGAGCAGCGGACCGTTAACTCGGGGACCAAGGGGATGGAGCATAGTGTCTTCCGAATGTCATCATCTGCCGACCGCCTGATAAATTTCCACCCAGCATCTAGGCGAGGAGGGGCGCAGGGAGGAAAGAACTATATACAGCGGTGCTCCCCACCCTCCTCGCTCCTTCGTAGGGGGGGGGGGCTGCGGCAGGTGTTGAACGGATGGATTGGCCGGTAAGTGCCACCTTCATAGGGTGTCTTTGTTTTTGCTTCGATATGGAGGTTGAAGGTCAAAGTTGGCAGCGCCGCAGCAGCCCGTTGGTGGGAAGTCCAGTACACCGAGATGTCGACGCCGTCCGCCCAGCCCCGACCCAAAACCCACACCCAACCCAAGAGGCGTTCAGGCACCCAAGCACGCCTCAAACCCGTCTTCCATCAACCGCCGATTATCACCTTCCGAAGCATTCCTCGCGCTGCACGGTCTTGCCCGTGATTCCTCCAGCAAATTTGCCAGTATGCAGTATCTCGGGGTTTGCATCATGGAAAGCCCAGTTCCTACGAGAACAGGCGCTCTCTCGGACCACATTCTCTCGGACCCGCACTAGTCTGATAGAGAGCTTCGACTTGTATCTAGCGGTATAACTATACAGAGCCTCAGTATAGGTACGCATGCACCACTGCAACAACCACAGCATGGAGGTTTTTTTTTTTTTTTTTTTAATTTATTCATTATTGCGTGCGACCTGTTTAGATAATGGCGGTGTGTACGCAGTCCAGTTCCCATCTGCTGTCCGACTCCGACCCCGATCAGTCCCCAGCGGCCTGTTGTAGCTCCCATTTGCCCTTCGCCCAGGCCACTCCCCCGTTCAACTGTACGGTGATGATGGTGCTCGTTGATCGTATGCTACTTTATCAGCGCATGGGTTAAACTGGACGTTGATGATGATGGTTCGTTGGTCGCATGCGAATTCAACTGGACGTTGGGCGGGACTGGGGGTGGAGTGGTACGAGTGAGAAGTGATGGATTGGACATATGCTACTTATGTACCTCGATCCGTTTCGTTCGTGGGATGTCGTTTCCTTATTGTGCCATTATCCGTTTTGGTGAGCGGTGGCACCGCATACCACTGACTGGCGGCGGGGTTCCGTCCAGCACGGGCAGGAAAGGCCGTGCGGAGGTTCCCGTAGGCCGTGCGGAGGTTCCTGTAGGCCGTGCACGAAATAAGAGATCTCTCAATCAGATGGAAGCCACACCAGCGGACGAGACTGGGGTGGGGTAATACGATCTCGGTAAGGTTGTACATACGCCAAATGAAGCATTGTAATTACCAACTATTTCGCCTTCGGAAGTTGTGACATTGGAACCAAACGCAAGCATCAAAACGCCAAACACCATTGAGTGCCTGTCAGACATCTACTTCCCCTCTCCGTCCTGCCTATCTACTCCTCGTACTCCTCCATCTCTTCTAATCCCATCTGCTCCCTCAGCCCCCTGATGATTCCCATAAGCCCGTCACAAGCTGGGCTCTCGGGGTATGCATTGAAGAAGCTCTCGCCGTAATCACATGCTACACCAATACGAGGGTCCAAAGGTAACGCACCCAGGAAGGGCACACCCATCTCCCTCGCTAGTGCCTGTGCGCCGCCGGTTGTAGCATGGAAGATTTGACTTTCGCCCTGTGGGTGCGTTAATGGTCCGGAAGCCCCCGAAACAAAATGGGAGAGAGAATACCTCGCAATTGGGACATACAAACCCGCTCATGTTCTCCACAATTCCTAGTATCTTGATCCCTGCTTTCCTGCAGAAATTGATCTCCTTCCTAACATCAAGCAAGCTGACCTCCTGTGGTGTGGTGACAACGACTGCTCCGTCAACCCCGCTCGCTTTCAGGTACTGATTGACGCTCAAATGCTCGTCGCTCGTCCCCGGCGGAGTATCAACCAGTAGAAAATCCAGTTCTCCCCATTCCACGTCCCTCAGAAACTGCTTGATCAATCCGTTCTTCTTTGGCCCGCGCCAAATGATCGCATCATCTTCGGAAGGCAGCATGAACTGAATGCTCATCACCCCCAGATTGTCGGCGACGTACACTGGCGACCAGCCAGAGGCGGAGGCGTGAATGCTCTCTCCTACAGCGGCACCCATCATCCGCGGGATTGACGGGCCGCAGATGTCGATATCGCACACACCCACCTGCACAGAGGGCGCCTGGGCAAGCGCGTGTGCGAGCATTGCCGTGAAGGTGGATTTGCCCACACCGCCTTTGCCGGAAAGGATCAGGAGCTTATGCGCGACAGTGGACATCCGCGCGGTTATGGCTGGGAGGTCGGGGTCCGGCCCTTTGGGCGCGGTGGCACAGATTGTTTGGTTCGGACAGCCGGCACAAGCGTCCATCTTGCCTGCTTGTTGGCTTTCTGGGCCGGGGCAGTTCTCTGGAAGGCTTGTCAACGGGGCGGGAGGAGGGCGAAAGCTTGAAAGGCATACCAGGCTCGGGCGCGGCGAGCTGTGGCACTGCCTTTTGCGGCAGCGAGAGGTCGGGCACTGAGGGCGGTTGGAAGGCGACTACCATGGTTGCTGCTGTGTGTCTGGTCCGAGCGCTGTGTGCGTGCGGTATGCGTTGTGGTTTATGGTGGCCGTCTTTGAAGTTGGTGTCCAGGGTGGTGGGTGGCGGGGCCGGATTGATAAGCTCACGTGTGGTTTCTCTAAGCCAAGGTGGACATTCGAGACTTCATGTAGATAGGATATGTAGCTACATCTAAGAATCTTCTACTACAGAGGTTCATCCATTCCCCAAGAGATAGAAGTAACGAAAAGAAGGAAACGGAAAAATAGTCATACCTCCATCCAGCACGGAAGAAAGAGAAAGCCCCCCAAAACCAACCCCGCAACACCCCAATTCGCCACAAGAAATGCATTGATAACAGCAACCGTTACATCCCCGACGGCTTCGTCCCAGCCTTCTTCTTGAGAGAACTAAAGAACTTCATTAGCACATCGTGGTGGTTGATTCCATCGGTTTGGGTATTCGAGATTGCGGGCGATGGCGACAATGTATCCGTGCCCCCCACTCTGCGTGCCTCTCGTTGCTACCAAAGTACCATCAGCTCCCATCCCTGGGCGCATGAACAAAACTGGAGAAATGAAATACCTTCAAACTCTCGATCATATTCTCCGCATCGACCTGAATACCTCCTACATTGAACTGAACCGGGCCGACCTGTTCAGCGAGCACCTTATCTGAGCCATCGTCTACGTCGCGCTTCTTCGTCGCATCCTTTCCGTCACGGAAGCTCTTATCCTCTGCCGCCTTGCTCTCTAGTATTTCAAACTGTTGCGCTAGGAATTCCTGCGTATCGACTGGTGAAACCTCCATTACTCGGCCCTTAAGGAGGGCGAGCGAATCGGCTCCACCACGGGAAATATCTTTGATGACTTCCTCGTAGACTTCTACTGCGCCGCCTTCTGTTTCCTCGGTGGTGGCGTCATCGCCGCCGTTGATGTCGAGACTCCATCCAGAGTTGATGCCTTCGACGTCGAAGCCTTCACGGAGAACCCGTATCTTGCCCCAGCTATCCCAATGCGGAGGTACAAAGACTTTGTCGCGTTCAATTACGTTGTGTTTTAATGCTTGCTGACGCAGCGGGGATTGGATCGAGAGCATGGAATATATGAGGGGTTGCAAAGATGACGGGGCAGAGGGCGTGGTGTATATCAGCGATGCGCCATCTGGAGAGTGTTAGCTGGGTCGCGCTTGTTGTAAGTGGGGGAATGATATACGTTTCAAGAGGATGGTCCGCAGAAACTGCAGGACAAAATCAAACTCTTCTTCCTTCCATCCCCGTTCTCGCTCCAGCATCTCGATCTTGTCAGCCTGGCCACAACGAAGTTATAGTCAGCGCAGTTCCCAACCGTCATCACCACCGGACAATCCACATTTTGGCAAACCACGCAAAGAGGCAAACCAATGGGTTCATCGAACTCTCCCGGGCCTAGCGGAAGCGCCACATCGCCCAGTCCCGTCCCAGCACCTCCACCTCCACCTCCATCCGCATATGTACTCCGTCGGCTCTCCCACGCTTGTGTAACATCGTCGAGCGTCCGTCGACAGTCGTCATCCAGACTTGTGAATATACCCCGTAGTAACCGTACCCATGTCTTGACCTGTCGCACCCACTCCCATGGGCGGGACCAGTCCAACAGCACTACTATCAGCGTCTCCGGTAGTGATTGCGGGGTGAAAAGGGGTCGGAGGAGCGGGATGAAGGCGGGGCTGGGTTCGGAGACCAGGTAGATTCCTAATCTTGCGAGGACGTCTGTGGGGAACACACATCAGATTTCCGGAGCAAACACTAGTCCTGTGAGTTATATATACCTTCGTGGTCAGCATCAAGCACGTCCTGGTACGTATACCCAAGCGCAAACGCATTGGCAACAGGAGCGGCTTTATTCCCCCTCTTATAACCACCGACACCGAGACTCTCCACAAATTCCTTCTGGCCATCCGTAGTCCCGCCTATTCAGTAGAAAACATTGCATCAGTCCTGGTTTGTTGCGGGCATCTTCCCTTCCCTGTACTCATCCAGCGGGTGTGTGTAGTACCTAGAACCAGAATCGACTTTTGCGGCAGGCGCCGAGAGAGCGTGACTGACGATAACATCGACAGCCACATGTTCTCGGCCTTTTCTGTCGCGTTCGATGACGCGTTGGACATCGCCGAGCCGGGGCGCGGGAAGTCGAAGCCCACCATAGTGTGCTCGATGAGGGGTGGATCGGGCGTAGTAGTTGTAAGGATTCTTCTTTATCGGGATTCGGCGGAGATGTTGTACCGTGATGGTAGGTTGATTGATGACAGAATATGATGGGGAGTGGAGTGTTCAATGCTCGTCGTGGTTGGTCTTTCTTTGTTGCTCGGTGTAAGAGAGGAGCTCTGCTATGTATGTTGGTATAGGTTCATTCAACCACCCCGGCCCCCCAAAACTACTAGCAGCTCCTGCATAGTGCATAGCGAGATGCAACGGCAAATTCAAGGAAGACGACAAACAAACACTGTAGATCGGCACGCTAACGAGAATCAAAATTCGGGTTTAAGGTTCTATGCAAGCAGTAGAAGCTCTGGCCAAAGCTATGGGCTAGAAAGACTGTACATTATTATAAAGTAGAATTCAAATTTCAATTTATAATACATAGATTTATGAAAATACCTCATGGTTGCCCTGGATGACGGAGGGAGGTCCACCAAGGCTGTGATCGGTACCGCAGGCAGGAGGTTATTCGATTGAGCGACAAGTGTGAAAGAACTGTGGTAGCGGAAGCTGAGCTATGACGGCTATTCCACCGCATTACGTGAACGACCCCCCTATGGAGATGTTGGAACCATGCGGCGGTTATATGGGTTGCTGATACAACTGGAAACCGATGCTCCTGTTCTATAATATGTCCAGGATACATCTTTTCAACCTACGATTAATCTCGCCATGATCTAACTAGATAGGTCGATGCGAGTAATGAATAAACAATTTTTTTTATTTCAACCCAAGATTGCATGGCCATTAGCTCTTTAGATCTTGGGCTGGAAAGCCCTGCAGGTTCCTTTCTAACTACTACTCGAGGCGTGGCTAATCAAGGCAGGATCAAGTCATTCTCTCGCACGTGCCTGTGGGCTTCCTCAGTCCTTGCGAGACCGATGTTTCCTTTCCCTCTCCCGGTCCCGCGACCGTGACCGATGATCGCGGTGCCTCCTCTCCTTCTCCTTGGATCGATCGCGAGGCTTCCTCTCCCTATCTTTCGAGTCGTCCCGATACCTCCGTTCCCGCGAGCGATCACGGTGTTTCCTTTCTCTCGAACGCTCGCGATGCCTTCGTTCTCTCGAGCCATCGCGCTTCCTCTCCTTCGATCGACTGCGATGTCTCCTTCGATACTTCGCTACCGCGGTATCGGCCTCCTCCACCTTTTCTGCGGCCCCGGCCCTTCTCCTCTTTCCTTCTCGCTCCTCTTCATCCTTCCCACCAGCGGCTCCCATCCCTTGTTCCTCCTCCTCCCCATCCTTCGGTGGCTTATATCGGCAATGGTCGACACGGATCGTTCGTCCCAAAACGTTCGCTCCGCCAAGATTGTCAACCGCAAGCACGGTACTCCTCTGGTCCTCATATTTCAAGAATGCAAACCCTTTCGATTTCCCCGTATCTTTGTCCCGCACTAGGTTCACATGTGTTGGCTCGCCGAACTGACTGAAGATTGTGATTACGTCGCCCTCGCTGAGTTCGTAAGGGAGGCCACCAATGTAAACGTAGGCCGTGTCATTCCAGTCGTTGTGCCAAGATGCCGAGGTTGGCTGTTGCTAACCTTAGTGGAAGGGCGGCATATGGTGGGTAGAAAACTTACGATGGCATTATCGAGTTCGAGCTGGTTTAAGCGCTCAATTTCGCGGATGTTGTTCATTATTGTGAGTGATGGGTGGACTGTTTAGCTGTATGTCGCGGTCCGTGATGGGAGAAGTTGCGTTGCATGTGTCACCCTCTCTGCCCGGTTTGTTACTTCTATCACTTACCCGGAAGCATGTCAATCATCCAGGCTGCTAAGTATGTAGGAAGCAAGATGCGGCGTTTGGAGCTCAGGGATAACTAACTAGTATGTACTCATGAGCTACATAGTGGCTGATAGACATGAAATCATGGGGAAGAAAGAATCTGACGGCGAAGATGAGGACCGATTTGTCTAGGTTATTGGGCGTCATTGTAACTACCCTCCGTCCTGACCAGTCGTGTTCGTTTGCTGCGATGGGAAGCTGCCTCGCAATTCAATTATCGCCAGTGCAGCATCCCTCTCCTCCAATTAAAGCCAGCTACGCCAAGCTTTGAGGGAATAGGGGGCGGACAGAGACAGACAAAGAGAGATGGGGAGGCAGGCGGGAGGGGACAGAGATGTAGCAGATCATCAAGAAGGAGAAAAAGAAGAATAGGAAAGAAGTGAGCTTAATTGTTGTCGCCATTCGGGCTCTCACACACACTATAGCTCAAACATCAGCAGAGCAACTCCTCCCACGAGCACTCGGATAGTGACTTATCTATTTGGGGTCTTCTCCTTCTCTCCCCCTCTTGCCCTTCTTCTTCTCTTCATCTTCAACGTCCACTGCCGTCTCGTCCTCTACCCCCGCCCGGCCTCTCTCTGTCGTTGTCCCTTTTCGACATAGACCGCACCGCAACCCATACTTTCCGACTAGACCCTGTCCTACCTACCGCCTACATACCCACACAACGCGTTTCTCGCTTCACTCTCTCAATCTTCCCCCTTTCCTCCCCCGTCATCCACCATCAACTGTGCTGTCCTTCAAGTCAATTCCTGCGAAAAAAATAATCGCGCAGTTCTCGTCGTCTCGCGGCATCTCACCTACGACCGCCACTCCCACATCTAATCCACCAAATCCGTAATCATGTCCGGAATGCATCCAGTATGTACTCGCTCCATCTACTTTGCTCTGCTCCATAACCCAATTGGACCTTATCCCGCCTGCTATCGGCGTCTAGGGTGATGGTGGAAGGAGTGCAATGTTGTATGGAGCTGTCGAACAGGTCGATGCATCGCCATGCATCGACGTCAATGGAATATGTCGACCCCGGATGTAATGCTAACTTCTGATCTGATGAACAAGGTTCGCCGCAAGAAGCAGATGAAGAAGGGCATCCAGTTTTGCCTGATGGTTTGCGGTGCCTCCGGAACTGGTATGTTTGCTTGCTCGCCCCGCCCATCGCATTTCTCCTCATCCTTCCTTCACCAAGCAGCTCACTAATGGTATCACCTCCCATTTCTTCCCCATAGGACGCACTACCTTCGTGAACACACTTTGCGGAAAGAAGGTCCTACAGAGCAAAGATGCTGATGATGCCGAGAACGCACACGTTGAGGAGGGCGTACGGATCAAGCCCGTCACCGTCGGTTCGTTGATAATGGACACACCAGTCCCGAGAGGATCCGCACCGTGTTTCTGACGTTTCCGTCGTGTTGTACAGAGCTGGATGAGGAAGGAACCCGCATTTCTCTGACCATTGTCGACACTCCTGGTTTCGGCGACCAGATCGACAACGAGGCGAGGTAAGAGATTTATACTCCGTGGTGCGGGATGATCTGTTCTTAGGTTCAATGGCTAATTAATTGATAGCTTCGGTGAGATCTCTGGCTACCTTGAGCGCCAGTACGACGACATTCTTGCCGAGGAGTCTCGTATTAAGCGTAACCCGCGATTCCGCGACAACCGTGTGCATGCCCTCCTCTACTTCATCACTCCGACCGGTCACGGGTATGTCGCGATTCATCGCATTTGTTGTGGTTCAGTATGCTAAAGAGAAGCAATCGCAGTCTCCGTGAGCTCGATATCGAGTTGATGAAGCGCCTCTCACCCCGCGTCAACGTCATTCCAGTTATCGGAAAGGCCGACTCGCTCACCCCTGCTGAGCTTGCCGAGTCGAAGAAGTTGGTCATGGAGGACATTGAACACTATCGTATCCCCGTCTACAATTTCCCCTATGACATCGAAGAGGACGATGAGGATACCGTGGAGGAGAACGCCGAGCTACGTGGTCTGATGCCGTTCGCTATTGTCGGAAGTGAGGAAACCGTGGAGATTGGTGGCCGGAAAGTTCGTGCCAGACAGTACCCTTGGGGTATCGTTGAGGGTATGTAACAAGTTGAATGCTAAACCTGTTGGGAGACATACTGAGCGAGTGGCGCAGTCGAGAACCCGAGGCACTCAGACTTCCTGGCGATCCGATCGGCTCTGTTGCACTCCCACCTTGCCGATCTCAAGGAGATCACCCACGACTTCCTCTATGAGAACTACCGAACAGAGAAGCTTTCCAAGTCCGTGGAGGGTGGTGCTTCTGCGTAAGATTCCCCCTTGTGTTTCCGACCACTGGTAGTTCGTGACTGACGTAATGTTAGTTCCATGAATCCCGAAGATCTTGCGTCCCAGTCCGTCAAGCTGAAGGAAGAGCAACTCCGACGTGAGGAGGAGAAGCTCCGAGAGATTGAGCTTAAGGTGCAACGCGAAATTAACGAGAAGCGGCAAGAGCTTCTCGCTCGTGAATCCCAGCTCAAGGAGATGTATGACCCCTAAATTATCGGTATCGATACATGTTACTAACGACATACGTTCAGTGAGGCGAGAATGACCCGCGAGGCGAGTGCCAACCATGGCGATCAGAACGGAGATCATGCATAAACGCCAACTGGTCTGTGGGAATCATTTAAACGTGCATTGGACGAAAAAAAAGTCTGCCAATGTCTTGTAATTTTTTGTTGTTTTGATATCCACACAGGCGCAGGACAGCAGGAGGGAATGAGATGGCGAGGGGCGGAATTCTTATACCACTGTTTTTTGAACGAATGTTTGGGGATGGAGAAAACGATAGGGTTCTGTCAGTTGTCAAGAGACTGCTGGTAGAACTCCGTGGGGCATAATTTCTGTCTCCTTGTATTGGTTTTCCTCTTTTCTTTTCCTTCGTATTTTCTTTCGATTTATACCTCATGCCTCCTCCCATATTTATTTTTTTCCAGCTACGGGGGGCTTTTCCTTTTCCTTTCATTACGAAACCGACACCTTATCTAATCTCTGTTTTTTCATTGTTTGCTCGCGTAGCTTGTTCCTTCCTTCGTGTATTCCCTGTGTCTGTCTGCCGTTCGTTTGCTTTTCTAATGTGTGTTATGCTTTCGGGAGTTGCAGTCAGTGGATAAGTAGTGAATGTAATGTGGTTTGCAATAAAATTAAAAGAAGTAAAAGGTTATCTTCCGTTACGGGGAATTGAACCCCGGTCTGGCCGGGTTATTGCCCTGCTTGAGAGCGGCCGATGCTAGCCACTACACCATAACGGATCATTGGTTGTCACTCAAATAATTTTCTCGGTAATGAGGCATGTTATTGACCGTCTAAATCTAGACCCACTTTAGAGTGCTCCAGTTACCGTGCTATAAAAAAAAGAGGTATCTAGAGCCGCAACATATCTTCCACCGCCCCACCATCCACAAGTTCGGACGTGACACCCCAGCGTGCAAACGATGTTTCGGCTCGCAACACGACGCTATGCCGTCGGCGGTGGTGTCCGGGCATTCAGTATTTCTGCCTGTTCATTCAAGGCGACCGGTTACTCGCACTGTCCCCAATCACCCCCGACGCCCGCCACTAACATCCGTCTGCACGGCAGGTCCACTCCCCACCTTCGCTGCCACCTCGAATCCGGAGCTTGATACGCTCATATCCATGATCCGGGACGAACTTTTCATCCCTTCACACCTTTCCCAACGCTACAATACCCTGCAACGCCGCAAACGGAACCACTACGTCCTCGACGAGGAGCCCTTAACCGTCGATGTCTCGGGCGTTCCGGTCACCCTCAAGCCGAAGATGACGCAGACCCCCGTGCCAGTCAAGCTCTTCACTCGCGCGTTGGGGTTGATGCAGAAGCCAAGCGATCTGGATGCCATTCCCGGATTGGTGCTGGGCTTCGCGCAGGCGAAAAGGAGGATCAAGGAGGAGCAGGCTGAGAAACTGGCGCGGCTCTGTAACGCGCATGGAAGGACTGACATATTAATGAAATTGGCGCACGGTGCTGGAGACAATGGGTTCCTGTTCACACGCCCAGCCGCACGCGAGTTCATACGCGGTCTAAGGATGGTCGGGATGCTCCCGGACAAGAAGACAAACCTCAAGGCGGTCAAAGACGCAGAAGCGCTAATAAATTATCTCGGCGAGCCGCTGATGAGGGTGGGGCGAGGCGAGAGGTTGGGGAGAGATCCGGTAGTGGTGGGTACGATGCTGTCTATTGTCGCTGGTGCGGCTAAGAAGTGGAATGAAGGGGAAGATTACAACCAGAAGACAAGGCAATGGGTGCATAAGCTTCAGGCTTGCTGGAAAGATGTGGAATGGCAGCCGAATTTGGGGGCGAAGAAGACGGGAGATCGGAGCCCTGTGCACAGGGCCAAAAATGCGGTGCTGGATTATCTTCCGGTGCTAGAGGGACTGATTACGGCTAGGGATATGCTCCGTGGGACGGATCAGAGTGCCTGGTTGGAATCACAGAGCGCGAAACTGAATGATACTGTCGCTGAGTGGAAGAAGTTCTTGGATGAGAATTTCGTGGGTGAGCAGTTGTGGAACGTGAGTGCATATAAGAAGGTGGCGGAGAAGCTGGCGCAGGAAAAGGAGTGGGAAGGGAAGAATAGGGCTGAGAACGAGGTTGGGGGATGAGGGAGGAGGTGAGAGAGGGGGTGGTAGTATAGGTGTGGAGCGTTCTTGTACAATATATTCTTTCGTCCGTCTTCGTTTTGGTTTGTGGCATACAGTATACCTGGTACACACAACACAAGTGTATTCCTCTGTTCTCAACTATGTACATACACCTTTTATAGAACGAAGGCAGCCCAAACGCCTACACGCATTCCCTCTAGTCCGCCCGTTGCATTCATCTAATAGTGATCCTCTCCTCCACCATCGTCGTCTCCATACCCATCGCTCATATCATCACCATCCTCGAAGTACTGCTCAGCATTGTAGTCGTCATCGTCGTCATCGGAGAACTGATCCTTCTCCTCCTCCTCCTCCTCCTCCTCTCCCTCTTTCTCACCATCCTCCTTCTTGTCCCCCTCGACTTCATCCTCCTCATCTCCCTCGCCTTCTCCAAGCACACTATCAAGCGCCTCAAACGCCAACCTCTTTTTCCCGACGGCCTTGCCGCCTTCCTCTGCGCCGCCCTCCTCGACGCCGAGTGTAGCCCACAGCTCCTGCGGGAAAAAGCTGATAACATATGGCCTGGCGTCCAGCTTCGGTGCGCGCCGCACACGTTTGGCGTACTTCATCGAGTATCGCACCACGTCGTTGAACGGATCTTCCATTCCACGCTTGCGCGCCATAACAGTGTAGAGTGGGCCGCTGTGGATCTTTTCGCGGTGGTGTCGGTAGCGGGAGACGATGACACGCTCGAGCTTTGTAAGTGGATTCTGGACCGGGGGTGCAAGGGGTGGGAAGAGCTCCGTTACGCTGTAGTCGGGCTTGAGGTCGTCGCCGCCGGGTGCGCCGCCGCCGCGTCCGCCACGTCCGCCAAATCCTCCGCCTCTGCCGCCACGAGACATGGTGTTTTGTGTTGTGTTTTTGAAAAGTAGTGGAGATGTAGCGTAGGAGGGTTTGTGGTTTGGTGGATGAGGCGTGGTGAAATAAGGTTTGTTGGCTGGTGGGCGGGGTGCCGATGTCGAAGTGTGCGGCGAGCACGTGGTACATAAAAATGAAGTATGTACCTAAGTAGGTAAGTAAAGTGCTGCCATCTCGTTTAACCTTAGACTGGTGACTTGGCACCTCGCATCTAATCTAAGCATTTTGGTATCTATGCATACATATCATCAACCGCTCGCTACCGAAATCTCAATTTTTGCTTTAGTTTAGAAAACTCCGATTTATGCTAGGCAGAGGGCTATCAACCGCAAAAACGCTATCTAAATCAGCTGCTCAATTTCGCTGATGAGCCGATCTATCCTTAGTTCTTTGACCCGCGAAGCGACACTCTTCATGGCGCCTCGAACACCGAAAATTGTGTTTGCAGCGTCTTTGACCTCCCCCCCAAGGGCCAGAACAGTGCCCATGGCCACAATGTAGCGGTAGACAGTCTCTGAATCGATTTCTGTACTTGCGCCTTTGGTGGCTACCTTGAGGAGGGTCACTGCGGTGGCGACGGATTTCGTGTTGTAGATGAGCACAGAGTAGCTGAAACACCCACCACATTAGCGAATGGGAGTAGTATGAAAAGGAACTTTCACCCACTTCAGCATCAGCGTAGCTTGAGCGATTTTGAGGTTGCGGTTTCCAGCGACATTCACAGTAGTGGCCATTGCAAGGATCTAAGATTATTAGCTGGCGAACATTACGTCGGAGGGAGTGTTCACAAACCGGCTCGAACGATTCCATCACATACTGGCGACCCTCTTTTGTTTGGAACAAGTTGACGAATGCTCTCAAAGCTAGCATAGCATTGTTGGGAGAGTCTTGAGAGATCGTTCCAGTGCTGTGGAACAAGTTGACAAGATCCATCTTCGCCACGAGAGGGCTGACTCCAGCGGACAGTCTCAAAAGATCCAACACGGGGATGAGAAGCTGAGGAGGCCAGTTGCGAACTAGCTTGCTAAGAAGGTCAACACCGGCAGTCGACACCGACTTATTCTTGTCTGAAAGAACAGCACAGAGCGCCCCAAGTGTTCGCAAATCTCCTTCGCCCATGACGATTTCAGTCTTCCCTTTCTGTGCCAGTTGGTCATTGAACTGCCGAGCTTTCTCCTCTACAGTGGGCAGTTTCGCCGTCAAGATTGAGAGGTATTCCTTCTGAGGCAGCACTTTGGCATGGGTAGGCATGGACCGTGAACTCGAACTGGTTTGTCCAGGGATATACCGACTTCCGCTTCCCCAAGGATCGTATGTCGAAGTGTCCGGCTCGACCTGCTGCGCAATTGTCGCTCCCTTCGAGTTCTCGACAATGAAATTGCCAACTGTGTCCAGATAGGACAGGGGAAGCTCGTTCTTCTCTAGGAACTTCCTTGCAGCTTCGAATGGATTTTCAGAGGCGTTGTATGGCAGCTTCAATGGTGGAGCTCCCTCTTGGATGTCGACGTCAAATACGAAATCGTATTCTTTCCCTTCGTAGATGCGCTTCCGATTTGAACCCACAGCATCCACAACTTGGCCAACACTGGCCCATGACTGGGTGCTAAGTGACCACATATAGGCTTCCACGACCTCTCCGTTTCGTACCATTTTGACTTGGCCATCCTTGTTGCCCGGATTCTTCAGTACTTCGACTCCAGGTAATTTCTCCTTGTTGAGATCTCCAACTTGGTTTGATGGAATGCTTGACTTGGCCACACTGTCTTCGAATTCTTTCAGTTGCTCTTCCGTAGCCCATCTCTTTTTATCACGGGAAAAAACCCTCACAATATTGTCACTGGCGCCAGTGACGATATCGCCAGTTTCCGCGCATACATCCACACACCACACACTGATCGCCGGGTGCGCAATGGTCTGAATGCAGATGCCATCTGAGGATAGTCAGCGAACACAGTCCATTCCTTCGGAAATAGACTAAAACAAACCCCTCCATATCCGTACCGTCCTGTCTTCCCCGCATGAGAAAATTTCGCCCGATGGTGAAGCCGCTACCGAGTAAATGTAGTTTGTGTGTCCGTGCAACTCCCGTAACTGTTCCCCGTCTCCAGACCATATACGGACGGTGCTGAACACTCAACATCAGCATACTCCTCCGACAATGGAACAAAGGCAGAGGTGAACACTCACGCATCATTGGCACAGCTTGCAAACCGCCCATTCGGCAATCGGCAAAGCCCTCGGACACAATCCGTGTGATCTTTTAGCACCCTGACGCATTTCGAACCCTTCCACAGTCTGATAGTCAGGTCCGCTCCGCCGGTAATGAACTCCGTCTCCGAGACCGCCATCACTGCCCAGACGGTTCCCTTGTGGCCCTCCAGAACGTACTGCGTCTCCCAATTCTTCCAGACGCGAGCGGTGCTACGATACTTTCATCAGCCTTCTTCCTGTGCGGTGACAGCGGAAACCCCCAACAGTACCCATCCCAAGAACCGGAAATTATGACATCGCCGAATGTGTCGAGAGCGCAAACGTTGTTGGCATGGCCGATTAGCAGGTAGCTCGGATCAGAACCTTGTGTTCCGGTTTCTCGGACCTCGATTATGGCATCCTGGCCCCCGCTGAGGATAAGGCCTTATGGTGGAACACGGTTAGCTAAGTCGGGTGGGTGATGAAGGGAAGCTGACTTGGGGGGGGGGGGGGGGGGTTGGACCTTTTGAGTGCTCGGGGGTGGGCGCCATGTAGGCTACGGAGTTGACAAAGGCCGAGCTGGTGGAATTGATGTGATCATCAAACTCAGTGATTGTGGGTGCTCTTCTCTGCCATAGACGCACGGTAAAATCTCGAGATACGGAAACGACAGAGTTTGGCGAGATGAAGGTGATGTCTTTGACCTTGAACTTCTGTGAGCTAGCTTCCGTGAGCCTTCGGCAGAGGGAACACATACATCATCTTCATGTCCTTTCAGGGCCACGGTAAGCATATAGGTATCAGATGCCATCTTGGGTAAGATGGGTGTTGGTTGCGGTGAGGTTGGAGGACAGCTCGAGATGCTGTTGGAATAGAAGTTCTGGGAGTGGATGTGGTGGTCTTGGATGTGTGGGGATTAGTGCGGGGCCGAAAGCCCTGGCGGATGATGCAGGGTGGCTTGCTTATTTGCTTCGTCTCTGCACCGCCACATAAGTAAGTAACTATTCACCACGCCTCAAGCGGCATTGTGCGATCTTCAATGTTCAGACCCCCATCGTTCAGATTTCACTAAAGAGGTGGGATGAAAGATGTATAATGTATCTACCACAGTCTACTCATGCTGCCGATATCTATCTATCTTCGGGTCATCAAATTTAAGATCTCGCGGCACCAATTCACCTTCGCCCTCAAAGTGAATCATCTTGGGTTCGGTATTTTTTTGGTGGTTGATTCGAACCAAGATTGTAAGATCTAATCAATCGAACTTTGGCGTGGAAAGCAGATGTCGACAATATGAATATGTACGTCGGTAGATATGATGCTTCTTACCAAAAGTGCTTTCGATATGTAGTCAGAAATGCAGAGCGCCAATATGATAACTACACCCAAAGACAAAGCCCTCGAGTCAAGTCATGCGGCCACTCTTTGTAGCCCTTGCCAACATATATCTTCACCTTACTTGCTTGTTTAGATTCCAGACCCGAGTCATTCCCTTTCCCTCATGCAGTGAGACTTGAATTTCTGCAGTTGGGCAGTGGTATTCATAACACAGTCATGAAATTTCCCGTCCAGAAAGAATTGATTTCGATATTCTTCTGCAAGGAGACAAATAGGAGAGGAATCATGCATCATGGAGTTGCCCTAAGAGCATCCAAGAGAATGCACAGCAGTTGTGTTGCTGCTGCTCTCCTTCCCCGCCTCTTCTTCTAGAACTCCCACACCCTTCGACATCACCGCATCCCTCCGCCCTAACCTAACCCGCCCCCGCCGCAGCTGCGACCTCCCACCACCGAGTGCGCGGTCTACCGTCGACGAGTGCTTGCTTGCGAAGACGGAAATAGAAAGAGAGGAAAGAAAGAAAGCAGTACGAAACACTTACCTACTTCCTCCAATCATACAACACATTACCACTTCTTAACGACTTCACGACTCGAGCGTTCACTTAACTTGAGCTGGCGTTTCATTTCTCATCTCAAGCTTTCCTGTATAGTCCGCCTACACCTCTCTTCCACTTAGATATACTTCCTCTGCCGAGACCGCATCCACAATCCTGTCTCGCCATTCGTCGTCTCCAAAGCGTCGTTTGAACCATCCGAAGGAACATCATTCCTCACCAACCATTTGACACCACCGCCACCCCCTCCGCTTCGCCTCCAACAGCCGCGCCGGGTTGAGACGACCTACTGCTCCTCGTTCTTCCTCCACCGCTCCCAGTCCGATTAACGACCCGTCTACGACACTGTAACGAAAATTTTGTTGAGAACGCGACATCTTCTATAATCTCGAGCTACCAACTATACGAAGCACACGACCTACTTCACAAGTGGCGCCTCCACCGCTGCGACGTATACCATTGCCAACTACCCATACTACTAGACTCGACTCACTACTACTACTACTACGATGAGTGCAGCACCCGGAGCGTCTAATGGTGGTGCCGGTGGAATTCGTTCGTGCTCTATCCTTTATCTTCAAAACATTCGTGTCAAGTTGTGCTGAGAGTGATCTGTCAACAGAGGCCCCCCGTGTCGTTCCTCTGACGTGCCACGGACACTCCCGGCCTGTCGTCCATCTGCATTTCTCGCCCATGCTTGGAGACGACGAGTACTATCTGATTTCCGCATGCAAAGGTGACCTTGGTGACTGCCTTCCTTCTCCGGGCTCCATTCTGATCCCAGAGCTACACAGATAACAATCCAATGCTGCGCGATGGAATTACTGGCGACTGGTGAGAGATTGTCTTGTTCGAGAAAGTGTAGGACAGGAGGGCATGCCGTGCTGACTATGTCTTAAAAAGGATTGGCACCTTTCTTGGACACAAAGGAGCGGTCTGGCAAGCTAGGTTGTCCGGTGATGCGTCGTTGGCCGTGACTGCCTCTGCCGACTTCTCTGCGTAAGAAGCTACGTCCACTGCTCTGCTGGTCTGGTGGCTAATGGAATGTGGAATCAAAAGAAAGATTTGGGATACGTTCAGTGGAGAGTGTCTTCAGACGCTCCAGCACAACCACATCGTCCGTTCGGTTACGTTCAACCCCAGTCAGACCCATGTGGCGACCGGCGGCGCGGAGAAGAAGCTCCGCCTCTTCGATCTCAACCGTACGGACTCACCTATCGAGGTCGGCCCACAGGTGCACACCGGAACCATCAAGTCGATTGTGTGGTCTGACCCCACCATGATAGTCTCGGCCTCGGATGACAAGACGTTGCGGTGGTGGGACGTGAGGTCGGGGAACCTGATCGACGAATTCGGCGTGAACGAACTGATCGGTTCATGCGAATTGAGCCCGGAAGGTAACCTGATCAGCGCAACGGCGGGAAAGTCGGTGTACTTCTTCGAGGCGGGAAGTCGGCGCTTGATTAAAAGCATTACTACCCCGTACGAGGTCTCGTCGGTTGCGCTTCACCAAGTGACCAGAAGGTTCATTACTGGAGGTAGCTCGGATACCTGGGTGCGTGTCTACGACTTTGATACGCAGAAGGAGTTAGAGGTATATAAGGGTCATCACGGAAGCATATGGAGTGTTGCGTTTTCGCCAGACGGAAAGCTGTATGCCACTGGTTCCGAGGATGGCACAATTAAACTGGTACGTTGAGCGAAGATTTGCCCCGTAGGTTAGTGCATATAGCTAACAGACCCCTGCAGTGGAAATACACGGACCAGCCGTATGGACTTTGGAAGTAAAGGGTGTCGATGGCGTTGGGCGCAGGGCAGCTGTGTATAGATTTACATTTGAAGTCAGGTGGGCGCGCAGACGATCGCAAAGGGCCGAGCTTTTGAAATTTCCCGTAGAGGACCGGGGGAAGTATTTGCAATTGGGATGTAAAAGGACCTTGCTGCTGTTCTTTCGATTGAAAGCGGGTTTATACTTACGGGCATACCCGTGATAGAGCGAGATTCCATGCACGATCAGCCATGTTTCGACGAACGCCAAGCCTTGGCATGTGACGCGACAATCCAGCCAAATTTGTTCCCCCACCTCACCACGGGTCCGCGTCGCCAGTACCGCAGCAAGACAAGAAGCAATGTCAACCACTACTCCGCTACTGCGGTCGCTCGCAGTGAGCCTCAGGGCGCTCGCCCTCCGCCCCACGTCCGTCCGCACAATGGCTACCACCGCTATGACCCACCCGCGCAAAATCGGCATGGTCCACCAACCTACAGCCTTCCACAGTCCCCGTACCTCCCTCTCGGCCCCTTCCCTCTTCCCCCTGCTCACACATCTTTTACACAGACCCTCCCGGACCCCGTCGGCGCATAAAAACCTACCCTCCACCACCCGCAAACGCCAGCAAGTCCCCGATCGCCGACCTGACAGCGCGCCAGCTCTCGGTCCTCGACCCCACGGGAGCGCGGCAGAAGCTGTTCTCTCGGCACAACCGCGACGCGATCCGGGCCGGCGACATCCTCCAGGTGCGCCGGAATAACGGCGACCAACCGTTCGCGGGCGTGCTGATCAACATCAGGCGGCGCGGCGTGGACACGGCTTTCCTGCTGAGAGGACAGGTCACAAGGGTCGGTGTCGAGGTGTGGTTCAAGCTCTACAGCCCCACGATTGAGGGCATCGATCTGGTGCAGAGGGCACAGAAGAGGGCCAAGAGGGCGAAGCTCTATTACATGCGGTACGTGGTGAAACCAATGGGGCTGGTGCGGGGGAGAATCGCTGTAGGAACTAATAGGAGCAGTGACCCCAAACATGACCTCGGCTCCGTCCAGAACATCGTTAACCAGTACGTCCGGCAACGTGCCATGCTTCGTGGAGATGGTAGGAAGGGTGCGGGAGCTGGGGGTGCGAAGGGGAAACATAGGGCTGGCAAGAGATAGGCGCAGCGCGTGGCAATGGGTAAGAAATTGTATCATAGCTAACATACAACATACGGTTTCACTAATTGGCTACTTCCTTCTTGACTGCTGCCACGCGGCTCGAGGGCATGCCTTTGATCAGTACCTCCCCCATCTCCTGCAGCTTGAATTTCTGTATTTTTCCACTGGCGGTCTTTGGGAATTGATCGCGACCGACGAAGACGTATTTCGGCACTTTCTCTGTCAGCACCGGCCAATACCATCGGTCAAAAGGGAAGAAAATACCAAGATGATTCGATAGCCGCTTCCTAACCCACTCCCTCAGCTCATCGGTGTCTACATCTACCCGGTCTTCGTGTGGGCGTACGAACGCAGCCACAACCTCGCCGTACCGCTCGTCCTTGATTCCAACACAGGACACCTCCTGGACGGCGGAGTGCGCCAGGAGGCAGTTTTCTATTTCTAGTGGGTGCTGCGGGATGTGAGTGCATGGAGGAGAAGGAAGGAATATGAGTACGAACGATATTCTCGCCACCCCGGATTATGAGATCTTTTATACGGCCTGTGATCTACTCTTCGATTAAGCACGTGTGCAGAACGATAGGGTGTCGGCGGGGGCGGGGGAGAGGGGGGTACCTGGATGTAGCCATCTTCATCCATCTCCGCTTCATCTCCAGTCTGTCCACGGCATCAGTCGCTTTTCTCCCCTCCTGAGGCTTCAAATACTAACATGCATCCACACCCTCCCACTCTCATCCTTCAGCATTACCTCCGCCGTTCTTTCTGGGTCCCCCCAGTATCCCTTCTGCAAGTTATACCCCGCGATCACAAGCTCGCCCTTTTGGCCTACAGGAAGGATGGTATCAGGGGATTTTGGATCAACAATCTTCGCAGATACATGTGGCAGCAGGCGCCCAACGCTATCGAGGCGTTTCTGCATGGGATCAGTGGTGGTGGTCATGAACGAAACCTAAGGAGTCAGAATGGGCGAGGAATGAGGGAATAGCGGGGAATTGTACAGGACTGGTTTCTGTCATCCTACTCGAATGTCAATAACGCCCTGCCACTCCCACCTCCTCTTGGTACCCAGAAACGCACCCATAGCAGATAGCTTTCCCACCGCTCCTCATCAGCCACCATCCTCGAATTCTTGGATCACGATCACTCACTCAACTCCGTCAAATTCAGCATCTTGTGCAGTTTCTTCACCAGCTCAAGCGGGATACTACTGCCCGCTGCAATGCCGGTCCTGAGCTTTTCAAACCCCTTGCACACCACTTTCCGGGTCTCCAGAAGTTCCAGTTCCGAAATAAACATTGTCGGCACGCCGTGCAGAGCTGTACACCCTTCTTCCTGCACCGATCGGAGTGTGGCTAGAGGATCAAAACTTTCGGCCGGGAAAACGATTGCCGAAGCGTGAGTGGTGCAGGCCAAATAACCCAAAACCGCGCCAAAGCAGCTGCTCGGGGGTTAGCAAATGAGGGATTAGCGGGATGGAGGACAGACTGGAATAATGGAGGTGGACAGCAGACAATGTCGCTGGGTGTTAGATGCATTCGGTCGCCGATTGCTCTGCCGTTGTTCAGGATAGACTTGTGTGTTAGGCAGGCAGCTTTGGGAGTGCTTGTTGTTCTGGGTGTTCCTCGTATCTCAGCTCCGTCCGCCACCACGGGGGAAGGGGACATAGGTACCCACTGGTGAATTGGATATTCACCACATCGTCCGGATCCAATTCTTCCCCTAGGCCCTTCTCCGCCGCGTCCCCGTCCCGCGCTACATCCTCAAACCTCACCACGCCCTTCACTTCATTAAAGCCTCCGCGCCCCCGAGCATTATTCACCCCGATTACCTTCACCCCCTCCGGCTCCAACTCCCGCACCAACGGGATATTACTCCTTGGGCTCTTGAATGGTAAATTTGTTTCCGCGCTCACCACGAGATGTCTCGCATCGAGATGTCGTATCGCCGCGAACACCTGCGGAATAGTGAAGCTTGGGTTCAGCGGCACAAGGACCGCGCCCAAGTGGAAGAGCGCATATGTGATGACGGCGAATTCTATGCTGTTGCCGAGAGAGACACAGACACGGTCGCCGCAGTTGACGCCTTGGCGGCGGAGGCCGGCCGCGAGCGTACGGGATTGTGTGAGGAGCTGGTCGTAGGTAAGGCGCGCGGATTGGTGTCGGGATACGACACTGCGGAGGGGAGGAGAATGTTAATTTTACAAGCACTCTTTTGATGCCTATCTAAAAGGGTGCGACATACGCTGTGCGATCGCCGTACTCACGCACCATTTCGACGAGGTGCTGGCCGACTGTTTGGTGGAGGAGCGGGGGCTGCCATTGTATTCCGTTCAGTATGTGCGCTGTAGGCAGGGCGGATTGTGAGTTGATAGAGTAGGGGTGGGGCATACAGTGGTAGGGCCGTCGTAGAAGCTCTGTGTTAACAGCAACCTCTTCGCGGTCCACTGGCATCGCCGTAATAGCGGTGCGCGTCGAGATAAAGATCTCAGGGAAGCAGATACGCACAGGAGAGGAGTGGCCATCATCATCAACGTTACATTCAAAGTATGGTATGGCTGTTGGGGGCGCGAGGATTTTTTTTGGTTTGTTTGTTAATACTCGCATATACGCATACAGCCTTGCTAGGTATTATATGGACTTCCCCGCCGGGGGGTAGCTATTACATAAGCTATCCATTGTGAGCTTTCCCCTAAATACATACATCTCTATGTACTAGTACATATCTACGCAGACTTCCTCGGTTGTCCCTGACGAGCGAATGGTTTCTTGCATGCGAAGTGGGGGAGGCGCATACCCAGAACTGTGGCTGACCGATAACTAGAGATATCTAACTACAAGAGAGAAGTGCATTGTGCGCGGCGAACTTCGGCAGTAACTAGCTGTCCACGGATCCCCATTACATTCTTCCGTTCCCAACTTCCATTTGCACAGACCCCCTTTGGTTTCTTTCCTTCGCTGCAATCCTATCGTCACATCCCCACTAACATGCATCTCCCACTGCGCGTCTATACTTTATTATCGTCACAACTATCACCACCGCCACCACTAGTTATCACCACCGCCACCACTACTACATGCATCGCAAGCGGAAGGCTCCTACTCCTTTATTCCATAATCAACTGCCCAACACAAGTATCTACCATGTCTTTCCAATTTACCGAGGACTCAATAGGAGAGGGCTATGTACAATATTCGCCGTAGTCGCAGCATAATTTTTTGGAACGAGGTGTTATATTCTCACATGTTTCAGGGCGGCTAAATAGCTGGGGCCTTGCACTGCTAGATATATAGCTAGGGGCGTCGAAGTGGTAGGGCGAGTGAAAGTAGGAGCAGGAATGAAAGAGACGAAAGCCACCAAATACTGAATAGCTTATCTAGACTACCAATCGACAGGGTCCAGCCAGCAAAGGATTCAATTTTTTTCATCACTTCACATGGAATTAAAGTTGATGTTAGATTGCTGACCTTTTCCCTGATACTAAACTCTTTAAAGGCTTCCAATTGATGATAACTAATATCCTTGAGCTCGTTCGTCAGTCCAGAGATATTGCTACAGAAGCGATGGTGCATACTTCTTCTCTCTGATAGATATTCTGCCCTTCTGCATATTCACCAGACTGGACGACAGGGTTTGCTTCTGCGGTTCATGAGCCTAGATATAAGTGGCAAGGATGGGCGAGGGTACTTTCATGTCGAGAGTAACTTATCGCTGGGATGAGATGAATCGGATCAGACAACACCACACGGAATCTTCAAATTATTAGATCCTCTGTCCGTCACAAGGCCATCCTGGCATACCTTTCCCGAGCATTGGCCTGGGTTGCTATAGGTTTTATTTGAAGCACTTGAAGGACCAGATTCGGCATTGCCTGTGCTGGCGGAAGGTTGGAGTTGAAGACTCTCCTGAGGGCGTCGACAGTACATGGATTGTCTCCCATTGCGGACGAACTGATGGGTATTCCGAACGGGGTTGAGTCAGATGTAATGGGCGAAAATGTGTGATGGTCAGATCACAGGGAGGTGTAGACGTGGGTGAGGTCAAAAAAATTGTTGTGAATCGCGGTTATGTGGCTATCTACATACCTAGGTATGCGGCTGTGCTACTTTATATCGTACAAGCGAAGGGCAGACCTTCGGCCGGACGCGCGTTGTGAGACGAATTTCGTCAGAGGTAGCGATGCCAGAGGCAGTAACTAGCTGTCCACGGACTCGCTTTGTATGTTTTCATTCCCAGCTCCCATTGTACAGACCTCCCTTTGTTCTCTTTCCTCCACTACAATCCTATCGTCACGGCTTGGACAGTGGACGGGGATCGAAGTGTGTGTATTTGGCCATCGTTTCGACAGGCTGGCTGTATGCGAACAATGAAAATAAAAAAATAAAAAATTACCACTTTCGCTCGCTTTACCACTTCGGCGCTCCAGGGATTTCCAGCAGCTAGCGCAAGGCCCCCAATCCATTCTGCACCAACTGCGTTGATGTCCTCTTCGTTCTTCATGCTCCATTCTTCGTACTTCGTTGCGTGCTCACGGCTCTCCGACATCGGTATCAGCTCCGTTCTTCGTGCTCGCCTGCTCCGTTGCTCGTGCTTCAGTGATGTCCTCCGGTAGTGTCTTCTCCTTTATACGTGTCTCGTTGCTGTCCGGCGTGAGTATATGCTCAATTATTCTTACCTCAGGGCTGTCCGGCGTCAGCACCTACTCCGTTTATCATGCTTCGGTGATGCCCGCAGTCAGTATTTCTCCTTTATTCCTACCTCAGTGCTGTCCGGCGTCAGTGTCTGTTCGGTTCTTCGTGCTATGTTGACTCAGCGCTGTCCCGCGTTGGTATCTGCTCCGTTCTTTGTGCTTCGGCGATGTCCTCCGTCAGCGTCTGCTACAATATGTGTGCGTGTGTCAGACCTATCCACCGGTCTTGTCGTGTGTACCCGTTCGTGCCTCAGTTTGTCTGCCATTGGCGTCTGCTCCATTTTTTGCGGTTCGGTGCTGCCGTCATTGTCTGCTCCGTTTCTTCGTGCCGTAGTACTGTCCCCGTAACCTTGTCGCTCCGAGCTTCGTCCCTCACTGCTATCCACTGTCAGTGCTGCACAATGATATCCACCTAGGTGTGTTCTGGACGCCCGCGGCCCCACTGCTGCCTGCCTGGCCCTCCATCAATATCTGCTGCATTATATGCTCCATTCTTCATGCTTCGGTGATGTCCTTCATCGACGTCTGCTCCATTTTTGCATGGTGTCAGCTCTGTTTCTTCGTGTCTCGCTGCTATCCACAGTCAGTGCTACTCAATGTAGCGTTATTAGCTACCGTTAGTTAGCTGAAAAAGTGGGCAAAGCTCACCTCTTATTATATCGCGATACGGTCTGGCATTGTTTCCTTGTTTCCGGGCGGTGGAGCAATCACGTTGTGTGGTTTTGATGGTAGGCAGGGAGGCTCTTAATGGTGATGTCATCGGCAGCTACCTATCACCGTGGGTTTATCGCTGGATTCATGGATCGCATCTGCTTCGTTTCTTCGTGTCTCACTACTATCTACCGTCAGTGCTGCTCCATTACGTGTGCCTCATTGCTATCTACTGTCTTGTAACGGATCGCTTGTTCGATCGCTCGCCAGACCGTTTGGAGTCCGTGTGTTTGTCTGGGGTCCTGTGTCGTCTGATGTCTGTAAACCATCTAGCGCCCACCTGATCTTCCGTCTGTCATCTGGAGTCCGTTCGCCGTCTGAGGTCCCTCTGTCGTCCGGAGTCCATCTGTCGTGTGGAGTCCGTGTATCGTCTGACGTCTGTCCGTCGTCATCCGACATCCGTCTATTGACTGAATCCATCTGTTGCACCCTTCCGATCGCTTGTTAATAGACGCCAGGCATCACAAGTAACATGAGGGTACATATCGCTGGGTTCGCACCTCGGTAATCTGCACGAGCCCATCCTTGTTTCCACCATCCGCATTAGGGTCCAATCTGCTTAAATATTAGATTAGATTAGATATGTATAGGTTCGTAAAATTGCATGTGAAAATGAAGGTCATATGATACAACTGAAGGGTACATATCATCGCCGCTGTCGTGAAGAATGCGAATATACTAGAAACATGGTCAAGGGAAAACCCGTAGCCGCTATCATAAAGAAATGAAACAGAAATCCATCAAAGAAATGAAAATAAAAATAAAAAAATCCGTGACAGCCCTCATCCAAATCAAAAATCTCGAAACAGATGATCATGTTCCATGAACATGCTCTCCGGATACTCATCATCCGGACTCGGCCCCGTAGGGTCGTACGTCTCGAAATACTGTGTGTCTCCATGATACCTCAGTTTTGGCACGAGGGGACCCTTTATTCCCACATTAGCAGCGAACAAAGCGAACTGAAAGACAGCGTGTACTCACATTCATTCTCTGTGCCTCCAACTCCCGCCAGTTAATCCCATTGAAGAACGGATGTCGCATAACCTCGTAACCGCCATCCTTAAGATTTCCGAGCCGTGCGGATAGGTCCTTGGTACACAGCCGCTGTATTATATCCCGTGTATTTGGCTGTAGCCATGTAGGATACACGATCTTGGAATCCACGATCTTCTTGTAGATTTGGATTGGCGAGTCCGCGTAGAACGGGGGGTAACCGAGCACCATCTCGTAGATAAGTACCCCCAAAGCCCACCAATCTACCGCTTTGCTATGACCTTTGCTTTGAATCACCTATGAGAGGTAAGTGATTGGACGGAAGGGCTGCTAATTGTTTGTAATATGTGAGCTTACCTCAGGGCTGAGGTATTCAGGTGTCCCTTCAATCGCACAAGTTGGTTAGTAACACAACTTATTCTTATCGTAGTCCAGAGAATTTTACCACATAACGTATATGTCTCACCTATAGCCACGTCTACATCAGTCGTTGGTCAACCCGTACATCGCATTATAAGAAGCACTCACGGTCTCCCACCACCTTTGCAAAACCGAAGTCCGCCAGCTTGATATGTCCACGCATGTCGACGAGGATATTCTCCGGCTTCAGATCCCGATATACTATCCCGTTGTTGTGGAGGAACACCAGAATCAGTGTTATCTCGGCCGCATAGAACTGTGCTACTGCAATGTCGAAGTGGTGCGATCGACGGAGGTAGCCAAACATCTCGCCGCCTGGGAGGTAATCCATGAGCTGATGGGTAGCAATAGGGGCACTGTCGGCCTTACCCGGTGAGTATTCGAGCTACGAGACATCAGTGTCAACATTCAAGGTACCCTAATGGGAGAAACTCACGAGGATGTATAGCGACGCCCGATCTTGCCATGAGGCCAGGTACGAGGTGATGAACGGATAATGCCGACACAGTTCGAGAATATTCTTCTCGTTCTGGATCTTCCACCCCACCGGTTGTCAGCACGCTTCCACTCCGACAGCTCACACTCAAGATCCACGAGCAGACGAAAATCAAACAACCATACATGCTCAACTTGCTTCAGCCGAATGACTGGTCGTCCGTTAGTCTTAAAAAACAAAATAGCAACCCGTCCATCACACGGACTAACGCAAAAGCACTGCGGTATTCACTCACTATCTGCTTTCCGCAGCTGCTTCAGTGCATACAGAGCTGGCTCCGCCGCTGCTGCTTCTCCTTTGGGCATTACTAGCCTGTGTAGGAGGTGGTTAGGTGGATGGGCAATCCTTCGCGCGACAAAACGACCTACCAAACTTTCGAAAAGGTCCCAGTGCTGCTCCTGTCAGCCAAGCTCCTTCTCTCAACGAAAGCACGGCACATACCCGAGTATCTTGACCAAGTGGAAATCGTCAACACTAGTCTCTCTCACCGGTTCCGAGGCCGACGGCGACGCTGGCGCAGAGTGCAGCCACTCGCGATATTCTTCCATAACGGTGTCTTCTTCCTCCCGCGGCGCTTCGGGAGGCGGGGTGGGAAGCTGCCCTCCGCTGCCGTTGTTGCCACGAGAGCTGGTTATTGCACTGTGCACTAGCCGACGGATATCCATCCCACGCACTATCTCGATGCGTCGGCGCTTGTTGGGTAATAGCGATGTATTCGCACGATGCTGGTCGTGGTCGTTGTCGTTGTCGTGGTGGCTTTGGCCCGCCAGTGTACGATTCCGCGAGGAGGCTGGGGAGGGAGCTGGTTATGTCTGTGTTTCGGATTTTGAATGTCTCGCGCCTTAATCGTTGGTTTATTCACGGTTCGGCGATCTCCTAGTTCTGTCGATATGGATATCCGCGGAGGTTTGGTCCGGTTTGGTCCGGTCCGGGTGGACGATTTTTTACGATGCGATGGCTCCGCCTTTGTTCGGCACAACGGACGGCAGCCCGTAGAGGCCGGTCGGCGAACTTGCTTTAAGTAAGGCGAGAGATTATCAAAGCCGCCCTTCGACGTTCAGTTCACGGGGGTGGATTTTCGGTGTGTCGTAGGTGGTGGCAGGCGTGTGCTGTAACTGCTCACAAGGCACCTCTCGATATTCTATTGTTAATGTTGGTCTGCGGGGTCTCGTCTCGTGCGGTGAAGGATAATCACACGGTGCGGTCAGCGGAGAGACGGGATCGAGGACTTAGATACAGGAAGCTGTCAGAAGAAAACAAGGAACGGCAAATGATGGCGCTCTACTTTACTTTCGCTTCATCTTTTGGTCTCCGCCGATATTGATGTGGCTGACTTCTTTGGGCTGCTTTCTTTGGGGTTGCCGATTGGTGGCCCGCTTTCCCCCGATGCGATCCTTCCCTTTTCTCTTAACATCTCAGCTCGACTCCGCTCATCGTGGGGTTGCATGGGATGGCTAGAGACATCCGACGGTTAACTACTCTAGGTACCATTGCACGTGTTTATGGAGATCCATGCTTGGAGGTATGCCGAATGACGTCGTCGACCAGAACAATAAGCGGGGCAAGCCATCATGGTTCGCGAATGGCATTTGCACGCGGCCGATAGTGGGGCCCGATAAGGCTCTCGCCATGAATACGATAACTAGGTAGTTACGTAGATAGTTATAGACACTTCTTTAGCCACAAGATCTAGAATTCGGATTCGGCAGCCCTCGGGCGAAGTGGGATGGACAGAGCACGACTACATATGTAGCTCACCGTACACGTGGGTAAGCCCTGTTCTCAGCCCTTTACACACATTGTTTGATAATGGATAAGAGCCTTGCCTGGGTGAGGGAAGCCGAGGGAAAGCCGAGGCAATAACACTGGCATGCCATCGTGAGGAACAGCTTGATCAAGTCTTCAGTTGTAAGCCTCCTGGAGCACCTGACGCCCAGCGGTAGGTGTTTCCGATCAACCTGGTCTTCAGTGCGTCCGTTCGCACGTGGCCTGGGGACGGTGACCTCAAAGGCTTTCCCGAAAAACAACCACACTGCCAGTGAGTTATGCAAGCGACCAGGCCTGAACAGAGTACCCCCAGAGAGCAAGAACGGTTCACGTCCCAATATCGCTGCTTTGACTGAAATCTCCCTGGGGGTTGAACAGAGTTCTTGCAGCCAGACGTTCCGGACCGGCAACTCAGCGCAACCAGGGCTGGGCCATAGCAAGTTTACTCCATACAGCGAGCTTGTTTGGGAAGATCTTCAACTGCGGGTGGCGACAGCGGCTGTCGTCCAGTCGGTGTATGTATGAAGTCCAACACACGGAAATCTGCGCTCCCTGACCCCCCCTATCTGTCGAACACAAAACAAACCAATCGTGACGATGTTTGTCAGTGACAGCTGGTAGCCGCCTGCTGACACCGACAAAACAGGAACCCATATTTACGGATGGCTGCCGAGGACTTCTGACTAATCACGTTCCCAGTGAAGATCCGCGGCGCGGAGGTGGAGCTGGTGCGTAGGCTTCGTGGATGGTAGGTTTGAGCCGTCCCTTGGTCCAGCAGGTGCACATCGATGCAACGGCGAAGCCACTGTGCCCAGAAGATGTTCGACGGAGAACACACGAGCTAGGTACAAGCTTTGGTTGTGTCATAATGTCAACGCCCGACAGACAAAACCTCCATATCTGTAGGACCACGGGATATGTGACTCTCGGCTATGATAACGATCGTTTCTTCCTTACATACAATCACATGCCCGCGGGCTTTTATCGTGCCACTCGGGTTGTGACCTCGACTGCGAACAGATACATAGCCATAACGAAGAGAACTGTAACCCGGATTTCCGCCTTACCGCCTCATACTCAGTCGGACGAAATTGGTTATCAAGCGTTGGCGGCTCCTATGCTATCCCGCATTCCGGACGCAACAGTAGGGATGGAAGAAAAAGAGTGCTTCGATTATTTCGGGATTTACACAATCCCGTATCACGTCTGGGATGTTAGGAAAGGTTTGTTGCCATTCTCATAACTACATACTACGGAACTGAAAACCCACGCTCAAACGAACAAACCCAGAATCCAAGACACAAACGTCCCGTAACCATCCCACCAGGACTAACTTGTATATAAGTAGATAATAGTATCGAATAGGTGCCACAGTCACGTGGTCCACTGGAATTAGGAACGGCTTTTGCCTACGATAGACCACTTTTTCGGCGGAATTGCTAAGACGACCCACCATTTTGTCGTTGCCCAGGATAGCCCACTTTCTTGAGTGATAGCTAGCAAACTCCACCTTCACCGCCAGCAGCAGCATCCAAAATTCGACCTCGCCTACATACACAGCATCAACGTATCCAGTATGGCCTCCTGCCGGCGAAAATCCCCCAACCCCGACGGCGAATGAGACACCCGAAACACCTCAGATGGCCACGGCACCGAATTTCGTGCGCCATCAACTCTCTGGGCCGGGGCCTTGCTAGTGGTTCACCATTTTCCATGCTTCCGGGACTTCGGGGAAGAGATCCTCCGTTGTGCTGCGCAGGATGGAGCCAACCAGAGTCTATCGGTTAGATCAAACATTACCTGCGCCGGGAAAGCCTGCAACTTCAGGGTACGGACGCACCGGGAAAAGGCGTCGGAACGTGTAGAGGTCACAATCATCAACCTAAACCATACTGCCTGTATCGGGATGCTGGCCAACAAGCGCGAGGCGAAGAGCCACCACGCATTTCTCCTCGACGTGATTCCCAAGGGCATGGCGGTGCATAAGACGACGACTCGGATGCCGAGGAAGAAAGTCTGAGCAAGCCGGAGGAACCGCTGCTTTGGAGAAGGCGGCAATGCAGTTTGAGTCACCACTCACACCTACCCGAGGACGTCCAGCAAAGAAGCGAGTGAACAAAGGTGAGATGAGGAGGAAAGTGGGAGGACACAACGTGGAGGGCTCCTCGATATTCTGGACCGGGCCCGCCACGTTGTCGACCTGTAAAGGCCTTGGTCACTACGCGGCACATACTTAAGGGCACTAGCTGCAGCCCTACACGAATTTGTGAGGTATAGTGGCGCAGGGTACTGACGGTGCCTAAAAAGTGGTCTATCCTAGGCAAAAGCCGAATTAGGGGCTGTCAAGATTATGATGGAGGTTTGATGGAACGATAAAGTCTTGTGTGTATTGTCTTGTCTTAGAGGGGAAGGCTGGAAAAGTGAAAAGTCCGAATACACGTATATGACGTGATCCTACATATGACAAAGCAACGTGACAAAGCAGAACGAGTGGGATATTGCAACAGGGGCCATGACTCGTAGGCGAGTGAGAAGTTGTGATGGCGAATAGGGGCGAATGATAACCTCGACGAACTGTACACGTCTGGAGTGGGGAAATAGAAAGAGATGTAAGCTGAGTACTCACATACATATATATGTGCTACGTAGGTGTGGAGATGCCCCAAGAGCCATACTGGTTTCGACCTTAGCACGACTATGACCAAACGCTCCTTATCAAAGGTGTCCGGGAGACCGGCACAGCATCAGCGAGCAGTTCGACCAAGAAGGTTTAGATAGTTGATCCGTGGCGCAGTGCGGGGACGACCCACCGGAATCCAGGAACTTTGGAACCCAGACCAACGTATCCCTCGGCCCGATCTGCGGCGTCATCTTCCAGTCACCCACAAAGTCTCATTCGCGTAGCATCATGGACCTTCGCTGCATGAACAAGGAGACATCGGCTAGCCTTTTCCCGGCGCCTTCTTGTGTCCAGAGGCTAGTTGTCATTAATCTGCTCAATGTAGAAACCGGGGAGGGTTAGCCTTTCCAGAGCGACGCCCCGGGGAGAGCCCGGGGGCGGGCAACGCTCAAACGCGAACCACTTCGTGTGTCGGGTGGGTGAACCGGGAGGTCATTCGTATGGCCGTCAGAGCATGAAGACCGAACGCATCGCGATTAGAGTATGTCCGGTGCTCGCATCCAGACGCGCGGTGGCCGAAGTCGTGGGATGTTCTCCTGTGATCCCCGAGCGGATCCGCGCTTTACCGCCTCTCCCACGTGTTCGGCATTGTAATTGCTGCGTGCCGTTGGCGAGTTCTCCTTCTGCTACTCGCAATGCTAGAATGGGGCCGCCTTGACGGCAGCTACCTATGGTATCAGCCCAGGCACAACGCTTCCACTTCGGTATATCGAACGTTCCAGCCCGACAAGCTTCACTTTGCTGCAGGCATCTCAAACACACCGTTGGGAATGCCCTACATCACCCAAGGATCCGCTGAAGACGGAGAGCTGAAAAAAGCCCAAAGAGGTGGATGCACGCGTATCCCTCGTAAGTTCGATACGGATGGATGAGGAGAGCTGAGCCAAGCCTTCGAGAGCCAAATGTGCTGTTTATTCAACCATGCTTGGCAACAGCTTTCTGCACGTGACCGTGCGGACACCGCCACATCCACACGCGAAAAAGGGACAACCGACTCGTATGGAGGACGGCCGAGGGCGAAAGGTGTTTGCATGTATGCAAGGAACCACCACGAATCCCGACGAGAAGTTGCGGCGGAGCATCCCTTTGCCGCATCCGTGTCTGTTTGTCTCGGTGCCAAGCAACGTGGCTACTGAAAAACGGATTTGATTCATTTGTCGTGAAACTCCCGTTGCGATCACTCCCCAGTGAGAGTTCCCTCTCAACCCACAAAACTTTCTAATCTACTCAGAGGCAAAGAAGAAGAGAAAGGAATTCTTGATCCGTCGTACACCTACATACATATTCTCGCCGTCCCACCACCTCCGTAACCAGCCTTAACTAGTCCAACTACATATACTTCCTAACCCAACCAACCAACCCCATCTCGCGCCGTCCGTCCACCTCCAAATACCCCCGATCGATATCTCAAATTCAACGTTCCACCCGTCCCCCCCGACAGCATCATCCCTTCTTACATGTCAAACAAATAGAAGGTACTGTCCTAGCACCTGTTTCCGCCGGCTTGCTGCCTCCCCAGATCAATCCGTTCCTGTTCAACTACCCGAGTCCCCCCAATATCCCTATCCTCACTCCAAGCCACCCCCCGAAAACCACTTACCCAGCCTTATCCAACCTTACCCAGCCCTACATACCCACCCCTACAGCCTGCCATATATCGTCTTACAGTGCCCGCAACCCGAAGTGCTTCTTTCATCGCTGTACACAACACATTGCCTCCTGGCACCTCCCTACCTACTCCCCACATCTCTCCCTTTCACGGTTGTGGCCGCTGCTGCTGCATCTGTCATCGCCAACAGTCCTTGCCGGTTGCTCGCCTCTCTTTCCGCTCCCGCCGCCATTATCTTCTTCTGCTTCCCCATCAACTAACCGCTCACGCAACTCTCGCGCAGATCTTCTCTCCCCATGGCGGACCGTCATGATCAGACGCACCATAATCCCCGTACAACCCCTGCGTCTCAGCGAGATGCTGCGTTCTCCGATATCTTTGGCACTGCCCCCTCAGGCCGCTCGCACACGATGACTTCGCAGTCCAACTATGCTCCTCAAACCGGGAGATCCCAGACAATGTCTTCGACATCTGGCCACGCTGGTTCGTATCTTCCTCCAGGACTGCAGGCGGGCTACAACTCCCAGCAACAACAGCGGCAGCAACAGCAACAGCAACAGCAACCGCAGCATCAACAGCGGCAGCAACAGCAACCGCAGCAGCAGCAGCAGCAACACTATCCTCCGAGACCGGGCGGATATCCCACCACCGGCCCAGCAAATGGATATCCGCCACAGAATCCACATCCCTCCAGAGCTCAGACTCAGCCGTATTATTTGCCATCGCCGACGTATCCCGAGAAGCGTCCGTATGCCCAGCCGGTCCGGATGCAACCAGTGGGTCCTCCGACGAATGCAGATGCGCAGAGACCGCTGCCAAATCGCCACTATCCCGCACCACCGGCCTTGAACAACGATCCTTATCGCTCGAGGTCCATGGCAGCATCGATCACGGCACCCCCGAGCCAGTACGGCGTCGCTGCTCCGCAGTTCTCTCGTCAGGGCGTACAGCCTCCGCAGGGCCATCACATGCCGCGAACCACTGCCCAGGGTCGGGTTGTGCCGGAACGGCACGATGAACGTGCGATGTCACTGACTACCTACGCGCATGAACGCGATCACTCTCAAACCATGAGTGGAAGGGTAATCCCCCATCGGCGGAAGGACTCCGGAGGGAGCGAATACCCCCCTTCGCAACAGACACAGCGACTCAATAGCTTGCCCGGGGGGACTACAGGGAATTATAGTTTCGTGTCGAAGCAACGGACGCCGAGTTATGCTAGTACCTCATCCTCGATGGTTGCTGTTGCTCCTTCTGCGGCATCTATCAACTCCGATCACCGCAATTCCCTGCCAAAGTCCCCAGGCGCAGCCAGCACCGCGGCCGGGGGTGCTGCGGCCCCACCTCCAGGCAGAAAGGCTCCATTGGTTTATCCAGCGCTGTTGTCGCGCGTAGCCGATGTGTTTCGGGATCGGGTTCCTATCGGAGACCGCCTGAAGAACGAACTTACCTACAAGTCCGCGTTTACCGGTGCGGAGGGAGTTGATATGATCTCTTACATCATCAAGACTAGTGATCGGAACTTGGCATTGCTTCTGGGAAGAGCCCTGGACGCGCAGAAGTTCTTCCATGATGTGACTTACGAGCACAGACTGAGAGACTCGATGGGCGAGGTATACCAGTTCAGGGATGGGCTGGTTGAAGCCCACGAAGTCAATGGTGTCTTCACTCTGTTGACCGAGTGTTACTCGCCTACTTGTACACCGAACCAACTGTGTTATTCAATCGCTTGCCCTCGCCGCCTCGAGCAACAAGCTCGATTGAATCTGAAACCACAGCCGGGACTGAAGCGGCAGGACTCCAGGTCCAGCTTGCATGGCGATGACGACAAGGAGCAGAAGCTGTGGATTCATTCGGTGCCTAAGGAGATTGCGGACAGTGTTCCGGACAAGGAGAAGAAGAGACAAGAGGTGATAATGGAGGCCATCTACACGGAGCGTGATTTTGTGAAGGATTTGGAATATCTCCGGGATTTTTGGATGAAGCCGTTACTATCTACCGACCCGCGGAATCCGTCGCCCATTCCGGATCACAGACGAGAGAAGTTCATCCGGACAGTCTTTGGAAACGTTTTGGAGGTCCACAGTGTGAATTCGAGGTTGGCGGAGGCTCTCACTCGGCGACAGCAGCAATCACCGGTTGTGCACAATATTGGAGACATCTTCCGCGAGTATGTGCAGCAGTTTGATCCGTTCATCAAGTACGGATCTAATCAGCTGTACGGAAAGTTTGAGTTCGAGAAGGAGAAATCGGCCAACCCCGCCTTCGCAAAGTTCGTGGAGGAGACGGAGAGGATGAAGGAATCCCGAAAGCTGGAATTGAACGGGTATCTGACCAAACCGACAACCCGTCTGGCTCGCTATCCGCTACTATTGGAGGCTGTCCTCAAAGCTACCGCGGATGATAATCCCGACAAACAGGATATTCCCGTGGCTGTCGAGCTGGTCCGGAAGTTTTTGACGAAGGTCAACATCGAGTCCGGGAAGTCGGAGAATCACTTCAACTTGATACAGTTGAACCAGCAACTCATCTTCAGGCCCGGGGAAGCTGTCGACCTGAAGCTCGTGGAAGAAGGGCGTCAGTTGATCTTCAAGGGAAGTCTGAAGAGGGGTGATGGTGGAGGCGATATCCAATGTTTCCTTTTCGACCATGCCTTGCTGCTGGTACGGATAAAGATCATGAACAAGCGGGAGCAGTACAAGGTTTATAGAAAGGTATGACTAGTTCCAAACGGTTGTTATAGCGATTGCTAACGCATCATCAGCCTATACCTTTGGAGCTCTTGGTGATCACCCAGATGGAGGAGTTTGCTCCCAGAGCGGGGGTCGCCAAGAGGCCGTCTTCGAGTTTGACCCAAGGCTCGAAACTAAACCCTCTCAAAGGCAACAATCCCACCGATTTCAACAACAAGGAGAAGGGTTATCCGATTACTTTCCAGCATCTAGGGAAGAGAGGATACACGGTACCGTTGTTCGCGAGCTCGATTGTCAGTCGAAAGAAGTGGATAGAGCACATTGAGACACAACAGAACGTCCTTCGGGAGCGAAGCACTATATTCAACCACACCGTACTCTGCGAAGACTTCTTCTCCCATGGAAATAAGGTCAACTGCTTGGTTCCTATTGGTATGCGCTAAGATCTCCGGTGATGACGCACAATGCTCACCGAAAACAGATGGTGGCCGAAAGCTAGTGTACGGTACCGACACCGGAATATACGTCTCAGACAGGAAACCCAAGGATATCCAACTGGCACAACCCAAGAAGGTCATCGAGGTCACCAAGGTAGATCAAGTCGATGTCCTCGAGGAGTACCAGATGCTTTTGCTGCTCACCGAAAAGAATCTTATGCAAGTTCCTCTTATTGGATTGGATCCCGAGGACACAACACTAGCGAATAAGAGACCGAAGAAGATTATGGGTCATACTTCCTTCTTCAAGGTTGGTGTGTGTCTGGGCCGAGTTTTAGTGTGCAGCGTCAAGTCTTCTACATTGTCCTCCACTGTCAGGGTTTTGGAACCCCAGGACACGCTTACCAGGGGTCGGGAGCAGTCAGCGTACAGGAGGCTGCTTCCTCGGGGCGGCCAGGGGGCATTCAAGCCATTCAAGGTTTGTTCCTCTGAAGATGGTCAGCGGAGCCATTTCGCTAACAGTTGTGCAGGAATTTTACATTCCCACTGAATCCACCTCGATTCATTTCCTGAAGTCGAAGCTTTGTGTAGGCTGCGCTAAGGGATTCGAGGTGCTAAGCTTGGAGACACCAGAGACACAGTCGCTCCTTGATCCCGCGGACACGTCCCTGGACTTCATCCAACGCCGTGACAACGTAAAGCCGATCAAACCAATCGCCATTTATAGACTGAACGGCGAGTTCCTTCTCAACTACTCCGACTTCTCGTTCTTCGTCAACCGCAACGGGTGGAGAGCGCGGCCGGACTGGCAGATTACGTGGGAGGGACAACCCATGGCTTTTGCGCTCTCACCGCCGTATATTCTTGCCTTCGAGCCCAGCTTCGTCGAGATCAGACATGTCGACACTGGTAATCTGATCACTATTATCACTGGAAAGAATATTCGCATGCTGCACGAGTCTACTCGAGAGGCAAGTTTCGCCATATCTCCCGTTTAATGTAGTCAATGCTAACCGAAAGCAGATCCTATACGCCTACGAAGACGAGTCTACCGGTAATGATGTCGTCGCCTCCCTTGATTTCTGGCATAAGATAGGATAAATTGGATAGGGGACGGGTAGGAAGCGAATAGGACGCATTTATTTTTATTATCTCCTTTCCATCCCCCTCCTCCCTCCTCTTACTTTCATGTCGGACCATCTGTTGCTTGTTCTGCTGCGTGCTCATTGTGAGAGGTTGTAGACTGTTCAGTTTGTTACCGTGTATGCTATATCTGCCTCTGTATGCGTGTCTGGGCTGGGTGAGAGAGTGGGTTTTAGTGGATCGTGTTGTCTGGCGTTCTGTTTTTCTTTCTTTCTCTTTCTTCCCATTTTCTTGCCAGCCCTCGTTCATTCCACTTTACTTTGGCTCTTACTTCAGTTACCAAGTACCCATCTTTAGTTTTGCTGTTGCTGTTTCTATGTGACTCGAAAGATGGAACGAGGGAACGAGGGATGGAGGGAAGAGGGAAAGGGCGGAGTACGGAGGGCGAGGGGGAGAAGGATATAATACCAATACCTGCTTCTGCGGATTATGACTGGAGCCGTCGACGTTGGCGACTTGTGGTCGAGGAACTGAGGTGGGAATGGGGGAATATTGAAGAGTGGTTGGAGTGATGATGGGTGATTGGTTGCCCTCATGAAGAGATGTGTTGATAGATACATGTAGCGGGATTTTTCCAGGTTTTAAACAAGTTGTGGAGTATGTCAAGTGACATTGACCATGAGGCGTCTAACGATCCTCGTTGTACTCGTTGGACTATTTGTTCAGTTCTGGCAGTTTGTGATGGTGCAAACGGGTAGGTTGCTATCTTATTCTCAACTAGACCCCGAGTCATTGTTGATTTGCAGCCTTGCAGGTACTGTATGCGTTCTGTAGTCGAGGGGGGTAAAAATTGTGGTACATAGTGCCATCATATCTTAGACAAAATGGTAGGGATCTAGTATCAACACGATGAAAATTTGTGTTTATCGTGTCCCGATACGATAGTAATATGCGTTTAGCAGGAAAGCTAAGCCCTTGACTATAGTGTCTACAGTATTTGGTTCAGGTATATATTCGGATTCTGGAACTCGGTACGTATCTACAGTGTGTATGCTTCACACCCTAGTCATATGGCATGGTCCATCAATTCCGACTCACGTTTTTTAAAAAAACGTCAATTAGTTCTGCCCCGTACTTTGGAGCAAATAGCGCGACCACGATACGTCACACGGTCAGATGTGGGGGAGTAGTCAGTGGTTTTTCCTTCATCTACTACATACACCCTTTGCTGCATCGGTGTGGGTACATAGGTGTAGATTTTGGGTTATATAAAATTCGTCGAGTCACCGCCCTTTCGGTGGAGATACGTGCACCAGTAGACGAAGCACCGCCTCGAAAACCTCCTATAGCCCATGTGATCCGGCGTAGATCTAGTCTCGATCTAACTACGACTATTAACATTCGAGCTCACAAGAACATCGCGACTCTACCGATAAAAAAAACGGCTTTTATCCCCCGTAGACCCCCTCCAGCGCCGAAATATCCAGGATAGACCCCTCCATCCACGATGTACCCCACACAAAATTTCATAGTTGAAGTAGGGTAAACTTAAGTTAAAAACGCTATGTACGTATGTACTTTAGGTAATTAACCGAGAAGCACCTAAACAACCAGGTATCTTTGTACTTAAGTACTTTTATCTTTGAGACGCACATTTATTCTCCCACCACGCTGTAGACTTCCACCTCCGGACAAGCAACATGGACCCGGGGTCACCCGCAGCTTTCGGGGTACCCCACCCGTCTCCCGCACCCCCGATGTACACGGCGCCTGCGGCATTCCCAGCATGCGGTGCACCCCCCGCATTCCCAGCGTTCCCAGCGCGCCTGATGCCCCTGGCAACTCCAGCACTACCACTTCGACACCCTTCATGCTCTCGCAACAGCACCCCTCTCGTTATTGGGCAGCAGTTCGACTCCTTTCTGGACTTCAAAGCGCACATAACACGTTGGGCTGTAGCTGATGGCTTTAAGCCTCGGTATCTCAAATCAAGGAGCACGTTGAATGTGGTTGTTTGCGCGGACAAAGACTGCGAATTTCGAGTCCGAGGCTCCGAGCAGTGGGAGAAAGCAGTCGAGCGCGTGGAAATCACCATTGTTAATGGTGACCATACGACCTGCTTGGGGAAAGGACAACCGAAACGAAAGCCAGTCAACTATCAACAGTTTCTGAGGGAGGCTGTACCTGCGGCCATGCACATCGATAAATCCTCGAAGCCGAAAAACGTCATGAGTGCTGTCCAGCACCACTTCGGAGAATCAAGTGGATACCTGGCCGCATACCGAACGCTGAAGTCCCTGAATAACGGCGATATCGAGACGGAGAGAAAGCAGTTTAGGCAGCTTCCAATGTATATGGAGGCAATGAAGAAGCTTGATCCTGATGGCCTTTACTCGCTTTCCCTCAACGCCGAGATTAAGGAGTTTCAACGCCTATTTATTTGCCCGTCTATCAGCGTTTCACGTTATTCTCGTGGTATTTGGGTTGAAACCTACAAAGCCGACATGGCACCGTTCGATTACGAGTGCTTCAACAGGCTGACCAAGCTGGACCCGAACTCGCTGCACCCTGAGGTGGAAGATGTTGGTGAAAACGAAAACGAGCTTCAACCTTGCAAGCCACCCTTGACCAAGATACCTCGGGGTAGGCCCGCTAAAAAGCGAGTACAGAAGGGCGATGTGCGGAGAAAAGGGTACAATCCAAGTAGATAATGGTGGACTTAGTCTACCGGATGTTCCCATAAACCCCCGCCACGCTGTAGCATCTGCAAGGGTGTAGGCCACTACGCGCCTAAATGTAGACAACCGTATAGGTAGAAATAAAATCTGTTTTGTTGTGGTGAATTACTCTACTTTAACTAAGTATGAAATTTAGTGTGGGGTACATCGTGGATAGAGGGGTCTATCCTGGATATTTCAGCGCTGGAGGGGTCTACGGGGATAAAAGCCGTAAAAAAAAAACCTCATGGATTCGAACCTAAACTAGGCTTGACGATCGAAACAAACAGAGGGCATTGACAGCTGCCGGAATATATAGATCATAGACCATCTCATCCGACTCCCCAGCAAGAAACAAACGAACAAAACAAAGGAACCAGCCAGTCCACCCCCAAGATACACCAACAAACGCAATGGACCGAATCCCAATCGGAGTTAAAGAAAAGAACGATGTTAGAAGGATTGTAGATTACTCCTTCTCGGCGACCTCGATACCCTCCTCAACGTAAGCGGGTGGGCATTCGACAACCTCCCCCTCGTTCAGCAATCCCTTCTCGACTTCGCCGTCTGCCTCAGATTTGACCAGGCGCGCACGCTCAGAGCGGCGGCGACAGAAGTAGCCGCGGCGGCTGCGACCTTCACACTTGATGCCCTTAACCTTGCGGTATAGGTTGACCAAGACGTGTCCGATAGCCAGACCGACAAGGGAAACAGTCATACCCGCAACAATGACGACCAGGATCGGAAGAAGGACCTGGAAGACGATGCGGTGGAAGATGCCGCGGTGGTGAGGACGGTGGTGGTACTTGTGGCTGTGAGGATAGCGGTGTCCACCGTGTCCACCGTGTCCGCCGTGGTGGGGACGGTGGCGGCCGTGAGATGGAGGGGGCACGCCAAGACCCTCGGCGATCGGGTTACCACCGCAGCCGAACTTGCCCTTGGCTTTACTGAACGGAGTCTTCATGTTGCGCAGCTTCGCCATCATCTTATTCGCCAGGCACTTGAAGTTCCTTCCACAGCCCTCTCCCTTGGGAATCGCACGGACAGATCCGAAACTAAGAGCTCCGTCGGGCGACATGTTGACCGTCATCTCAATGCCCTGCATGACGACCGGAGTGCCAGAGACAGCAAGAACGTTGAGCTCAAGCGTGTAGATCTTGCTTCCGTCCTTGGTGATCTCGTCGGTGGTGATCATTCGGGAGTTGTCGAGCTTCACAACTGGGAACTCGCCGCGATCAACCATATAGACAATGGTGTCCACTTCCTGCGGCATCTGGACGGCAGTAAGAGGCAGCGACGGGTCGATGCTCTCCAGAGGAAAGATTGGTACACCGTTGACCTTCATGGCGTGATGCTCACGGTCCGGAAGGCTGAAGTCGAAGACCTATAATACAAAAACCATCAGCCCAAATTATCTCCAGTGATTACATATGTAACAATAGCTCCATCCCAACTTACAAGGTCGGTCTTGACGCCTTTCTCCTTGTATTCACATCCATCGCAAGGAACACGGATGATCCGAGGGAGCTCTGAGCCAATCTGCGTGGGCATGAGCACTTCAAGGCCTTTGAGGTCGTCATCGCTAATCTCCGGAGGCACCAAGAAGGCACTGCTCAGAGCTGCCGCCTGGGCGAGCAACAACAACGGCGAGAAGCGCATCGCCTTTGACTTTTATATTGTTTTTCGGTGTGGAAAACTTTGGGTAGTAAGTTGAAATCGAAAGAAAAGAGGTTGTGGGGTTGAAGGATAGAAGGTTGCGAGGGAGGAGAAGAAGTGGTGTTAGGAGGACGCTTAATACGAGGTGGGTGGGCTGTGCTTCATACGAATCAGGAGCTGACGCAACCCCGCCAAGACGCTACTCATAGAAATGGTTAGATTGTGACGTGACCAATCACTGTGATTGCGGAGGTCGTGCCTAAAGCCAAAACGGATATCGTTATCCTGGGTGCCCCTATCTACAATTTGACCGCGCAGCTCTCAGCACGCGACAACATTGTTAGCAGATTCCATATCGTTTCTGTTCTGCTTTAGAGTTCTGCGCGATATATCTTAGAACTGAGATGATTATCTAACCTACATCTCTAGCCCACAGTAGTCTGGGCGGGAGGATAGATATATGGTATATATAACTCCTCAAAGGAGACAAAAAAAACATCGGCCGATTGTGGTGGCGTTATCGGCCGATGGTTTTGTTTTCCCTCAGTATGTGCAGCTGATAAAATTGCTGACATGGCCATTGACATCAGGGTGGTTTTGCGATGTCACAGAAGCAGTATGAATGGCCGCTCTGTGGAGGGGTCTGCCGGGAAGTGCCAGGACGAGTTCCAGAGCTGGCGACAGGGACAAACAACACACAACTACGGAGGATGTGCCGATCAAAATAAGTGGGCATGCAGTGCGTCCTAGTGGAGATACACTAGATAGCAGCCCTGTCGCTTTCGCCCAGCGATCTGCAATTCCCGAATGCACAGCCTTCGTGGCGTCGATGCGCCTCCTGCTGCCTGCACTCCCACAATGTACTAGTTATCTACCGCTTGATTGGGCAGTTCATACTCTGCACTCAGCTCCCGGCTCCTCAGGCGTGAGCCAACCAAATGCTCCGCCGTGAGCATGGGTGGCGGAGCCATGTCGGTTCGATGGTATCTACATATCTGCATATATGGTTGGGGACACCCAGTCCCGAGTCAAAAACACCACCACTTTTGAAAACAACCCCACATCTTAAAAAAAAGTATCCTGTACAACGATAGAGAATATGCATGGGAAACATTTAGACTGCGTTCTTTTTATTTTGCGAGTTGTTGAGTTGTTATTTAATTTCAAAATAAAAATAATAAAAAAAGATTAGTATGGGGTGGGTCGGGGGAAGTCTGACAGGGATAGCCTCAAATAATCCCAGTTAGGTAGTCTTGGCACATATTAATGTTAGCTAATAACCGAGATAGGAAACATTTAATTATATATAGAGCTACCACTTCGTTTTATCTATCATGTGAAGATGACCAGCTCGTTAAACGTCTTCGTACCATAATGATGTCCCGACTCATATGCGATGGTACGGGAGCAATGATTGTTATACCTGTTGACTGATGCTGTCAAAACGTGTCTTATGGCAGCGGGACCACCTCTCAGCGTGTGAGAGGGGGGTTTCGAGCGACGACAGTGGAAGCTGCTTCTGATGACACGGTTGGAACGAGCGCGTTTTGGGAATCAAAACGATGGCTTGGTCGAGGGAGCTGGGCCAAAACTGGTCCTGTTCGAAGGTCTTTTGTATGGATGTGTAGAGGTATGTGGATGTGCACTTCGTTACCCCTATGTAAATAAAATAATAATAATAATAATAATCCCAGGCATTTTGATTACCGCTTTTGGATTTTATTCCTCCCGGTCGAATGTCCAGACCACCTCGGGACTAGGTCCCAACCATAACTCTAGTCGCCGGTACATACATATGTATGGATGTGGAGAATCCATGTGGGAGAGATTAGAGGTCTGGGCATCCTTCAGCCTTATGCACCCCGCATAGATACACAACCGGCCACCACTCCTTTCGGGAAGACTGTCTGTGGGAGACTCGAGGAACGGTTTTAACTAGGGTTGACTGTACTCTGGTTGATGGTTATTCTTATCGGCCACTGTTCCGCATACAGCTGGAGATACCTACATACCAATTCATCTAAGGTGGAGGATTGCATGCATGCCCGCAATGTTTTCGTACATACCATTTCACCCCCGCTGCCCCGCTCGACGGATAGTCCGCTACGATGTGAGCTGCTAGTCATTTGTACCGTGTCCCAGAGGGTAAAGGCGGCGAGAGCGTGTCGAAGAGTGAGAACAAGCAGAGTTGAAACCAAGGTTTGCTAGCACGAAGACGGCTCACACAGGAAGCAAAGGGTAGCAGGTGCATAGTTGCAACAGAGTACCTATATTAGGTTACAAGCCCGTCCTAATCTACCAAGCGCTATGGTGCTGTCGCATCCACTCGTGTCCCCTGCTCAAGTATCCTCCTCTTTCCGCACGCCGGATGACTTCTGCGATGTGACTGTAGTTACAGGTACACCCGAGCGGAGCGGGTTGTCGGGCCTCACTTGGGAAAAGAACAGAAGAAACGAAATGCACTATCATGCAAGAAAAGAACGAAAAATTGCCATTCAAAACTCCGAAACACCCCCACGTATCTCTGGCAAGCCGCAACAGTTTCATGTCACGAAAGGCCGCCACCAGCCAACAAGTGTAGTCGTTGGCAGAAAAGAAAAAGAAAAAGGGAGAACCCTGGGGCTAGAATGCTGGGGGAAGGGAGAGGTTAGAATGGGGCTGTAGGATTCAGCTTGACGACCCTTGTTTCGTCGCCGAAGAACTCTCTACGAAAGGCGGAGATTCCCTTGGCAACCATAGTAAAGTCCATGATGCCTTGCTGCTTCAGGTGGAGAATGGTATGGCGAAGTCCCTCGATAAATTTATCCTTCTCCTCTTCAGTAGTACCTTCGTTTGCTGCTAGTTCAACGAGGATTTGATCGTCTTTGCCACAATCAGCCAGCCCCCAACGGCTTGTTCTATTAACGTGTCGACGAAGCAGCGAACTCACCATTCATGGCGATTTCACGGAAGTGCTGCCATTCACACTCTCTGTCGTTGCACACACCGCCGCAAACCTCGTACTTGCACATAATCCTGTCAGGGTTGACGTTGTTGGAGTACTGTAAACTGCGAAGACCGTCGGGCTTGAGTTCATGGAACTCAGGGTGATGGCGGAACGACTTGAAGATCTCAAGTGGGGACTGGTATGGCACAAAGGTGTTCGGCATTGGCTTGACCTATCAATGTTTCAGTATCCACGCGGTACAATGCCGCCGCCAACAGGGAATCGGATGATAGTCTCAAACCTTGTATACAGCTGCGGACACGGCAGCTGCCACTGGCTCACCGACGCGGGCGGGCTCTGCGGCAGGGGCATCAGTCTTCGTGGGCGGCGGGGAAGCAACAGGTGGGACCGCCTGGGCGGACTTCGCATCGTGAACAGAGACTGCAGTCTGGACAACAGTATTCTTCGGCTTGTCACCCATAACTTGATCATCCCCTTCATCCTCTTCGGAGGAGCTGTTTTCACTAGAATCGTCGCTTACAGAATCTTCACCGGATGAAGTAACTTCTGCAGAGCTTATCTCCATTTCCACATCCCCTTCAGATGCTGGCTTGTCTTGAGCAACCGATTTACGCGGTTCGTCAACATCCATGCTGTCGGTAGTCTGGGCCATCGTTGGCAGTGTAACCTGGATCGGCGAGGAATATTTTGCCATTGCAACAATCCCTTGTGATTGGCCATTGGACTGCGTATTGCCTTCGGGGGTGGGTGTGGGTGTCGTCGTTGGAGCAGGCGTGGCGTTTTTGCTATTAGAAACATCTTCAACTAGTAGTTGCCTCTCGACAAGCTCTTCAGTACCGGACTGGCCTGTCATCAAGTAAGCAATCTTCTTGCGCGATTCAGCATTTTGAGTCCTATCGGGGACGGACCTTCATTTTTTCCCAGCATCTCGATTTCCATCCGTAATTGCTGAGAATCGCTCTGCGTATCACTGCTGGGTGCGGCTGATCGCATAGGAACGTTGGCGTTTTCCAGATCTTTAGCCAAGGAGTCATGGCGTTGTTCCATATCCTCCTCTTCCTGGCGCATCTGGGCAATTTGACGCCTCAGTTGCTCCTCAAGCATCTCCCTCTCAAGCCGTTTGTTTTGCCGCCTGTTCTCAAGTTCCACCAGTTCACGACGTTTCTTTTCTCGGTCATCCTCCTTTTTTGCCTCAGCCGCTTTTGCAGCGGCAGCGTCCGCCTCTCCCTTTCTCTGTTTCTCAGCCGCCGCAATTTCCTCCCTGTGCTTCTTCATGCGCTCCTCAATGGCTCGGACGCGAGTTTTTTGGGTCTCAGCATCCCCCTCGTTTTGCTTCAAACTATCGGAGGGCAGATTCCCAGTGAGACTGCTCTTTGTTAATTCGGTGGAGAGCGCGGCCGGCTTCACAGGATCGTGCTTTCCCGCACCAGACTGTGGCGGCAGCGGAGGAGGAACAGAAGGACCAAACCCAACCGTTGGGGTTCCAACCGGTGTCGGTTGTCCTGAATTGCTGGCCGCCCTGGATAGTTCCTTTCTGCGCTCAGCTGCCATGATTTTCGCCTTCATCCGTTGAATATCAGCTTCCCACTTTCGAAGTTCATCGGCCTGGGAAGCCGCAACAGCGACAGGAAGCGATGAGGTGCGTCTCGCGCTGTGATTCAACCCGTTGGAAGCAATACCCGATGTTCCGAGCGGAGAACCCCGGCCCCCCTCCAGGTCGAACGGAACTAAGAACGGAGCATCGGCTGCTTCATCTTCATCATCGGACAACTCAATTATCATTGAATCGGTACGTTGAGCTCCAAACTTGCGCCTCATAGGGCTAGGCTCCGTGTACAAGTCTGAGGCCATGGGCCGCTTGCGGCAGGCTGCCGCTGCCGACAGCTGAGGCTGACTGGAACCGGAAGTAGCAACTGGCACAGCGACTGGCACCGCCGCTGGAGAGCTTAGCGCTACAGTTGGAGGAGCATCACTCATTACCACATCATCAGCAGACTCAGGTGTAACAGCTTTCAACGCTGTCTCTGATGCAGCCTCATTCGTAGGGGTCAGAAGCAAACCCGGTATCACCATCGGCGGAGATGGATCAGTTTTTGGTGAACTCGGCTGGGATTGCATCGTAGAAACAGCTGTAATCACCGGAGTGCTCGATAAGGGCGTAGGGGGTGCGCTGGGAGAAGCCGCCTTTGCTGGTATCATGGTTGCAATCTTCTTCTTGGCGATATCCTGTTTAGCCTTGACTTCGACTTCACGTCTCCGTCGTTCCTGCTCTTGTGTTGCAGCCAGTCGTCTTCGAACCAAGTCTGCTGCACGGGCTTCCGCCTCTTTTTGTTCTTTTTCTCGCAGTTCCCTCTTCTCATTGTTGTGGCGTGCTTTTTCCAGCTTCTCTCGTAGCATCTGGGCGTCTTTATCCAGAGCGGCCTTCTCAGCTGGCAGAGATCGACTGGGTTGCATGCCAGCGACCTTAGGAGTGATACCGGAACCCTGTTCATTCGAGGGTTGATCTGGAAGCGGTGGAATGTTATCGTTCTCAAAAGGTAGGCCTGCAGTAGCAAACAACGTTGCGAGTATGGAGGGATCAAAGCCCTCGCGGATCAGGTCATGGTACGTGACACCACATAGGGACATATCTAAAATGGCTGCCTGCGCATCCTGACAGAGTGAAGAGGATTGTGGAGCGGAGGCTTGACCCCTATCGTGACCGTGCTGTATAGAAGATGAACGACGCCCTTGTTGAATCAACCCTAATGTGACCCTAACGTCAGTAAGTCCGGAAAAGGGGGCGGATTCTATGGGGATGTGCAGCTGTAGCTTTATCTTGAGTGCGTACCACTAACCTTTGCCTCTATCAGAGACCATTCTTGGTTCTCTCAGGTGGTCACGCGTGCTGTGTCTGTCATTTTTAGATGAAAATTTACCTCCACCGTTTCTGTTTTGCTGAGGCAGCGACGAATTTGACGGTCGGGGTTGTGAGTTCCTGTCGTCCCAGTTGATTTGTGTCAGTAGGTGGACTCGTCAGGGACGTTGGGTGACTGCCTCAATGTAACGAGAGTTGTGGGAAGTTAGGTCTCGGGAACAGTGCGAGGAGTACCATTTATCGGAAGGCGCCGCGGACGAATTGTCGCCGATGAGATGCATGACTAGAAACATTTTGTGAGAATCGCGTAGATATATGTGCTCGACAGGACCACTGGCAGCGTAATGGCACACGTGGTGTCGCCGTCGGAGTGGATCCTCCTACCTTCGTCGTCAGACATTTGCACGCCGTTGCTGGATGGACTGACAAGACTCAGAGGCTCTGAAAGCTCGCCCTCTTCAAGACCGTCGGATGATTCGTCGTGGGCATTCATGGCGGCGAATGGAGAGCGTTCAGGTAGCGGCGCAGTGAAAGTGTCAGGCTTGGAGTGAAGCGGTGGTCGTTGCATCGGTGGCAAGATGCTGGTAACTCGCCTAGCATCAGCAGTAGCAATGGCGTTACTCGAAGCAGGCGCTGGGGAAACTTCGGTCGTTTTAGAACGAGTAGCAGGCTTCGGCGGCGCGAAGCTGAAGTTTCCAAATGCTGGTGTCGGAGGATAGCAACTCATGGTATCGATATGCCTGTGCAGTATTGCGAACACTGTAGATGGAAGGTAAGGTTGTGAAGGCGAAAGCTGGTGACGAGGTGGCGGCGGGTGAAATGTTCTCCCTCACGTCACACACTGTTCGCCTGTTTCTCCTTCCGCGTGTCCTCTGTGCACTCTTTCCTCTTGTCTTCTGTAAGATGGACTCGACAGGTGCCACAGAGAACCCGGAGAAGGATGTCGACGATAACGCTGGAGGGATGGGGTGGAGTAAGATGGCGATGAAGGATGGAGGACCACCTCTCCGTCTAGCTTCTGTTTCTTTCTGTTGAACCCTTCCTTTTCTTTTCTTTTCTTTTCTTTTCTTGTTTCTGTCTTTTTTCCTTTCGTTCTGTCTTTCTCGTACTTCGTCTGCGGGTTGCTCTCTCTTTCTTTGCTTCCCGGCAACTGCTTAAGGAGGCGAGAACAACTGTTGGTGTGAAAAAGAAACAACAGGGGTCGGGTTCAGGAAAAGATACTTTTGCAGTTAGTGATATTGTCCAGTGGCGCGACAGGCGAAACATCAACAAGTGGTGACGGAGGTTAGTCTGTTCAGCAGCTGAGTGCGAAACTGCACCTCTGACTTGAGAGTGAGAAGTCTGTCTGCCCGTGATGAAGATCGTCTTACCGCCCCAGCGGTAGCAAACTGCGGTCCGCAGCCACTCGGGAAGAACTCCGAAATAGCAGAATTTCAACCAGCTGGATTCAGCGCTTGATTTGTAGGGTTGAGATGGATTGGACGGAGGAAGGTTAAGATTGGGAGGTTTGGGGTTGAAGGGTGACTTGCCTGCAAATGACTAAAGTAGAAATTGAGCTGCGAATCAACAGCATGTGGATTGTTGGGCATGCTGGAGTCGGCAGTGAGGTAAACGTACGTAAGAGTATAAGTTGGTACGTACTTACCTAGGTACTTACCAAGCAAGTACTTTTCACTACATACTTTCTACACAGCGAGAAAAAGAGTGAGAAGATTTTATCAGGATTTGCTGCGTCTGTCTACTTACCTACCTCCTATGTAGCTCCTCCCCCCAATCATAACTAACCCTGTCTTCCCATCTTCTCATTAGCAACGTTGTTCAACCAACGACCACATGCCAATTACCTCTCTATCGCGCGTCAATCTCGGCAATCTGCTGGCCCAGTGTATCCACGATCGAGAACATTGAATTGACATGGAGATCGAGGTCTAGCTAGGTGTTCTCACTCTAAATAAGGTGTCCACTACTACATACGGCTTCCATTCTCTCCCGTCTCTCCATCCACCTCGATCCCAGACACCTCTATCACCACAATGGCTTCCCTCCGCCCACTCCGAACCCATCGGCTCCCAGAAACCTTCTGCGCGTCCATTCGGAGTCTCGCCACGATCTCCCCTATCTCAAACTCCACCAGCAGAAATGGCACCGGCACAGCAATTGTCCTGCTGAACATGGGCGGCCCTGGTGCGATTCCCGAGGTGTCCACCTTCCTGTCGCGCCTCTTCGCCGACGGCGACCTGATCCCTCTCGGTCCGCTCCAAAAATACCTCGGCCCACTGATCGCGCGTCGGCGCACCCCCAAGATCGAAGCTCAGTACACTGCCATAGGCGGAGGTTCCCCCATCCGCAGGTGGAGCGAGATCCAAGCCGAAGGAGCGTGCAAGATTCTCGATACTATCCACCCCGCCACGGCACCACACAAGCCCTACGTGGCGTTCCGGTATGCAGACCCGATCACTGAGAACACCTTCCTCGCGATGAAGCGGGATGGCGTGAGGCGGGCGGTGGCGTTTACGCAATATCCGCAATACAGCTGTTCTACCACGGGGAGCAGTCTTAACGAGCTGTGGCGCTTAGCAAAGAAATACGATTCCGAAGGACAGATCGAGTGGTCAGTGATCGACCGTTGGCCTACGCACCCGGGACTGGTGAGCGTTGTGGCACGGCATGTTGAAGAGAAGCTTGCGACTTACCCCACCGAACGACGCGATAACGTGGTGCTGTTGTTTTCCGCACACTCGCTGCCTATGAGTGTTGTCAACCGTGGAGATCCGTACCCGGCGGAAGTGGCGGCGACGGTGCATGCTGTGATGCAGAAGCTGGGGTTCAAGAACTCGCACCGACTGGTGTGGCAGAGCCAAGTTGGGCCGAGTCCATGGTTGGGTGCGCAGACTAGTAATACGGTGGAAAACTATGTCAAGAAGGGACAAACAGATCTGCTGTTAATTCCGATTGCATTCACGAGCGATCACATTGAGACGCTGCATGAACTGGATTTGGAGATCATTGAGGAGAGCGGGCAGGAGGGGATTAAGCGTGCAGAGAGTCTGAATGGCGATCCTGAGTTTATTCAGGCACTTGCGGATATTGCGAAGGCGCACCTGGAGGGGACTGAAAGGAGTTCGAAGCAGATGGCATTGAGGTGTCCGATGTGTACCTCTGCCAGATGTGAGGCGCAGAAGGTATGCGCTCGCTCGCCACCTACAACTCAATCGGAACAACTGATGCTGACAAAGGCGAAAAGAAATTCTTTGCTACAGGGAAGCATTCGGAATAGACATGAGAATGGAGTTTTGCATGGTAAATGTGTACTCTAGCCGGGTGGAATAGGGAGGTCTATTACCTCAGCGAAAAAAACAACTTTTTTCATTGCCCGGCGTCCATGATGCTGTGGCGGATATGTACTATGGTGCATGAGACTCATATATCCAACTAATTTTGCCCTTTCTTTCCTCCTCTCTTTCTCTTCTTTTTACTCTTTTCGCCGCCATTAGTTTTCGCCTCCGCCACCTCATCCCCCTCCTCATTGTGTTTCCGCTTCTCCTTTCCCTTCCCCACCATCACCTCGGCCGTGGGCATTAGCACGTCCTTCCTCCCCAGCTTTCCCCTTACACTTCCGGCCCATCCCACCAAATCTGAGAAGAACCCATTATCAATGCCCAACTTTGGATCAGCGACCCAACGCGCCATCGTAGCTCCATATACTGATGTGACTTTTGCAAACGTATCCACAGCATCATCGGCAATAGCAGCGAGTGTCCTAACAACTAAGATGCTAGCTGATGAGCATGCTGCACGTCTTGATTTGGCGCCACCCTTCCCAGCCTCGACATGCACAGCCTCCAACAGCTCCCACGCGCGGGCTACATCTTCGCTGCCCAATACCGGAAGTCCCTCGCGCTTAGAGTTATGTGCAAACGTACGAACTACACCGAGTGCCTTCTCCTGGAGCTTCTGATCTCTCGTCGATCTAGACAGGACCAAGCAAGGGAGTAGCATTTCGAGTGCCAGCGGGCTTTGAGGGGTCGTCTTCGCAAATATCTCCAGGAGCTCAAGAATCTTTGCCTTGAAGTGGACAATCAATTCCTTTGCCTCCTTCTTCTGCGATTTCTTGCTTGAGGCTTCCTTCCGTTTCGCGAAGATGCTCGAGATTTGCGCGTCAAGCGCGAGCATCGCTTCGTCATCGAGGTCCGCGTCGGAATCAGAATCTTGGCCGGCGGGAGCGGATAGGACGGTTTCGAGGGCGGCCTCGAGTTTAAGTGCTTCTTCTTCGTTGCTGTCAGCAGCGGATCTGGACTCGGACTCCGAATCGCTCGCTGAAAGGATTTCGATGTCGACGTCTTCGTCCTCGTCGTCCTCGTCTCCTTTAGGGTTTGATACCATTTCCAAATCTGAATCGAGTTGCTCGACATCACCGCCATCGTCATCCCCGTCGTTTTCGGTATCGAAAAGCGAAGCTTGACCATCAAGGCCCTCCTTCGTCTCCAGCACCTCAAAGCAGCGCTCCAGTCCCGCCCCGGTGATAGATCCACAGAAGGAGGTAAAAACGGTCTGCGCGAGGCGCTTGAGGAGCATAGAGGGCTTGGACAAGAAGGACAGCAGGATATCCACCAAAACCTCAGACGGGTCCATGTCCGTGTGTGATTCCTCATCTTTGATCACTGTGGTCTTTCCCTTCTTCGACTTCTTTGCCCTTGGCTTCAAAATCTTCTTTTGAATGGACTGCAGATCCCCAAGTACACTAAGTGCATCGGATTCTCCGTTATACACCTGCAAGATAATGAGCGAATAGAGAAGCTCGAATGAGAGAAGTTGGATATCGGTAGGGTCTGATGCCCGCTTCTTTCGCAGTTTCTCGACCGCCTTGATAGCCTTCTGCAGAGCCTTGGCGATCTCCTCATCGAAGTCGACCACGAACTTGTAACTGTTCTTCTTCTCCTCCAGATCAGCGAGGGTCTTCATTGCTAAGTACGGCCAGCTCTCGCTGTTACCGCCACTTTCCTTTAGCGTGATTAGGTGTGTGAGTGAGCTCATCAGCCGTGCCCTGAACATTTCTTGGCTAGTTGTCGTCACGGGGACGACCGGCTTCCTTTTCTTGTCCATCACAGCAAAGTAGCCGTAGGTGACAAATAACTCAACCACGTTCTTGAGCCAACTCTCGGCTTTCACGGTCTTCCCGCTCCTTATAGCCGAAAGGATCTGATCGGCAGCCCACTGTCTCCGCACTTCCGCAACCTTGATCCCATCTTCCACATCCGGTGACGATCCGAGTGGATTCGAGATGATATCTCTGAGCGTCCCAACGACCTCGACTAACCCAGCCTCATCGGCAGAACACAAAACCTTATCCACGGTTTTGGTCCGAGTGAGTTGATCGAAGCTCGGTGTTCCATTGTTTGCCACCAGCTGCTTGAAGATGACTGGCGCCGTCCACGGCGCAGATTCCGCATTCGTAATCAGGGCACGCGAGACCTTCGCCGCGGCCTTATTGAGGTATCGGTCTGCGTCGGCAAGCTGGTTGATCATGCAACGCATGAGGTTCTTGGAGAACATGGGAGCGAGGTCCGCGGGCGTGCTGATGCGATCCAGGGACTTGAGGAAGAAGAGGAAGCCCCAAAATTTGCGTTCTTCGCTTGATGAGCTCGAAAACAGGCTGTCTGGGCGGGTTATCAGTTAGCCATAGTCTTCCCAATTGACGACCGCGGAGAGATTCAGATGTATGCCAGCCATTAGCCCCGAGTCTCTCAGTTCGGAGAGGTCAGGGTGGAGATGGCACGGAACGAACGAATATTGCTCTCCCATGCAGTCCACTATACGTCCAAGCCATGGATGGCCGCAGGACAACCCTCCAGGGAGGGTTCACAACGGCCGACTTGCCCAAGGAATGTGGGTCAAAAACATACGGGGACAGTGAAAAGAACTTACCATCAACCACCACCCTCCAAAACTCCGCCCATTCCGCCACAGTTGGTTTCCCCTCTCTGACCTCCCTCCACTGTGTTTCCTCCGAGAAATAAACATTGAGCACCAACTCCCAAACAAACCCAAGTTTCGGATTCCAGCTGCCTTTGGTCTTGAACCCTTCTTCCTTCGTCCCACTCTCCTTCAGCACCCTGGCGAGCGTCGCCAGATTGCCGGTTACCAGTGGTGATCCCTTGCTCCATACATCTTTCGGGGGGTTCACCTCGGGAAAATGCGCTCTCAACGACAACCAGATTCCCACACCCTCCCCCGACTTCGCCAGTCCACTCGTTACCAGCTTCGTGTATGTGATCTCCGCCGCCTTCGTTCTCGTCTCTGCCGGCCATCGGGGAACGCTCGCGGCGATGGTCCACGCAGAGGATTCCATAAGCCACGGCTTCTTACTCGCGACTTCGAACAGAAGCTCCAGAACGACTGGGTAGTTGGTCTCCACCGCGGCCTCCGTCGAGAAGAGGATATTGCTCTGCACTAGGCTCTGCAATCCGAACAGCCGTCCCAGCCACGCATCGCGCTCCTCCTGTCCGCTCGAGTGTCCCTGCGGCGTTGTGTTCTTTACCGTTGCCGATATAGTATCTTCGAGTGAGATCCCCCATTTGTCCGCATTACCACCGGCTTGGAGGTTCGTCAAAAACTAGATTTCGCCCCGCGATCAGCCTTCCACTTCCTGCCACGCATTCGCTTCCTCACTTACCTCCGTCAGCACGACTGCAAAGCCTGGTCGGGCGCTATCCCGCCCACTGCCAATTCCTCTCGTCAACCGCTTGAGCGCATAGTCGACGTCCGCCTTGGATTTTTCCGTTTTTTCGCCGGCGAGAAGTTCCGACAGTTCGCTGGAGAGTTGCTTGGCGGCCTGCAGGCGCACAGCCTCATTGTTGTCACCCAGAGGTTTGTAAAGACTGAGTGACATTGTGCGTTTTACTTGTTTCGTGGGAAAAATAATGAAGTGGGAGAACCTCAACTCAAGCTATTTTTTTCTTGCGACACAGCTTAGATACAAGGGTAAAAGAGCTGGAACTAGACTAGCGTGCCCAAGAGACTGCTGCTACCCGGCATACGCGTGCAATAACTAGACTATCACCGCGCCTTCCTTCTTGACCTTCTCTACACAATGTCCACCACAGTATGTCTATCCACCCTCCCCACTTTCGACAGGCCACAGCTAACAACCTAAAAAACAAAAGACCTCAATGACGATAAAAGAGAGCCCACACCGCTTCACCCTCTCCAAGGGGGTTTCGAGGCATGGATGACATCGAACAGAGATCGGAGAGGCCGTCCCCACCTTTCCTCCTTTCCTCCCTCCTCTCCTTTGGCAGAAATGACGACAACTTCGCGGGGGGGGGGGGGGGGGGGGGGGGGGGCGGGGGGCCCCGCGGGGCCGCGGGGGGGGGGGGGGGGGGGGGGGGGGGGGGGGGGGTGTGGGGGGGGGGGGGGGGGT